>Ga0134101_1000447_pt1 | contig 47129 bp, 42 predicted proteins | sample 12_3_2metaG_FD_94446 | JGI IMG/M metagenome (GOLD analysis project Ga0134101, IMG submission 94446) | Switchgrass degrading microbial communities from high solid loading bioreactors in New Hampshire, USA - 12_48_3.3_201_A2 metaG | ecosystem: Engineered > Bioreactor > Semi-continuous > Anaerobic...
ACAACAATCATAGAATAAAGGGCAAACTAAAAGGTCTGAGCCCAGTTCAATACCGAGTTCAGACCCAAATAGTCGCTTAATTGCGATGCCCGCCTTTTGTCTAACTTTTTGGGGTCAGTTCAAAACAGGTTCGTGTGTCTAATATTCTTCTGCAGATGAATTAATATTTTTATAACCTTTCCTGTAAATCTAACAACTCTTTTATGCCATTGATCGCATAATCATAGTTCGCCGGATTACCAAAGCCATATTTTGCAAATATAAAAGGAATCCCTGCAAACACTGCAGCTTCATAATCTCCCTGGGTATCTCCTACATATACCGCATCATCTATACGGTTTCTCTCCATAATAAGCCTGATATTTTCACCTTTACTCTTCCCCGTATCTCCAAAGCATTCATAGTCCATAATATATTCTCCTATTCCAGCTTTTTTCATGAACAGTTCTATATATCCTGACTGACAATTGCTCACAATAAACAAGCGGCAGCGCTCAGATAGTTTTTTAAGAGTTTGCTTTACATCAGGAAAAAGCAAGTTATCCGTATTCTCAATTAAGACCTCTTGCTCGTATTCACAACATTTTTCCAATAATAATTTTCTTTTTTCATCATCAGCATCAAAAAATAAATCATCTGCTATTTCGTCCATCGGCTTTCCAAACTCTTTTTTCAATATGGAAGCTGTAATATGGGCAGTCGTTCCACCAATTTCTGAAATGGCTTTATTCCATCCTTTGGCCACAACTTCAGTAGTATCCCATAAAGTGCCGTCAACGTCGAATATTATATTGTTCATTACCAAACCTACTTTCTGTTTCTGGTCTATGAGTGTATGATATTAGATAATGTCCTCATAGTCAACACCAATACCTCCAATGTAGGCTGACAACACCAAAAACTAAACTTTGAAATGAGATAAAGTATTATTCAGATTTCTCACTGCTGACATAAGATTGTTTGCCAGTATAGACAGTTGTTCCGCAGAGCTGGCTTGTTCCTGGCTGGTTGCAGTAACTTCTTCAATGGATGCTGCACTTTCCTGTACTATGGACGCAATATGAATATTTGCCTCCACCGATCGATCTTTTTGCTGTTCAATATCCTTAATTCTCTTCATTACATCTTCAATACGCTGAATAATACTCTGCATGCAGCCTGCCATTTTGTTAAAAGCATCGTTTGTTTCAAAAACAATGGTTTTCTGTTCTTCAAATATTGTATCAGATCTTTCAACCACCGATACTGCTCGCTTCGTTTTTTCCTGTATATTCGTAATAATTGTGCTAATCATCTTGGTTGCTTCTTTCGTACCCATAGCCAATTTTCGAATTTCTTCCGCCACCACTGCAAAACCTTTTCCTGTTTCTCCTGCTCTGGCTGCTTCTATAGCTGCATTGAGGGCAAGCAAATTGGTTTGCTCGCTGATACCTTCTATAACATTAACAACATGAATGATTTCTTTTGCTTCTTCACTTAGTTCTTGAATTTCTCCATGGATCGTATGGGAAGATTCTAATGCAGTCTTTGTTTTTTCATTGAGTTGCTCCATGGTGTTAGATGCATAATCTCTTGAATTTTCCGCTTGCTCAATCATACCCATCACATCTTTAATTTCTTGAATTATGCAATTGATATTTTTAGAGAGATCCTCCATTAACATAGTAGTTTGCTCTGCTTCTTTTGCTTGTTTCATAGAACCTTCTGAAAGCTCGCTGATCGCAGCAGAAACTTGTAATGCAGCAGTTGCCGATTTTTCGGAAGCAGATCTGATGGTATCTGTATCTTTCTCCACTCTGCCTACTACCGCTTCTGTTTCCAAAATTAAATTTCTGATATTTTCTATCATTTTGTTAAAGCTGTTGGATAGTCTTCCAATTTCATTGCTTCCTTTAATGGGACATGTTACAACAAGATTCCCTTGCTCTACTTTTCCCATTAAATCCATAATTACTTTCAATGGATTAGAAATACTAAAAGAAATAGCCATTCCAACAATAATAGCTATAGCAATACATAAAATAACTAATAAAATTGTTCCGTTTTTTACTGCTTTCATTTCCTGCATTAAAGCTGAAACAGGTTCTTTGGTTACAATTTTCCAGCCATTATTAGTAGTTGCATAGCTTATGACATGCCCGGAATCGGTAAAATAACCGGAAGTATTATCGCCATAAACTTTATCCAAAAATCCTTCTTCTAATACCGTACCCAGTTTTTCTTGATCCATACTGGAGATTACTTCTCTGTTTTCATCAAGCAAAAAAATTTCTCCGGAGTCTAGATTAGCTTTCTCCAGTACTGAATGGATTCCTTTGGCATCAATACTAAGAACCACTCCACCAATAGATTCAACTGAATTCACAGTGCGTAACTGTGAGATCAAATAAATATTCTCATAGGAATCATATAATCCTGTAATCCACATAATTTTTCCGTCAGTGCTATGGATAAGCTCTAACAGATGTTGAATTTGCTCATTTTTATTGATTGACTTTCCATCGACTGAAACGTTAACAAATCCCGTACCAAAGTTTTCTCCAGTATTTTTTATAATATTCGCCGATTTAATAAAAGTATTTGCAGCCACTATCGAAACAACATCGTTATCTATTTCCCGAAAAATCTTTACTTTATCAAAGCTGTTTAATGAATCTACGGTTTGAATTTTTTCCATTAATTTGACGTTGGTATTAATCATTTTATAAATTCTTTCAAATTCGTTTATTGTAGAATCTATGTTTATGGCCAGCTGCTCAACCATTTTCCCTGAATATGATCCTACTTTATCTTTGACAGTCTGTTCTGCATTGAGATAAGAAAATGTACCAACGATACTTAACGGTAAAATACTTAAAATAATGAAAGAAGTAATCAATCTATGCGCTATTCCTATATTGCTTCCATTCTTCTTGTTTTTTAAATGATTGTAACCGATATGCTTTTTTTTTTTAAGCTTTCAGATAAATTTTTTAAACTCATTTTATTCATAATATAACGGTATCCCCCTCATATTTAGTAGAGAATATTTATACATCCAATACTAACGTTTGATAAGGTTCAAGCATAATCATCCCGTTGTCCACTTTAAAGTTGTTATAATTATTAATTAATACTTTGCTGTTTTGATGTGAAAAAGGTAATGTAACCTCTTTATTTTGATAGTTAGCAATAATCAATACTGTTTTGCTTTCACCTTTTCTATAGAATGCAAGTACATTGTCATACTCTGTATAAATCGGATTGAATTTCCCATGAACAATTGCATCTTTATATTCCTCATCTTTTCGCAGGCGTATAAGTTTCTTGTAATATGAAAGCAGTGAATTTTCATCATTGATCTGGCTCTTTACATTGATTTCTTTATAATTCTTATTAACAACTAACCAAGGTTTTCCTGTGGTAAAGCCAGCATTTTCACTGTCATCCCAATGAAAAGGTGTTCTGGCATTGTCACGGCTATATTTTGATATTATTTTTAACGCTTCTTTTGGAGAGTATCCAGCCTTTAACGCTACCTGATATTCATTCTTGGTACCAATATCATCTATTTCATCGATGCTTTCAAACTCATTATTGGTCATTCCAATTTCTTGACCTTGATAAATAAATGGAATACCTTTTAGCATAATATGAATTGTAGCAAGCATTTTTTTACTCTTGTCATTACACTCGCCTTCAGGAATATAAAAGCTTACACCCCTTGGCTCATCATGATTCTCTATTATGTTTGCCAAAAATCCTATATTTTCCGTTTTTAACTTACTTCTAAAAATTACATCTCTGTATTCGTTAGGAGTAACTGGTTTTCTGTCAAACCAACCTTTTTCGCTTGCTCCAATAAGATGAGTACTAAAATCAAATATAGTAGAAAAATAACCGTCCTCGCCAATATAATTTCTTAATTCTTCTTCCTTGTAATCAAATAATTCAGCCACCGTAAAAGCATCATACTTACGGAAAGTATTGTCTCTTAATTCTTTCAAAAAGGTTCCTATTCCGTCAGCACATTCAAGCATCTTGCTAGGACTGCAAAGCCCATCATCTCTGTCCGGCGGAAAATCTTCAAATCTCAAGTCCTTTTTAATATTGATAATAGCATCAATTCTAAAACCTGCTAGTCCTTTATCAAGCCACCAATTGACCATCTTATATATTTCTTGTCTTACTTTCTCGTTTTCCCAATTTAAATCAGGCTGTTCTTTTGCAAACAGATGTAAATAATACTTATTGGTTCCTGGAATTCTTTCCCAAGCACTACCGCCGAAATAAGATCGCCAGTTACAAGGTGGTTGATCTCCTTTGCCTTCTCTTATATAAAAATATTGTCCATATTCACCGTCAGGATCTTTTAATGCCTTCTGGAACCATTCATGTTGGTCAGAACAGTGATTTACTACCAGATCCATTACAATATACATATTTCTTTTTTTAGCTTCTGCTAAAAGTTCATCCATATCGTCCATCGTTCCAAACCTAGGATCGATATTATAATAATCAGATATATCATATCCCTGATCTACAAAAGGTGAGCAATAAACAGGAGAAAGCCAGATAATATCAATACCCAAATCTTTAAGGTAATCCAATTTATTTATTATTCCTCTCAGATCTCCTATGCCATCACCATTAGTATCCTTGAAGCTTTTAGGATAAATCTGATATGCTACTTTGTCGTGCCACCACTGTTTCTTCATTTAAATATCCTCCTAAATTATACGCTATATATTTTATTGCTTCTTTGCTGATTATTTTATTGCTCCTTCTACCATACCTCGGATAATTTGCTTCTGCGCAAATATGAACAATACTATAATTGGAAGCATTGCCAGCAATGCTGCTGTCAATATTAAATCCCATTGCTTAACATAAGAACCAACAAAGCTGGTTACTGCAATCGGCAGTGTCTTAATTTTTCCGTTCAAGCCCAGCATAAGGGATGGCAATAAGAAATCGTTCCAGATCCAAACACCATTCAATATGAGTACAGTCACTTGAATTGGCTTTAACAGTGGGAAAAGGATTCGGAAAAAAGTACCTTCAGGAGTGCATCCATCTATCAGAGCTGCTTCTTCCAGTTCATAAGGGATTGATTTAATAAATCCGTGGAATATAAATACAGACATAGATCCACCAAAACCTATATAAGCAAATATTAATCCTTTATAACTGGTTAACATTCTGATTCCAATAAAATCGGACAATTCCCTAAATGTTGATAAGAGAGGCAACATAACTACCTGGAAAGGAATAATCATCGCAGCTACAAGCGTCATAAATATGAAATTGGACCACTTGGTTTTATTTCGAACCAAAATCCACGCTGCCATACTGGAAAAAAGTGATATTAAAACTAAGCTCACCGCTGTAATAAACAATGAACTAAAGAAGGATTTCCAGTAGTTAAAATTTTGGTTATGAATTACATTATTCATATTTGTAAACAATTGTCCCCATTTTTCGGGCATGTTTAACGGGCTGATAATAATATCAGCACTTTGCTTAGCCGAATTGATCAGTACCAAGAAGAAGGGGAATAAAAACAGGAGTACCAATGCAATTGCCAAGATTTCCAAGAGAAAAATCCCTATTTTCTTTCTTCCTTCTGGAATTTCGTCTATTGCCACATTCTTAGTACTTGCTACATTTTGTGCTTTCATTACATTTCTACCTCCCTCTTCTTGCTAATAGCAACTTGAGTCAGTGAAATAATTGCAAGAACGATAAAGAATACAACTGCTTTTGTCTGACCTAAGGCATACTGATTCTTTGAAATAGCAGTCTTATAAATATTTAATGCCAACAACTCAGTTGATAAAATAGACACTCCGTTCAATATTCGGCTTGGAGCACCATTGGTAATTGCGAAGTTTAAATCAAATTGTTTAAAAGAATTGATAAGCGTTAAGAAAATACATATTGTGAATGTGTTTGCTATTAATGGCATTTTTATACGGAATAAAGTGGTTAATCGGTCAGCACCGTCAACAGCTGAAGCTTCCAGCACATCCTTGGGTACACCTTGTAAGCCTGTAACATAAATCATCATAATATAGCCTGAATACTGCCAGCTGCTTACAATAATTATTGCGAGTAATGCAAGATTAGGATCTGTTAACATAGAAACACTACCAGGAATAAGCACTGTTAATACTTTGTTGAAAATAAATTGCCATACATAACCGAGTACAATACCACCAATCAAATTGGGTACGAAAAATGCAGCTCTATAATAATTTTTCCCTTTAATTTTCGAAGTGCAAAGTAAAGCCAGTGAAAAAGCTATTACATTTACCAGTACTATATTGATCGCAGAAAAAATAAAAGTTATAACAACCGAATACATATAATCGTTAGACGTAAACATTGTAATATAATTTTGTAGCCCTACAAAATTCTCAAATTTAATACCATTCCAATCAGTCAATGAATAGAAAACACCAAATATAAACGGAATTATTACAGTCACTGTAAAAGCTAACAGTAAGGGAAAGAGAAATAAAACATTGATAATCTTTTTATGATTTTTGCTTGGCAAAAAGTAAAAGCCTGCCAACACCATAAGGCCGCCAATTACCAGAATGGCTCCGCGCAGTGGGTTTTCACTTCCGGAAAAGTCCATGATTAATGCAAGAATAACTCCTGCAATACCTAAAATAATTGCTGCAAGAGATAATACTTTTTTTACTTTCACATCCAAAGGAAGTCCCCCTTTCAAAATTTAAAAATTAAGTTTTCAGGCGACTATAAATGGTCGCCTGAAAACTTAACTTCATTGTCTTTTACTGTTTTAATGTAGCAATTGCATTTGCCATCAAATCAACGAAACCTTCGATATCAACATCACCTTTTGCAAAAGATTCAAATACTGGTCCTAAGTTATTCATTGCAAATCCATCTGGCATCTTAGCCCAGTGCCATGGATAAGTTTTTCCAGCTTGAACCCATTTCATTAAGTCTGTTGCAAGAGGTGCTGTTGGTTGCACTGTAGTAGATTTGAATGGAGAAATCATACCACAATCTTGTACAAGACATTTAGCACCTTCTTCTGTAGTTGCAAGACTAGTTAAGAAATCTTTACATGCTTGAATATTTTTTCCTCCATTGTATACTGCCCACCAAGAAGGAGCATCTGCAAGAATTCCGTCTGTATCTTGTTCCATAAATGCTGATGGAGCTATTCCCATTCCAAATGTTACATTATAGCTTGGAAGAGATGGATCAATCCAGTTACCTTGATGAATAAATACTGTCTTTCCTTGTGCCCATAATGCCAATTGGTCATCATAAGTACCACTGATCAAGGTATTCTTGTCTGAATAATCAAAGAGTAATTTTAGGAATTTAGCGTATTGAGTCATACGGTCTCTGTCAATTTCACCTTTTTTCAACATGTCAATGTATTTGGAATCTCCATTTTCAACACCAGTTGCAAGATAAGATCCAAAGTTGTGGTTCGCTACAGACCACCACATTTGTCCAGCTTCAGCCGCCATAGATACTACAGCTGTTATACCCAATTCATCTTTCATGCTGTCCAATTTTTCAAATGCTGCTTTATATGCATTGATATTTGTTAATGTTGCTGGATCAATTCCCGCTTTGTCTAATAAATCTTTATTATATGTAAGACCATAACCTTCAACAGCATATGGGAAACCAACAACTTTTCCTTCTGGAGAAACATATGCAACATCCGTGTCACTTACCCATGATTCATTGCTTAAATCTTCCATGTAATCTTTCCAAACATTGTAATCGCCTTCTCCACCAATTACAAACATATCTGGCATGTTGCCTGCTGCAAGATAACCTTTAAGTGTTGCAGCGATATCAGCACCACCACCAAGGGATTCAATCACTACTTCAACGCCAGTTTTTTGCTTGTAGGCTTCTGCATACGCTTTTAAAGGCGCATCAATTTCAATTTTACCGTTTAATAATCTGATGCTAACGTTTCCCTTAGAAGTATTTTCTGTCGTCTTATTTTCTGTAGTCGTTTCAGAGTCAGTACCTGTGTTAGTGTTAGTGGAATTATTGCTTCCACAGCCTACTAAAAGTGCTCCCGTCATTGCTGTAATCAACAATGCCGAAACAAATTTTTTGAGTTTCATAAGAATTCCTCCCTAATATCAATTGATTTTAAATTATAACTTTTACGCAAAAGTTACAATTACAGTTATTATATTATCACTGATATAACTACTTTTCAAGTAGTTTTATTGATTTATTTCACAAAAATTATATTTTTTTCACTTTAAAATTATGTTATTTATAAGTGTATCGCAAAACCTAGCTTGTTCCAATAGTAATCTTATTATTTGCTTAATTGAACATTTTATGCAAAAAATTTGTGCAAAAAAATAAAAAATCAGTGCCTTAAATTGAGCTCTTTCGGTAATTAAACCGTATTACTCAATTTTATACACTGACTAAAGATTTCAACGATAAAATTTTTCCAGCCAAATTCAAAAGCTCAATGATCAATTTTACTGATCCAACTATATTGCACGAGAGTTAATATTTTTAACAGATTGTCTTATGCAGAGGGAGATAGGTAAAATGATGTTTTCTGCTTTCTCATCAGGATTATTAATTAATTTCATAAGCTTTTCAAAAGCTACTCGGCCCTTTTGAGTAGGATTCTGGTGAACTGTAGTCAACTTAGGACGAACAAGGGAAGCTACTGCAGCATCGTCAAACCCTACTACAGATATATCCTCAGGAATTCGAATGCCATTCTCCATTAAATAATCCATCGCTACTACAGCAAAATTGTCCGAAATGAAAAATAACGCACTGAAATCTGAAATTCGTATCATTAACTCATCCAAACATCGCTTAATGCCTTTCTCGCTTTTTTCAATGAAAAATTGCTCTCCTGCTTCTTCCGGCAATCCTGCATTTTTAATAGCATCTTTAAATCCACGGTATCGCTCATGGTTGATGCCAATGTAATTGTTGGCAAAAAAACCCATTCGCCTATGCCCACATTCAATAAGATATTGGGTTATTTCATAAGCCCCTTTATAATCTTCCAGGCCTACATTTGTATACTCATTTCCATCATCATAAAAATGTCCATCAATAAACACAAGAGGTTTCTTATATACTTCCCTTAATTTCTGTGCATTGTCATCCGTAAAACCTAAGGCAATCAAACCGTCCACATTCCACGAGGATACGAATTTAATAATTTCTTCAACATCGTCTGAAATGTAAATCATCATATAGTATCCAGCTTTTCTGATTTCCATTTCTAATGCACCAATTAATTCCCCGGTAAAAAAGTCTTTTACCGCATTATCCTGAATAATCCCTTTTGCATTCATAACATAACCGATCACATTGGAACTGTTTTTTGCTAAATTGATTGCCGTCATATTTGGAATATAGTTTACCTCTTTTAATACTTTCTGAACCTTTTCTATAGTCTGCTGAGAAACCTCCTGTGTTTTTCCCCGAATAACATTAGAAACGGTTGTTGGACTTACTCCAATCATTTTCGCTAATTCTTTTATAGTAACCAACTTATCACTCCTTACAGCTTAATGTACTTAATGTAAATGATTAGGGACTTATAGTTGTAACTACTGTTATTTCACATAACATTTTAAAATGCAATTAATAACTTAAAGGAAAAATATTATTTTAAGCATTTAATAATCATATGAGAATAATTGTATATTATTACATCGCAATTACCTCAGAAATCTGATATACTTATTAGGACATATAATTATAGGAGAATGACAAATGCATGAACTTTTATTTCATAGAGAGCTGATAGATTGGTACAGAAAAGTTTGCCGGGCGCTGCCCTGGCGTGAAAATACTGATCCTTACAGAATTTGGCTTTCAGAAATTATGTTACAGCAAACTCAGGTAGCAACAGTAATTAAATATTTTAATCGCTTTATCGAAACCTATCCAGATGTTGAAACGCTCTCTCAAGCAAATGAAGAAGATGTATTTAAACTTTGGGAAGGATTAGGCTATTACTCAAGGGCCAGAAATCTTCTGCGATGTGCCAAAACCATCGTAGAAGAATATAATGGAACATTCCCTAAAGATATAAAAAAACTTAAAAAATTGCCCGGTATCGGTCCTTATACCGCCGGTGCCATTATGAGCATCGCCTATGATGAGCCTGCACCAGCAGTAGATGGAAATGTTATGCGAGTCCTTTCAAGATATCGTATGCTAGAGATCAATATTTCGGATTCTAAAAGCAGACATGTTTTTGAAAAAGAAGTCATAAATCTCATGGGGGGATCTCCCAGAGAGTTTAACCAAGCCCTTATGGAACTGGGAGCAACTATTTGCACACCCAAACAGCCCAAATGTTCGCAGTGTCCTGTAAAAAACGGGTGTACAGCTTTTAAAAACGGAACAACTGAACAGTATCCAATTAAATTAAAAAAGGTTAAAAAGAAAACCATAAAAATGGCAATCATTATTTTAGAATATGACGAAAAAATTATGATTGTTAAAAGGCCAAACACGGGATTAATGGCTAATCTGTGGGGGTTCCCCTCTACTCCATACACCAATGAATTCCCTGAGCTTACAGTAAAACAATACATGAAAGATGAATTTGATTTAGATGTGTTAATTAGAAAAATAGAAGTAGGTTCTAAGCACATCTTTACGCATTTGATTTGGGAAATGGAACTGTTTAAATGTACTCTGGAACATGCAAAAGAAGCAATAAAACCTATAGAATTTCCTCAAATACAATGGATCAAACCGGAACAACTTAAGGAATATGCCTTTCCCACTGCATTTAAAAAATTATTTTCTCAGATATAAAATATCTCTCTTTTATAAAAAACTAGGTTTTTGTATAAATTATAATAAATAAATCAAAAATTGTCTATCATTGTCTAAACTCTATGAGAAATATCATCTGCTTTATTTCATAATTTAAACGAGCCTCTTAGATTTTTTGTATAAAAAAATGTATTATCCCCACGAAAAATACAAATTCTATAAGCAAAGCAAATAGATTTATCTATGTACAAGGAGGCTCATCATGAAAAAGAAAACTTTTTTATATATTTTAGGTATGATATTATTGCTTGGTACATCCTGTACTCAGCAATCCGCAGGAGGGGTACAATCCTCTGTCTCCGAAAAAGGGGAAATTAAAAACATAAAGGTTACAGTGAATCAAGCCAATATAAGACAGGGCTGTTCCACAGACAGCGCTGTCATTCAAAACGCAAGCCAAAATAGTATTCTGGATGTGGTAAGCGAGGTTTCAGACTGGTATGCTGTTAAATTAGCCAATGATAAAATTGGTTTTATTCAAAAAAGCGAATCCAAACCAATTGTTATCGACGATCAAAATACCAATACGGGTAAAACTCCTGAGCCCTCTAAAACACCTCCTTCAACAACTTCACAGAATGCAGACGCCAATACCCCAAAGATTCCTGATACAACCACAAATCAAGACGGTCTAACCGAAGAAGAACAACAAATGCTTCAACTTGTGAATAAAGCACGAGCTGAAAATAATTTGCCTGCTTTGAAAGCAGATCAGGAACTAACGAATGTAGCACGAATCAAATCTCAAGATATGATTGATAATAACTACTTTAGTCATAATTCTCCTACCTACGGAAGTCCTTTTGATATGATGAAAGATTTTGGAATCAACTATATGGAAGCTGGAGAAAATATTGCAGGTAATCAGGATGTCGAAAAAGCCCATGACGCATTGATGAATTCTCCTGGTCATCGTAAAAATATACTCAGCCCAGATTTCACTCATGTAGGCATTGGCATAAAAAAAGGCGGACAATACGGGTATATGTATACCCAAATGTTTATTAGTAAGCCACAATAAGCTAAAGCACCCGGTATTACAAATTCGATGTAATATCGGGTGCTTCTTTTTATACTTTTATTAGTCGCTCATTGCTATTATTTTCGTAAGATCTTGTCCATTGCCTTGCCCTTAGCCAGCTCATCAATCAACTTATCCAAATAGCGAATTTCCCTCATAAGTGAATCTTCGATGTTTTCTACCCGAACACCGCAAACCACGCCTTTAATCAAAGTTCTGGAAGGATTCAATTGAGGCGCCTCAGCAAAAAAAGTCTCAAAATCGGTCTGTTTTTCCAGATGTCGTTCCAACTCTTCCTGACTATATCCTGTCAGCCAGCGAATAATTTCATCCACTTCTTCTTTTGTTCGTCCTTTTTTCTCTGCCTTTGCAACATAATGTGGATAAACACTTGCAACACTCATCGTATAGATGCGATGTTTCTCCATAATCAATCCTCACGTTTATGCTTTTTCTTTATTATATCATAATCTAATCTTTTCTACTTTGGTTTTAGTATTTTTAAAAAGAAGTACTAAACATATTATTGAGACTAAATTAAATAAAGGGAAGAGGATCACTTCAGCCATGCTCATATTTACACCATGTAACGCTTGATTGATAATCATGGCAGAGATGGAGGTCAACATTGTAATGCCTTTAATAATTATTACCGAGGATAATAAAAATCCTATTGCCTTTCTTTTAATCAGGAATATTCCTGACAATATAGCTGTAGGAACAATGATTCCTAAATCCATCCCTTGTATTACTAATGTAGTGTAATGTTCCAATCCAACAGGTACCTTATCTCCTATAATTGAAGGTGCGATCTTGCCAAGCCATAGCATTCCTATCATAACCCCAATGAATATTTGATAGCCTCCTAAAAATTTTACCGGCAATTTCTCACTAAAATTCAGCTTAATATTTTCAATGTCGAAGGAGGAAATAGATAGAATAAAGGCATATAAACTTGCTGACATGAGCATTACATAAATTATAAAGAATTTATTATACATCCATAAAAATGTATATGACATATAAGTGTAGAGAAAATAACCTAATGTTCCTGTTAATAATATTTTCCCTTTAAAGGATTCCTTTAATGACAAATATAAAGACAGAATTAGTAATGGAACCCCCATTACAAGGGTAACAAAATCAGAAGCTATCCCTTGAGCTGCAATAGATATTGAATTGTCTTTATAAAGTCCGTAGCCATAGATTTTCACTGTTTCGTTGTTGATACTTTTAAATTCATATTCCCCTGGTCCTCCGTCTGAAAATAAACCGAAAAGACATGTTATGGTTGATAAAAATGCAATAATTGATACAAGGACAATAAGATACCTTTTAATTTTCATTTTAAGACCTCCACCATATGGATACCATTTACTCTATTATTTTGGACTTCTGTCCTGACTCCTTATTTTCATTAAGAATTCAATTTCAGCCTTTAATTCAAGCAAAAGATCCTCTGAACTTTTCTCATCTCTTTTATTCACTAAAAGCAACAACTTTCCGCGTATCGATGAGCCAATCAAATCATGTATTACATCTATGTTTGCTTTTTCTATATAGCCTTCTTCAGCACATTTATAAATGCATTCCTTTAAAAGCACCCCTATGGATAATTTCTTATCCCCTTTTAGCAGCTCAATTGGAATATTGCCTAAATCTTCAATATAAATTAACTGAAACATATCCGGATTTGCAATAAAGTATTTAAAATATGCATCCGTATAAACTATTAACTGCTCAATACAGTTTAAATTTTCATTTTTAGACTCCATCATATATTGATAACACTCTTCAAAAAAGTCGAAAACACAATAAGCTAACACTTCCTTAATATCTCTAAAATAATTGTATAAAGTTGCATATGAATAGCCTGCCACATCTCCAATCTTTCTAGCTGTAAGCCCTTTCACCCCTTCTTTCTTTATGATTTCTTTTGCAGCTTCAATAAAGTATTTCATCATTCTTTGTTTTTGTATTTCTCTTTTATCGCTCATTAACTCTCCCCAATCTATAAGCGATTAACATCGTTAATTTTATTAACATCGTTAATTTAATTCTAAAATTAAGATTTTATTTTGTCAATTGTTTTTTAAAAAAAAATAACCAGACGAAGTGAATCTATGTCACTTCAACTGGCTCAATTTTGCTGACTTTAATTGAAACTCCAAATTTTTGTTGCTGGAATCCATATATTTTTACAGAGATAATCTCATGAGGTTATAACCCATCAAAAATCTGTCATCCACTCAAAGTTTTCCCTTCCCGCTCCTAGCTCAAAATGATATTTTATAATTCCCAGATCCACTCCGGTAAAAATGCCATTATCACAGATAATTTTCACTTTATTTCCTTTACCAGTGATATAGAAAGCTTGTTTATTCAGTGCTGTCGGTGCAAGAAGTGCCGCTTCAATACCATTTTTAAACCAATCAGGCATATCTCCTTCATAACTGCTTACTTTAGAGGGTATTTTTGATTTGTGCGGAACACCTTGTGTTGCACCATAACCAATCGCAACAACACCGATTACACGACCTTCTCCTGCTTTTTTAGATATACTCTTCCTATTGTAAGTTCCACCCACATACCAGGTATTTAGTCCCAGAGTCTGAGCATAGAGCATCAGATCCGCACTGCAATATCCCAGTTTTTCATCAATATCCTTATTAGGAGGTCCTGCCAGCACCAGATAATTCTTTATTCCCTTGGCCAGAATAAGCTTGGCAATAACACCAAACGCCGATGTATCATCCGTTACCAGTTTGATATTTAAATTATATTTTCGATTATTCTCGTCAATTCTCTGATTCATTAAGGTCACGATTTCCACCGGAATTGCCTGATCTGTATACTTACGAACTGTATGTCTTGTATACATAGCTTCTTTCATATCCATTTTGCTTCTCTCCTAAGACTGTTAATCATCATATTTATATGACAACATTACAATTACTCTTAGATATTATCTGGGGGTATAAAAGTTTTGTGTATAATATATTTTATACTCTCCCCCAAAACATACGCCTACTCCCAACCTTTCAAAAGCTCCAAGAATGTTTTTTCTATGTCCTTCCGAATTCATCCAGCCCTCATGGGCATAAATGGCATTGGTCTGACCAGCTGCAATATTTTCCCCGGCCAGGCTATACTTTATGCCTTGAGCCACCATTCTGTCAAAAGGACTTTGTCCTTTCAAATTGGTATGGCTAAAGAAATTATTTTTTGACATATCTTCGCTGTGCAATAAACTGGACTTGGCTGCCTGATCATCCCAAACAAATGGCTTTAACCCATTTCTAACCCGTACTGAATTTGCAAGATCAAATATCTGCATTTCATATGCTTTCACCAACTCATTACTTGCTTTGCCGTAAAAACTATTCAAAGAATGCTCTGTCTTCTTTTCTATAATTAAAATAGATGTTACTGTTTGGTTCTGATGAAGATCATAAAAAAGAGTAACATAAGCATCATCGATTAGAAACGTATTAGCTTCTTTCGTATCAGTATTCAACATATATCTTACATTTCCTTTTTGAATATACGTAAGGGGTTCTCCATAGGCTTTTTTTACTGCTGCACCGGTTGAACCAAATTTAATTCCTTTTTTGGACTGCCAAGAAGCTGAATTCGTATATAAACCAACTACTTTGCCGTCTTTGATTCCCACTTGTATGTAATTCTTATAATCTTTATTGTATATAAACCATGTAAATCCATATTCAGAAGCATCTTGCCTGTCCGGATTTCCCAGCTCATTGATTACGTGTTCTTTGTTGTCTCCGATCTTTATATTATATAAAACAAACTCTGCATCATTAACTTTATTAGATTCTTTCTGCTGATTCATATTTATAACCGGCTCATTACCTTCGCTATAAATATATATAGAACCAGTCTTTTCATCATATAACACATTTTTCCCTAAAATCTGAGCAACAGTACGCATAGGAAGATAGGTTGTCCCATTATAAAGCATCGGCTTTTGTGTCAGTTCTGCCCTAATTCCTTCTACATAAACAGGCATGTCTTTAAAAAACACCTGAATATTTTTTAAAACGTCTGCCGCATTAACATCGGAAACTGAAAATAAAATTGCCGCGATACTAAAGCCTAATATAAAATCTTTAAAGCGTTTCATAATACACCTCCTAGATGAATATATTAAAAGTCTATTGTATTATATCATGAAAGATACCAACTCTTCTATTACTTTATATGAGCTTCACTGATAACTGTTGCATTTTTTCTCTGATCCCTTCACTAATATCCGAATCGGTAATAATCGCATTAAATTCTTGCAGAGCTGCAAACCGATAGGTGCTATCTACATCGAATTTCTCTTTTTCCACCAATAAAAACGCTTCTTTACTGTTGGAAATAACAAGTTCTTTAACATTGCCATCTTCTGGTGTTACTGTATATGCACTGTTTGTAGTTAAATCAATGCCTGCACTTCCTACAAAACCTTTGTTAAAAATGTACTTCGAGATGCCTTTAATAACTTCCGAACCTAAAACACCACCGGCCTTACGATCATATATTCCGCCTATACATATTAATTTTACAGTTTCATTATCGTTAAACAACGAAGGTATTATGGACATATTCGTTATTAATGTGATTTTCTTTGTACTGTCAGCTATTAATTTCGCCAGATAATAATTAATGCTTGAGGATTCTAAAAAGACTACATCTCCATCCGAAATAAGACCAAAAGCTTTTGCTGCTATTAACTCTTTAGTGTCTGCATGTTCTTTTAACCGAGTACTAATAGGACTACTTTCCGAAAACTTTCTTTTTAAGATTGCTCCACCATACGTTCTTTGAAGAAGCTGTTCAGACTCTAATCTTTGCAAATCCTTTCTGATCATGCTTTCTGAAACATTAAAGAATTCACTAAGTTCTTTAACTTTTACTCTGCCATTTTTATTAAGCATCTCTAAAATCTGTTCCAATCTTTCTTCGGTAAACATCAAAACACCCCGTCATTTTTTATCATTCATTCTCATTTTTGATTATAATTATAACACAAAACCACATATAATATAAAAAACTTGCACAACAGCAAAAAATGATATAAAATAATAAAAAATAAAACCAAATGGTAATACATATTTATTAAAATATTCCCGATACCATATAATTTAGCGTAATAGGATAATACCTAGCGTGATATTTTATATATGTGTGTATCCTTAAAATAAGCCAGTAACAGCTATTTTAAGGATACTTAATTTGAATCTGCAGAAAAATCTTCGTAATAAAAATTCTATTTGACAGTCTATTGATATGAGACTAATAATCCACAAGAATTAAGGGGAGATACTATGTACAACTGTATTATATTTGATATTGATGGTACGCTTATAGACAACGAAAGGGCAATTCTTTTATCACTTCAAAAAATAGTACGGGACGAACTGAATAAAGATTTGAGTATGGAATAATTATTTTAAAGAATATGCTCAGCATATAAAGATTTTTGATGATATTGAAGATATTTTGATTAAATTAAACGAAATGAAAATTTTAACCGGCATAGTCACTTCAAAAACCAAAGAAGAATTTGTAAATGATTTTTTGCCATTGGGGTTGAATGATTATTTCAAATTCGTAGTTTGCTCGGATGATACAGAAAAACACAAACCGAATCCTGACCCTATTCTGCATTTTCTTAAGCAATCAGGAGCAGATCAATCAAAATCGTTATATATAGGCGATACTAAATATGATATGGAATGTGCATTGGGTGCTGGTGTTGACTTCGCCTTAGCCCTATGGGGTGCAAAATCCTCAACAGGAATCGATGCTAATTATATTCTTGAGCATCCCAAACAAATATTAGAACTTCTAAATTCTTAATACATATTAAAACCCTCAATTCATATTTAACAACCCTTATATTTCATCATAATTCATTCTGAAAAAAGCCTTACTCAAGTTTTCACCGAGTAAGGCTTTAATTATATGGATATGTATGGTGGAGGTGAGGGGAATCGAACCCCTGTCCGAAAATCCATATATCGTGGTCTCTTCCATCATAGTCGTTATTTTAAATTTCCCTCGGTAAGACGCCTAACGACAGGCTTCAAACCTCGGTAGCTTCATAGATACGATCATCTCCGCAAAGCTTAGGAGAGAAAGTTGCCCACTAGTCGGTGCCTCATCTTAGACCGTGGGTTATCTAAGAGAGACAGCTGCTTTAATTAAGCAGCAAATGCAAAATTATCTTCTGCGTTTACTTTTAAGTTCCAGATTTTTACGCAGCTCTGGAATCTGCGGATGGCTGCCCCAATATACGTGACTCCCGTCGAAACCAGTACACCCCCATGATAGAAGGTTAATATAGATTTTTAACCTTGAAGTCCTTTTCTGCTTGACGTCTTTGGTCTTTTTTAGCTATATCCTCTCGTTTGTCATATAGCTTCTTACCTTTTGCAACGCCTATTTGAACTTTCACCAGGCTTCCTTTGATATAAATCTTTAAAGGAACCAAAGTATAACCTTTTTGTGTTACAGCACCCAAAATTTTATTGATTTCCCGTCTGTGAAGGAGCAGTTTTCTTGTTCGCAATGGGTCTTTATTGAAAATATTGCCCTTTTCATAAGGATTGATGTGCATGTTATATATGAAAACTTCTCCGTCTTTTACACGAACAAAGCTTTCTTTGATACTTGCTTTACCCATACGCACAGATTTTACCTCTGTGCCAACGAGAACAATCCCTGCTTCATAGGTATCTTCAATAAAGTAATCATGATATGCTTTTTTATTTTGTGCTATGAGTTTGTATTCGGATTCTGCTTTTGGCATAACACTACTCTCCTAATTTTATCGCTTTAAAGGGTGCAGAATTAATTATAACATATTTATTATGTTTTTCAAGGTTTTTCACATTCCTTTTTTTGTAATTTAAACCAGTTATAAAAAATCGATTTTTGTAATACATTAAAATAATTATTGTATTTTGTCTAGTTATGACATACACTAATAGTATGAATTATCTATAATATCCACAGGAGGATTTATCATGTTTCGAAAAAACAGACCTTTGTTTATTTCTATGGACCAGCAATATCGAAAGCTAAAACGAAAATTTTATACTCTTCTTTTCCTGTTTGTTCTGTTTATTCTTGGGACATCCTATTATCTTTATTTAAACTACGACTATTTTGCATTCAAACATCTCATCAGTCAAAATTATATATATACGGATACATTGGATGAACTTTTTAAAAAAGAACTGAATCGGGATGTAAACGGAGAATACTATAAAAACTTCGATAATCTGGTTCTTTCTATAGTCACCAGAGAAATAAGGGAATTAAATGGTGATCAATATACATATCAATATCTTCCTGAAAACTATAAGAAAACTAAGGAAGCTGAAAAAGAAGAAGCAAAGAAATCCTATGTCGAAGAAATTTCTAAAGACATCATATATCTTAAGGTTACAAATTTCTCAGAATACACCAAAGACTTTATGAAAAAGCAAATTAAGACATTAAAAAATTATCCCAATATCATTATCGACTTAAGGGACAACCTGGGAGGAGATATATTTACTCAATATTATATGAGTGATTTGTTCCTTCCAAAGGATCAAACGATTGCTTATGATATCACTCGTTCTGACTTGCTTACAAGAACTGTAAAAAGTAAAAAGAAGCAAGTTCTTCAATATAATCATATCATTATCTTGCAAAATGGCAACACTGCCAGTGCCAGCGAAGGTTTTATCTCTTCATTGCATGATAACCTGGACAATGTCACATTGATAGGAGAAAACAGTTTTGGAAAAGGAATTGGGCAATTTACTCTGCCTTTGAAAAAGGGTTTTGCCATCAAGGCAACTACTATGCTTTGGAATACGCCTAATAATATTAACATCCAAGGGGTAGGAATCAAACCGGATTTAGAATATGCAAAAGAAGATATCATTGACTATGCAGTCGAATATATCAATCATCAGCAAAAATAAAAGACGAAGAAAATTCTCCGTCTTTTATTTTTTTGCAGTAACAACTATTGCATAGGAGTTCCATTCATAAGGTTCTCCTTTAAAACTTCCGTACCAATTTAAATTTTCCAGCTTCAACTCTGACAAAATTGCTTTCAATGCTTCATAACGAAGAGGAAACAGGGAAATCTCATTTTCAAACTTCTCATTCGTTTTCTTCACTGTTAAAGTAGTTTTAAATCCAACTTTATTTTCTGTTTCATGATAATCATATTCTCTTATAAACGATACATCATCATTTTCTATTGGAGGAAGTTCTGTAATCTTTTGAGTAATGATTCTGTCATAATTGATGATTTGTAGAATAAGCACTCCTCCAGGAGCTAAAAGAGAAACCATCTGCTTAAGAACTGCTTTAATCTGAGGAATTCCCGGTAAATGTACCAGGGTATTGCCTATGCATATAATCCCGTCAAATTGACTTCCGGATAAATTAGCTCCCAAATGTTCCATATTCATTACTTTAAATTCAACTGGAAGTTCTCTACCGTCTAACTTTTCATTGGCCATCTGAATCATTTTTTCATCTAAATCAATACCTAAAACTTTATATCCCCTTTCCCCGAGAAAAATATCCAGTTCTCCGGTGGAACATCCCACATCCAAGATTTTCCCCTTATCCTGTAAAAGATTCTTTTCTATAAAATCTTTACAAGGATTTGAAAGCGGAAAAACTTTATCATAATAAGTACTTAATGTATCATAGAACCCCATATTATATCTCCTCTGCCTCTTTTTCCTCCGTATCATCATCAGGGAATACCAAGGAAAAATCAATCGTTCTTTGAATGGTATCAGCTTTTATAACTTTAACTTTTACCTGATCGCCCAATCTGTAGATTTTTTTAGTTCTTTCACCGATAAATAAATAATGCTGTTCATCGAAAATATAGTAATCATCATCCATATCCGAAACATGCACTAAACCTTCTACTGTATTGAGCAATTCAACATACATCCCCCAGGAAGTAATGCCTGAAATAATACCATCATATACTTCTCCAATTTTGTCCTTCATATACTCTACTTTTTTCAGCTGCTCAGTTTGTCTTTCTGCTTCCTCAGCCACTCTTTCTCTGATGGAGCAATGCTTTGCAACATCAGGCATTTTCTTTCTAAGTCTGTTTTGATTTTTTTCATCCAGTTTTCCATGCAAATTTGCTTTAATAATTCTGTGAATTTGTAAGTCAGGATAGCGTCTTATGGGCGATGTAAAATGACAGTAATACTTTGCTGCCAGTCCAAAATGTCCGTCATTACTGGGCGTATATCTTGCCTGCTGCATAGAACGAAGAACCAAACGACTAATGACATTTTCCTCCGGTTTTCCTTCTATATCTGACAAAACTTTTTGTAAATCTTTTGGATGAATATTGGAAGTTCCTCTGATCCTGTATCCAAAATTGCTGATAAAAGTAGAGAGCTTAAGTATTTTTTCAGGATCAGGATCCTGGTGAGAACGGTATATAAAAGGTGTTCCCTGCCAGAAATAGTCTTCCGCAATAGTTTCATTACATACTAGCATAAACTCTTCAATAATTCTTGTGGCAATGTTTCTTTCATAGGGACGAATATCTATAGGACGCCCTTCTTTATCCAATATAATTTTGGCTTCTTCAAAGTCAAAATCAATTGCGCCTCTTTTATCCCTTTTCTTATTGAGAATAAGACATAATTCTTCCATGAGTTTAAAGAAGTCAATATAATCTTTATATCTCTCCATTAGTTCCGGATCTTGATCTACCAATATCTTTTTAACATTGGTATAAGTCATTCGTTCATTGATATTTATAACCGACTCTACAATCCTATGATTTCGAACAATGCCATCCTCATCAATATCCATTATACAGCTTAATGCCAGTCGATCGACCCCTGCATTTAAAGAGCAAATGCCATTGGACAATTTATGAGGAAGCATAGGAATCACTCTGTCAACCAAGTAAACACTGGTTCCTCGTTTCAAAGCTTCTTCATCAAGAGGAGTATTTTCTTTTACGTAATGGGTTACATCGGCAATATGTACGCCTAATCTGTATAATCCATTAGGAAGTTTTTCAAGAGAAATAGCATCATCTAAATCCTTTGCATCTTCCCCATCAATAGTAACCATCCTGACTTTTCGAAGATCTTCACGATTCTTTATATCTTCTTCCTGTACTTCTTCTGGAATGTTTTGAATCTGTTTCATTACCTCTTCTGGGAAATCCGTAGGCATGTCAAATTGTCTGATGATTGCCAGGATATCTGTTTTAGGATCATTAATATGTCCCAGAATTTCTATGATTTCTCCTTCAGGATTTCTTCTGTCTTTTCCCCAGTCAGTGATTTTTACCACGACTTTGTGTCCGGTAACTGCCCCCAGATTATCTCCTTTAGGAATGAAGATGTCTTTTGCAAAATTTTTATCATCAGGAATGACAAAGCCAAAGTATTTGCTTTGCTCATAGGTTCCTACGATCTTATCAGAACCACGTTCAAGAATTTGAATAATTTCTCCTTCAGCCTTTTTCCCATCCACTGCAGGTTTAGTGATTTTACAAAGAACTTTATCCTTATGCATTGCGCCGTTAACACCTTCTGCAGGAATGAAAACATCTTTTGCATCAGGATCATCCAATATCAAGAATCCATATCCTTTAGCATTGCCCTGAAAGGTTCCGATAACCATGTTTAAGGTTTCAGGAATTGCAAATTTGCCCCGTTTTGTTTTAATGATTTTACCTTCCTGAATCAATTCATCCAGGATTTGCTCGAGTATATCTCTTTCTTTATTTGGAACCTGCAAGATCATGCAAAGTTCTTTAATCTTCATGGGCGTGTAATCTTTATGCTGCATAAAATCCAATATAAGCTGTTTTCTATCTTTTAGTTTTTCATTTAATTTTTCATTTTGATCCATTGTTCCACCTCTTCCTTCGTATTCTAAGGATTTATCTTTAGTATGCTCTAAAAATCAAAGGATAAACATAAAAACGTTTAGTTGCAAAAAACACACTTTGCATATACAAAGTGTGTTTTATTTAATCAAAATATTAAGGATCAAGGCAAGAACAATGAATAATCCTGCACCGATCTTAGTATATTTTTCAAAAGTCCCTTCCAAACTACGCGCTTTGTTTTTTCCCCAATAGGTTTCTGCTGCACCACCTATACTTCCTAAACCTGCTGATTTTCCTTCCTGAAGGAGAACAATAGTAATTAATCCAATAGCCAATAGTACATATATAACAGATAAAATAATTGAAAGTACGTTCACTTCTACACCTCCTATCATCAATGTTTTCATTTTAGCATATCAAAATTTTTTAAGCAAGATGATTTGAGAAAAAAATACTCGGCATTTCTGCCGAGTGATCTCGCTCCATATCAATTTCGTTCCATATAACTAATTCATTCGTTCCATATAATTAATGTGTGATTCATTCAATAAGTTATTTTAAATTGAACCATGCATCCAAACCTAAATATTCTGCTACATCGCCTAATTCTTCTTCAATGCGAAGAAGCTGATTGTATTTAGCAACACGGTCAGAACGGCAAGGTGCTCCGGTCTTAATTTGTCCTGCATTTACAGCTACAACAATGTCAGCAATCGTTGCATCTTCAGTTTCTCCGGATCTATGAGAAACAACTGCTGTCATTCCTGCTCTGTTAGCCATTTGAATAGCATTGAAAGTTTCGGTTAATGTTCCGATTTGGTTTACTTTAATAAGGATGGAGTTAGCAACACCTAATTCAATTCCTCTGGATAATCTTTCGGTGTTGGTTACGAATAAGTCATCTCCAACTAATTGAATTCTCTTACCTAATCTTTCAGTTAACAGCTTCCATCCTTCCCAGTCTTCTTCGTTTAAACCGTCTTCCAAAGAGATAATTGGGAATTTATTTACTAATTCTTCATAGTAAGCAACCATTTCTTCAGAAGTTCTTGCTATTTCCTGACCTTTCATTTTGCTTTCGCCAGGGAAGTGATATTTCTTTGTTTCTTCATTGTATAATTCAGAAGCAGCAGCATCAATTGCAATACGGATATCGTCCCCAGGTTTGTATCCTGCTTTTTCAACTGCATCAATAATAACTTGGATTGCTTCTTCTGATGTTGCTAAGTCAGGAGCAAATCCACCCTCATCACCTACTGCAGTTGATAATCCCTTTTCACTTAATACTTTCTTAAGGCTGTGATATACTTCTGCACACATTCTTAAAGCTTCTTTGAAGGATTTTGCACCAACTGGCATAATCATGAATTCTTGAAGGTCTACTGTGTTATCTGCATGTTTTCCGCCATTCAAGATGTTCATCATTGGTACAGGCATCACTTTAGCATTAAATCCGCCAAGATATTGATATAATGGCATATCTAAAGCTTCTGCGGCTGCTTTTGCAACAGCCATAGATACCCCAAGAATTGCATTAGCACCTAATTTACCTTTGTTTGGTGTCCCATCTAATTCGATCATTTTTTTGTCTATTGCAACTTGGTCAAGAGCATTCATACCGATGATTTCTTCTGCAATAATGTTGTTAACATTATCCACTGCATTTTGAACACCCTTACCTACATATCTGTCTCCGCCGTCTCTTAATTCTACAGCTTCAAAAGCTCCTGTTGATGCTCCAGAAGGTACAGCAGCTCTTCCTACTACTTGTCTTCCTTCTGCATCAACAATAACCTCAACTTCTACTGTTGGATTGGCTCTGGAATCAAGAATCTCTCTAGCAAATACGTCTAAGATTTCTAAATATCCCTTCATTTTGCTTCTCCTTTCAATAATATAAAATTATTATTAAGCAGGTCTTTACTACTTTCTAATGAGAAGAGAATTTCCAGTCATTTCTTCTGGTTTTTCAAGTCCCATTAGGTCAAGAAGAGTGGGGACAATATCTGCTAGTTTTCCACCTTCTCTTAATTCTATTCCTTCACCGGCATTTACCAAGATAAATGGTACTGGATTTGTCGTGTGTGCTGTAAAAGGTTCTCCTGTTTCGTAGTCAACCAATTGTTCTGAGTTTCCATGGTCAGCGCAGATAAACATTTGACCGTCTACTTTTAAGATTGCATCTACTACACGACCTACACAAGCATCCACTGTTTCTATCGCTTTAACTGCAGCACCCATGATACCTGTATGTCCTACCATATCAGGGTTTGCATAGTTAATAATAATGACATCATAGTTTTCAGAAAGAATTGCCTCAACAAGACGATCTGTAACTTCAATGGCACTCATTTCTGGTTTGAGATCATAAGTCGCCACTTTAGGAGATGGAACTAATATTCTGTCCTCTCCTTCGTTTGGTTTTTCTACTCCACCATTGAAAAAGAAAGTCACATGAGCATATTTTTCAGTTTCTGCAAGACGAAGCTGTTTTAAACCTTTTTCAGCCAGATATTCTCCAAAAGTTTTTGTAAGTTTTGTAGGCTTAAAGGCAACAGATTTATTTTTAATGGTGATATCATATTCAGTAAAAGCAACGTACTTCACTGGGAAGAAACCGTTGGCTCTTTCAAAACCACTAAATTCTTCATCACAAAAACATCTTGTGATTTCTCTTGCTCTGTCAGGTCTAAAATTAAAGCAAATAATAGAATCATGAGGTTGAATCATAGCCGTTGGTTCACCATTGGTCAGAATAACTGTTGGAAGCACGAACTCATCATAAACTTCATTTTCATAAGATAATTGCACTGCCTGCACTGCATCTTCGGCTTTTTCTCCGGTACCTAAAACCATCGCATCATATGCAAGTTTTACTCTTTCCCATCTGTTGTCACGGTCCATCGCATAATATCTTCCCATCACGGTTGCAATCTTTCCCACACCGAGTTCATTGATTTTGTCCTGTAATTGTTGAACATAATCTTTACCGGATGCAGGAGGAGTATCTCTGCCATCTAAGAAAGCATGTACATAAACCTTTGACAAACCATGTCTTTTTGCTAATTCCAACAGTGCGTACAGGTGTGTGTTGTGACTATGTACACCACCATCGGATAAAAGACCATACAGGTGAAGGGAAGAATTGTTTTGCTTACAGTTTTCAACTGCACTGAGCAGTGCTTCGTTTTCAAAAAAGTCTCCATCTAGAATAGATTTCGTGATTCTTGTCAGTTCTTGGTATACTATTCGACCTGCTCCAATGTTCAAATGCCCTACTTCAGAGTTTCCCATTTGACCTTCAGGAAGGCCTACGTCCATTCCACTGGCATATCCTTTTACAAAAGGATATTTTTTCATGAGACTGTCGAGTACAGGGGTTTTCCCCTGACATACAGCATTTCCATCACAGCGGTCATTTAATCCAAAACCGTCAAGGATCATCAACACGGTTGGTTTTTTTCTCATTTTAATACTCCTTTTATGAACAATCTTAGTTGTTGTAATTCACAATTTTGCTAAAATCTACTTTCAAGCTTGCTCCACCAACTAAGCCTCCATCAATATTTGCCATTTCAAAAAGCTCTTTTGCATTTTCGGCATTTACACTTCCGCCGTATTGTATGCGAAGTGATTCAGCTACAGAAGCATCATAAATTTCTGCAACTACTTGACGAATTGCAGCACAAACTTCTTCAGCTTGCTCTGATGTAGCTGTTTTACCAGTACCAATTGCCCAGATAGGCTCATAAGCAATGACTACATCTTTCGCTTTTTCTGCTGGAACATCTTTTAAAGCAATTTTGGTTTGAAGTCGAACCAAATCAACTGTAATCCCCTGTTCTCTCTGCTCTAACGTTTCTCCTACGCAAATAATAGGAATAAGGTTGTGTTCAATAGCTTTGAGAACTTTCTTATTTACGATTTCATCGGTTTCTGCAAAATAAGCTCTTCTTTCAGAATGTCCGATAATAACATATTTAACACCTAACTCTACCAACATATTAGGTGCAACTTCTCCTGTATATGCTCCGCTTTCTTCATAATGCATATTCTGAGCACCTACAGCGATGTTTGTTCCTTTAACTGCATCTAATACAGCTGGAAGACAAACAAAAGGAGGGCAAAATACTACATCAACATCTGTAGTATTTACTAAAGGCTTTAATTCCTCTACTAATTTTACCGCTTCTGAAGGAGTTTTATTCATCTTCCAGTTTCCTGCAATAATTTTTTTTCTCATCATAAAGCCTCCTGAATTATTCTTTGTCGTCTGCTGCTGCCACGCCTGGTAATTCTTTACCTTCAAGGAATTCTAATGAAGCTCCGCCACCAGTAGAAATGTGAGTCATCTTATCGCCAAATCCTAATTGGTTTACTGCTGCAGCAGAATCTCCTCCACCGATAATGGTTGTTGCATCTGTTTCTGATAAAGCTTTTGCAACTGCCATTGTTCCTTGCGCGAAGTTTTCAAATTCGAATACGCCCATAGGTCCGTTCCAAACAACTGTTTTAGCATCTTTTACAGCTTCGGCATAAAGTGCTCTTGTTTCTGGTCCAATGTCAAGACCTTCCCAATCAGGCTCAATTCCTCCTCTTGGTACTACTTTAAATGGAGTATCATTTTTAAATTCTTGAGCCACTACATGGTCTACAGGAAGTAATAATTTTACGCCTTTTTCTTCTGCTTTTTGAATCATTTCTTTTGCATAGTCAATCTTGTCAGCTTCTAATAATGACTTACCTACTTCATGACCCAATGCTTTTATGAAAGTATAAGCCATTCCGCCGCCAATAATTAATGTGTCTACTTTATCAAGGAGGTTATTAATTACATTAATTTTGTCAGATACTTTTGCTCCGCCTAAGATCGCAACGAAAGGTCTTACTGGGTTGTTTACTGCATTACCTAAGAACTCAATTTCTTTTTGCATTAAATACCCTACTGCACAGTCTCCTTCGATGAATTGAGTAACTCCAACGTTGGAGCAGTGAGCTCTGTGTGCTGTACCAAAAGCATCATTTACAAATACGTCTGCAAGACTTGCAAGTTCTTTGCTAAAATCATCAATATTCTTAGTTTCTTCTTTACGATATCTTGTGTTTTCAAGAAGAACAACGTCTCCTTCTTTCATTTCAGCAACAGCTTTTTTTGCATTTTCTCCAACTACAGTATCATCTTTTGCAAATACTACTTCTTTTTCTAATAATTCGCTTAATCTTTTTGCAACAGGTGCTAAAGATAATTCTGGTTTAGGTTCTCCTTTTGGTTTTCCTAAGTGAGAGCAAAGAATTACTTTTCCACCGTCATTGATTAATTTCTTAATGGTTGGCAGTGCTGCAACAAGTCTATTTTCATCTGTAATAACACCATCTTTTAATGGTACGTTAAAATCACATCTAACTAATACTCTTTTCCCTTTAACTTGGATATCATCAACTGACTTTTTCTTAAGCATGGGTTTCCCTCCTCAATATTCTCAATCCGATTTATTAAAAGAAGGTCCGGTCCTATAGTCATAACTACAAAACCGGACCTTTTGGTCTACCTAATTATAAACGTTCTGCAATGTATTTTGTGAGGTCAACAATTCTGTTTGAATAACCCCATTCATTGTCATACCAGGAAACAACTTTTACTAAGTTTCCATCGATTACCATTGTGGATAATCCATCAATGATGGATGAACGAGGATCTTTTTTGAAGTCGATGGATACTAATGGTTCTTCAGTGTATCCTAATACTTTGTCATCAGCAGCAGCTTTTAAAGCAGCATTAACTTCTTCAACTGTTACAGTTTTTCCTAATTCTACAGTTAAATCAACTACAGATACTGTAGGAGTAGGTACACGCATAGCCATACCAGTTAATTTTCCTTTAAGAGAAGGAATAACTTTAGCAACTGCTTCTGCAGCACCAGTTGTTGTAGGAATAATGGATTCAGCAGCAGCACGAGCTCTTCTTAAGTCACTGTGAGGTAAATCCAAAATTCTTTGGTCATTTGTATAAGAGTGAACTGTTGTCATAATTCCTCTCTTAATTTCAAATTTATCATGAAGCACTTTAGCAAATGGTGCTAAACAGTTTGTTGTACAAGAAGCGTTGTCAACGATATGGTCTTCAGCTGGGTTATAATCCCCTTCGTTAACTCCCATAACAATAGATTTTGTTCCTTTTCCAGGAGCGGAGATGATAACTTTCTTTGCACCTGCATCAATATGTAATTGAGCTTGTTCTTTCTTTCTGAAAATACCTGTAGATTCGATTACGATATCTACACCTAATTCTTTCCAAGGAAGATCAGCTGGATTCTTTTCTGCAAGCACTTTGATTTCTTTTCCATTAACAACTAAAGCGCCTTCTTTAGCTTCAACTGTTCCTTCGAATTTGCCAAAGCAAGTATCATATTTTAATAAATGAGCTAATGTTTTAGGATCTGTTAAATCGTTGATTGCTACAACATCCAATCCTTGTGCGATCGCTACTTTAAATGCATTACGTCCAATGCGTCCAAAACCATTAATTGCAATTTTTGCCATTTTTTCATTCCTCCTAATATTTTTAAATTATATTTTAGGTTATGAAGACTAAAATTTGTCCCCATAACATAATACCACAAATTATAATTTTGCACACCTAATAATTTCATTTGCAGCACCTTCATCCATCACAACGCAACCATGCTTGAGCAGATGCCCTGCTGCTTTGATCGCTTGAGCCTTAGAAGTTCCTCCTGCCACTGCAATCATATAAGGAATTTTTTTAATATCGTCTAGCTTAATTCCAACAGATCGGGAAGTATATACAATATTACCACTGGGATCAAAATAATATCCAAATGCCTCTGCAACAGCTTCTTTTCTTCTTAAGAAATCTAAAATAGTCTCTGAGAGTCCTCTTTTTTCTGCCATTTTTAAAGCATTCCCAATTCCAAAAATTAATATGTCTGCTTTTGAAACTTTTTCAAGGGTGTCTTGAATCTCTGGCTCTTTAATAATACTCTCTAAAGATTTTTTACTTAAATGATCGGGAATATTCAACAATTTATATTTTGCCCCTAATTTTTGCGCCAATTCAGAAGCTAAGGTATTGGATTGATATTCTACTCTGTGCCCTACACTTCCTCTGGCTGGCAAAACGAACACATCATCATACGTGCTGCCTAAGGGCTGAATTGCCTTTACCATTTGATTTACCGTACTTCCTCCGGTAATTGCAATGGTGTTTCCCGGTCTGATCATACTTAGCAATAGCCTTGCTGCTGCTTTCCCGATATCTTTTTTAAACATATCATTTTCATCAGAATTTCCTGGAACAATAATCACTTTATTAATATTTAAAATCTTTGAAACCTTTTTTTCCAATTCAGTGAGACCTTTAATTTCATACATTAAATCTTCTAAATCCTGGACAAGAGTATATCCTTCTGAAGTGATTTCCATTCCTGAAGAAGTAACTTTAAGAAAAGCATTTTGTCTTAAGAAATCAACTTCAGCTCTGACGATTCTTTCGGAAAGATTCAAATGATCTGCCAAAGCTCTTCTTCCTATAGGAGCAGAATATAAAACTGTCTTTAAAATTTCATATCTTCTTTCTAAATCTAAAATTCCTTCAGGAATAATCTTCTGAAGTGTCACATGTAAATTTGTCATATGAACGCCCCTCGGGTACATTATTGTCCCACTGTACGATTTAGGTCCCACATAAGCTAAAAGAAAATATGCAAAAACCTTAAGAATTTGCAAATCGGTAAAATTTAATTCCTTATATGCAAAATAAACCTTCTAAATAAAAAAAGATATTTTGTATCTTCGTTTATATTGTAACGAATATGATACAAAATATCAAGAAAAATTTCAAAAAATATGGTACAAACTTACCTTACTAAAGTCTTATTATTTATGGCCGTCAAGAACTGAAAGAGCAATATTTGACGCATGGTCCGAGATTCTTTCTAAATTGCTTATTACATCAAGGAAGACTACTCCTGATGTAGCACTGCATTCATTTTTAGCAAGTCGTTCTATATGTCTTTTACGAAGTTCCTTTTCCATTTTATCAACCATATCTTCATTAGGCTCTACTGACTTAGCCAATATTGGATCATTTTCTTCCCGTGCCCGGATTGCATCTTCAAAACATTCAATGCATTTTTCAGCCATCGTCCTTAATTCCAGTATTGCTGAATCCGATAACTGTACTTTTTCCTCAATTGCAAACTGAGCCAATTCTGCAATATTTTCTGCATGATCCCCTACTCTTTCTATGTCTCCAACAGTATGAAACAGGCCTGTAACAAGAGAACTTTGCTGTTCATTAATCGGGGAATTTGAAATCTTAACAAGGTATGGTGTAATGGTTCTGTTAAGAACATTAATATTTTTTTCTCTTTTAAATACTTTCTCTACTTTTTTCTCGTCCTTCTCTAGCAAGGCTTCTATAGCCAATTTTGTATTTTCTGCAGCCATGTGCCCCATTCTTACCACTTCTTTAATAGCATTTTCAACTGCAAAAGTAGGTGTTTCAAGAATTCTTTCGTCTAAATGACGAAGACCACTTTCATCTTCTTCATCTTTTCCTCTAACAAATATTCCTGATAAATAAACAAGCATTCCAGCAAAAGGAAATAAAATGATTGTATTGGCTATATTAAAGATCGTATGAACAATACTTATTTCAGTCATACTAATTAATTCTAATCCAAAAGTTGGATTAATAAAATAAAAATACACAACAGCAAGTATTGAGAATATAATTGTTCCTATTATGTTAAATAATAAATGGATGTAGGCTGCCCTCTTTGCATTCTTTGTCGCACCAATACTTGAAAGCATTGCTGTAACACAAGTACCGATATTTTGTCCCATAATGATGTATACAGCAGCATTCCAGGGTACCAATGAAGCTGCTGCCAAGGTCTGAAGAATTCCTACGGAAGCCGAACTGCTTTGAATGATCGCTGTAACTGCAAATCCTGCGAAAACTCCTAAAAGAGGATTGTGTCCTAAAGTTAAAAATACTTCTGCAAAGACCGGAGAATTTCTAAGTGGCTTAACCGCATCTCCCATCATATCTAATCCAACAAAGAGAATACCAAACCCTGCAATAATTTCACCAATTTGCTTTATAGCTTTTTTCTTCGCAAATAACATCATGACAACTCCAATTGCTATCGCTAATGGAGCCAATTCAGAAGGATTTAACAACTTTGCCCACTCTGCACTGGATACAATCCAACCAGTAACTGTGGTCCCAATATTTGCTCCCATTATGACGCCTGCAGCCTGAGTTAAATTCATTAATCCGGCATTCACAAAACCAACTACCATAACTGTAGTGGCAGAACTGCTTTGAATAATAGCCGTAACACCGGCACCAACCAACACACCCATGAAACGATTATTTGTCAGGATCTCTAACAATTTTTTCATCTTATTTCCTGCAGATTTTTGAAGGCCTTCTGCCATAATCTGCATCCCATAAATAAATAATCCTAAACCTCCAATTAGAGCAAAAATAATCTTGGTGTAATCTTCCATATCTAACCCCCTGCTTTTTTATGTTGTATGCAAACATAAACATTCTAACATGTAGAAAAAAATAAAATCAACCCTATATTGTTTTTTGTAATTTCTTTATGATTTATCTCCAATTTTTTTAGTAATTAATCATATTTTTTATAATTTAATTTATTAAAATTGCCTTTTGTAAAAACAATAATTTCAAAAACTTGCAAAAACAGAATCATTTGCATAATAAAACCCCTGGGATACCAAGGGTTTTATTAATTAACTTTATATTCACTTATTTTCCCCAAATAAAATGGTGCCTCCCCCTACAACCATATCATGATCATAAAACACAACTGCCTGCCCAGGGGTAATAGCTCTCTGAGGTTCATCAAACTCACATTTTACTGTATGATCATCATGCATCGTTATAACACAGGGAGCCAACTTATGACTGTATCGAATTTTCGCATGAACTCTCATAGGCCCTTCCAAAGTTTCAAAAGGCATAAAATTAAGATTGTCTGCATATAAAACCTTTTGAAAAATCTCATCATTTTCTCCCAATACCACTTCATTGGTTTGAGGCCTGATTTCTACGACATACATCGGTTTGCCAAAGGATATTCCTAATCCCTTTCTTTGTCCGACTGTATAATGAATGATTCCTTTATGCTTTCCTAATACATTACCTTTTGTATCTACAAAATTCCCTTTAGGAATTGAAAAATCATAATTTTGCTCGATATAGTTACCGTAATTATTGTCAGGAATAAAACAGATCTCTTGGCTGTCTGGTTTTGTCGCAACAGGTAATCCAATTTCCTTTGCAATTTTACGGGTAGTAACCTTATCATAATCTCCCAAAGGCATTAATGTATGCCTAAGTTGATCCTGAGTAAGGTTATATAATGCATAAGTCTGATCTTTCCCAACTGCAGAAGATATTTTAAGAGCATATCTTCCGATATCTGATAAATATACAACTTTCGCATAGTGCCCGGTGGCAATATAATCCGCCCCTAATTGAAGAGCTTTATGAAGCATGGATTCCCATTTGACATATCTGTTGCATGCAATACAAGGATTAGGCGTTCTGCCTTTCGTATATTCCTCTACAAAATAATCAATGACTTTATTCTTAAAATCATTTTTAAAATTCATTACATAATGGGGAATTCCAATTTTTTGGCATACTCTTCTTGCATCATCAACAGCAGAGAGACCACAGCAGCCACCGTGGTCCTCTATCTCATCTCTTGATTCATCTTGCCAAATTTGCATGGTCATTCCAATGACATCATATCCTTGCTCTTTCAAAAGATATGCAGCTACTGAACTGTCCACTCCACCAGACATTCCAATAACAACCTTTTTTTTAGTCATTACTTCACCTCAAATAATTTACTCATTATCCTCTGGAATATCATGGTGATCATCATCCTCTTTAGGCGGTGTCAATCCTTCAATCTCTATTCCATTTTTTTGTGCATAATCCCATAAAGCAGCCTGAAGAGCCTGTTCTGCCAATACAGAACAATGAACTTTTACAGGCGGCAATCCATCCAAAGCTTCCATAACTGCTTTGTTGGTTACTTTCATTGCTTCCTGTATGGTTTTCCCTTTTACTAATTCTGTTGCCATACTGCTTGTTGCAACAGCTGCTCCACATCCAAAAGTCTTAAACTTTACATCCTTAATAATATTATCTTCAATATCAAGATATATTTTCATTATATCTCCACATTTAGCGTTTCCAACCGTTCCTACTCCGGAAGGATTTTCAATTTCTCCAACATTTCTAGGATTCATAAAATGATCCATTACTTTCTCACTGTACATCATTTTTAAGCACCTCTTTTTTTGTTATAGATTTTGTTCTTTTTTATAAGCTTCATATAAAGGAGACATATCTCTTAATCTTTGAACGATAGATGGCAATACCTCCAAGAAATAATCTGCTTCTTCTTTGGTATTTTCATCTCCTAGGGTAATTCTCAGGGAACCGTGAGCTTTTTCATGAGGAAGACCAATTGCCAGCAATACATGGGATGGATCTAATGAACCCGATGTACATGCAGAACCGCTGGATGCATAGATCCCTTTCATGTCTAATAATAGCAGGAGTGACTCTCCTTCAATAAAATCAAAAGTAAAATTAATATTATTAGGCAATCTGTCAGTAGGATGACCATTTAATTTTACATGGTCTATTCTGCTGGTAACTTCTTTTATAATATAATCTCTGAGTTCAGTCATCTTTTTATTATTTTCTTCCATATTCTCGAGTGCCAGTTCCAGAGCTTTAGCTAAACCTACGATACCTGCCACGTTTTCGGTTCCGCCTCTGCGGCCCCTTTCTTGTGCACCCCCATGAAGCAGAGGTTTAATTTTTACTCCTTTTCTTATGTATAATACACCTACGCCTTTAGGACCATGAAATTTGTGTCCTGAAAGAGAAAGTAAATCAACATTTGCTTTTTTCACATCAATGGGTATATGTCCCACAGCCTGAACAGCATCCGTATGAAATACTATGCCTTTTTCTCTTGCTATTTTCCCTATTTCTTCGATAGGCTGAATTGTGCCAATTTCATTATTGGCATACATAATAGTAATGAGAATGGTTGTATCCTTGATAGCCTTTAAAACATCCTGGGGATCAACTTGTCCATATTCATTTACAGGAAGATAAGTCACTTCATAGCCTTGGCTTTCTAAATATTCGCAAGTATGAAGTACTGCATGATGTTCAATTGCAGAAGTAATAATATGGTTTCCTTTATTTTTATAAGCTTCAGCAATTCCTTTAATAGCCCAGTTATCAGATTCTGTTCCGCCACTGGTAAAATAGATTTCTTTAGGATCTGCACCTAATAATTTGGCAATTTTATCTCTTGATTCATCTAAAGCTTGTTTATTCTTTCTTGCAATTTCATAGATACTGGATGGGTTGCCAAAATTCTCTGTAAAGTATGGCAACATTGCTTCTACAACTTGTGGATGCATAGCAGTTGTAGCAGCATGGTCAAAATAAATCTTCTGCATGTTTGATCACTCCTCGTTTAAACTTTGTCAAAGTTAGATATAATACATATACTCTTTGTCATGATTTAATTTTTCATACTCTTCTATTAAATCCTGAAGGGTAATGGAGTCAACGACTTCATTAATTTTATCGCCTATTTTTTTCCATACGATTCTTGTAACACAACAATTAAATCCAGTACATTCAAACACTGGATTTTCACTCACACAATCCACTGGCGCCAGAGACCCTTCTAGGGCCCTTAGGATATCTCCTACTGTGATTTCTTCTGGAGAAAGAGCTAGGGAATAACCTCCTTGAGCACCTCGAATGCTCTTTACCAATCCAGCTTTTCTTAGAACTGCAATTAATTGCTCCAGATAGTGCTCAGATATGTCTTGCCTCTCAGCTATATGCCTTAACGCAATATGCTTATCCTGGCTATGGACTGCCAAGTCAACCATTGCCTTTAATCCATATCTTCCCTTAGTAGATAATTTCATACTCTCACCTCAAGATTCAATTCCTACCTATGTAGTCGGCTTTTTAGTATAAGCATAACACTTTATTTTTTTACTGTCAATAGATTTTCATTAATCGCTATTCCCATTATATCATCCACATTCATTTTGTGCAGAATTATTGAATTTTAAAAAATAAATCTTAACCAATTTTATAAGAATACTATTATTGAGTGCATTCGTCAATCAATTTTTCTTTTTCAAAACGTTTTCTTTATGATATGATGATGATTATGATGATTTGTCCATAAAATGTACATAATGAAGAAAGGAATACTTTAATAAGGAGAATAATTATGGCAGATATAAAACTAATTGCAACCTCTACCTTTGGACTGGAATCCATTGTTAAAAATGAGTTAATTCATTTAGGATATACCGACGTCCAGGTTTCAGACGGCAAAGTTACATTTACAGGCAATGAAGAAGCCATAGTCAGAACGAATCTATGGCTTCGTACAGCGGACCGTGTTCTTTTACAAATAGGAGAATTTGAAGCATATACTTTTGATGAGTTATTTGAAAAGACCAAGACTCTTCCCTGGGAGCAATGGATCACAGAAGATGCAAAATTTACTGTCGTAGGAAAGTCTGTTAAATCAAAACTCTATAGTGTTCCTGATTGTCAGGCCATCGTAAAGAAAGCAGTAGTCGAGAAATTAAAGCAGAAATATCATGTGGAATGGTTTCATGAAACTGGTCCGGAATATAAAATCCAAGTATCTATTTTAAAAGATCTTGTTACTTTAACAATTGATACAAGTGGAGCCGGCCTTCATAAGAGAGGTTATCGGACAAAATCTGTAGAAGCCCCATTAAAAGAAACCCTTGCTGCTGCCTTAGTCCAGATAAGCTATTGGAATAAAAACAGAAGACTGTATGATTTTTTCTGCGGTTCAGGGACCATTCCCATAGAAGCCGCTATGATAGGAAGAAATATTGCTCCAGGATTAGGCAGATCCTTTGCCTGCGAAGCTTGGCCTCAGATTAACAAAGAAATTTGGAAAAAAGAAAAGGCAAAAGCATTTCAAGCTATTGACCAAAATAGTCAAATTAAAATATTTGCTTCCGATGTTGACCCCAACGCTATTGAGATTGCAAAGGAAAATGCTATTGAAGCAGGAGTTGACGACTGTATCTACTTTGAAGTAAAAGATGCAAAAAAAATTAAAATCGAAGAACCCTATGGAATTTTAATTAGTAATCCTCCCTATGGGGAAAGAATCGGAGAAGAACAAGAAGTTGCCAAACTCTATCGCACTCTGGGAAATATCTTCAAGAATCAAGATACTTGGTCTGTGTACATTCTTACTTCCGTTGAAAATTTTGAAAAGCTGTATGGTAAAAAAGCAGATAAAAAGCGAAAACTCTACAACGGCAGAATTAAAGTAGATTTTTATCAATACTTTGGATCAAAGCCGTCACATTAAATTGGCACACCTTTCGGTGTGCCATATAACATGATTGATCACATTAACTTTTGTGCACCATAAATTTCTGCCAAAGTATCTACCTTTTTGTTGAAATCTTGAAGTTTCTCAATATCTCCTTCTTCCCATAATTCCCAAAATTTTTGGTACAGTTCCCCTGCTTCTTCAATGCCGCCACTGCACAGATTGTGTATATTGCAAAATATATCTGAAACAATATTGGATTTTGCTCTGAATTGCTCTTCTGCTTTCAAGATTTCTTCCCTGATTTCCGCCATTTCCTGATCTAGGATAAAAGCAGCTTCTGCTGCCTTAATAAGCCGCTGCTGAATATAGTCAGGCATATTTTTATTATATTTATAGCGCAAAGAATGTTCAATCGTCGCCCAAAAATTCATTGCCAATGTACGTATTTGAATTTCAGTTAGGATTTCCTTTTGCCCTTCTGCCGTCTGGACAGGATACAAAACAATAATATGATAACTTCTGTATCCACTGGGTTTAATATTTTTGATATAATCTCTTTCTTCAACAATTTTCAAATCTTTACCGTCACGTGCACGAATCAATTCAACAACTTTATTAATGTCTTTGACAAATTGACACATAATTCTGATACCTGCAATATCTTCTATCTTTTCTTCTATCTCAGTAAGAGGTATTTGCTTTTTCTTTGCTTTTTCTAAAATGCTTGATATTTTTTTTACTCTGCCCGTTACAAATTCAATAGGTGAATATTCACCTAATTTCCTGTACTCATTTCTTATTCCTTTAAATTTTATTTTAAGTTCTTCAACTGCTTGTTCATATGGAATTAACATTCTTTTCCATTCATTAAGTTCCATCGAAGCCCCTCTTTCCTTATTTTTCTAAGGAATGTATCCTTTGTGAAATTTCATTTTATAATTATAATTATACAGAAAAAGTATATATTTCTCAACCTTAATGCTTCTTTGTTGAAGTTCTGTGTATGAAAAATGAACTTCTCTCTAAAACCAAACATCCATAACATCTTATAAAATGAAATGCAAAATATTCGTCATTAATATTGCATAGTACAAGTTCTTTTAGAATAAATTGTAGTACCGTCCGAATTGAAAGCAGGTGCTGCATGGCAAAAAAGAATTTGGTAACAGGAGCGCTCATCCTAACTGCTGCCAGTTTTATCACAAGAATTCTTGGATTCATTTATAGAATTTACATGTCCAATCTCATCGGAGCAGAAGGCATGGGACTCTATCAGCTGATCTTTCCTATTTATATGCTCGCCTGGACTATTTCAGCTTCAGGAATATCTTTAAGCGTATCTAAACTGGTTGCTCAAGAAAATGCCAAAAGAGAATATGGTAACATGCATCGTATAGTAAAAATATCTGTATTATTATCCGTAGGAATAGGATTTATTATTTCCGCATTCATTTATTATTTTGCTCCATGGATTGCTTCATCAATCCTTAAAGAACCTAGGACGATCTTATCACTAAAAATTCTGGCTGTATGTGTTCCTTTTATGGCGGCTGCATCATCTATAAAAGGATATTTTTATGGTATGCAGGAAATGACAAAACCAGCTGTTTCTCAAGTTCTGGAACAAATTTCAAGAATGCTTATTATATATTTTTTAGCTTCTTTCTTTATTCCAAAAGGATTGTCTTATGCATGTGCACTTTCCGTCATCGGAATATGTGCAGGAGAATTCATATCCTTCCTATATGTATGCATATCCTATAAAAGAAATAAGCAAAGAAAAAAAATAATCAAAAAGCCAACGTTAAATTTGTTTCAAGCATATAGTGCATTACTGGCTATGGCGATTCCTTTGACAGGCAACAGATTTATCACATCTCTTTTAAGTTCGATAGAAAATATTATGATTCCTATACAGCTTCAAGCCTTTGGTATGTCCAACACCGAAGCAATAAGCATATATGGTCAATTCAGCGGAATGGCCATGCCTTTGATCTTCTTTCCTTCTATGGTAACAGGCTCTTTATCCGTAGCACTGGTGCCTGCCGTTTCTGAAGCCAAGGCTGTAAACAATACCAGACAAATTCATCGGACAGTCTCTAAATCAATCCATTTTACATCTTTAATAGGGATTGGGGCCACTTGCCTTTTTGCAGTGTTTTCCAAAGAATTGGGGTTAGCCGTTTATAACCAAGAAGACGTAGGCGATATGCTTTATTCAATGGCATGGATATGCCCCTTCTTTTACCTTCAGACTACTTTAGCCGGAATATTAAATGGATTGGGGCAACAGGTTGCTACCTTTAAACACAATGTTATTGGATCGATCATTTCTATACTCTTTATCTACTTTTTTGTACCCATGTTTGGATTTAAAGGTTTTCTATGGGCAGTCATAGTAAGTTCCATTACCATCACTCTGTTACATTTAAGAAAAGTTCTTAAATTTACTTCATTAACTTTAGAACTGAGCAAATGGGTGATCAGACCAGGTTTAGCCGCAACTTCATCTGCTTTAACTGCAAAATATATCATGAACCATTATCTATTAACTCAGTTCTCTTTACGCTGGTCCATGACTTTTACCCTTATCGCCCTTGCTGCTTCCTACATTATCTTCCTATTTTTACTTCAAAGTATTACAAAAGAAGATCTGAAGATATTGAAAAGAAACATATAATAACCCTCTTGGACATAAGATCCTCGAGGGTTATTCATCTATAGATTCTCAATTTTTATAAGCTCATACCCAGCTTCTTCAACTACGGCATTCTTTAATGTCTCATCAGAAATCTCAGCTGTTGATTCAACGATTGCATATTTATTTTTTAGATCTACTTCTACAGTACCGACCCCAGGGATTTCACTTAAGGCATCTTTTACATGTTTCACACAGTGTTCACAGCTCATACCTTCAATATAAAGTTTTTTCTTCATTATATACGCCTCCATTATTTAATTTATTATAAATCTATAAATCATAAGATTTACTTAGCTGGCTTAAATTTCTTCAGTCGAAGGGCATTTAAAAGTACAGAAACAGAGCTAAAACTCATGGCTGCTGCGGCAAACATAGGATTAAGTTTTGGTCCTCCAAAGGCGTAAAATACTCCTGCTGCCAAAGGAATTCCTGCACTATTATAGAAAAATGCCCAAAATAAGTTTTGCTTAATATTTGTTATTGTACTTCTGCTTAATTGAAGAGCAGTAACTACATCCAGCAAATCGCTTTTCATCAATACGATGTCTGCGGATTCCATTGCAATATCTGTACCAGAACCAATGGCAATACCAACATCAGCCTGAGCCAAGGCAGGAGCATCATTAATCCCGTCTCCAACCATTGCAACCTTTTTTCCTTCTTCCTGCAATTTTTTAACTTCATTGGCTTTATCTTCTGGCAAAACTTCAGCAAATACCCTGTCAATGCCAACCTTTCTGGCTATGGCCTCAGCAGTTCTTCTATGATCTCCTGTAATCATAGCAACTTCGATGCCCAGATCATGAAGTTTTTTAATTGCCTTTGCACTATTTTCTTTTACCACATCGGCCACCGCAATGATTCCAAGCAGCCTGTTCCCTTCTGCTACGTACATAGGGGTTTTCCCTTCCATAGCCAATCGATCAGATACTGTTTCAAATTCTCGGATATTCACATTTCGGTCATCCATGAGTTTTTTATTGCCAAGGATTACTTGCCTTCCTTCTATCGTTACTTCTATTCCGTGGCCAGGAATCGCATTAAATGTCTCCATATCTTGTAACATAATTCCCTTATTCTCCGCCGCCCTTATAATCGATTCCCCTAGTGGATGCTCAGATCCTTTTTCTGCAGATGCTGCCAAAGAAAGAATTTCTTCTTCGCTTATTCCATTCGCAGTAATAATATCCGTCACCTCAGGTCTGCCTTCTGTAATAGTGCCTGTTTTATCAAAAACAATGGTGTGCACCTTATGAGCGGTTTCAAGAGCTGTTCCACTTTTGATCAAAACTCCATATTCTGCTCCTTTACCGGTCCCAACCATAATCGCTGTTGGCGTTGCCAATCCCAATGCACATGGACAGGCAATCACCAATACGGAAATCAACATCGTAAGTGAAAATATAAGAGAATGGCCAGTAAAGTACCACGCTGCCCCTGATATGAATGCTATAATCAATACTATTGGCACAAAATAACCACTGATAATATCTGCAAGCCTAGCAATAGGAGCTTTTGATCCTTGAGCCTCTTCTACCAGCTTCACAATTTGAGACAAAACTGTATCTTTTCCAACTTTAGTAGCTCTAAACTGTATAGATCCTGTTTTGTTAATACTGGCACCTATAACTTGATCGCCTTCTTTTTTCTCTACAGGAATACTTTCTCCGGTCAGCATGGATTCATCCACGGAAGTATTTCCCTTAATAACTTCACCGTCTACCGGAATTTTCTGTCCTGGTTTAACCAATAATATATCTCCAACCTGTACCTCTTCAATAGGAATTTCTATTTCCTTTCCTTCTTTAATCAAAACAGCTGTTTTAGGCGCAAGCCCCATTAATTTTTTAATCGCCTCAGATGTTCTCCCTTTCGCCATAGCTTCGAGATATTTTCCCAAAGAAATGAGTGTAATAATGACACCAGCCGATTCAAAATATAAATCCATAGAATAAGCTTCAACTTCATGGGGAGTTCCTGTAATGATTTTATATACTGCAAACAAGCCATAAAGAATTGCTGCGCTGGTTCCTAATGCAATTAACGAGTCCATATTCGGAGCTCCTTTAAATAATGTTCTGAAACCTACGGTGTAAAATTTGCGTCCTGCAATAACGATAGGAATGGTCAAAATTAATTGAATCAACGCAAAATTTAACGCATTATGATGTCCTGTCAGGAAAGCCGGCAAGGGAGCACCGACCATATGTCCCATGGCTATATAAAGGAGAGGAATTGCAAATACTGCGGATAAAGTAAATTGATGCCACAATCTCTTTATTTCCTTTTCCTTTCGGTCTTTTTCATTGTCCGTCTGATTTTCCGTTTTTGACTCCAAGGGTTGATACCCTGCCTTAATGATTGCTTCCTTTATATCTGAAAGTCTCAATTGAAAAGGATTATATTTTATCGCAGCGGTTTCAGTAGCAAGATTCACACTGACACTCTCTATTCCGTCCAACTTTTTAAGAGAGCGTTCTACTGCCCTGACACAGGCTGCACAAGTCATTCCGGCTATAGGTAAATGGACTTCCTTAACTTCTGTATGCTCTTTAGCCTTATATCCTGCTTTTTCTACAGCTTGTATAATCTGATATATATCCAGTTTTTCTTCATCATATTCTATGTTCAATCTTTCAGAAGCTAAATTAACCCCTGCTTCTATTACGCCGTTTAGTTTTTTTACACTTCTTTCAACAGCTCTGGCACAAGCTGCACAAGTCATACCAGAGATTTCAAATTGCTTTTTTACCATCTTAACACCTCCTTCTATCCCCACCCTGGGTGGGGTGCTTTTAGTATATATTACTTTTTTATGTCCGTCAATACATTATTACAGCAAAAATCCCCATGAAAACATGGGGATTTTGATTGTAATCCTAACAGATCTTACTATTTTGTTTTGTTAGTTTTGTCTTTATTGTTTTTGTTATTTTTTTCGTTTTCAGGAACCAATTCATTTGCAAAATCTAAATTGTCGTTATTGTTTCTGTTTTCATTGTTATTTTTGTTATTATTGTTTTTTGCCATTTAATGAATCCTCCTTAAAATATTAATTATTTGTTACGCCATTAGTATTTACATAAAATATAAATATATATCTGGATAATAATGTAAAAAACAATATTATGACAAAACCGACAAACTGCAATACGGGTAAGTTTCCATTCTGCCAAAAGACTTTTGGGACAAGAAATCCGAAGGAATTTCCTATGTAATAAAAAAGCGCCTATAGACGAGGCGCTGTAATATTTAGTGGATCATTTCCGGGCTTTTTTGCGAATCATTAAAACTGGGCGGAATTCCTTGAAGCTTGAATACTTTTGATAACAGCTTCATATCCGTTATCTGTCGGAATGTAATACACGCGATCCAGAAGTTCATCCGGAAGATATTGCTGACTGACATAATTTCCTGGGTATGCATGTGCATATTTATATCCTGCCCCATGGCCTAATTCTTTAGCTCCCGGGTAATGAGCATCTCTTAAATGAGAGGGGATACCCTTAATCCTGATATTTTTAACATCTTCCAGTGCTGCATCTATAGCCACAATGGCTCCATTGCTCTTCGGAGCGCAAGCAACATATATAGCTGCCTGTGCTAATATGATCCTTCCTTCAGGCATACCGATAAAATCGACTGCCTGTGCTGCGGCGACAGCTACCTGCAATGCATTAGGATCTGCATTTCCAACATCTTCTGCAGCACATATGATAATTCTTCTGGCTATAAATTTTGGATCTTCTCCAGCATAAAGCATTCTGGCCAAATAATAAACAGCAGCATCAGGATCAGAACCTCTCATACTTTTTATAAAAGCAGATATGGTGTCATAATGATTGTCCCCATCTTTATCGTAATTGAGCGCTCTTCTTTGAATGCATTCCTGTGCTACTTCCAAAGTAATATGAATTTTCCCATCTTCGGAAGGTTGTGTTGTAAGTACTCCTAATTCTATGGCATTAATCGCCGCTCTTGCATCACCATTAGCCATATCAGCTAAAAATTCCAATGCTTCGTCAGTAATATCTGCATTGAAACTACCCAGCCCTTTTTTCTCATCTTTCAATGCTCTAAGAATTAAATTTTTAATATTTTGCTGAGATAAAGGTTTAAGCTCAAATATTCTTGACCTGGATACCAATGCCTTATTCACTTCGAAATAAGGGTTTTCTGTTGTTGCTCCAATAAGAATAATTGTTCCATCTTCCACATGGGGAAGCAAAGCATCCTGCTGTGCCTTATTAAAGCGATGAATTTCATCTATAAACAGAATTGTTTTTTTGGCAGTCATGCCTAATCGAGTCTTTGCTTCTTCCACTACTTCAGTAATTTCTTTTTTTCCCGATGTAGTTGCATTCAGTTGACAAAATTCAGATTTTGTAGTATTTGCAATGATTTTTGCCAGAGTCGTCTTACCAGTTCCGGGAGGACCGTAAAAAATAATAGAACTTAATTGATCAGCCTTAATTGCCCTATAAAGAAGTTTATCCTTTCCTATAATATGTTCTTGCCCCTCAAACTCCTCCAAAGTTGCAGGTCTCATCCTTGCCGCTAAAGGAGATTCATTTTTCATTGTTTTTTGTCGGGTATATTCAAAAATATCCAAATTTCTTCACTCCTAATAGTGTTTCAATCTTCTATTATCTCGTATTATGTATTATATAATAAAAAAAGAAAATGTACTATAAGAAAGAATCCAGATTATCCTTGTAATAAAAAAGTATGTCAAAAAGAATTCTATATGATGAATTACCAATATATTTTCTTGCAATTGTAACAAAAATCTATAAATTGCATCGAAATACTTGACAACTATTATCAAAAATAATATAGTCTTAAAATACGAGTAATTTGTTTAAAGCCGCATAAAACATATACAGCTAAAAGATTTTTTGAAAGGAGTTTTAAAATGCAGTATGTATATTCAAATGTAACGCAAAGCCTTAATTTTTTCGGCAATTCTGATCCATTTGAATTAATAGAAGAATATGGAAGTCCTTTATATGTTTATAATGAGCGAATTTTTCGTGAACGTTGCAGAGAAATGAAAAACCTCGTATCTTATCCTAATTTTTCTGTTAACTATTCCGTTAAGGCAAATAGTAATTTACAACTCCTAAAAATTGCTCTTGAAGAAGGTTTAAATGTAGACGCCATGTCACCGGGAGAGATATTTTTAGAATTACAGGCAGGATTTAAACCCGAGCAAATATTGTTCATAAGCAATAATGTATCCGCAGATGAAATGAAGTTTGCCATTGACAGAAAGATTACTGTAAGTGTAGATTCCCTTTCTCAATTAGAGCTATTTGGAAAAATCAATCCTGGTGGCTCTGTTGCGATTCGCTTCAATCCTGGTGTAGGCGCAGGTCACCATAAAAAAGTAATCACAGGAGGAAAAGAAACAAAATTCGGTGTTGATCCAAATTTCATTCCTCAAGTGAAAGAAATTCTTAAAAAATATAATCTTAAATTGGTAGGAATCAATCAGCACATAGGTTCATTATTTATGGAAGGATCTGCATATATACAAGGAATAAAATCTATCTTATCTTTAGCTGAAAACTTTGAAGATCTTGAGTTTGTTGATTTAGGTGGAGGATTTGGTATTCCTTATCACAAACAAGAAAATGAAGCGCGTTTAGATTTATCCTCCCTGGGAAAAGAACTGGATTCGATTTTAAATGAATGGGTAAAATCCTATGGAAAGAATATTACCTTTAAAATTGAACCCGGTCGATATATTTCAGCTGAATGCGGTGTTCTATTAGGAACAGTTCATGCTATTAAAATAAATTATGACAACAAATATGTCGGAACAGACTTAGGATTTAATGTCTTGCAAAGGCCAATTATGTATGATTCTCACCATGACATAGAAATTTATAGAAATTCTGATCTTCCATCAACTAAAAAAGAACCTGTAATTATCGTAGGAAATATTTGTGAAAGTGGAGATATCATTGCAAAAAACAGATTACTCCCAGAAATTTTTGAAGGAGATTTATTAGGCGTTTTAGACGCAGGCGCTTATGGCCATGTAATGAGCTCAAATTATAATAATCGCCTTCGTCCTGCCGAGGTTCTCATCAAAGAAAACGGAGACCATATATTAATCCGAAGAAGAGATACTTTGGAAGATTTAATTCGCTGCTATAATGTCTAAAAGTAAAAGCCAGGCACTACAGTTTACAGTCAATACTGCAAACTTAGTATCTGGCTTTTTCTATATATTGATATTCAAATGTAACCGGAAGGCTTTTTATTGTATATCAAATTCGAAAGAATTTTCTATATAATAAAAAAGCACCTTTTTAGGTGCTCTGGCTGGGTAGGAAGGATTCGAACCTTCGCATGCAGGAGTCAAAGTCCTGTGCCTTACCGCTTGGCGACTACCCAATGTTAAATTTTGAATTGTAAAGCGCGAGACGGGATTCGAACCCGCGACCCTCGCCTTGGCAAGGCGATGCTCCACCACTGAGCCACTCGCGCATTTTTTAAAATATGAGCTACCCGGGACTCGAACCCGGGACACCTGGATTAAAAGTCCAGTGCTCTACCGACTGAGCTAGTAGCCCCCATTACCAAATAATTAATCAGGGTGGATAGTGGGACTCGAACCCACGGCCTCCAGAGCCACAATCTGGCGCTCTAACCAACTGAGCTATATCCACCATATAAGCGTGCCTGCAGGGATTCGAACCCCGGACACGTGGCTTAGAAGGCCACTGCTCTATCCTGCTGAGCTACAGGCACATACTTAAAGGTAATATATGTAATATATACTTTGAATCGGGGTGACAGGATTCGAACCTGCGACCTCTTGATCCCAAATCAAGCGCTCTAGCCAAGCTGAGCCACACCCCGTTAATTTCGGCAGCCACCTACTCTCCCAGGCAGTCTCCCGCCAAGTACCATCGGCCGTCTATGGCTTAACCGTCATGTTCGGTATGGGTATGGGTGTTTCCCATAGACGCATCGCCACCGAAAATCATATATTCATGACCCATAGGGGACTCGAACCCCTGTTACCGCCGTGAAAGGGCGGTGTCTTAACCGCTTGACCAATGGGCCATATTATACCTTCAAAACTAAACACTGTCTGCTAAAGCTTTCTTAGGTCAAGCCCTCGACCTATTAGTACTTATCAGCTCAACATGTTACCATGCTTTCACCTTAAGCCTATCTACCAGGTAGTCTTCC
>Ga0134101_1000450_pt1 | contig 46976 bp, 44 predicted proteins | sample 12_3_2metaG_FD_94446 | JGI IMG/M metagenome (GOLD analysis project Ga0134101, IMG submission 94446) | Switchgrass degrading microbial communities from high solid loading bioreactors in New Hampshire, USA - 12_48_3.3_201_A2 metaG | ecosystem: Engineered > Bioreactor > Semi-continuous > Anaerobic...
GGAAGGTTGTGCAACTCCATTTTACTTGAGATTTCAACTCCATGCTCTCTTTTTTGCAAAAAATGTTGGAGCACCGAAGTCGTCTCCCTTCAGCACCCCAACATTTATTATAGAACCTCTTTTTCGGCGATTTCATACCAGCAGCTATAACATAACCGGCGGGGCGGTAAGCTCGGAGCCGCCCAGCTTCAGTTCGGGCCGCTTGTACCCCAGGCAGTAGACATCCGTTATCCTGACCTCGTGCTCAAACAGCTTCCTTGCAAGCGGGTTCTCCAATTTCCTGTAGCTGGCGGGCTTGGTGATGATGGGAAGGACCGCCTTCTTCCTCGCGGAGGCCAGGAGCTTCCTGCCCTTGTCGTTGAAACCGAGGATCCGGATATACTGGGCATACCCGTTGTCCTTCAATTCTTCAAGGAAGGAAGCAGTCATTCCCAGCAGCAGGGCGCAGAGTATCCTGCTGATCCTCGACCTGGGGTACCTGTTTGTCGTGCAGTATTCCAGGATCTCATCCACGCCGGAGCAGTCGAGGGAGGCCTGGCGCAGGCGGTTGTGCAGGCCTTCCTCCATGTACGGCAGCGCCACCAGGTCCTGGTCTGACGCCGTCCTCAGCCTGTATAACAGGATGTCCTCGAAATCCTGGATAAATACCGGGCCTCGGCCTGTCCTGAACTCTGATTCCAGTATTTTAAGACTGCTTTCGGGCATATTCCCCTCAAGGTCGGGAAGCAAAACAGCAAAAGCGTTCGCGGTCATTTCGGGAAGCCCGCTCCCGGCGCCGCCCTCAAACAGGTAACGCCTGCCTGCCTCCGCGGTCCATGACCTGATATGGCCGCGGATCGCGGTGGCGCTCGAATAGCTGGACTCAAGGCTTTTCCCGCTGTAGCCCTGGCCGATCCTTGGTATGGTAACGGGCTCCATCCTGCTGTTAAATCTTTTTAGAGCCTTCAGGTACTCAATGCCCAGGATATTGTTTGGGGACGAAACCACGTTATAGGTCTGATCGTCCAGGCTTGCCCTGAGTGCGGCCTGCCGCGCAGCAGGAAATGAAAGCCCAGCGTCAAGATTTCTTTTAAGAGCTTCCCTGAAGGCCAGGCTTTCATCGGTAAGAAAATCCGCCGCCTTCCGGAGTGAATCCAGGGATCCCGCTTCGCTGCCGAAGCTGATATAATCAACCACGCCGAGGCTGTCCAGGATCCTTACGGCCGCCGAGGCGAAATACTCGGCCGAGGCGCAGGAAAAGGCACCGGGCAGCTCAAGCACAAGATCTATCCCGCATGAAAGGGCCATTCGCGTGCGGGCGCGCTTGTTGACAATACCCGGCTCCCCGCGCTGTACGAACTGGCTGCTTAGCACGCAGACAGCGGCATCGGCGCCAGTAAGCTCCAGGGATTTTCGTATATGCCATTCATGCCCGGAATGCAGGGGGTTGTATTCGGCGACAATGCCCAGGATAGACATGGGATCCTCCTTGCGGCGCAGGCGGCTTCTCCCGCCTGTCATGCCTTATTTTACCACAGGCTGGGCGGATCATACAATGAGTCGACCCGTGACAGGCGGGATTTACGCACTGCGCCCTGTTTATTCTACACCCTGCAATTAATAATAATGAATTTTGCCCGATTATATCATTTTTAACGTTTTTTCTTGATTTTCAGTCGGAAACTGTATTATTATAATGATACTATTTCATATCTTTTTCGGGTTTATACAAGTAATTCGAATTGCAAGGTTGGTTTTTATGGGGGAAGGGTACGGCGGAAGGGTTCAGTTGGATGTTAGCTTATTCGGCAGGTTCAACGCCAGCCTTGGCAATGTCCCGTTATTTACAAACGCGGGAAGATCAAGGCAGGTCATCTGCCTTTTTGTGTTTCTTCTGCTGCACCGGTTCGAAAACATATCCCAGGAAAGGCTTATAGAAGCCCTGTGGCCCGACGATGAAAGCGATGATCCTGTCAATGCGTTGAAGAACCTGGTTTACAGGCTGAGAAAGGTCATTTCGGCCCATGGCGTGCTTGACGGAAACGACTGCGTTGTAAGCAAGGGCGGCACCTACGCATGGAATTCCGACATCCCCTGCTTCATAGACGCCGAAGAAATGGAAAAACTGTGGCGTAAAGCGAAAGATGAGCAACTTCCCGTGCCCGAAAGGATAGACCTGTACAAGGAAGCCATATCGTTATATAAAGGACGGTTCATGGAGGATTTCTACTTTGAGGGCTGGGTCGCGCCCCTTGCATCATATTACCATAATATATACATGAACTGCCTCCATGAAGTCATAAAACTCCTTAACGAGGAGAAAAGATTCGACGAGGTCACCGCTTTGTGCGAAGCGGCCATTTCCATGGAGCCATACGAGGAAACCCTTCATGAGAACCTGCTGAAGTCCCTTATCAATTCAGGCAAGAAAAGCAGGGCCCTGGAGCATTACAATTTCATATCCAGGAAGTTCTTACAAGGATCTTGGGGTTAAGCTCAGCGAATCCATAAGGTGTCTTTACAAGGAACTGATAAACGATCTTAAAAGCTCCGAAACCGACATAACGACGATAAAGGAGGAAATGTGCGACCCCGAGGCTAAAGGCGCTTTCCTTTGCGATTACGAGATATTCAAAAACATTTACCGACTTGAGGCAAGGTCGGCGGAAAGGGCGGGCCAGTCGGTTTTCCTGTGTCTGCTGACAATGAGGAGCACTGTTGAAACCCACAGGAATGATTTGATCGTTATTGCCATGGACAAGCTTGAAAAGGTAATAGTGTCGAGCCTGCGGAAAGGCGATGTGGTTTCCCGCTTCAGCCCTAACCAGTTTGTCCTGCTGCTGCCGCTTTCATATGAAAACGGAGAGAGAGTTATTGCAAGGATCCTTGACAGGTTCGGCAAGGAGTATAAAAACCCGCTGATAAAAATAGACGTTAACCTTGAGCCTGTTATCTGACACATGTGACGATTTTGTGACCGAGAATCAGATATACTTGCTGAGGAAAGGTCAGTGATTGGCTTGTACGTAAGAAGCGGTGCTCTGCGCCCGAGTTCTTTGTAGAAAGTCTACGTGATATTTGACAAAACGGAAAGGGATGTGTTCAAAGGCAGGATATATCATCCTTCCAGCGGGAGACAGGATACGTTTACAAGGGTTTATGAATTATTGATGAAGCTTGAGGACATATTTGACACATCTGGTTTCCCGCAGCCCACGCACATCCTGCGAACATTCAGAAACCCGCGCAGGGCAGATCTGAGAAAGACAACCAAGGAAGAAGAGTATGGGACGGAGGGGCTGACAGAAATGGAAAAGGAAATTCTAAGCAATGAAAATGCAGGGAAAGCGACATTTATAATAAAAGTTTTATTCAGGCAAAACGCCACATGGCAGGGAAAGATCCAGTGGGCCGAAAAAAACAAGACGCAGAATTTCAGAAGCGACCTGGAAATGCTAAAGCTGATGGATGACGCATTAAGAATAAGCGACAACGGTGAGGATGACACCGCAAAATGGGAATAAAATCAAGATAATGATAACTTTGAAGGCAGCTTCAAAAGCTGCCTTTTTAATTTTTTATTAACAATAATAGTTTTCTGCATATAGCAAGATTATGATTAATCACAAATAATCTAATAAAGATGGGAATAAAAGCAAGATATTGATAATATTAATGGCAGCCTCAAAAGCTGCTTTTTTGATTTTACCTTATAAATAAAAGTTTTTAACGTATGACGAGATTGTGACTGATCGTAAATAAACTAAAAAGAAAATAGAAATTTTGATAAAGGAGAGATATCAGATATGAAAACAAGAAGGATTATTTCATTGCTTCTAATAACATTATTAATCGCTATGAGTATTACGCCCGCTTATGCGGAGCCTAAGCAAAGAACTATAAACTTAGAATTTGATGGAAACGGTCAGGTGGAGGTAACAATAAAAAAAGGCAATAGCGAAGAAAGTGTAGACATTTATACTGGAAATGTTGTTCTGAAACCATATATAAACCGGACAGTGATCATCAAAGCAATACCTGATAACCATTTCAAAGAATTTGTAATTTTAGAAACAAACGAAGGTGGACAAAGCTGGTCGTATACAAAAAACGATAGCAACGTATTCGAAATTAAGAATGAACATGATTACCATATTACTGTAAGGTTCAAGAAAACTTATACCATAACAACCGGAGTAATTGGCAATGGAAGTGTATCTGTAGAAGTTAATGGAGAAGTTTTATCCGGAACTGGTCCGTATACAGGCATTCCCGAAGGGGCCAATGTGACCCTCAAGGCAATTCCGGATGAAGGAAGCCTTTTTGTCGAATGGTCAGGAGACATAGAGGGTCCAGTAAATCCTTTTTCCTTTGAAATTGATAAAGATTACAGTGTTACCGCGAAATTTGCTGAAGAGGAAAATGACCCTGAACCAACAACCTATACCATAACAACCGATGTAATTGGCTATGGAAGTGTATCTGTAAAGGTTAATGAAGAAGTTTTATCCGGTACTGGTCCGTATACAGGTATTCCCGAAGGGGCCAATGTGACCCTTGAGGCAATTCCGGATGAAGGAAGCCGTTTTGTCGAATGGTCAGGAGACATAGAGGGTTCAGTAAATCCTTATTCTTTTAATATTGATAAAGATTACAATGTTACCGCGAAATTTGCTGAAGAGGAAAATGACCCTGAACCTGAGCCTGAAATTGACCCCAGATTTATTGATGGCGCACAGATCCGTGGTGAAGCTGAGAATGGGTATATAGAAGATGAAGATGGAAATATACTGGATTCTGAAGGCAAATTCTACTCCGCAGGAAGCATTGTAAGACTAACAGCCTTCGCCCATGACGGTTACGAATTTGCGGGATGGGAATTCCAGGGTGCTGACGAATTTATTCATATTGAAACATCAGATAATACTGCCGAAATCAGGATTCCTGAAGCATTGCCCGGCAATCTTGACGAAGATCCAGTATGGCTAAATGATGGGATACTTGTAATAGCTAGGTTTGATCCCATACCCACACCGCCGCCCGTACCCACGCCCACAGCAGTAGTTACGACATATTACAGCCTAAATATTGAAGTTGATGGGCCTGGCAGAGTTCTTCCCATATCAGGATTATACACAGAAAACAGCATGGTCGTATTCACAATTAATCCTGATGAAGGCGCCAGGTTCGTTGGATGGTTCGGCGAAAACGGCTCGGAGGTCGTTAATAACTCGATCGTAATGAACGGCAGCAAGAAGCTGATCGCAAGGTTCGAGGCCATGCCGGCCGAGGAGCCGGAGGAAGAGGAAGAGTTTTCCGAGGAGGTAATCCCCGAGGCTGCTCCCGAGACAACCGTATCGGACCAGGATATACCGTATGATGCTCCGGCTCTTCCGAATACCGGCGGTATCCCGATGGGACTTATGATAGGCGCCGGGGCCGGCCTCTTATCAGCCGGGCTCTCGCTGAGGAAGAAGAATAAGAAGGAACAGGATTGAGCATATTGCCTAAAGAGATGTCGAAGAATAAAACGCGGCACGATTAGGAGCATTGACAGGCAAACTCAACGGAGGCTTAATCGCGGCAGGAAAAGAACAAACAGACAGGGAAACAGCACGAAAACAGTTCGTGTTACAAACCGAACCAACTCTTCTGCGTCAGACATGTGAAGGTTCCGTGTCCCGGCGACGGGGCACGGGACCTTTCCCTGTTTTATGGTCTTTGAAAGGCAGGTTCCGGGTAATAATCGCGGCAAACCTTTAAATAAAAAGGTGTTGCCACGGCTGCCGATTTGTGTTACAATGGGTTTGGTCCGGAAGTTCGTTGCACAAAGAGTGGGTAGTTCCCACTCTTTGCATTTGTTACGGAGGGTTTAATGGCTAAGGAAAGCATAACCGAACTGGTGTGGTCAATGGCGCTTCCCATCGTCGAGGAAGCCGGCTGCGAGCTGGTTGACGTGGAGTACGTCAAGGAAGGCGGCAACTGGTTCCTGCGCGTAATTATCGATAAAGACGGCGGCGTCAGCCACGACGATTGCGAACGGGTCAGTCAGCCCCTGAATACATTACTTGATGAGAAGGATCCCATATCGCACCCCTTCTACCTCGAGGTTTCGTCGCCGGGACTGGAGCGCCGGCTCAAAAGGCCCAGGGATTTTGAAAGGGCCGTGGGAAAGCTGGTGGAAATCCGGCTGTTTTCGGCCGTGGACGGGAGAAAAAGGTACGAGGGCCATCTGGAGTCCTTTGACGGGAAGAAGCTTTCCATAAGTCTTGAGTCAGGCGAGGCTGTGACTTTCCCGCTTGAGCAGGTAGCAAAAGCGAAAACGCTGTTTAAATATTGATTCTTGATATGGAGGTATAAAGGAGATGAGCGCTGAGTTGCTTCACGCCCTCGAGCAGCTAGAGAGAGAAAAGGGTATCAACAAGGATATCCTGGTGGAAGCCATCGAGCAGGCGTTGATTTCTGCTTACAAGAGGAGTTTTGGTTCGGCTCAGAACGTTGAGGTAGTGATTGACAGGACGACGGGAGACGTCAGGGTTTTTACCCACAAAACCATCGTGGGCGAAGTGAAGGATCCCGCCACTGAGCTGTCCATCGAACAGGCCAAACGATTCGGCGCAGATTTCGAAATTGGCGATATAGTTGAGGTAGAGGTGACGCCCAGGAAATTCGGGAGAATCGCTGCGCAGACAGCCAAGCAGGTCGTTATGCAGAGGATCCGTGAAGCCGAGCGCGGTATTATCTACGACGAGTTCTCCAGCAAGGAAGAGGACATCGTAAGCGGGATTATAAGCAGGTTCGACAGGAAAAACGTTATCATAGACCTGGGCCGCGCCGAGGCCATACTGCCTCCCTCGGAACAGACGCCCGGGGAAAAATATAATGTGCACGACCGCATAAAGGTTTACGTTATCAACGTGAAGAAGACCAACAAGAACCCGCAGATCTACGTTTCGAGGACCCATCCGGGGCTGGTGAAAAGGCTCCTGGAACTCGAGGTTCCCGAGATAGCCGACGGCACGGTCGAGATAAAAAACATCGCCAGGGAGGCCGGCTCCAGGACCAAGATCGCCATCCACTCCAGGAACGAGAACGTGGATCCGGTGGGAGCCTGCGTTGGCCAGAAGGGCAGCAGGATCCGGGCCATCGTGGATGAACTCAAGGGCGAAATGATCGATGTAATAAAGTGGAGCAGCAATCCCGAGGAGTTTATCGCCAGCAGCCTGAGCCCGGCAAAGGTGGTGCAGGTGGACCTGGACGAGGAGAACAAGGTTGCCAGGGTTATCGTTCCCGACTTCCAGCTTTCGCTGGCCATCGGCAAGGAAGGCCAGAACGCGAGGCTCGCGGCGAAGCTTACCGGCTGGAAGATAGACATAAAGAGCGAATCGCAGTTAAGAAGCCAGATAGAATACGAGCTTTTCCGCCAGGATGTATCGCCCGACGAGGAGTATGACGAGGAGGAATACGAGTCCGAGGACATAGGCGAGGAAGCCTCCGGAATTGATGAAGACGCGCAAGTTGCCGATGAAACGGAGATCCCGGACGAGGATGGCGGGCATGAAGAAGGCGGCGATGAACCGGCAGATGAGGCTTCGGAAGAAGAGGAAGACGACAGCGCGGACGCCGGGGAATAAAGCCGTGATAATGGTCCTGAGTATTCGCAGCGTTTCGTGTCGAGGTGGGTGAGTTGAAAAGGAAGAAGAAAATCCCCCTGCGCCGGTGTGTCGGATGCAGGGAAATGAAGGATAAGCGCGAGCTTTTAAGAATTGTTAAGAACAACGAAGGTGAGATCTTCGTCGATCCCACCGGCAAGAAAAACGGCAGGGGAGCATATATCTGCAAGAGCAGGTCCTGCTATGAGCAGGCGTTGAAGGCAAGAAGCCTCAGCCGCGAATTCGAATGCGAGATACCCAAGGAGGTTTACGAAGAAATTTCGCAGTACTTGGAGGCTTATGCAGGAGAATAGGATTTATTCCTTTATCGGTCTCGCCAGGAAGGCGGGAGGCGTCGCTGCCGGCGACAGCGCGGCGGAATACGCGATAAAGCGCGGCAGGGCGGCCTGCGTGATCCTGGCGCAGGACGCATCGCCGAACACAACGAAGAAATTCGGGTACCTGTGCGGTTCAAGGAGCATAAAGATTATCAACTTCGGGACCAAGCAGCGCCTGGGGCAGGTACTCGGAAAAGAGGCGCACTCGGTGGTCGCGATTACCGACAGGCGCTTCTCCGAAAGGCTGGAAGAAATGATTAAAGAATCGGGAAACCACGACAATAGATTTGAAGGCCAAGCCATTGGCAAAGCATACGGGGGTGGCTTATTTGAGTAAACTGAAAATTCATGAGCTTGCGAAGGAGCTCAACGTATCGAGCAAGAGGCTCATGGAAAAACTCGAGGAAATCGGGATCCATCCGAAGAGTCACATGTCGACTCTCACCGAGGATGAACTGGAACGACTCTATAAGCATATAGGGATAGTCGATCGTACCCAGAAAAAGGATGAACAGGAATCAAAGAAGGATACCGGGACAGGCAGCCGTCCGGAAAGTGTTGCCAAGAGGGACATTCCCCGTATCATCAGGAAGACCGAGGTCGTGGTCCGTGACGATTACTACTTCGACGAGCAGAAGGAAAAAAAGAAGGAGAAGCGCAGCTTTGTCCGCACTTCGGATTCCAACGACGGGCTGATGGCAGGGTTCACCAGGAGCCATGACAGCGTTATTGCCGCCATCAGAAAGCGGCCGAAGAAGGAAGAGCCTGCGCCCGAGGCCGAGGAGAAGAAGCAGGAGCCTGCCGATATCCTCGAGTCCATCGTCGTGTCCGACAGGATCAAGAAGCCTGTTGACGATATACTGAGCATCAAGAAGGTAGCCCGCGTCTCGGATCTTGCCGAAAAGGCCGAGGACAAGCAGGGCGAGGCAAAAGAAAAGGAAACCGCGCAGAAGGCCGCTGACGAGGCCGCGAAGGCGGAAGAAAAGGAATCCCGGAAAGCTGAAAAGGCCGGGGAAAAGGCCGAAGATAAGGAAAAGAAGCCCGAAGAAGCGGCTGCCGAGGCTAAGGACAAGAAAGAGGAAGCAGCAGCGCAGAAGACTGCTGAGAAGCCTGCTGCCAGGAAAACCGCGTCCGGTACGGCTGAGGCTGCGGCTGAAACCACGAAGCACGCCGCGGAAGCCGCCGAGGCAGCCGAAGGCGCGCAGAAGAAAGCCAGGGCTGTGCAGTCGCCTCGTGAGAAAAAGGCGCCCGCGGACAAGGAAGCTGAAACCAAGGCTCCTTACGCGGAGAAGGGGCCTGCAGGTAAAGCCCATGGGGACAGGCGTTCCGACAAGCGGAGCGACCTTGTCATACCCAAGGCTTCCGTGCCTGCCGGACAGACCGAGGAAAAAATGTTTAACCGCGGCGAACGCCGGGAGCTTCTGGCTTTTGAAAGGAAAAAGGAAGAAAGGAAAGAGCTTAAACGGGAGACCGTCAAGCCCGGAGCCTTATCCCAGAAGGGCCGCATGAAGAAAAAGATCGATATCGTCGGCCACAAGGCGAGCGTATCCGACATGATGTCGGACGACTTCGTTATCGATACGTTCTACGATGACGCCGCCGAGGCCAAGAACGCCAAGCGTGCCGAGAAGCGCCTCAAGAAGGCGAAGCTCAAGAAGGAGAAGTATATTCCTCCCAAGGCTGTGCTTACCGATATCACCATACCCGAGACCATCACGGTCAAGGACCTGGCCGAAGCCCTGAAGAAAACGGTCGCCGACGTGATCAAGAAGCTGTTCCTGATGGGCATCGTCGTAACCCAGAACGAGGAACTGGATTTTGACACCGCGGCCATCATAGCCGACGAATACGGGGTCAAGGCCCACAAGGCGGTCGTGGTGAGCGAGGAGGACATCCTCTTCGACGAAAGCGAAGATGACGAGGCCGAACTTCAGCCGCGCCCGCCGGTCGTCGTCGTCATGGGCCATGTTGACCATGGCAAGACCTCGCTGCTTGACGCCATAAGGAGCGCCAATATCGCGGAGCACGAGGCGGGCGGAATTACCCAGCGTATCGGCGCCTACACCGTTAACCTGAACGGGCGTGACATCACGTTCCTGGATACACCTGGCCACGAGGCGTTCACCGCCATGCGCGCCAGGGGCGCCCAGGTCACCGATATAGCCATCCTGGTTGTGGCCGCCGATGACGGCGTGATGCCTCAGACCGTGGAAGCCATAAACCATGCCAAGGCGGCGGGCGTATCCATAATTGTGGCTATCAACAAGATCGACAAGCCCAACGCCAACCCAGAGAAGGTAAAGCAGGAACTCGCCGAGCATGGCCTCCTTGTCGAGGAATGGGGCGGGGATGTCATAGCCGTCCCGGTGTCGGCCAAGAAGCACGAGAACATAGACCAGCTTCTTGAAATGGTGCTGCTGACCGCCGACATCCTCGAGCTTAAGGCCAACCCTGACAAGCAGGCCAAGGGTACGGTCATCGAGGCCACCCTCGACAAGAACAGAGGCCCCGTGGCAACACTGCTGGTGCAGAGAGGAACCCTCAGGGTCGGCGACTTCGTGCTCTCGGGTTCCACCTACGGGCATATAAGGTCCATGGTCAACGACAAGGGCAAGAAGATCAAGGAAGCCGGGCCGTCCATCCCGGTGGAAGTATTCGGCCTGAACGAAGTTCCCGAGGCCGGGGACCTGTTCTACGTGGTTACAGATGAAAAGCTGGCAAAGCAGCTTGCCGAGAAGCGCAAAGTCCAGGCCAGGGAGAAGAGCATAAAGTCCCGCGGCAGGGTTTCCCTTGAGGACCTGTTCAGCCAGATTCAGGAAGGCCAGGTCAAGGAACTCAACCTCATCGTCAAGGCCGACGTTCGTGGTTCGGTGGAGGCCATAACGCAGGCCATGGAGAAACTCAGCAATGACGAGGTCAAGGTCAGGGTAATTCATGGAGCGGTGGGCGCAATCGCCGAGTCCGACGTGGCCCTGGCCGATGTTTCCAATGCCATCATCATCGGGTTCAACGTCAGGCCGGGTCCAAATGTAATGGAGGCTGCGCAGGCGGCTGGCGTCGATATAAGGCTATACAGGGTTATCTACGATGCCATAGAGGATATTCAAAACGCCATGAAGGGCATGCTCAAACCCACCTACAAGGAGGTTGTGGACGGGCATGTCGAGATTCGGCAACTGTTCAAGATATCGAACGTTGGCACCGTCGGCGGCGCGTATGTGCTGGACGGCAAGATTGCCAGGAACTCCGACATCAGGCTTGTCCGCGACGGCATAGTCATATACGAAGGAAAGCTCGCCTCGCTAAAGCGTTTCAAGGACGATGTGCGCGAGGTCGCCGCCGGCTATGAATGCGGACTGATGCTGGATAGATTCAACGATATCAAGGAAGGCGACATCATAGAGGCATACCACATGGAAGAGATACAGCGCTGATTCTCCAGGGAATAGCGTTGGAAGAAATTCGCCGTTCCGGGGATCCGGAGCGGTGAATTTACGATCAGGGAAATCTTGCGCCGGCCCTGATCGGTCCGGCAAAAACAGCGCGGCATGGTTACCGGCCGGCGACGGGTATATTATAATAATAAGCCGCGAAACTCCCGGGCCATATTGGCGGGCTGTGCAACCACGACAGGGAAGAGGGGTGGTACTCATGGAAAGAACCGACAGGATTTCAGAGGAGATAAAGAAGGAAGTAAGCCAGATCATCAGGGAGAACATCAAGGATCCCAGGCTGCCCGAATTTGTTTCGGTCACGGCCGTAACGGTGACCAAGGATCTAAGGTATGCCAGGGTCTATGTGAGCATATACGGGGACCAGGAAAAGAAGAAAGCCGCCATGGCCGCCCTGACCAGCGCCGCGGGGTTCATCCGCAGGGAGATAGGGCAGAGGATCAGCCTGCGCTACACGCCCGAGATACAGTTCAGGCTGGATGAATCAATAGAGCACGGCATGCACATAAGCAAGCTGATAGAGGAAACCATGGGCGGCTCCGGGAAAGCGTCAGACAACTGACCAGAATTTTATGAAGGAAAGGAATAACATGACTGATCCAATACTTGAATCAATAGCGAAAACGCTGGGCGGGGCCCGAAGCGTCGCGATAATGCCTCACCTCAACGTTGACGGCGACGCCCTCGGCGCTTCACTCGCCCTGGCTCTCGCGCTTAACGGCGATAATTGCCAGGCCGATGTGCTCCTGGAGGAACCGGTGCCTGCCATGCTGGATTTCCTTCCGGGACAGGAGCATATAAAGAAGACTCCGGGAGATCATTACGATGTGGCCGTGAATATCGACAACGGCGACACAGCCAGGCTGGGCGCTAGGCTGAAGGTATACCAAAACGCGGGAGCCCGCCTGAGCCTGGACCACCATTCCACCAACAAGGTGGAGGCCGACATATCATACGTGGATACAAGGGCAGCCGCTACCGGTGAGATCGTCTACAAGCTGCTCACCAGGCACATGGGGATTAAGCTTACCCAGGACATGGCCCTGTGCCTTTATACGGCCATCATTACCGATACGGGCGGCTTCAGGTTTTCCAACACCACGCCCGAAACCATGGAGATCGCCGGTGAACTGATGAAGACCGGGATTGATTTTACCAACGCCAACAAGAAGGTGTTCGACAGGATATCCTACGCCAAGCTCTTCCTCATGAAACAGACCATGAACTCGCTGAAGCTTTTGTTCGACGGAAAGATGGCGGTTTCATACCTGCGCTGGAGCGATCTCGCGTCCTTCAACGCGAAACTGGAGGACACCGAGGGGCTCGTGAATATCGGCAGGAACCTGGAAGGCGTGGAGGTATCCTTGTTTCTCAAGGAAGAGAAGCCCGGCACCTTCAAGGGGAGCCTGAGATCCAACGAGTACGTGGACGTGGCCAGGATCGCCGAGAAATTCGGCGGCGGCGGGCACATGCGGGCCGCCGGGTTCACAATGGAAGGCGACCTGGAGGATATCGTCAGGTCCCTGGCGGATGCCGTAAAGGACAGCCTGGCGGGGGAAGCGTAGATGCACGGGATACTAATTATAAACAAGCCCCCCGGAATGACCTCGTTCGGGGTCATCCGCAAGCTCAGGGGGATCCTGAAGATCAGAAAAATCGGACATGCCGGCACCCTTGATCCTGACGCGACCGGGGTGCTTCCTGTTTGTGTCGGGAGGGCGACGAAAATAACCGAGTTTCTCATGGAGAAGGACAAGTCCTACCACGTGGTGATGAAACTGGGGATTGAAACCGATACCCAGGACGCCTCGGGAAGGATACTGGCAAGCCGTGAGGTTGTAAGCAGCGACGAGGAGATCGCCGAGGCTATCCGCTCGTTCGTGGGGGATATCATGCAGGTGCCGCCCATGTACTCGGCCGTCCATGTAGACGGCAAGAGGCTGTACGAGCTTGCCCGGAAGGGCGTCGAGATCGAGCGAAAGCCCCGTCCCGCATCCATCAGGTCCATAGAGAACATGAAGATCATAAGGAGCGCCGGCGAGGTCCGGGTCAGCTTCGACGTCACATGCTCCAGGGGGACATACGTCAGGACCCTCTGCGCCGATATAGGCTCAAGATTGGGCTGCGGCGGGCACATGGAATCCCTGGTCAGGACCAGGAGCGGCCCGTTCCGGCTGGAAGACGCCCTCACCCTCGAAGAGGTGCAGGAGCGCGCCGCAGACGGCACTATCCGGGACGTCATGATAAGGATGGATGCGGCGCTGGCCGAGTTTCCGGCGCTCACGCTGACTGCGGCCCAGGCGGCAAGGCTGGGAAACGGGATGGCCGTCCCTTGCCCGGGCTATGCGGGAAGCAGCGGGGAAACGGTCAGGGTATACCACGAGGACGGGAGTTTCATTGCCATAGGAAAGATAATCGGCCAGGGCGGCAAAGCGGTGGTCAGAAGTCAGAAATGGCTGGGGGGGACAATAAGGTGAAGGTCATAACCGGGACAGATCAACTGGACAAGGGCGTGCCCACCGGTGTAGGGCTGGGCAACTTCGACGGGCTTCATATAGGACACATGGCCCTGATCGGGACATTGATCAGCGAGTGCCGTCTGAACGGGCTTGCCTCCGTGGTCTACACGTTCAGGAAGCATCCCGACAACATCCTCAGGAAGAACCTGGTCAATCCCCAGATAACGTCCCTGGACCAGAAGACAAGGCTCCTGGAAGCCCATGATATCGACTGGCTCTTTTACCAGGATTTCGACGAGGAATTCTCGCGTCTTTCGCCCGAGGATTTCGTGAAGAACGTCCTGGTGGACGGACTTAACATGAAGCTGGCAGTCATCGGGTTCAACTACCATTTCGGATACATGGGCAGGGGCGATGCCGAGCTCATGAAGAAGCTGGGCGAAAAGCACGGCTTCAGGGTTATCGTGATCCCTCCGGTGCGGGTGAAGTCCGAAATAGTTAGCAGCACGCTGATAAGGCAGTATATAGAAAAGGGAAAGATGGAGAGGGTGTTCCAGCTCCTGGGACGACACTTTTCACTTAAAGGGACGGTCGTTGACGGCCGCAGGATGGGGCGCACCCTGGGTTTCCCGACGGCAAACATCATCGCCGACCCGGAGATGGTGGTTCCGGCCAGGGGCGTATATATCACCAAGACCTTCCTCAACGGCAGGTGGATGAACAGCGTGACCAACGTTGGGTACGCGCCCACCGTGAGGGGCAGGGAAGGCAGGTTCAGCATAGAAACGCATATCCTGGACTATGACGAGGACCTTTACGGCGCCGAGATCGAGGTCTGCTTCATCAAAAAACTCAGGGACGAGAGACGCTTCGAGAGCGTTGAGGCGCTGAAGGAGCAGGTCCGGGAGGACATAGAAAACGCGGAGCGTTACTGGGAAGTCTTCAGGTAAGGGCTGTTACGCTTCTTATAAGCCGGAATAACAAGGAGCGGCGTCGCGAAAACCGGCATACTGCCGTGTTACGCAGCGCCGCTTGCTTATTAACGCGCGCGGTTTCGGGAATACTCCGCTTGGGTGAGTATTGCCATGAAATCGCGCGTTTCTTTTCTGAAATACCTGTACCTTGTACTCCTTGTTCTACTTACCGCCAGGATGTTTTCGATCCAGGCGTCGAGGGGCAGCGAGTATTCCCAGGCAGCGGCGATCCAGCGCTGGAGGAACACTAAGATCCATACGGAGCGCGGAGACATCCTCGACAGGAACGGCATAAGGTTCACAAACCGCCATAAACAGTACCTTGCTATTGTGCTGCCGGCAGACCTTTTGAAGGATGCTTCGGCGCCCGGCCGGGCGGCCGCTCTTTTGGGCAGGGATGCGGATGAACTGGAGAGCGCGGCTGCGGCGAGTTACCTGCCCTTTGCGGTCCGGGTTTCGGACGAGCAGGCGGATGCTATCATGAACGCCGGCATACCCGGCCTTTGCATAGTAGAGGTCCCCGTGCGCAGTTCAAAGGACATGCCGGCCGCGCATATCATCGGGTACGTAGACGAAAAGGGCGAGAACGGGCTTTCCGGAATCGAGAAGGCATACCAGGAGACACTGAAAAACGGCGGCGGCGTATTCGCCGGCTTGCTGGCCGACGCGGGCAACAAGGCCATGGAGCAGTTCGGGTACCGGATCCTGGATACCACGGGCGAAAGCAGGCTCAATATCAGGACGACTCTGGACTTCCACATGCAGGAGATAGTCGAGGAGACCATGGACAGGATGGTTGACCGGGGGGCCGTAGTCATCCTGGACATCCTGAACGGAGAACTGCTGGCCATGGCCTCGCGGCCCGCTTTCAACCCGGCGGACGTGAGCCGCGCCCTTCACGATGCATCGCAGCCGCTGTTCAACCGGGCGCTGGGCGAATACATCCCGGGTTCCATATTCAAGATTGTCACGGCCGCGGCGGCGCTGGAAAAAGGGATCCCGCCCGAGACTACCTTCAACTGCCCCGGATATGTCATGGCGGGCGGGCTCATGATGAAATGCTGGAACTATGACACGGGCGGGCATGGGACCCTGGACATGGCCCAGGCCTTTGCCCAATCCTGCAACTCGTATTTTATCGGGCTGGGTCAGATGGTCGGCAAAAGGGACATCGTGGCCATGGCCGAGAAGCTCGGTCTGGGTAAAAGGACCGGACTCTACCTCCAGGGCATAGACGAGCCTTACGGGCTTCTTCCCAATACCATGGCCTACGCCTCGGCCGCCGAGATCGGCAACCTTTCCATCGGCCAGGGGGATCTTCTCATTTCCCCGGTCCAGGCGGCCAGGATGGTTTCTGTCATCGCCAACGGCGGGATACTCAACCGGATCCAGGTCATAGACTGCGTAGTCAACGACCGGGGCGAAAAGATCCGCAACCTCAGGAACCCCGCCTGGGAACGGGTGCTCAAAAAGGAGACCGCCGAGACCCTGCACAGGATGATGATGAAGACCGTGGAGGACGGCACCGGGCGGCTGGCCGACATCAAGGGTTTCGGCGGAAGCGCGGGCAAGACCGGGAGCGCCGAGACGGGATGGATCCAGGATAACAGGGATGTCCTGCACGCCTGGTTCGTGGGTTATTTCCCCGTTTCCGAGCCCAGGTACGCCATGTGCGTCTTCATCGAGGACGGCGCCAGCGGCGGGAAAAGCGCGGCGCCTGTGTTCGCCGAGATCGCGGCAAGGATACTGGACCTGGGATACTGAACAGCCGTGCAGCACAGCGACCGGGCTTTACGGGAATCCCATTATGCATTTATTTTATATCAGACAACGGAAAACCTGTTCCGTATAGACAGATAGAAAGCATAAGAAAGGTTTTTCAAGAAACAGGGGTGTCCTAGCATGGAGAAAAGGTTTTACAGGAAGATGAACGATAAAATACTGGGTGGCGTGTGCTCGGGCCTGGCCGAGTATATCGGAATGGACAAGTCCGTCGTCAGGCTTCTTGCCCTTGTGGCCATCATGGCCACAGGAATTCTGCCGGGCCTTTTCGTGTATTTCCTGTGCGTCCTGATAGTGCCCTATGATGTACAGGCATACCAGAGCCCGCATTTTGACAGCCAGGGGCAAGACCGGGGCTACTACGGGGAGGACCACTATGAGCATGAATACCGGGAATCCTGGAACACGGACAGTTCGAGGAAACTGATCGGGGCGCTTCTTATCGCGGCCGGCGTCTTCCTCCTTGCCAGGATGTTCTTCGACTGGCTCAGCTGGCGGTACCTGTTCGCGGGCTTGCTGATCGTAGGCGGACTGTATATACTTTTTGGGCGGAAATAAAGCCAGGGGGGACAGTCCCCGTGGCTTTCCCGGAAGGGTGGATGGTATGAGAAAATCGCATGTAATATGGGGATTGCTGCTGATAATAATCGGCGTGTTATGGATCCTGGGATCAACCGACGTGTTACAGTTCAGGATGGACATCTTAGGCTCCCTCAGCACGCTGTGGCCTGTCTTCATCGTGGCGGCAGGCATCACTCTCCTCCTAAAGAAGGAAGCCCGCGCTCTTAAGGCCGTTGTATGGGTCATTGCCATAGCCATTGTCGCCGGCTACGGGATATACCTGGGAAGCGGCGGCTCCAGCATCGCGGGCGGCGATGTGCATGTCTTCGAGATGAGGGAAGGCATGGAGCATGCGAGGCTCGAGGTCAATACGGGGGCTGCAACCCTTCGCATTGGCGCTTCCGACTCGGCGATGGCGCGGGTGGGTTCCAACATACCGGGCCTGAGGGCCAATTTCACCGGCGGAAGGAACAGCGGCATAGTTTTTTCCCAGCAGTGGAAGCCTTTCAGGATAGATTCTGGGAAGGACTTCGCTGCCGATCTTAACAGGAACCTCACCTGGGACCTTGAGTTCAACACGGGAGCTGTCGAGGGGATAATCGACTTCTCTGGCTTCCCTATGGAGAACTGCGTGGTCAACGCCGGCGCCTGCGATCTGAGGATTGTAGCCGGGACCCTGCAGGAAAAGACCACCATCGAATGCAACGGCGGCACCGTGAGCATCAGCATCACCATCCCGGAGGGAACAGGAATCCGCATTAAATCCGACGCGGTGGCGAACGACATCGGCGGGAAGGGCATAACCCTCAGGAAGGATGACCGGGTCTACGAATCAACAAATTATGATACTGCGGACAGGACTATCGACCTGAATATAAGCAGCGCGGTTACGAAGGTAAACGTGACCGTCCCGTAACGCCGATGCCGTACCCGGCTTAGACACGGCAGCCTGCGCCTTGGACGCGGGCTTTTTTTGTTTTTCAAAACTTCAATTTCCGCACCGAAAGTCAAGACATCTTTCGCCATATTTCCCTGCCCGGACAATGGCCTGAGTGGGAAAAATCAGCATCTTCACAAAACAATTCAGGTAATATAAAAAGTTTACTTGTAAATTGCGGAATCAGACAATATAATTAGCACTAGAGACACAAAGGAGGTAGGTTCAGTGTGAAAGATAAAATTCGTGTTCTGGTGGCGGACGATAATGTCGCATTTGGAATGATTATCTGCGAATTCCTTGAAAGCCAGCCCGACATCGAGGTGGCTGCAAGGGTGGAAAACGGCGAGGAAGCCGTTGAAATGATCGAGAAGACAAAGCCCGACATCGTGGTGCTGGACATCATCATGCCAAGGCTTGACGGGCTGGGCGTGCTGACCCGTTACAAGGATGTGAGCCCCACGGAAAAACCCCTGTTCATCGTTCTTTCCGCCGTTGGGCAGGACAGGATTACCCAGCAGGCACTCTCACTGGGCGCCATCTATTACATCGTCAAACCCTTTGATCTCGGGGTCCTCGTGGAAAGGATAAGAGAACTGGTCAGGACCCACAGCCCGACTGTCCTCAGGATGGAAGGCAGCACCGTGGTGCCGTCATCACCGGCCAGGATAACCCATACCGGCGGCGACAGCGTACAGTCGAAGATCACCCAGATAATGAGGGATGTAGGTGTTCCAGCCCATATCAAGGGTTACCAGTACATGCGCGACGCGATCATGATGGCCTTCAAGGACCGCGAGATCATCAGCGCCGTTACCAAGAGGCTGTATCCCGAGCTGGCCAAGGCCCACAAGACGACCCCCAGCAGGGTCGAGCGGGCGATACGCCATGCCATAGAGGTTGCGTGGAACAGGGGACGTGTGGATACCATCAATAACCTCTTCGGATACACCATCAACACCCGCAAGGGAAAACCAACCAATTCGGAATTCATAGCCATGGTAGCCGACACTCTGAGGCTGAGCGAAAAGAGCAGTTAAAACACTGCTGCGTTCAGGCAGGCAAAGGTCTCATAATTTGTCATCCCGGCGGGACGGCTGTAATAAGGCTGTCCCGCTTTAATCATGCCCGGGTTCCCGGAACGGTCCGGCGCGTGAAAGCCAGGCCGCAATTGGATTTCCAATATATGTTGCAAAAGCGGGTATACTACTATATAATTATTATGACCTAGTTATAATAAATTGGTCAATTTTTTAACGATCCTTTATAACCTGACTGATTCACAGTTTTGAGGTGAAAGAATGACAACGCACGATAAGATTGAAGGCCTTCGCCAGAGAAGGGAGCGCGTTCTCAGGGGAGGCGGGGAAGATAGAATAGCAAGGCAGCACCAGGCCGGAAAGCATACGGCCAGGGAACGGCTCGGGCTCCTGCTGGACGAGGGAAGCTTCGTGGAGATAGACGCCTTCGTGGAATCGCGCGGCACCGATTTCGGCATGCAGCAGAAGAGGATCGCCGGCGACGGCGTCGTAACCGGTTACGGGACTATCGACGGCCGGCTTGTTTTTATTTCTTCCCAGGATTTCACCGTAATCGGCGGGTCCCTGGGCGAGATGCACGCTAAGAAGATCACCAAGGTCATGGATATGGCCATGAAGATGGGGGCTCCGTTCATAAGCATAAACGACTCGGGCGGAGCCAGGATCGAGGAAGGCATCGACGCCCTGGGCGGGTTCGGCGAAATTTTCAGGAGAAACACCCTGGCCTCGGGCGTGATTCCCCAGATCTCGGTCATCATGGGGCCATGCGCCGGCGGTGCGGTATATTCTCCTGCCATCACCGATTTCGTCTTCATGGTTGAGAAAACCAGCCATATGTTCATTACCGGCCCGTCGGTCATCAAGGCTGTAACGGGTGAGGATGTCACCTTCGAAGCCCTGGGCGGGGCCAGCGCCCACAGCACTATAAGCGGCGTGGCACATTTCGCGGCTCCCGACGAGGAGACCTGCTTTGCGCAGATAAAGAAGCTTCTCAGCTTCCTGCCGGACAACAACCTGAGCGATCCGGAGATCCTGCCGTACCAGGATGACGTGAACCGCCTGGTGGAAGAACTTAACTCCATCGTTCCCGATGATCCCAACAAGCCGTACGACATGCTGGCCGTGATTGAAAAGGTCGTGGATAACGGCGATTTCCTCGAGGTCCACGAAGGTTTTGCCAGGAATCTCATCGTGGGTTTCGGCCGGATCGGGGGCAGGACCGTCGGGATAGTGGCCAACCAGCCCAGGATCCTCGCGGGAGTACTGGATGTGGATGCCTCCGACAAGGCAGCCCGCTTTGTGCGTTTCTGCGACGCGTTCAATATTCCCCTGGTAACCTTTACGGATGTTCCCGGGTACCTGCCGGGAGTACAGCAGGAGCATACGGGCATCATAAGGCACGGTGCCAAACTGCTTTACGCGTTTTCCGAGGCCACGGTTCCCAAGATCAATATCATCGTGCGCAAGGCATACGGGGGCGCGTACATCGCCATGAACAGCAGGCATCTCGGCGCAGACATGGTGCTGGCATGGCCCACGGCCGAGATAGCCGTCATGGGTCCCGAAGGAGCCGCCAACATTATCTTCAAGAAGGAGATCGGCATGGCCGAGGACCCTGTTTCCTTCAGGCAGGAAAAGATCCAGGAATACAGGGACAAGTTCTCCAACCCGTATATAGCGGCTGCCAGGGGCTATATAGACGATGTCATAGAACCCGCCGAGACACGCCAGCGCATAGCGGGAGCGCTGGACATGCTCTCGGGCAAGCGTGAAACAAGGCCGCCCAAGAAACATGGGAACATACCCCTGTAATACCGGCAGAGGATGGAAGGAGCAGTCTGGATGAGAAGATTTATCGTAAGTATCAATGGAAACCGTTACGAAGTGGATGTTGAAGAGGTGAGCATGTCCGCCGCAGCGGCCCCGGTAGCGGCGCCGAAGGCGGCTGATCCGCCCGCGGCACCGGCCGCGCAGGCGCCTGCGCAGAAGGCCGACAATCCACCGGCGCCCCAGGCTGCGGCGCCCCAGGGAACGCAGGGCTCTTACCAGCTTACCTCACCCATGCCCGGGACCATACTCGATGTCAGGGTGAACATAGGCGACCGGGTGAAAAAGGGCGACGTAATCGCGATACTCGAAGCCATGAAGATGGAGAACGAGATACTGGCGCCGAGGGACGCCGTTGTGGCAAACATCAATGTCACAAGGAACCAGCAGGTGAACAGCGGCGACGTTATAATGACCTTGAATTAAACCGGGAGGATTGTTGATCATGGGAGTTAAGATTACCGAAACCGTACTGCGCGACGCGCACCAATCCCTTATAGCTACAAGGATGACCACCGACGACATGCTGCCCATCCTGGAAAAGCTGGACCAGGTGGGTTACCAGTCGCTTGAATGCTGGGGAGGAGCGACATTCGACTCGTGCCTCAGGTTCCTTAACGAGGATCCGTGGGAGAGGCTCAGGAAGATAAGGGACAAGGTAAAAAAGACAAAGCTGCAGATGCTCCTCAGAGGGCAGAACCTCGTGGGATACAAGCATTATGCCGACGACGTGGTGGACTATTTCGTCCGCAAGGCCATCGCGAACGGCATAGACATCATCAGGATATTTGATGCTCTAAACGACTTCAGGAACGTGGAGCGCGCCATCACAGCCTGCAAGAAGGAAGGCGGGCACGCCCAGGGCAGCTTCTCGTACACCATCAGCCCGTACCACAGCCTGGAAAAGTTCGTGCAGGATGCCAAGACGCTCGTGGAGATGGGTGTGGACTCCATCTGCATCAAGGACATGGCAGGGCTCCTGCTTCCCTACCAGGCGTACGAGTTGGTAAAGGCGCTGAAGGAGAACGTGAAGGTTCCCATCCAGGTTCATACCCACTATACCAGCGGCGCAGGCTCGATGACTTACATGAAGGCAATCGAAGCCGGTGCGGATGTGATTGACTGCGCCATATCCCCGATGGCCATGGGCACGTCCCAACCGCCGACCGAATCCATGGTGGCGGCGCTGAAAGACACCCCTTACGATACCGGGTACGACCTGGGGCTCTTGACCGAGATAGCGGAATACTTCAGCAAGCTCAAGGCGAAATACCTGGAAAGCGGGCAGCTCAACACGAAGGTCATGGGCGTGGACGTCAACGCGTTGAAATACCAGGTGCCCGGCGGCATGCTTTCCAACCTCGTTTCCCAGTTGAAGCAGGCCGGCAAGGAAGACCTCTTCATGGATGTGCTGAAAGAGGTGCCCGAGGTGAGAAAGGACCTGGGGTATCCGCCTCTTGTCACGCCTACCAGCCAGATCGTCGGAACCCAGGCCGTCATGAACGTTATTACCGGCGAGCGGTACAAGATGGTGCCCAAGGAAACCAAGGCTCTTGTCAGGGGAGAATACGGCAGGACGCCGGCTCCCATAACCGAGGAGATCATGAAGAAGATCATCGGGGACGAGGAGCCCATCACGTGCAGGCCGGCCGACCTCATCCCAAACGAACTGGACAAGATCAAGGCCGAGATGGCGGAGTACATGGAGCAGGAAGAGGATATCCTTACCTACGCCATGTATCCCCAGGTGGCGCTCAAGTTCTTTGAATTCAGGAGGGCGCAGAAATACAAGATAGATACCGACATGGTGAGCTACGAATACAAGATCCATCCGCTCGGATGATCGTATTACAGCAAGAAGGCCTCCCGCCTGATACGGCGCGGGAGGCCTTTTCCATGAGAATGCTTTTTGTGAGCAGTTATCCCGGGCGCCGCATGGAGCGGTTTGCTGCATATGCAGCCGCCATTTATTATTGTGTCGGGCTGGGGTTTTTAGGGTAAATATCTTCTACAAGCCCGAAATAAAGGAGTTGATCCTTGTGGATATAGCGGCGCTGTCTGTCATCTACCACCAGATCGCGGCAAAGCAGGAGGCAGGCATTGCGATATTGAAGAAAGCCATGGAAACGATGGAGGCGAACAACGAGGCCCTGTTGAGGCTGATGGAGCAGAGCGTGAATCCCCATATCGGCTCCAACGTGGACGTCAGGATATGACGCCGGTGGCTGCCGTGCCTTTCCCGGTACACAGGACTGATAAAACGTGGTAGAATAGTCAAGGTAAAATATGCAAAACTATACGAGGAAAGGTATGAAGCGCCATGGAAAAACTGAGATTCGACTATAAAAACGCATTGGGCTTTATCAGCGAACACGAGATAGGCTACCTGGAACCCCAGGTCCTTGCGGCCCATAAAATGCTCCATGAGGGAAACGGACCCGGCAGCGATTTCCTTGGCTGGGTCGAGCTCCCCAACGCTTATGACAGGGAAGAATTCGGACGTATCAAAAAGGCCGCGGAAAAGATACGCCAGGACTCGGATGTCCTTATCGTGGTCGGGATAGGAGGATCGTACCTGGGCGCGCGGGCGGCCATCGAGGCGTTGTCCCATTCCTTTTACAATATCCTCCCCGGGGAAAAGCGCGGCGGTCCCGCGGTATATTTTGCCGGGAACAATATTAGCTCAACTTATCTTGCCGATCTCCTGGAACTGGTCGAGGAAAAGGATATCTCGGTCAATGTCATTTCAAAGTCGGGCACGACCACCGAGCCCGCCATCGCATTCCGCGTAATCAGGGATTACATGGAAAAGAAGTACGGTAAAGAAGGGGCCAGAAGGCGCATCTACGCCACCACCGACAAGGCGAGGGGCGCGCTGAAGACCCTGGCCGATTCAGAAGGGTACGAGCAGTTCGTCATCCCCGACGACGTGGGCGGGCGTTTTTCGGTGCTTACGGCCGTGGGCCTTCTTCCAATCGCGGCGGCCGGAATAGATATTGCCGAAATGATGGAAGGAGCCCGGGACGCGTATGCCGACTGCAAAAAGCCGTACGCGGAAAACGGAAGCTACCTCTACGCGGCGGTCCGGAACGCCCTTTACAGGAAGGGAAAGACCGTAGAAATCCTCGTGAACTACGAGCCCTCACTGCACTACCTGACCGAGTGGTGGAAGCAGCTTTTCGGCGAGAGCGAGGGCAAGGACGGCAAGGGCATATTCCCCGCCGGCGTGGACTTCTCGACCGACCTCCATTCCATGGGCCAGTATATCCAGGACGGCCTGAGGAATATCTTCGAGACCGTCCTAAACGTGGAAAAATGCAGGAGGCAGCTCGAAATACCGGGAACAGTGGACGATCTGGACAAGCTGAACTACCTTGCCGGCAGGGACATGGACTTTGTCAACAAGATGGCCATGAAGGGCACAATCCTCGCCCATGCGGACGGCGGGGTTCCCAACCTGGTTGTGAACATCCCGGAGATGACGGCCTACTGGCTCGGCTACCTGGTTTACTTCTTCGAGAAGGCATGCGGCATCAGCGGCTACCTGATGGGCGTAAATCCCTTCGACCAGCCCGGAGTGGAAGCATACAAGAAAAACATGTTCGCGCTTCTCGGAAAACCCGGTTTCGAAGAAGAAAAGGCCAGGCTGGAAAAGCGGCTGTAACACGGGAATGGCGCAAAACCGGCAGGGCGCGCGGAAAGCTTTGCCGGTCCCGGCACGGCGGTAAAATGTTGCTTGCCTTGCGGGGGCGTTTGTGCTACAATTGAACGTGCTGTATAAATACAATGGAGGTTACGGGTATAATGAGCATTGTTGTAAATATACTGTACCTGATTGTCTGTCTCGCAATTATAGCAGTAGTGCTGCTCCAGTCCGGAAGATCCGCCGGTCTGAGCGGAACCATCGCAGGCGGCGCCGAAACCTTCTTCGGCAAGAACAAGGCAAGAGCATACGAAGCGCTGCTCGGCAAGTATACCGTATGGATCGCGATACTGTTCGTCATTCTTTCGGTGATACTCGTATTCCTTCTAAAGAAATGATTTACGCAGGATCCGGCGGGCTGTACATGCGACCGGCATGTATGGCCCTTTGTGTTTTACCTGTATTCGGGAGGTAAACCATGCCTGAATTCAAGCTCAAATCCGACTACAAGCCAACCGGCGACCAGCCCAAGGCAATTGAGGAGCTCACCGAGCTGATATTGAGCAATAGCCGCCACCAGACGCTCCTTGGCGTTACGGGTTCAGGCAAGACCTTCACCATCGCCAACGTGATCGAGAGAGTCCAGAAGCCAACGCTGGTCATTGCCCATAACAAGACGCTGGCGGCGCAGTTGTGCAACGAATTCTCCGAGTTCTTCCCGGATAACGCTGTTGAATACTTCGTAAGCTACTATGACTATTACCAGCCCGAAGCATATATCCCCGCCACCGACACCTATATTGAGAAGGATTCGTCGATAAACGACGAGATCGACAAGCTGCGCCATTCTGCCACGGCCGCCCTGTTCGAGCGCAGGGACGTGATCATCGTGGCCAGTGTTTCATGCATCTACGGCCTGGGCGACCCGGAGGACTATACAGACCTTATGCTGTCCCTCAGGCCGGGCATGATAAAGGACCGGGACGAGGTCATAAAGAAGCTCGTGGATATCCAGTACACCAGGAACCAGTATGATTTCAAGCGCGGCACCTTCCGGGTCCAGGGCGATATCCTGGACATATTCCCCCCATCTTCGGCAAACACGGCGCTCAGGGTGGAGTTCTTCGGCGACGAGATAGAGAGGATCTCCGAGATAGATGTCCTGACCGGTGAGGTAATCGGCTACAGGTCCCATATAGCGGTGTTCCCGGCGTCCCACTTCGCCACCAAGCGCGAAAAACTTGAAAGGGCCATCATAAGCATCGAGCAGGAACTTGAAGAAAGGCTGAGGGAACTCAGGAGCGCCGGGAAGCTCCTTGAGGCGCAGCGGCTTGAACAGCGCACCCGTTATGACCTTGAAATGATGCAGGAGATAGGTTTCTGCAAGGGGATCGAGAACTACTCCAGGCACCTGAGCGGCCGCGCGCCCGGAAGCGCGCCTTATACGCTCCTGGACTACTTCCCGAAGGATTTCCTGCTCGTGATCGACGAGTCCCATGTCACCATACCCCAGATCGGCGCCATGTACAACGGTGACCGGTCCAGGAAGGAAGCCCTGGTGGAATACGGGTTCAGGCTTCCCTCGGCATTCGACAACAGGCCGCTTACCTTCGAGGAATTCAACCAGCGGATAAACCAGGTGATCTACGTCAGCGCAACCCCGGCAGAGTACGAGAGGAAGCTGTCCACCAAGGTGGTCGAGCAGATAATCAGGCCGACCGGGCTCGTCGATCCCGAGGTGATAGTGAGGCCGGTCAAGGGCCAGATAGACGATCTCCTTCACGAGGTGGATGTCTGCGCCAAGAGGGGCGAGAGGGTGCTCGTGACCACCCTGACCAAGAGGATGGCCGAGGACCTCACCAAGTACATGGCCGATATGGGAGTGAGGGTCAAGTACCTTCATTCCGACATCGATACCCTCGAAAGGATGGAGATCATACGCGACCTGAGGCTGGGCAAGTTCGACGTGCTGGTTGGGATCAACCTGCTCAGGGAAGGCCTGGACCTCCCCGAGGTTTCCCTGGTGGCCATACTGGACGCCGACAAGGAAGGGTTCCTCCGGTCCGAGACCTCGCTGATTCAGACCATAGGCCGGGCGGCAAGGAATGTCAACGGTCGTGTTATCATGTATGCCGATACCATAACGACCGCCATGGAACGTGCGATCAACGAGACAAACAGGCGCCGCAGGATCCAGCACGAGTACAACATGAAGCACGGCATCACCCCCAGGAGCGTCCAGAAGGCGGTGCACAGCGTCATCGAGGCGACCCATGCCGCCGAGGAAACCAGGGAATACAAGGCCGTTTCAAAGGGCGTGGAAACGCTGAACGTGGATACCATCATGTCGCTGATAGAAACGATGGAGAAAGAGATGCGCAAGGCGGCCAGGGAGCTCGAGTTCGAAAAGGCCGCGGCCCTCCGCGACCGCATTGCCGAGCTGCGTCAGTACATTAAATAATAAATTGTCACTGCGAGCGGAACGCAGCAGCGCGCCGAAGCAATCCCATAACAGTGGGAAGCTATATTATATCACGCAATAGCATGTATAAGACGTGCCGTTCAGTCTCGACTGACTCCGCAGGAGCAGTTGAAGTTGTATGCGAAATGCGCAGGTGAAGAGGGGAAAAAACAACCGGATGTTGTTTTTATCCGGCAGGCGCACGGACGCGACGTTGCCGGCGGCCCCTAGGAACCAAGCATGAGCATGTACAACTTCCTGCGACGAGGACTGAAGGAGAGACTGAACAGCACGGCTCCGACACGCAACAACTTGCGAGACGTAATAGGGATTGCTTCGGCGCCCTGCGCCTTGCGATGATAATAATACACAACCGGGGGTCAAAAATGTCCTTCATTCCTGAAAACGCGCATCCGGCATGGTCGGACTTTCTTGATGCGAAGACCGTTGGAATGCTGAAAACTATTGAGTCCCGCCTGGGGGAGGATATATGCCCTGAAAAGGAGAAAGTGCTGAGGTTCCTGGCGGTGGACCCCGGTAAGGTCAAGGTGGTAATCCTGGGCCAGGACCCATATCCGGAGCGGGGAGTCGCAACCGGCCGCGCATTCGAGGTTGGCACACTGAAATCATGGAATCAGCCCTTCAGGCAGGTTTCCCTGAAGAACATCGTGCGCCTGATATATAAAACCTATAATAATATAGAGGAATACTCCGCTATCCCGAACTTTTCGCAGGTGCTGAAGGAGATTGAAAACGGAAGGTTTCCGATTGAATCTCCCGGGAAGATATTTGAATCCTGGGAGCGCCAGGGCGTTCTTCTGCTGAACGTATGGCTGAGCACCTGCGTGTCTGAGCCCGGCGCCCACCGCCATATCTGGCATCCTTTCTCCGTGAGGCTTTTGAACTGGTTGTCCCAAAATTACCCCGGGCTTACCTGGTTCCTCTGGGGGAAAAACGTCATATCCTACAAGCCCGAAATCCTGTCGGGCACGCTCATCGAGTCAAGGCACCCGATGATGTGCTCCTCCGCCTATCCCGATGATTTTTTAAAGTCGGACTGTTTTAAAAGGACCATGAAAATCATAAATTGGACCGGAAGATAATGGAGCAACTGGAAGGCATAAGAGTCACGCTCGAGGGTTAACTTATGAAGTGAGATTGCATATGGAGCGTGATCCTTTTGCTGAGAAAAAAGTGGCTTCTGTTATCTTTTTTTATTTTATCCCTGGTTATAGCCGTTGCATATGCGGTGACTCTTTTTGCACTGCCGGGGCATATTACGCTTCTTGCCGGTGAGGATTACACGATCTCCATTCGGTCGCCCCTGTTTCTTCATGCATTTACCGACAGCAGCCTCCTCGAGCTCTCGTACATGGAAAACGAGGCTGTCCATGCCTTTGAGAGGCCGTACAAGGTCACCTGCACGGGCGAAGGCGAGGCGGAGATGGAAGTGAAAATGCTGGGCCTGATCCCGGTCAAGACCATCGAGGTGCGGGCCATACCCAGCCAGAAGGTCCTTGCCTGCGGCTTTCCCATAGGGGTGAGGCTGAAGACCAGCGGTGTCATGATCATCAATGTCTCAGGCGTCATACTAGACAATGGCAGCAGGGTATCGCCAGCCGAGGAAGCGGGGCTCCTGGCGGGTGACATCATCGTAAAGGCCGGCGGGAAGAGCATAGAAAGCATCAAGGATCTCGTCTCGGTAATCGAAAACTCAGGAGGAAACGATATCCCGCTGACATATATCCGCCAGAACGTCAGGTGCGAAACCAAGGTCAGGCCCATCAGGTCGGCCGAGGACACCCGGTACCGCATCGGGATCTGGGTGAGGGACAGCTCGGCGGGTATCGGCACGCTTACGTTCATTGACCCCGAAACCAATGTTTACGGCGCGCTGGGCCACGGCATAAGCGACATTGACACCGGCGCCCTGCTCCAGGTGGGCTCCGGCCAACTGCTGAAGTCCAGCGTAAAGAGCATCAGGAAAGGAGTAAAGGGCACGCCCGGCGAACTGGAAGGTGACTTCCTGGCCAAAAACCATGTTATCGGCGATATTGAGATCAACAGCAATTTCGGGATTTACGGCAGGCTGTCGGTCAGTTATCTGCACCAGAGGTGCCGGCCCATATCCATAGGATCCCACAGCATGGTGCACCCGGGGAAGGCGTCCATTCTGGCCTGCATCCGCGGCGACACCGTGGAGGAGTTCGACATAGAGATCGAAAGGATCGCCAGGTGGGACCTGGGAAGCACCAAGAACATGGTTATCAGGATTACCGACAAGAGGCTGCTCGATGCCACCGGCGGCATTGTTCAGGGGATGTCCGGAAGCCCCATCATCCAGGACGGGCGGCTCGTCGGGGCCGTGACCCATGTCTTCATAAACGACCCCGAGAGGGGATACGGGGTTTTCATAGAATCCATGCTGCAGCAGGCCAAAACGGTTGCGGCGAAACGCCGGATCCTGCCGGAAGCGTCCGGTTTTTAGGGATTGCCATTATGTTCCAGCCATTGTATCATAATATAGGAGCTTTGCTCCATATTCTGGAGAATTTTTCTTTCTTCCAGTAAAGAATGGTGATATAATATTAAATTAGCTAGCTATTTGACGGCGAGGGGTTTGAGATGCGGATAGCGGTGGTTGACGGTCAGGGAGGCGGAATGGGAAAAGCCCTGGTCGAGAAGATCAGGGATGCTTTGGGTTCCCAGGTTGAAATTATCGCCCTGGGAACCAATGCGCTCGCCACCGCCGCCATGCTGAAAGCGGGAGCCGACGAGGGCGCGACCGGTGAGAACGCAATCGTGGTGAACGCTTCCAGGGCCGACTATATCCTTGGCTCGGTGGGTATCATATCAGCCAACTCCATGCTGGGCGAACTGACCCCGAGGATGGCGGCCGCCATCGCCGAAAGCCCGGCCCGTAAGATACTGATACCCTTCAACCGCTGCGGGGTTTTCATTGCAGGCACACGGGAGGAACCGCCCGCAAAATACATAGAGGAAGCCGCGGGTATACTTAAGACAATGATAGCAGCGAAATAAGGTCGACCGCACGTCTGCTGCGATAGCCTCCGGCTATTGGTACGGGGAGACCGACAACAACGTCTTAAGGTGTTGCTTTATGAAAAAAGCCGTCCGCGAGATCCAAGACCTCCTGGAAGAAGCAAGAAACCAGATCAATACCGATCCTTCCCTTGCCCGCCAAAAGGCTTCCGAAGCGTTAAACCTCTCCGAATCGTTGCATTACCTGGAGGGAAAGTTCGAAAGCCTCTTTACCATCGGGCGGATCAGCAACCTCTTCAACCAGAGTTCCGAATCCATCGAGGTATTTGAAAAATGCTGCAAGATTGCAGAGGCCCTGGGTGACGCTAGGCGGAGGACCCTGGCCGTGAATGCCCTGGGCGTTACATACGACAACATGCTGGTCCACTCGAAAGCGCTGGAATGCTATCTTGAAGCGCTCGATACCGCAAGGAAGAACAAGTTCCAGGATCTTGAGTGCAAGGTCCTCAACAATATCGCCTCGGTTTTCGCGTACCTCAAGGACTACGAGACAGCGCTGTCATACCTCCTTGAAGCCTACCAGAAGATACAGGGCACAAACGAGCCCATAGCCGTCTTTTTGCGGAACATAGCCGATATATACCTGGATATGGGCGAATACGAAAAATGCTACCAGTACAGTATACTGGCCAGGAACGCGGCATGGCGGGAGAATGACGGCGAGCAGAGGGGCGACGTCTATTTCTTCCTGGCCCTCGTGTTCGCCAGGAGGAACAGGCTGCGCAGGGCCTTCAGGTATTTCAATCTCGGGTTCAAGCTGACCGAACGCAATCATTGTTTCCATTCATATGCCGAGGGCTGTTACGAACTAGCGAAGATCTTTTTCGAGCAGAAACAGTACGACAGTGCCGTCAAGTACCTGGCAAACGCCAGGGAGCTGGCTTCCATGTACGGGCACCACCTGCTGCTGAGGGATATACACAAGCTCGGCGCGGATGTATACCGCATGACGGGCAACGTTGACGATGAACTCGCGGCGCTCAGGGATTATGCCCAGATCACCGAGATGCTGGAATCGAAGGACGTGGACAAGAAGAAGAGCTATGCCCAGATGCAGGTTTCCCTGTACAAGATGCGAAAGGAACAGGAGTACCTTAAGGCGCAGGTATACAGGGATCCCCTCACGGGATGCCTGAGCTTCAGGGATTTCGAGAAGACGGTGAAGGAATACTTCAAGAGCGTCGGAGGCCGTGTTGCCGTAATCTTCATGGACATGGACAACTTAAAGCCCATAAACGACAGGTATGGCCACGACGCGGGCGACCAGTTCATCATAGAGTTTGCCGAGACCACCAAGGAAGTGCTGGGGGATTCCGGCCTTATCTTCAGGAAGGGCGGCGACGAGTTCATCGTCATAAAGCCGTTCGCAAACCGCGATGAACTGAAATGCTTTTACGGGACCCTCTTCGCGCGCCTGTCGAAGGTCAGGATCATCGGCAGGACCCTTACCAATATAAGCTTCAGCATGGGTATCGCGATAGCCCCCGATGACTCCACCGAGCCGCTGGAGCTCGTTAAGATGGCGGACATGGCAATGTATCGCGCCAAGAAAAGTGGAAAAAGATGCTGCTGCTTTTACAGCGATATACATATAAAATTATAAGCAGAGAACCGTTTTTCCAGGAGGACGCATGCCAGGCGATGAAGCCCGGGAACTGCTAAGGCGCATACGGCTTGAAAGGCCGAGGATTATCGATATTCCGGGAATGATGGAATTCCCTGAACTGGTGCAGGGCTTTACAACGCGTTTCGGAGGGGTCAGCAGCGGGCCTTATGAGTCCTTGAACCTCAATTTCTTCAGGGAAGATGATCCCTCCCGGGTAATGGAGAACTTCCGGCTGCTGTCGGAGGAACTGGGGGTATCCCTCGGGGACATGGTCCTGTCGAAACAGGTCCACGGCTGCCGCATACTCAGGGTTGACGACTCCCACAGGGGCATGGGGATTGTCCGGGAACGGTCCTATGGTCCGGTGGACGGGCTGACCACCGATGTGCCCGGCATCATGCTGGTTACCTATTATGCCGACTGCGTGCCCCTCTACTTCTATGATCCCTCGAGGAAAGCCATCTGCCTGTCCCATTCCGGGTGGAAGGGCACATTGGCAGATATGGCGGGGGAGTCGGTGAAGGCCATGCAGGCCCATTACAACAGCCGACCCGAGGATATACGGGTCAGCATAGGGCCCCATATCAGGTCCTGCTGCTTCGAGGTGGGGGACGATGTGGCCGGCATGTTCTACGAAAGGTACCCCTGGTCGGAAAGGTCGGCCAGGAAGAGCCGGGAGGGCAAATGGATGCTCGACCTGGAAGATATAATCAGGGAGAGCCTTTTAACCCATGGCATACAAAAACAAAACATTTACGGATGTCAAATCTGTACCAAGTGTGAGAGCGACGTGTTTTTCTCGCACCGGGGAAGCGGCGGCAGGACGGGAACCGGTGCGGCTTTACTGATGATGAGGAGAACAACATGAAAAAAACAACCATCATAGTTTTGATCCTTATACTTGTCGCGGGACTGGGGGGCTGTGGCCAGCAGTTGGTCAACCAGGACGATTATACATATTACACCGGCCGCGAGGAGATGCCGGTCGTGTCCCAGGACTCCGGACCCGCCCAGGGCGGGCGACTCAGGCTTTTCATGACAACTCCTGATTCACTGAATCCTCTCTATACACTCAACCCGTATATCCGGGAGCTTTCATTGTTCGTGTTCGATCCCCTGTTCGCGCCGAACGGTGAAGACAGCTGCGTGAACATTCTTGCCGAATCCTGGCAGATCAGTGAGGACGGCAAGACCCTGGACATAAAGCTGCGGGACAGGATCAGGTACCATGACGGCTCCGAGTTTTCGGCGAAGGACGTCGAGTTTACCATAAACGCCATCAAGAAAGCCGCATCCAGGGGCCCCTACGCGGACCATGTCAGGAACATAGACAGCGTTAGGGTATCCGACAGGCTGAATATCCGCATTATTTTCAAGAAACCTGACCCCAACTGCCTGTTGAAGCTCACCTTTCCCATCCTGCCGGCACATGTGTTCGAGGACTGGCCTGTCGACGAATACGACCCTGACCGGAAGCTGGTGGGTACGGGGGCATACAGGTATGTTTCCTTTGAGGACGGCGTGATATCCCTGTCCAGGAACGACGACTGGTGGTTCGTCTCAGCGCCCGATGGCCCCGGGCACCCCGTCTGGATTGACGGGATAGATTTCATCGTCCATGACGGGGATTACGAGATGATGTCCGCTTTCCAGAAGAATATAATCGATATGGCCAGGGTAAGCGGAAGCAATATGGATTATTATTCCAACAGGTCCGATATCATGTACAGCCAGTACGTGGGAAACCGTTTCGAGTTCGTCCTCCTCTCCACCAGGGGCGCGGACGGAAGAAGGATGGAGAACCCGGAGTTCAGGGCGGCGCTTCTTCGGTACCTGGCCGGCTATATGGTAATGAACCCGCTGGAAACCGGTATTCCGGCCGTTACCGAGGTCCGCTGGGGAAAGGAAACCGCGGATGCGGAGGATACGCTTGCGGCCCTGGAGCAGCTCGGAATGGATTATGACGAGAAGAAAAACGTGCTTTACACGTACCGCAGCGGTGCAAAGACGGCCGTGACCCTCGTCATCAAGTGCAACAGCCTTGATCTTGACAGGCAGATCGCGGCGGAATGGATCCGGTCGGCCCTGGGGCTGATAGGGATAAACGCGGTTATTGAGGGCGTGGACGAGGAGAATGAAATCAGGGCCGTGTCCAACGGACGGTTCGATATCATGATCCTGGGAAGCCGCATACCGCTTTATTCCACTCTTGCCGAGACACTCGACCTTCTGTGCATAAACCTCGGGGTTGAAGACGAGGAGGCCGTGATAATGCCCCTCTACCGCGAGCGCGAAGCCGTGCTTTACAGCCTCGAAGTCCGGGGGGTTAAGAAGCCGATCTGGAAAAACATCTACAACGGCTGGACCGAATGGTACATCGTCCGGTCGGAATCGGAAAAAGACAGTCCGTGATGTATCATGCGGGAGAACGGTTCTGGTGAAATCAGTTTCAGAAGCATAAAGCCGCAGGACATGGCATTCCTGGAGAAATGGTATTCCATGACCGACGAACTGGGTTATGCCACGGGTTTCAAGAGCTTCGCTGAGGCAAAGGAAAGGATATTGTCGTACCCGATGGTATCCATGATCATAGCCCTTCCGGGCGGCATGGCTGCCGGCTTTGTATGCTGTGAATTGCGGAAACTGGACAGGAACAAGGTTGGATGGATACATATCATCATGGTTGATCCGGCATACCAGAACAGGGGCATCGGCACCATGGCGGTCAGGAAGCTTCTGGAGTGTTTTCAATCCAGGGGCTGCTCGGCAGTGATGGTATCGGTTTCGGAACAGAACACGCGCGGCCTCAGGTTCTGGGAAAGCCTTGGGTTTACACGGTCCCGGGACATGGAGAATGTCCTTGATGCTTCCGGGACCAGCGGTGTGGCTATAATGAAAATAAACCTGGCCGGGGGCCAGGTCTGAAAAAAGCGGGGGGGCACCGCAGCCGAACATCTCCTTTCAGGGGTTTTCGCCATGAAAAGACCACTGGCAGTATCGGCTATTGCCCTTGTTATCGGAATAATCATCGCCGAAACGGTGCCTTCGGTCGTTTTCGGCTTGTGTGCGGCGCTCCTGGCTTGCCTTGCCGCCTGCCTGGCATGGCGCCGCATCTCCTCGGGTTCGCCATTTCTCCTTCTTGCAATCCCTCTCTTGCTGGCTGGCTTTCTCCTCCACTATTTTAATACCAAGGCCGTAAGCTCTAGATTCCTGCCGTGGCAGGGCCGACAGGTGACGGTTGAGGGCATGATCGACGATGAGCCCGTGTTCTCCGACGGCAGGATTGTCTTTACCATGCGGGCGGATACCGTGACCGAAAACGGCAGGCCAGCCCCCGTCCGCAATGGAAGGATCAGGGTCCGGGTCTACAGCGACAATCCCATGGATGAGCTCAGGTACGGGAAGATGGTCCGGATCCGTGCCGAGGTGGAGATACCGCCGGGCCGCAGGAATATAGGCGGATTTGATTACAGGCGCTTCCTCGCGGCAAAGGGCATATCGGGCATATGCAGCATAAACCCCAGGCAGATGGAAGTGCTGGATGAAAGCCGCGGCTTCTTCCTCAAGGCCGCGGGCTATGCCGTGCGCAGGGGTATACTGGACGCCCTTTATGGAGCCATGCCCCGGCAGGAAGCATCGGTAGCCGCGGGAATGCTCATCGGCTATACCGACGAGATGCCCGACAGCATGGAGGAAGCCTTCAGGAAGGCCGGGCTGTCCCATATCATGGCGGTATCCGGCGCAAATCTGGCCTTTCTGCTGCTGCCGTTCATCTGGGTGCTTAAAAAGATAGGGCTGAATCCAAGGTGGGCATCAATAATTTCGCTGCCAGTAATGCTAATATATGTTTTTGCTACGGGAATGGAAGCGTCTGTTATTCGCGCTGCTATTATGGCAGGAATAATGCTCCTTGGCATGATTATCTGGCGGCAAACTGATTTCTTTTGTTCGATATCGGCATCAGCCATACTGATGCTGCTTTCAAACACGTTCATGCTGTTCGATATCGGGTTCATCCTTTCCTACGGCGCGACCGTATCCCTGGTGGTGTTCTACAAACCCGTATTCGACAGGCTGCCAGCCAAAATTCCAAAGGTGATCAGGGATACCCTGGCAGGGACTTTTTCTGCGCAGCTGGGAGTCATCCCTGTCATAGCCGGAACCTTCAATACTTTTTCTGTGGTCAGCATTCTTGCAAACCTGGCGGTAGTTCCCATAACCGGGGCGCTCACGACGCTGACAGCCATCCTGGCGGTCTCCTGGTTCGTATTTCGGCCTGTATGCCATGTGCTGGGATTGATTGCAACCTTTATAACCGACGTTATCTTTGGCGTGACCCGGGCAATTTCATCGTTGCCCTGGGCCGAGCTTTCTATAGCCACGCCGGGTTTTCTCCTGACAGCCGGATATTACCTTATACTGCTGGCAATACGCTATGGCATCCCGTACCTGGAAAGATGGGTGCAGGGACGGCAGGCCGACGCCGCGGAAGGGCACTGCAAGGCCGCCGGCGTCGCGGATGAAGCGCACGCCGATGCAAGCCGCGAGAACGCGGAAAGCGGGAGGAAACGGTTCGGCTGGCTTATCGCATGCATGCTTGCCGTCTACGGCTGCATGATCCTGCTGGAGATGGTCCCATCCGGGAAGCTCGAGATATACTTCGCCGACGTGGGACAGGGTGATTGCAGCATTATAAGGACACCCTCGGGAAGAAGCATCATCATTGACGGCGGCGGGAGCGTGTACGACGACGAGGATTCCTACACCGGCCAAAAGATCGTGGTTCCCGTCCTATATGACCTCAAGATAACGCGGATTGATATAATGATCGCGTCCCACGGCCATGCCGACCATATCAAGGGCTTAAAGAGCGTCATGGACAAAATGCCGGTCGGGAGGCTGGTGGTTGCCGATGCTGACGACATGGAGATGAACGAGCTTACCGATTATGCCCGTCGCAAGGGAATCCCCGTCGAGAAGGCCGACCAGGGAGATATAATCTACCAGGAAGAAGGCCTTTTACGGCCATCTATCCCCTCGACAACAAGTCCCTCGTTCCGTCGGGCAGGACGGCCAACGCAAACGAGCTCTCGCTGGTGACGAGGCTGGACTATGCCGGCTTCAGCGCCGTGTTTACCGGCGATATCGGGTCTTCAACCGAGAACCTGATCCTGGGGCAGGAAGCGCTGGACTGCGACCTTCTGAAGGTTCCCCACCACGGTTCAAAGTATTCCTCCGGAGCTGAATTCGTAAGGCGGGCAAGCCCTTCCGTCGCCGTGATCAGCGTTGGCAAGAACAGGTACGGACATCCCGACGAAGGTGTAAGGAGGCGGTATGTTTCGGCAGGAGCCAGGCTGTACGAAACAATTCGGCATGGGGGGATAATGGTAAGGGTGGACCGCCGAAAGCCCGGTGAGGTATCGGTATGGACGGTCGTAAAAGAATAAGCGAATCAAACCAGGGGGACGGTTCCGGTGGTTTGTACTGTGCTGTTCAGTCTCTCATTCAAACCACCGGAACCGTCCCCCTGGTTTGAACCACCGGAACCGTCCCCCTGGTTTGACTTGTCCAGGTGGGGAGAATAGGGTAAAGTATTGTTAAAGGAATGGTTATGCAATAATTTATACGGCGCGCGAATAAGGCAGGGAGCAGGTGTTACGCATGAGCAAGGCAGATCTTATATTCATTGACATGTGCAGGGATATCCTTGAAAACGGCTTTTCCGACGAGGGTTATGACGTAAGACCCAGGTGGCCGGACGGAACGCCGGCCCATACCATAAAGAAATTCGGCGTGGTCAACCGGTATGACCTTTCCGAGGAATTCCCAATAATGACATTAAGGCCGACGAACTTCAGTAAAGCCATAGACGAGGTCCTCTGGATCTGGCAGAAGAAGTCCAACAACATAAAGGACCTTAACAGCCATATATGGGACGCATGGGCGGATGAGAACGGCTCCATCGGGAAGGCGTACGGCTACCAGCTGGGCATAAAGCACCGGTACAGGGAAGGCGAGTTCGACCAGGTGGACAGGGTGTTATACGACCTTAAGCATAACCCGTACAGCAGGCGCATCATCGTCAACATGTACAACCATGCCGACCTGATTGACATGAGGCTTTATCCCTGCGCCTACAGCATGACCTTCAACGTCACCGGCAGGAAGCTGAACGCCATCCTCAACCAGAGGTCCCAGGACGTCCTGGTGGCCAACAACTGGAATGTGGTCCAGTATGCCGTGCTCGTGCATATGTTTGCCCAGGTCAGCGGGCTGGAACCCGGGGAACTGGTCCATGTCATCGCCGATGCCCACATCTACGACAGGCATATCCCGCTGGTGAAGGAACTGATCAGCAGGGAGCCCTATCCCGCTCCGAAGTTCATCATGAACCCCGACGTGAAGGACTTCTACGAGTTCAAGGTCTCTGATTTCGCCCTTGAAAACTACGTTGCCGGGCCGCAGATAAAGAATATCCCCGTCGCGGTCTGAGATGCTTTGCGGAGGCTGCCAATGGGAGGCGATTACAGGAATGACCTTATCCTCATCGCTTCGGCGGACAGGAACTGGGGGATAGGGTACAAGAACCGGCTCTTGAAAAGAATACCAGAGGACCTGAAACGCTTCGCCCAACTGACGAAGGGAAACCTGATCGTGGTCGGCAGAAGGACGCTGGAATCCTTCAAGGACTCAAAACCCCTCCCGGACAGGATTAACGTGGTGTTGACGCGGGATCCGGGTTATAAGTGCCCCGGCGCGGTCGTGGCGCATGACCTCGGGGAACTGATGTCGGCCATACGGGACTTTGAGGGAAAGGTCTACGTGTGTGGCGGCGAATCGGTCTACCGGCTGCTCCTGGACTATTGCTCCCTGGCCCTGGTCACCAGGATCGACGCGGAGTTAGAAGCCGATACCTACCTTCCCGACCTTGACTGCGACAGCAGGTGGGTCAGGGAGGAAACGGGCGAATGGAAGGAAAGCAGCGTTGGAGTGAGATTCCGGTATGACAGCTATAAAAGGCGCAACTGGTGAAGCGTTCATGGCATGGCATGTTCATAACTGGAGGTGCGGCATGTGCAACAGGCGAAAGAGTCGGGCATTCCGTGGATTGTGGTCATAGTATTCTGCATTGTGTTCTGGCCGGCAGGTCTTCTGCTCCTCTGGCTGAAGATGCGTTCCGACCTGAAGACCACCATGATTGCTTCAGAGATCGTGCAGGTGGTGGCATGGGTCCTGTTTGTGTTTTTTGGCGCCTGCCTGATCGTTGCAATGATCGAAGAAGGTTTTTCCGATCAGAGCCCGGTATGGGGGATCCTGATCTTTGTGTCCGGCGCTGCGGCCCTGCTTGTAACCTCAGTCATAACCAAGAGGAATGCCCGCTTGTACAAGAGGCTTATCAATATAGTTGTCAACGATGGCGTCACCAGAATCGATGAGATAAGCAGGATTATGGATATGCCGTACGAACGTGTATACCGTTACCTGGAAAACATGTTCAACCGGAGTTACCTGCCCAACGGGCACATAAGCGAGGTAAAACGCGCTGTTGTATTGGAGCGGCGCGAGAAGGAACGGAAACCCGGACTTAAGTACGATGTGGTATACTGCAGGAACTGCGGGGCGCATGAACTGGTACCCGTGGACGGGTTTGAGACCTGTGACTTCTGTGGATCAATACTGAAGGTCGTACGTAAACCTTGACAGACTCTGCGATAACGGCTATATTCATTATAAAACCAATACCCGGCGATGAAGGAGAGGAGTAGGCAATAACGCCCTTAAGAGAGGAAGCGCAACATGGTGCGAGCGCTTCCGGGAAAGTGTTGCCGAAGGTCGCTCCCGAGCCTCGCGGTCGAACCGCCGGCATTCTTAAGATAACCGGCAAAGTAGGCCCGACGGACGGGAACCGTTAGATTCCCGTAAAGTGCCCGTTCCGCTCGCGGTTGCGGGAACTTTGGTGGTACCGCGGAAACAGCTTCCGTCCAAAGATCCGGACGGAAGTTTTTTTATGAACGGGGGAGAAAATGACAGTACTTAAAATAGCGGCCATCCTGCTGATAGCGGCGGGCGCCGCCGTAAACTACGGCGCGGGATATATCGTGAAACACCTGTCGCTGGCCCGGCGCATAGCCGTGAAGGAGGCCCATGAGCTTACCGGAGAGGCCCTTGAAGAATACAGGCGGATGAAGGCGCTTTCCCTGGTAAAACTGGCAGGGCTGCTGCTGGTAATAGCCGGGGTTGTGCTCGTGTTCGTAGCCTTCAGGTAATCAGCCTTTGGGCGTAAACCGTAAAATATTCGTATACTTCGCAATATAACACGGAAAGGGTTGGGAACATGCGGTTTAGCGAGATCGAAAAGACATATGATCCCTCGAAGGTGGAGGAGAGGATCTACAGGAGATGGATGGAGAAGGATTACTTCCATGCCGAGGTTGACCCGTCAAAGGAGCCTTACTGTATAGTGATACCGCCGCCTAACATCACGGGCCAGCTCCACATGGGGCACGCCCTTAACAATACCCTGCAGGATATCCTGATCAGGTTCAGGAGGATGCAGGGGTATAACGCTATGTGGCTTCCGGGCACTGACCATGCCAGTATCGCCACCGAGGTAAAGATCGTGGAAAAGATGGCCGAGGAAGGCCTGACCAAGGAAGACGTGGGCCGCGAGGAGTTCCTCAGGAGAGCCTGGAAGTGGAAGGAAGAATACGGCGGCCGTATCGTCGAGCAGCTCAAGAAACTGGGAATCTCATGCGACTGGAAGCGCGAGCGGTTCACGATGGACGAGGGCCTGTCCAGGGCCGTGCTGGAAGTCTTCATAAGGCTCTACGAGAAAGGCCTGATCTACAGGGGCGAGAGGATCATCAACTGGTGCCCCTGCTGCGGCACCTCCCTGTCGGACGCCGAAGTGGAGTACGAGGAAAAGGAAGGCAACTTCTGGCACATCAGGTACCCCGTTGTTGGCAGCGATGAGTACCTGGAGATAGCCACCACGCGTCCGGAGACCATGCTGGGCGATACCGCGGTGGCCGTGCATCCCGAGGACGAGCGGTACAGGCACCTGGTCGGGAAGACCGTCCTGCTCCCGCTCATGAACCGCGAGATACCAATTATCGCCGACGAATACGTACAGAGGGAATTCGGCACGGGCGCGCTAAAGGTAACCCCTGCCCATGATCCCAACGACTTCGAGATCGGGCTCAGGCATAACCTTGCGATGGTCAATATCATGAACCCTGACGCAACGATCAACGAAAACGGCGGAAAATACGCGGGGCTTGACAGATATGAGGCCAGGAAGCAGGTCGTAAAGGATCTTGAGAAACTCGGGCTTCTCGTGAAGGTTGTGCCGCACCGCCACAACGTGGGATCATGCTACCGCTGCAACACCGTCATCGAGCCCAGGGTGAGCCTCCAGTGGTTTGTGAAGATGAAACCCCTTGCCGAGCCTGCCATCGAGGCGGTAAGAAACGGGACCATCAAGTTCGTGCCCGAACATTTCTCGAAGATCTATTTCAACTGGATGGAGAATATCCAGGACTGGTGCATCTCAAGGCAGCTCTGGTGGGGCCATAGGATCCCGGCATATTACTGCGGCGACTGCGGACATGTAACCGTGGCCCACAAGGCGCCGGAAAAGTGCCCGGAATGCGGATCGGACAGGATCACCCAGGACGAGGACGTGCTGGATACATGGTTCAGTTCGGCCCTGTGGCCGTTCTCGACGCTGGGGTGGCCGGATAAGACGCCTGAACTCGAGTACTTCTATCCCACCAGCGTCCTGGTGACCGCTTACGACATCATCTTCTTCTGGGTAGCCAGGATGATCTTCTCCGGCCTTGAACAGATGGGGAAGGAGCCCTTTAAATATGTCCTGATACACGGCCTTGTGCGCGACGCACTGGGAAGGAAGATGTCCAAGTCCCTGGGGAATGGCATCGATCCCCTGGATGTCATAGACAAGTACGGCACCGACGCGTTAAGGTACGCGCTTACGGTCGGGACATCCCCGGGCCACGACCTCCGCTTCTCCGACGAGAAGTTTGAGGCCAGCCGCAATTTCGCAAACAAGGTCTGGAACGCCTTCCGCTTCGTCATGATGAACTTCGACGAGGATGCCGATTTCTCGAAGGTTGACCAGGGCAGGTTCACCACAGCGGACAAATGGATTCTGAGCCGGATCAATACAGTAGCCAGGGAGGTCACCGAGAACCTGGAGCGCTTTGAACTAGGCATCGCGCTTCAGAAGATCTACGATTTCATATGGGATGAATTCTGCGACTGGTACATCGAACTGGTTAAGCCGCGCCTGTACGACCAGGAGGCGCCGGGACGGCTCGAGGCCCTTTATGTGCTGAACGAGGTCCTGAAAAACGCCATGAAGCTCCTTCATCCGTTCATGCCCTTCATTACCGAGGAGATCTACAGCCACCTGATCACCCCGGACGAGAGCATCATGATCTCCAGGTGGCCCGAGTACAGGGAAGGGGTCCTGTATCCCGAAGAGGAGAGGATCATGAGGGTTATCATGGACGCCATCCGCGGCATACGCAACAGGAGGCTCGAGATGAACGTCCCTGTTACCCGGAAGGCCAAGGCGATATTCGTAACCACCGATCCCGTCCTGGCCGCCGCAGTCGAGAGGGAAGCTCCCACATTCAAACGCCTTGCTTCACTTTCCGAGGCGGTGGTAAGAAACGATAAGGAAGGCATCGCAGATGACGCGGTGACAGTCGTGGTCGAGGGCATGGAGGTGTTCATGCCCCTTGAGGAACTGATTGATATAGAAAAGGAGATCGAGAGGCTGGAGAAAGAAAAGGCCAGTCTCGAGGCCGAACTTGAGCGCGTGGAGAAGAAGCTCAGCAACGAGGGCTTTATCTCAAAGGCGCCGAAGGCTGTCGTGGATGCCGAAAGGGAAAAGGAAGCCAAGTACCGCGACATGTACCGCAGGGTCACCGAAAGGCTTGAGTCGATAAGGAAGAAATAGGGTATAACCTGTTTAATAGGGGGTTGGAAACATGGGCGGCGAACCAGGGTACAGGCCTTCAGACGGTACTAAGGCCGATAATAAGGATGGCAGGCGGATGCAGTACCAGCTTGAATACCGCATGTCTTCTCCCGGCGGCGCCCCTCCCCGCGGAACAGGAACTGCGTGTTTCACGAACGAGGCACTCGAGATTCGGGAAGACTCGGGCGAGGTCCTGGAAATCCCTGCCCGGGACATAGAATCCTTCGAGATCGGGGATTACAGGATCTATATCAGCCTCAAGTCCGGCGCCTTTCTGGAACTTTACGGCCTCGGGTACCGTTTCAGGGATTTTGCCGACGAGCTTGTAAATACCAGGAACAGCGTCATCAGGAAGGATCTCCTGATGCATGAAAAGCTGCTTTTCACGGCGGAAGACGCCCAGTACCGGTACATCGAAAGGACCGGGGGCGAAAGCCCGGCGGCTTCCTGCAATATCCAGGTAACCGAAACGGCCCTGGTAATCGCCGAGCCTGGAGGCAGCCACCTGAGGGTGCCCCTGTGCTATGTAAAGGAGATAGCCGACGTTGACTATTCCCTCCACGTACTGGCGGAAACCGGCGACCGCATCGTATTGTCTATGCTCGGCCGGCAAAGGGAACCATTCCTGCTGAACATGGAAAACGCGATAAATAACCTGGAAGCGAAGGCGCGCCAGCTTTGCCGGGAGCTTTTCCCCGATGCAGGCGGCGCGCTTCTTGACTGTATGGCCGTCCTTTTCAAGGATGGCCGCGCTGTTTCAAGGAAGGTACTTGAGAGCCTGGATCCCGGGATATGGGAGAGGATGGAGGAAAGGCTCGAGGCCTTCGGGATAAAGAAGAGCTGCGATTTCCTGAACAGGTTCAACGATACCGGCCGCGGGGCCATTGGCTTCAAACGCGGCCTGATGGGGGACCTGACAGGGGAATACATATGGATCCTGATACCCGTCCGCGGAATCCGCGGGCGGCTGGTTGCCCTCGAGGCGGGAAGCGACGGCGGGACAGGCGGAAGGGCGACCTATTTTTTCAGCGTTCCGGAAGGATGCGATGACGGGGACGCCCTGGAAGAGTACATGCAGCTTCTCAACTACCACCTTCTCGTAATAAATTTCAGGCGCGAACCTATATATCTGCGGGAGGACATGCTCGACAAACCAGCTTACCGGCATTACAGGTATGCCATAGAACGACTACCCTCCCTGAGATTCCTGAGAGCCGGGTTTTCAGGAAGGGTGGCCCATACCTCCGAGGAGGCATGGGAAAGGGAAGCGGAAAACCTGATAAAAGGATAATAAACTTCCTTAAAATCAGCATATTGTTACATAGTTACGCTTCCGATCGCATGGTAAAATTTAACCAGATCGGCATGGACTGCGGCGCGGGCCATTTGCCTGGCTCGCGCCTTATAATTTGACAAGGGACAGGTAGATGGTTATGGCTGATTACAAGCACCCCTGTATTTACTGCGAAAAGTTCATCCCGGCGGATTCCAGGATCTGCCCCTGTTGCGGAAGCGGCGATCCTTTCGTGAGGCGCTGTCCCAAGTGCCGCAACCCCGTCGAGGCGGATTATGCAAGATGCCCGGGCTGCGGTTTTATCCTCAGGGTGATATGTCCCCACTGCGGGCAGGAAACGTTCACCGCTAACCAGTGCGATCACTGCAAAGGCAGGCTGACTGTCATATGTCCCAATCCCAAGTGCGGCTATGAGCAGTATCCTGCCTCCAATAAATGCGTAAAATGCAATAAGCCTTTCAGGTGAAAATCAACTGACGGGGGAGGTTTTTTTGTGTCGCTGACATCTTTTACGCGAAATTATGAGGACAACAGTACCGAGGCAGGATTCCAGTTCACGTTCTACTGCGATCTTTGCCATGACGGGTACAAATCCCAGTTCATCGAATCGCAGACCTACAAGAAGGGGTCTCTCTTCCGGGGTCTTTCCCGTGGCATTTCCATTGGTGCGTCTTTGCTAGGGGCTCACAACCTGGGATGGAACGTGGAACGCGGCGGCAATGTTTTAAGCGAAAGGTTCCGCGGCATGTCGCCGGAATGGCACAGGGAGCACGAACAGGCCTTCGAGATCGCCCAGAACGAGGCAAAGAGGCACTTCCACCGGTGCCATAAATGCAGGCAATGGGTTTGCAACGCGGATTTCAACGAGGAAGAGGGACTGTGCGTGGAATGCGCTCCGCGTATGAATGTAGAGATCGTGCATGCCAGGTCGCAAAAGATGGTGGAGGATATCCGCCAGAAGGCTGCCGACACCGTGGTGTTTGACGGCAAGATAGAAAGCAAGCAGGTTGTATGCCCCGAATGCGGCAAGCCTTCCGGCCAGGGTAATTTCTGCAACAACTGCGGCGCTTCCCTCAAGCAGAAGAAGTGCCCCAGGTGCGGGACGGTAAGCCCCTTAGGGATCCGCTTCTGCGGCGAATGCGGTAACAGGCTGGAATAGATTGGTTTATATTTTGTTTCAACTTGATTAAAATATGATTATCATGTTTTCAAACCCAAGGCAAAAGTGTTATCATATACTTTGCCATTTTTTTTACGTGGTTTGTCAAAGAAAACTGTTCAAGGGGGTGTTGCGATGTTCGGAAGCAAGAGGGCAAGGATTGTCATCAGCCTGATGGCGACCATATTCGTCGTTTTCTCAAGCCTGATGATATTCCAGAACCTATCCGCCGAAAACACGGATATATTGCCCGATGATCCCGACGACAACGCTCCTTCCGAGCAATCCCCCGAGCCTGCACAGGAAACCGATATTCCGGACGAAACCCCGCCGCCCAATGAACTGAAGCTTACCAATAACCAGCGGTATATTGAGCAATTGGTTACACCCAACAGCGTAAACGTCATGATCACCGCATCCGACGTGGTGGGCTGGAATTTCGATACGATAATGATCCTGAGCGTCGACAAGACTGACAAGGTCATCAGGATGATAAGCTTACCGCGCGATATCTATATAGACTACAGCGATTTCGTAAAGGATGAGCTGAGCAAAAAGAAGCCTTCCTACCTGGCCGAGAAGGGGATCGAAAAAATAAACGCGGCCCCGGCGATAGGCAACGCCATCGAATACAAGAAGAACGTGGGAAGGTTCCAGAAACCATATATCGATTTTCTCTGCGATCTCATCGAGGAGATATTCGGCATCCATATCGATGATTATGCCTATGTCAAGGTGCAGGGAGTCAGGAACATCGTCGATTACTTCGGAGGGGTTTGGATCGATGTGCCTATCCTGATGAACTACATCGATCCCTTGCAGAACCTCGACATCTACATCGAGCCCGGCTACCAGCGCCTGAACGGCAAGCAGGCGGAAGGATTCCTAAGATTCAGGCAGGGCTGGAATGAGCATGGCGTAATGATCAACCACGGCGACATCTTCAGGAAGAAGAACCAGATAGCCTTTATGCAGGCATTCATAAAACAGAAGGTTACGCTTGCCAACCTTGCCAGGATAACCGAGATTGCCGAAGTGATCCAGAGGAATGTCATCACCAGCGTTACCGACCTGGAAACCGTGATTTCATACGGAGCCCTGGCAGAAGAAGCCGTAAAGAATGAATACCGGATGGAGAGCGTTGATATTAAGTTCGAGGAAAAGAGAATCAACGGCCTGGATTATATCGTTATAAAACAGGCTGAAACAGGATCCTGACATTACTCCATTCATGGCGCAAATCCGCCGGAAACCAAATACTGTGACAGGCATAGCGGCCATTAGGAAGAAAAAGGCGTTTGACAGCATGTCATGCGCCGTGGTAAACTGGGCTTCCACCGGTAAATCCGGTCGAAAAAGACTGTCAAAAAAGATAGAAACCCGGTTGACAGCAAGCCCGGTTGGTGGTACACTTAATTACCGCCGGAAACATAGGATTTAAGCGAAAAATTAGTCGGATGCAGGGGTAAAAAAGCCCTTGACAACAACACAAGACGATGGTAAGATAATAAAGCTGCTGCCGGTCGGGAAGATTCCCCGAAACGGTGACAGCAAGCCGAAAGAAGCGGCATGGACATTGAAAATTGAACAGTGTATGACGAGGAACTCGTTAAGACAGCCATGGATGAACGGTGCATCCGTGGACGCTTTGAGTAATTCAGCTGCTTGGCCAGAAGACAAGCAGACGGAGACGCTGGATAGCAGTTCTGGCGGATGGGCGGCAGCTCATCTGCGGGACAGA
>Ga0134101_1000454_pt1 | contig 46818 bp, 47 predicted proteins | sample 12_3_2metaG_FD_94446 | JGI IMG/M metagenome (GOLD analysis project Ga0134101, IMG submission 94446) | Switchgrass degrading microbial communities from high solid loading bioreactors in New Hampshire, USA - 12_48_3.3_201_A2 metaG | ecosystem: Engineered > Bioreactor > Semi-continuous > Anaerobic...
TATCATACAAATCACTCCTGTCAATGTTTTTTCGGCAATTACATTTTACAGTTTGATTTGTATGATGGGAAGAGGCAATTTGCTTCTTCCTTTATTTTTGCCAATAAAAATTATACTCTAAGGATGATTTATTGATATCAGGATTCTGCAGTTGTCAAACATTTGGCCCTTAATCGTTCAAAAATCTCCGAAGCAGCTTCCTTGACAATACATCTATGATATAATGTTTGTTGGGTTATGGATACCAGAGTTATTCATGAAGCAGATTACCGTCTTGCTGCCGATATTGCAGCCAATGGGGAAGGTGCAGTTGGCAGGGCAGCTTTTGGCGGAGCGGGATAAAGGATGTTATGGTATTCCTGAGAAATAATGTCGGTTCCACTCTCGATCAGGCATTAAATCATGTATCCGGAGGGATATAAAAGGCTTCTGAAGTTGTTCGGACCTTCATGGAGGATAGTCAGAATAAGAAATAGACATAGCATTTATTGTTAAAAAGCAAAACTTTATTCGATTAAAATAAAATATTGCTTTTTTTTAGGACAGCGGCAAGCAATGGTTTTACTGACTGACATGAAGGTTTAAAATGAATGCATAAGATTATATCGACATTTTTTTCATTTCAGGGTATTTTTTAAGCATTTCAGGCTAAAAATGTTTTTTGTATTCGTTTTTTCGGTACAATTAAAATGTAAAGGCAGGAAGGCTTGTTGTGTTTTTAAATAAATTTAACGAATACTATTCCTTTTTATTTGTAACTGCTGTATAATTTAAGAATAAGGTAGTATTTTTCTGCAGATTATTAATTGTTAAATTATGTACATATTTCTTTCACTTTCCACAAGGTAACCAACCATAGTTGGAGGTCTCTGCTATGTTTAAAAAGAAGATACTCATAATTGATGATACGGATTTTATGGTTAAGTTAATATCCGATATTCTTCAGGAGGCGGGTTATGAAGTTATCGTTGCTTCAGAAGGGGTTGAAGGATTACTTAAGGTAAGGTCTGAAAAACCGGATTTGGTTATTCTTGATATTGTAATGCCGGGCATGGATGGCTTTGAGGTTTGTCGTATTTTGAGAGATGACGAGAGCAATAATTTAATGCCTATTATTATGTTAACGGCTCAGGACGATGAAGATAATAAGCTCACAGGTCTTGAACTGGGTGCAGATGATTATATTGTCAAGCCTTTTAACCCCAGAGAGCTTTTAAGCAGAGTAAGAAATACCCTTAAGAGAATTGACAGAAATCGTTGGGCAAATCCTTTGACAGGTTTGCGGGGCAATATAGAAATTCAGGCAGAGTTGAACAGCAGGATTGCGCGCAATGAATTATTTGCAGTTATGTATATTGATTTGGATAATTTTAAAGCGTACAATGATGTTTACGGCTTTGAAAGCGGAGACCGCGCTATAAAGTTAACAGCAGATATACTTCAGGATAATGTTAAATTGTTTGGCAGCAGCAAGGATTTTATCGGTCATATTGGAGGTGACGATTTTATTATCATAACCGAAGTGGATTTGGCTGATAAAATAGCTGATAATATTATTGCAGATTTTGATGCAAAAATTGTTGAGCTATACACCCAGCAGGATGTAAAGAAGGGTTATATTACGACCGTTGACCGCTTAGGCCATGTTATTCATTTTCCCATTATAAGTATTTCCATAGCAATTGTAACCAATGAATTCAGGAAGATTACCAGTGCAGCTCAGATTTCTGAGATTGCTGCGGAAGTAAAAAAGAAAGCCAAGAGCATTGAAGGCAGTGTAAAGGTTAAAGATTTAAGAAGAGAATAGGAATGCGTAATAAATCATTTCATACCACTCAGATTATATGAATATTAATTAAATATAAATAATATAATAAAGCACTTTAGACTGTATTGCATAGTTTAAAGTGTTTTTATTGTTGTATATTGCGTAAAGATAGGAGTGGTTGGTAAATGATTATTATGATTAAGAAGTGGAATTTGCTGCTTGTGGTGCTGATATGTATTTTGTCCTATATGATATATGGTCTGTATTCCGCAGATACAGCCGACTCTATTCCTACAATGGCACTTCCGACTACCAACAAGGTGATTGTTATTGATGCGGGACACGGTTCACCTGATGGCGGAGCTTCAGGACCGTCGGGCGTACAGGAGAAGGATATTAATTTAAAGATTTCACAGAAGCTTCAGGCTTTGGTGGAGCAGAGCGGAGGGGTAGCAGTTATTACCAGAGCAGATGATAATTCCATACATGACCCTGATAAAAAGACCATCAGAGAGAAGAAGAATTCTGATTTAAAGAATCGAAAAAAAATCACGGAAGAGAGCTCCGCAGATGTTTTTGTAAGTATTCATCTCAATAAGTTTGAACAATCGCAATACTATGGGGCGCAGGTATTTTATTCGGTGAACAATGAAAAAAGCAAACTGCTTGCGGAAATGATTCAAAAAGAGCTGATAGAAGTGCTTGATAGAGGAAACAAACGTGAAGCGAAGCCTGCTCCTGATACGATTTATTTGCTAAAGGGTGCAAAAATCCCAAGTGTTATTGTAGAGTGTGGTTTTCTCTCGAATCCTGAGGAGGAAAGACTGCTGCAGAATGATGATTATCAGAAAAAGATTGCATGGGCTATATATGTGGCGTTAATGAAATTTTTTGCAGTTCCTTCCTGATTTTGAGAAAACCTGCTTTGCCAACGGGGTGACAAGGAAGGAAGAAGAATAAGACGAAACTAAAATAAAAGAAAAATAGAGAAATAAAAAGAAATGGTTATATATTTAATAAAAATAGGTTATAATTAAAAAAAACAGGCAATTGTAATATTTGCCACGGAAATGCATATTTTATATATTATATCTGTGATTAGCACTCATTGATGGTGAGTGCTAATAGAAGCTTTAACATTATTCTACATTTAGGGAGGTATACATATGAATATTAAACCATTGGCAGACAGAGTAGTAATTAAAATGTTGGAAAGCGAAGAAACAACCAAAAGCGGCATTGTATTACCTGGAACAGCAAAAGAAAAACCTCAGTTGGCTGAAGTCGTAGCTGTAGGACCCGGCGGAGTTGTTGATGGAAAAGAGATAAAAATGGAAGTTGCTGTAGGTGATAAGGTTATTATAAGTAAATATGCTGGAACAGAAGTAAAGTTGGACGGACAGGAATATACCATTTTAAGACAGAGTGATATTCTCGCAAAAGTTGATTAATTATATGGAAAGGTTACTTAGATTATAAGGGAGGTATACATAGAATGGCAAAAGAAATACTATTTGGAGAAGAAGCAAGACGTGCTCTGGAAAGAGGCGTAAATCAATTAGCTGATACGGTAAAGATTACTTTGGGACCTAAGGGAAGAAATGTTGTTCTTGATAAAAAGTTCGGTTCTCCGTTAATCACAAATGACGGTGTAACCATTGCAAAGGAAATTGAGCTTGAAGATGCATTTGAAAACATGGGTGCGCAGTTGGTTAAAGAGGTTGCTACAAAGACCAACGATGTAGCCGGAGATGGAACAACAACCGCTACTTTGCTTGCTCAGGCAATTATTCGTGAAGGATTAAAGAATGTAGCAGCCGGTGCAAATCCAATGATTCTTAAGAAGGGTATTGCAAAGGCTGTTGATGCAGCAGTTGAAAGCATTAAGGCTAACAGTGCCAAGGTAAAAGGTAAAGATGATATTGCCAGAGTTGCTGCTATTTCCGCTGCCGATGAAACTATTGGTAATCTTATTGCAGATGCTATGGATAAGGTTACAAACGATGGTGTTATAACGGTTGAAGAATCCAAGACAGCTGAAACTTATTCTGAAGTGGTAGAAGGTATGCAGTTTGACAGAGGATATATTTCTCCGTATATGATTACCGATACCGATAAGATGGAGGCTGTTATTGACGATGCATACATTTTAATTACTGACAAGAAAATCAGCAATATTCAGGATATTCTCCCTATTCTTGAACAAATCGTTCAACAGGGCAAGAAGCTAGTTATCATTGCAGAGGATGTTGAAGGCGAAGCATTGGCAACTTTGATTGTTAATAAGCTCAGAGGAACATTTACCTGCGTAGCAGTTAAGGCTCCTGGCTTTGGAGACAGAAGAGAAGCAATGCTTCAGGATATTGCTATCCTTACCGGTGGACAAGTAATTACTGACAAGCTGGGATTAGATTTGAAAGAAACTACACTTGACCAGCTTGGAAGAGCAAGACAGGTTAAGGTTCAGAAGGAAAATACAATCATCGTTGACGGTGCCGGCTCACAGGATGCAATTAAGGCAAGAATTAAAGAAATTAAAGTTCAAATAGAAGAGACAACTTCTGATTTTGATAGAGAAAAGCTTCAAGAAAGACTTGCTAAGTTATCCGGTGGCGTAGCTGTCATTAAAGTAGGTGCTGCTACCGAAACTGAAATGAAGGAAAAGAAGCTGAGAATCGAAGATGCTTTGGCTGCAACCAGAGCTGCTGTGGAAGAAGGTATTGTAGCAGGTGGCGGTACAGCATACATTAATGCTTTAGGTTCTATTGAAAAGCTTCTGGACACTTGTGAAGGTGATGAAAGAACCGGAGTTAAGATTATTCTCAAGGCTCTCGAAGAACCGGTTAGACAGATTGCTGCCAATGCCGGTTTGGAGGGTTCGGTAATTGTAGAAAAAATTAAGAACAGTCCTATTGGTGTTGGTTTCAATGCTCTTACCGAAGAGTATGTAAATATGGTTGAAGCAGGTATTGTCGATCCTACAAAGGTAACCCGTTCAGCACTTCAGAATGCTGCAAGTGTAGCTTCTATGGTATTGACAACGGAAAGTCTTGTAGCAGATAAGCCTGAAAAAGAGTCTGCAGCTGCAGGCGCCGGAATGGCAGGCGGCGGAATGGGAATGTACTAAGAGGTTCAAAGTGAAAGGCAGATTCATCTGCTTTTCACTTTTTTTTGCACTTTTTTATTTGTCACATGTATTATTTTGTGCTAAAATAACAGTATATTTATAAGTGGAAGTATGGAGGTATTCCCAATGGATGTGTTTGTTGAATACATGGTACGTAAACAAAAAAGCATGAAAGACACATTTATAATAATTGGTACTGTAATTGGTGTTCTTATTGTTGGTTTTATAGCATTAGGGCTGCTTGGAGGACTGGGTCCTGTTGCTGCCTTGTTAATAGGTTATTGCGGATATCTTATAATTACTTCAAGAAGTGTGGAGTATGAATATTCCGTAACAAATGGAGAATTGGATGTAGATAAAATTATTGCACAAAGAAAAAGAAAGAGGCTCCTTTCTATTCATGTAAAAGAATTTGAAATTGTGGCGCCTGTGAATGATGAAAGGTATAGAAAGGAATTTGAAAATATTGATATTAAAAAGACCATCGATGCCTCAAGTACGGTTAAATCCCAAAATGTATATTTTGCGGTATTTACACTTAACGGAGAGAAGTGCAGGTTAATTTTTGAGCCTACGCAGAAGATGCTCGATGCCTTTAAAGCTTTTATTCCCAGAAATGTGTTTGAAAAATGAATCCTGAATGCAGAATAAAAACATTAAAACAGTCAGAGAAATGCCTATTTTTGACTGTTTTTTCTATTGTTTATATTTCATTTATTTAGTTATGCTGTTATAATATAAATAAGAACAATGGAGGTTTATTTATGATATTCAGGGTGGAGTGATTATTTTGAAAATGGGAAGATTTTTTAGGAGAAAAAAACCTATAATTTTTGATAAGGGAGTTCTCAGGAAAAATGATATTTCGCTGTTAATTTTAGATGAAAGATGGAATTCCCTCTTTAAACAATCTGAAAAATCTTCGTCTATTCTAAAAGCCGAGCAAGCTTTAAAGGATTTGCTTAAAGAGCAGGCGCGCCTTGAAACTGAGAAGCAGGAAATAACGCAAAGGAAAAAGAAATGTATGGCTACCATATTGCAGCTTTCCGATGAGAATTACCAAAAAAATCACCCTTCCGCCCTGGAGGATATGCAAAAATGTCAACAGGAAATTACAGTAATTAATGACAGACTTGCCGAGATTGAGGATGAGATTTCGAAAATTCCGGAGAGAATAAAGAAAGCAAACCTTGATTTATTGGAGTTAACCGTCAATGATGTGTACGACAGGTTGAGAACGGCACAATTGAAAATAAAAAAGTTAGAATCCGAAATTGAGCTGCAAAAGGAAAAGCTTAAAAATATGATTGCTGAAAAAGAAGGTCTCTCCGAGCTGGTTGAAAATGCTTATTCATATTTTCATGATTTGTTGGGTGGAGAGGAAGTTGAAAAATTTGACAAGGAGTTTCTTGCTTAAAGCGTAGGAGTGATGATGTGATTATCGGGACAGGAATAGACATAGTGGAAATTGAGCGCATAGAAAAAGCCATCCGTCGAAATAAAAAGTTTATACATAGATTTTTTACAGAAAATGAAATAGAATATTTTAAGAGCAGAAAAAACAGAACAGAGGTTATAGCAGGGAACTTTGCGGCTAAAGAAGCATTTTCAAAAGCAGTAGGTACCGGAATAAGGAATTTTACTTTAAATGATATAGAGGTTTTAAGGGATTCCCTGGGCAAACCATATATCAGACTGTATAATGGTGCTTTTGAGTATGCAGGCAGGCTTGGAATCACTGCGGTACATGTATCCATATCCCATTGTAAAGAGTACGCTGTTGCCAGCGTGATTACAGAAGGAGAATGATGATATGAAGGTAGCCAATTGCAGACAAATGCGTGAAATTGACAGTGAGACAATCAACAAATTGGGTATTCCCGGAATTGTATTGATGGAAAATGCAGCGGCTGCAGTTGTTAAGGAAATAGAAACAATATTGCAGGAAATGCAGTACAGGAGTATTGTTGTTTTTTGCGGCAAAGGAAATAACGGCGGGGATGGTTTTGCTATTGCACGTCGCCTTTATAATATGGGTGCCAACGTTTTGGTAGTGGTATTGGCAGATAGAGAAGAAATAAAAGGTGACGCACGGATTAATCTTGAAATTATTGAAAAAATGGATTTGAAAATAGTTCAGGTGTTGGACGATTCTTTTTTGGAAGAGATAGCAGCCAGTCTTTATTTATGTGACCTGGTTGTGGATGCCATATTGGGTACAGGTGCAAAAGGTGACATTACAGGAGTAATGAGAGATATTATACATTTAATAAATACATCGGGAAAGAGGGTAATAGCTGTAGACATACCAAGCGGTGTGAACGGCGATACGGGTGAAGTATGCGGAATTGCTGTTAATGCGGATGTAACGGTTACCTTTGGCCTGCCGAAGTTGGGATTGCTTACTTATCCGGGAGCCGGATATGTGGGCAGGCTGGTTGTTGCAGACATATCCATACCTGATAAAATCATTGAAGAGAGAAATATTCATATAAATACGATTGATAATGAATATGTAAGGGAACTATTGCCTGTAAGGAACAGTGATTCCCATAAGGGGGACTACGGAAAGGTTTTTATTGTGGCAGGCTCCAGAGGGCTTACAGGTGCCGCTGCAATGTCTGCTTCTGCAGCAGTAAGAAGCGGTGCAGGCCTTGTAACGGTGGGTTGCCCTGCAAGTCTGAATGATATTCTTGAGGTTAAATTGACGGAAGAAATGACACTTCCTTTAGATGATAATATGAACGGAGTTTTATCCACCGGCTGCATTGACAAAATTTTAACCAGGCTTGAAAAGAGTGATGTTATTTTGTATGGTCCCGGATTATCTGCCGATCCAAGTATTTCGGCAATATTGGAAGCCATACTGGCACAGTCGGTCAAGCCTGTAATAATTGATGCGGATGGTATAAATGCCTTAGCGGCGAATATAAATATATTAAGGGAAGTGAAGTGCCCGGTGGTTTTGACCCCTCATCCGGGGGAAATGTCACGATTAACAGGGATTGCAGTCAGAGATATTCAGGCAAACAGAATTCATATAGCAAAAGATTTTGCACAAAAATGGAATACGGTTATTATATTAAAAGGAGCAAGAACAGTAGTTGCATTGCCTGCCGGAGATGTTTATATAAATTGTACCGGTAACCCGGGTATGGCTACCGGAGGTTCAGGTGATGTTCTTGCCGGAGTGATTGCTGCTTTTATGGGACAGGGGATACCTGTTGCCGAAGCTGCCATAGCGGCAGTATATATTCATGGCCTGGCTGGTGATATTGCCGCCGAAAGGTATGGCGAGTATTCATTAAAAGCCACAGATATTATAGAGGCTTTGCCTGAAGCATTCAAGAGGTTAGAAAATTCCGGATAATTCATTATTGTTATAGGGGGTTTATTATTGAAAAGGTGTAGGTACATAATTATGATGCTTACACTAATGATAATACTGTGCTCCTGTGGTTCAGGCGGAAAAAGTACGGATTATTACACCAGGATTATTGAAAAATATAATAATATTAAAAGCTACAAATGCAAAGTGGAAGCAAAGATAATAAGCAATAAAACCACCAATAGCTATGAAATGAATCATTATTATCTTGCTCCTGATAATTATAGGGTGGAAGTTTTAAGTCCCGAATCGATTCAGGGTTTAATAACGGTTTATAACGGTGATAATGTTATAACGGTTATTCCTGATCTGCAGAGAAAGCATGAATTATCGGCTTATAATGCAGGTACAGATGATTGTTTATTTATTACGAATTTTTTTAAGAATTATTTTAAGTCCGAACAGGTGTCTGTAACTGCAAGCAGCAGTACGGAAGGAACTTATACTATATTAAGGGCGGATATACCTGGAAATAATATTTACCGATGCAGTCAAGCCGTGTGGTTTGATAATAAAACGCTTCTGCCTGTTAAGACAGAAATATATGATTTAAAAGATAAGCCTGTAATCAGTGCAAGGTATACTGAATTTGAAATGAATACCAAACTTGAAGATAAAATATTTAAGATAAACTAGTGGGGGTTTATAATGTCGTCAATATTTAACAGAACATGGGCCGAGGTTAATTTGGATAATATTGCTCATAATATAAGAGAAATAAGAAAAGTAACATCAAAGAATGCAAAAATAATGGCAGTGGTGAAGGCAGACGCATATGGCCATGGCTTTTTTGAAGTATCCAAGACTTTATTGGAAAATGGTGCCGACAGCCTTGCAGTTGCTATCCTGGATGAAGCAAAGCAATTGAGAAAGCGGGGAATAGAAGTTCCTATATTAATTCTGGGGCATACACCTACAGAATGGGTGGATGAGCTTGTAGAGCTAAATATAATGCCTACGGTATTTAGCTATTCTCTGGCAGAGGCAATATCAAAAGCTGCAATAGCAAAAGGGAAAAAGGCGAAAATCCATATAAAGATTGATACAGGAATGACAAGAGTAGGGTTCATTTGCGGTGACAATGACAATTCCGATACAATGAAAACAATATTGGATATAGCGAATCTACCGGGCATTGAAGTGGAAGGTATCTTTACACATTTCGCTTCTGCAGATGAGAAGGACCCTGCTTTTACACAGTTACAGTTTAAACGATTCATGACGTTGTGCGATAACTTGGAAAAAAGTGGTATGCATATACCGGTTAAGCATGTTTGCAATAGTGCAGGAATTATTCAATATCCAGAAATGCATCTTGATATGGTGCGTCCTGGAATTATTCTTTATGGCTTGTATCCGTCTGATGAAGTGGATAAGAACAAATTGAACCTTAAACCTGCCATGCAGCTGAAAGCAGTCATTACCCATATAAAAGAGGTTGCTCCCAATACACCTGTAAGCTATGGCAGGGTGTATACCACGTCAAAGAAGAGTATAATTGCTACCGTACCTATTGGATATGCAGACGGTTACTCCAGATTGCTGACAGGTAAAGCAAAAATGATTGTTAACGGTTGTGTTGTTCCGGTTATAGGCCGTATATGTATGGACCAATGTATGATTGATGTTACCGCAGCCGGAAAAACAGCAGTTGGTGATGAGGTTGTGATTTTTGGAAGTAATCAGGGGAAAAGCATTCCGGTTGAAGACATAGCCGAGGCAATGGGTACCATTAATTATGAGGTGTTATGTGTTATCGGAAAGCGAATTCCAAGAGTATATATACAGAATGGAAAGATCGTTGAAGTATTGAATTATTTAGAGTGAAATATTACAATTGACTTGTCTTATATACATGGTATATAATTAAATATATCTCTGCATATATCTGTTGAAAAATGTATATTATATTCAAGTAGGATTAAGTTCCTGTTATTTCATTGCTTTGATATGCCAGTGTTTTTTGGTCGCATTTGGCGGCGTGATTATTTCAATACATAACATAACCCTGATGAAAGATAAAATTTACATAGTTCTGTTGTGGTCATGAATTATTTTCTATTGAGTAATAACAGAATTCCCTAAAAAAATTAATGAATGGGGGCTTGGTTATTTTGTCACAGCTCAAAAAAATATTAATAAGTCTGCCTGACAGTCTTTTGCAGGAAGTTGATTCCATTGTAACGGTTGAAAGGACTAACCGAAGTGAGTTTGTAAGAGAAGCCATGAAGCTGTATATCAGGGAGAGAAGAAGGATTGAAATGAGGGACAAAATGAAAAAAGGTTATCAGGAAATGGCGGAAATTAACCTCAAGTTAGCTGAAATGTGCTTCGACGCAGATAGTGAGATTCAGTTTAACTATGAGGAAAAACTTGCGGAGTGTGAATAAAGTGATTGTGAAAAGAGGAGACATTTTTTATGCTGACTTAAGTCCTGTAGTTGGTTCAGAACAAGGTGGGGTCAGACCTGTACTTATTGTTCAGAATGATGTTGGAAATAAGTACAGTCCGACGGTAATTGCAGCAGCAATTACTTCGCAGATTAATAAAGCAAAGCTGCCTACACATATAGAAATTACCTCTCAGGAATACGGATTGGCAAAGGATTCTGTAATTCTTTTAGAGCAAATCCGAACCATCGATAAAAAAAGATTAAAGGAAAAGATAGGCCATCTTGATGATGAGCTTATGGAAAAAGTCAATGAAGCGTTGAGTGTTAGTTTTGGATTGATTGATATTTAGAAGTAAAGGGCAGGTACAAACAAATGAAAAATAAACATTTTTTCAATAAATTTTTTTTGTTGGCGGCCGTTTTCTTATCATGCTTTGTTATATTTCAAGTGGTATATGTTTTAGCTGAACCAGGTTCACAAGATGACCCGGTTATTGTAAAAAGTTATATTGATCAGGTTGTTATACCACAGATAAAAAGCTATATTGATGAGAGAATTGAAAGCTTATCGGCTAAGATTGGCAATATGGAGCAGAATCAAAATCAGAAAGCAGCAGACAGATTTGTTATTGTTAGCCTGAAGCCCGGGCAGAAGCTGATAGGAGAGGAAGGAACAGAGTTGATTCTTCGCAGGGGCACTGCTACTGTTATTGCTTCAGAAACAGGTGGAATAGCCGATGTAACCGTAGGAATGGATTTAAAGAATGTTCCTGTTCCACCGGAACATTTGCTCATTATTCCCAGAAACGATGGCAGAGGGATTTATGCCGATATGAATAATCAGGAAGACGTATTGGTTATGGTGAAAGGTACATATATAATCAAAGATTGAGTGTTAAAATAATCAGTTAAAATACAATCAATTTTTACACCCTTTTTCATATATATACTAATAGAGTGTATATTATGAGGAGGGTTTTTTTATGGGCCATAATATCCAATTTCATAGAAGTTATATTATGCTGAAAGAAAACGACAGGGGTTATGCCAAAGGTGGGAAGCCTTCAGGATATTTTAAGCTTGAGCAAAGCGATATCAAGGCAAAGATATTAATTCATATACAGAATCTGGAACTGCCAAGAAAGAGCCAGGTGCTTAAGGCGTATCTTCTATCTGGTACATATCAGAATATGGAGCCGTTATATTTAGGCGTTATTAACTTAAAAGGCAGTTTCGGCGATTTGTCTTGTGAGTTTAGCAAAAGAGATAAAACAACAAATGCGGCTGATTTGTCAAAATATGATACGGTAGCTGTAATGTGCAAGGATACGGAAGATCATTCTTTAGTGCCTGTATTCCCTCTCATTGGATACAAGAATCAGGAATGGCAGTGGAGGGAAGTGCTTCTAAATGCGATAAACAAAACTTCTAAATCGGATGTTCAATCTCAGGATGAAGACACGAGAATAGATACGGGAAATAATACTGATAAAATATCCGAGGAAACCACACCTCATCAGAATACCGAAGAAGCCGGTGAAGTGCAGAAAAACAATCAAAGAGAAGAAGTGGCTGGTAAACCGGAGCCAGATGAGTCAGCAGACGAATATGAAAAAGAAGCAATGGAAGAATCTGAATCGATACAAGAAATTAAGGCAGATAAAACATTAGAAACCGAAAAAGAAACGGAAGCTATGAAGCAGGCGGAAAATGTTGAGAAAGAAGAGGGGTTTGTTGAAGAAAAAGTTGCAAAGGAAGAGAAAACAAAAAGGAACTCTATAGGCTTTGCATTAATTAACAGCATTTTTAACATATTGTCAGGTTTTAAAAGGCTTGAACAGCCCTTTGATAAAGTGAAGCCAAATTATCAGTGGTGGATGATTGATGATATCAATTTTGATATTAACATGGTTTACGAGGCAATGGTCAGTGATTCATCCTTATTAAGGCATTATCATTTACTGAATAATTTTCTTATTTATAACAATCCATATGCCTTAAATGCCATATACCAGTATGGATATTATATACTTGGAGCCTATTACAACCCGAAGTATGAATTGGAAAGTATCGTTTATGCAATTCCGGGCAGATATGGTGTGGAGCCTCATCCACTATTGGGTGTGCAGGCATATGCAACATGGATTCCTAAAAATGGATCCAAGATCGGGCTGGGTTCAATGGGATACTGGGTTGTAAAGGTGAATATAAAAAACGGGGAATTGTCAGTAATGAAATGAGAATAACATCATTTGAAAAGCCGCTAAAGCTTATTGCATAAGTATAGCGGCTCAATTGTTTAATGAATAACGGAATCAATGGCTTTTACAAATTCATTCGGTTTTTGTGTTCCAATAAGAATCCATTTATTATCTGTCAGTTCAAATTCAATTCCCATACAACCGTAGACGTTATAGGCTTTACCTTTTCTGCCGTATCTGATTCCCCAACCGCCGTATTCACGGAGAGGCTTGTACTTCCTAACACGGTATGTTTTAATGCTGCTGAACGCTATGCAGCGGAACGAAAAATGCAAAAGGCTAAATTTGTAGTATACACCGTCATTTCTTACTTCCGTAATAAGCTTTAAATTATAGAAAAATAAAGGAAACCCTAAACCTATAACCAGAAATATTATGATGACGTCGGTATCGGAGGACGGATTACTTCCAAAAGGGATTTTAAAAAGAATCTGAGAAATGAACCCGTACCAAGCGATTCCGCTTAATATCAGTAAAAGTATTTTCAAAAAGGTATTGCTCCAAAACCGTTGGATTTCACGGAAATGTACTGGTTGAACATCGGCCATGCTTTAATCCTCCTTAACTTTATAGTTATTCATATTATACCACATTTGTGTTTAATGATGAAAAAGATATGAATTTTAATGAAAAATCGTGAATATGAAGCATTATGAAAGATAATTGCAAAAATTTTAACCATTTATCACTTTACTATTTTAGTGTGCTAAAGTATAATGAACATATATTTTTTGAAGGGGGATTTTACAGATGAAAAAAGTATTATTTACAGTATTGGCTGTTGTGCTGGCATTTAGTATGGTTTTAACAGGCTGTTCCGGAACAAAACCGGCAGAGAATCAAGCTGCTCAACAGTCCGATGAAAAAGATAATGCAGCAGCTAATAATCAATCGGAAGATAAGTCATGGGAGGAAATTAAGCAAAAAGGAAAATTTATAGTAGGTTTGGATGATGCATTTCCACCTATGGGCTTTAAAGATGAAGACAATAATATTGTAGGTTTTGATATTGATCTTGCAAAAGAAGCCGCAAAAAGAATGGGCGTGGAAGTAGAATTTAAGCCTGTTGTATGGAATACGGTTATTCTTGATTTACAGAATAAAAATATTGATGTAATCTGGAACGGCTTAACGATTACAGAGGAAAGAAAAGAAAAAATTGCATTTACTAAGCCGTATATGGAAGACAAACAGATTTTAGTTGTTGCAAAAGGCTCAGACATTAAGGGCAAGGCTGACCTTGCAGGCAAGAAAGTAGGTCTTCAGGATGCAAGCAGCAGTGAAGAAGCTCTTGCAAAAGATGAAGCTACTTATAAATCCATAGGAGAAATAAAAAAATATACATCTAATGATGAAGTGCTTATGGACCTGAAGGCCGGAAGAATCGATGCTGCTGTAGTTGATGAAGTTGTCGGCAGATATTATATTTCCAAGCATGCAGATGATTATGTAATACTGGAAGACCATTTCGGTTTTGAAGAATTCGGTGTAGGAGTAAGAAAAGAGGACGTCAGCTTCTTAAATGAACTTCAAAAAACATTGGATGAAATGAAGGCAGATGGAACTTCTGCGGAGATATCTAAAAAATGGTTTGGAGAGGATATTGTAAAATAAGCTGTAATACAGTATAATAAATATGTGACAAGGAGGCCACTGGTTATAAAAACCACTGGCCTATATTTTTGCGGACGACCCTGTCTGCCCGCAATCCGGCCATATTTCATTGATAAGTTGAATGGAATTTTAGAATGTACGGATATACAACCTTGCTGCATAAACTGCATTTTGTGATTGCTTAAATAATAATATTTGAATGGGAGGTCTTTGCTTGCTATATATTTTGAAGATTAGCCAGTCAATTCTGACCGGCAGCGTAATTACACTTAAGCTTTTCATGGCAACAATTTTATTATCATTACCCCTTGGACTGATTGTTACTTTTTTACGTATATCTAAATTTAAGATATTAAGCCTTGCAGCAGAGTTCTATATTTGGCTTCTCAGGGGAACACCCTTATTACTGCAATTGATTTTCGTATACTACGCACTTCCTACATATGGTATAACACTTTCGGATATGAATGCAGCCATAGTGGCATTTGCGCTTAATTATGCCGCTTATTTTGCCGAGATATTCAGGGCAGGTATACAATCCATTGATGCAGGACAGTTTGAAGCAGCAAAGGCTTTGGGAATGAACTACTGGCAGACCATGAGGAGAATCATTCTTCCCCAAATGGTTCGGAGAGTGTTACCTCCCGTATCCAATGAAACCATAACCCTGGTGAAGGACACATCCCTTATTTATGCCATTGGAATGAGTGAGATACTGAAGGCTGCAAAAAGTGCGGCTACAAGAGATTTTACGATATTGCCATACATTCCGGCTGCAGCAATTTATCTGTTCATGACATTGATCCTTACAAGTGTGTTTAAGAGGCTGGAACAAAAGTATTCTCTACATGAATAGGAGTAAAAAGATGAGTATGTTAAAAGCAATCAATATTCATAAAAGTTTTAAACATTTGGAAGTACTCAAGGGTATCAATCTTGAGGTGAAGAAGGGTGAGGTTATTGCGATAATAGGACCTTCCGGCTCAGGGAAAAGCACTTTTCTGCGTTGTTTGAATTATTTGGAGACCATTGATAAAGGACATATTGAAATCGAAGGCGAAGCCATGGTAACCATGGATAAGAGCGGGAGAAGCATTTATAAGCCGGACAAGGAAGTAAGAAGAATTTGCAGAAAGATTGGGATGGTTTTTCAAAGCTTTAATTTATTCCCTCACAAAACAGCACTGGAGAATATTATAGAGGCACCTGTTATTGTAAATAAGGTAGAACGCGAAACAGCAGTGAAGCAGGCCCTCGAATTATTAAAAAAGGTTGGGCTGCTTGAAAAAAGGGACAGCTATCCGTCTCAATTGTCCGGTGGTCAAAAGCAGAGAGTTGCCATTGCCCGCGCACTGGCAATGAAGCCGGATATTATGTTATTTGATGAACCTACGTCCGCTTTGGATCCGGAGCTTACGGGTGAGGTTCTGAACGTTATGAGAGAACTTGCGCAAGAGCATATGACCATGCTTGTTGTCACCCATGAAATGGGCTTTGCCCGTGAAGTGGCAAGCAGAGTCATTTTTATGGATGAAGGTGAAATCATAGAAGAAGGTGCACCTTCCGATATTTTCTCAAATCCTTCTCATAAGAGAACAAAGGAGTTCTTAAACAGAGTTTTGTAATATTTATCCTGACGTATGGGATACGTCTTATTCGAAGGGGATGGTTTATATGCAGCAGACACCGGTTGCAAATAGATTACACATTGCAATTTTTGGGAAAAGAAATGCAGGAAAGTCAAGTCTTATTAATGCGCTCACAAATCAGCCTATTGCAGTAGTTTCAGATGTGGCGGGAACAACAACGGACCCGGTATTTAAGACAATGGAAATATTGCCTATAGGGCCGGTAGTGATTATTGATACTCCGGGTATTGATGACGAAGGTGCATTAGGTGAATTAAGGGTTAAGAAGACCAATGAAGTTTTGAAAAAGACCGATCTGGCCATTCTTGTAGTAGACAGTATTGGGGGATTGACCCACCACGATGCGGACTTGATTAAGCGAATAAAGAAAAGCAAAACGCCTATAGTGGGAGTCATTAATAAAACAGATGTAAATTCGGATGTAAACGTACTGGCAGAAGAATTAAAGAAGATTATAGAGGGTGATGTTGTACCGGTAAGTGCCATGAACAAGGAAGGCATTGACCGGCTTAAGCAATGTCTTATTAAGTATGCACCGTCTGATTCGGTAGATACGAATATTTTGGGTGATTTGGTGAAACCCGGAGATATGGTTGTTCTTGTTACTCCAATTGATTCTGCAGCTCCAAAAGGCAGGATGATTCTTCCGCAGCAGCAGGTTATCAGAGACGTATTGGACCACGGTGCCATGTCTGTTGTAACCAAAGAAACAGAGCTTGCTGTTGCACTGAGAAGTCTGGCTGTAAAGCCGGCATTGGTGGTGACGGATTCACAGGCATTTGAAATCGTTGATAAAATCGTACCTGCCGATATTCCGCTTACATCGTTCTCAATCCTGTTCTCCAGATATAAAGGAGAGCTTAAAGAGATGTACAAAAATGTACAAGCTTTAAAGAACCTTAAACCGGGAGATAAGGTATTAATTGTGGAGGGCTGCACTCACCATCGGCAAAAGGATGATATTGGTACGGTTAAAATTCCACGTTGGCTTAACAACATGGTAAACGGTGAGTTATTATACGAATGGGCTTCAGGTACATTTTTCCCTGAGAAGCTAAAGCAGTACAAGGTTATTGTTCACTGTGGAGCCTGCATGTTAAACGAAAAAGAAATGAAGAGCAGGATAGAAGCAGCCAGAAATCAGGGTGTACCTATTGTCAATTACGGAATGCTGATTAGTTATGTAAATGGAATTTTGGACAGAGCGATGAAGGTATTTGAAAAAGAATTGGTTGAGGAATAAAAATGCAGGTTTGATAATTGATTCTTGCAAAAAATGATGAATATCAGTTGACTTTTGACCGTATAATGCTATAATTTGAAATATGGAATTCATTTGGAGGTGTTGAAGTTAATGAAAAAGATTAGAGCAGCAATTGTTGGATATGGTAACATCGGCAAGGCGGTTTTGGAGGCAATTCATGCAGCACCTGATTTTGAACTTGCAGGAGTGGTCAGAAGAACTATACCGGCTAAGGAAGAAATGCCTTTGGAATTAACAAATGTTGAAGTGGTAGATTCTATTACCCGGCTTAGGGATGTAGACGTGGCTATTCTTTGTACACCGAGCAGAAAGGTGCCCGAATATGCTTCAGAAATCCTTTCGTTAGGTATTAATACTGTTGACAGTTATGATATACATACTTCTATATGGGATTTAAAACAGCAGCTTGACCCAATTGCAAAAAGCAAAAACGCTGTATCCATTATATCCGCAGGCTGGGATCCGGGAAGCGATTCGGTGGTAAGGGCATTGTTGGAAGCAATTGCACCAAAAGGAATAACTTATACCAATTTCGGTCCCGGTATGAGCATGGGACATACTGTAGCCGTAAAGGCTGTTGAAGGTGTAAAAGCCGCATTGTCTATGACAATTCCTGTGGGCACAGGCATTCACAGGAGAATGGTGTACATCGAGTTGGAAGATGGTTATGACTTTGAGGAAGTAAAAAATAAAATAAAGAACGACCCGTATTTTGTCCACGATGAAACCCATGTAATTCAGGTGGATGATGTAAATCAATTAATTGATATGGGCCATGGAGTGAATCTTGTAAGAAAAGGTGTATCCGGCACTACTTACAATCAGCTCTTTGAATTTAACATGAAAATAAACAATCCTGCACTGACAGGACAGGTTCTTGTTGCTGTTGCCAGAGCAAGTATAAAGCAACAGCCGGGATGCTATACCATGATAGAGATTCCTGTTATTGATATGTTGTATGGAGACAAAGAGCAGTTAATTAAAAATTTGGTTTGATTATTCAAAAGGGTGGGACTTAGCGGTATACTAAGCTTCACCCTTATTATTTTTCATTCAAAAATATCCTTTAAAGTAACTTTCAGGCCTTCGAAATGTATGGATTCTGCATATTCATGAGGAAAACTTTATTTTCGGTTATTTCATTGTTTTCAAAACAATATAAATAAACTTGACGGTTTTTGGAGCCAGCAATCCAATATTCTTTCACGCCGCATTGTTTATATAAATCCAGCTTTTTAACATATCCTTGCTTCTGGTAGAGGCTGACAGCACTTCAACAACCAATGACGGTATCCCTTTGTATCTACCGTTCTTATCTACATTTTCTATAGCGCATAAAATCATTATATCCGGTTGAACAACACAAATGTTGTTATCTTCTTTCATAAAAGTTACATCAAAAGGTGATGTAAGAGGGATGCATTTTTTTCTTTAAACCACATGTAGAATGCACCGTGTATTTCATAAACAACTTCTTGGTGTCTGGTTGTTCTTTACCTTTGTTGGAGGGACTCTCATATTGACCACCTCGTTTTAGCGAATAAGTTTAACTATATTACGAATTTGCTAACCAGTCAACGCAACTGGGCAATAAATAATGGCGACCCAATGAGGAATGTCACAAACTTAATATACCATATAATGCTATATTGCGGGCGGACAGAGACGTCCGCCCCTGTCATTCTATATGGTAACTTAAGTTGACAGCATTGCCAAAGGGCCGCCTTAACATTAAATTTCAACTTATTATACAGCTGCTTCGCCTTCTTCGCCTGTACGAATTCTTATAACTCTTTCTACATCGTACACGAAGATTTTACCTTCACCGATTTCACTACCGGTTCTGGCGCTGGCAATAATAGCTTGTATGACCTTATCCACATCCTTATCTTTTACGATTACATCAACCGATGTTTTAGGCAGAAGATCCAGTTCAAACTTTTCACCGCGCCATTGTTGTGCAATACCACCTTGTTGGCCGTGCCCTTCAATTTCAGTCGTCATAATACCGGTACAGTCGGCCTTTTTTAACGCCTCTTTTACTTCGTCAAGCTTTTCGGGTTTGATGATGGCTTTAATATGCTTCATTTATAATACCTCCTTTAGCATTTACAGCAGATTTTTTAGTACCTTCAGCAACAATTGCAGAATATGCAGGTTTACGTGAGAGGAATTCCGGGTAAGCGCTGTTGCCATGTTCTCCAATGTCGAGACCGGTAATTTCTTCTGCCAGTGTTACTCTGATACCGAGTGTTTTCTTTATTAGGTACCAAATAAGCAGTGAAGCCGGAAATACAAATAAAGCAACAACGATGATACCTAATAATTGAGTCATTAATAATGAAGTTCCGCCGCCGAAGAATAATCCGTTGGTAGTTGAAAGGCTTGTTACACCTTCCTTAGCAAAAAGACCTACACAAATTGTTCCTAAAATACCGTTAACAAGGTGAACGGATGTTGCTCCGACGGGATCATCAATTTTTAACTTGTCGAATATTAATACTGCAAATACTACAACGCAGCCTGAGAGAGTACCAATAATTAACGAGCCTAAAACATCCACATATGCGCAGCCTGCAGTTATACCAACCAATCCAGCAAGACAACCGTTAATGGTCATTCCAAGGTCAGGTTTTCCCAGGAAGATCCATGAAGTTGCTGTGGATGCCAGAACACCTGCAATTGCAGCAGTGTTTGTTGTTACAAGAATATGTGCAACAGCACTGGGATCAGACATAGACATGGTGGAACCGGGATTGAATCCGAACCAGCCAAGCCAGAGAACAAACAAACCAATAGTTGCAAGAGCCAGGTCGTGTCCGGGAATCGGTTTTATCTCGCCGTTTTTGCCATATTTGCCAAACCGCGGACCGAGAATCAAAGCGCCTGCAAGAGCTGCCCAACCACCTACCGAGTGAACGACCGTTGAACCGGCAAAGTCCTGAAATCCCATGGAAGAAAGGAATCCTCCGCCCCAGATCCAGTGTCCTACAATTGGATATACCAACAGGGTAAGAATAAAGGAAAATATGATAAAGGATATATACTTGACTCTTTCAGCTACAGCACCGGATACGATGGTTGCTGCAGTTCCGCAGAATACCAATTGGAAGAAAAACTTTGCCCAGAACGGAACATTTGCGCCCAGGGTATAAACACTTTCATCAATGTTTCCACCTAAGATAAACAACCCTTTCGTTCCTATCAAAGGATGGTCTCCTCCAAACATCAGTCCCCAGCCTAGCAAAAGGAATCCCATGGAAGAAACAGCGAATACGATAAAGTTTTTAGATAAAATGTTTACGGTGTTTTTTGATCTGGCAAATCCGGATTCTACCGCAGCAAATCCTAAGTTCATAAAAAACACCAACACTCCTGCAAGGAGCACCCATAAAGTATCAATAGCCATTTCAATATTCATTAATAATTCCTCCTTATATATTTTTTTATATAATAAAAGGCGTGTATTCTATAGTGTCTGAATGACATATAGAAAACACGCCATTGTGCATGAAATAAAATCTAAATTAGCATTTGGCTAAATAAATTATTATTAATAGACGCTGTAAAGCAGTTCACCGTATGTTGGGTAAATCCAGTATTTTTTAGCTACCAATGTTTCAAGCTCATCAACAACACTTCTGAGAGACTGCATGTTAATAAATACTGTCTCGCGATAATATTTTGCAACATCGTATGAATTGTCAAAATTCTTTGCTTCAAGCAATGATCCTTCCAGCTTTTCCGCATTATTGTACAGGTAAGATGACAAGTCGGACAATTTTGAAATCAGATTTTCTTCAAGCTGGCAATTCAGCTGAGCATTTAATGATTTCTTTGTAAATGCGGTTTCGCTTAAGTCTTTAATATAACTTACGACAGATGGGATAATTCCTCTCTTAACCATATCCAGCATTGTGAGAGCTTCAATATGGATTACTTTTGAGTAATTTTCCAGCATAACCTCATATCTTGAATGAATTTCTGATTCGGAAAAGACGTTGTGCTTGGTGAACAGCTTAACGTTTTTCTCGCTGATAAAGTAAGGGAGCGCATCAACCGTTGATTTCAGATTCAGCAATCCACGTTTTTCAGCTTCTTTTACCCATTCATCAGAATAGTTGTTTCCATTGAAGATGATTCTCTTATGTTGTTTGATTGTTTCTTTAATCAGCGCAGATAATTCTTCTTTGAAATTGGCTGCTTTTTCGAGTCTGTCTGCAAATTGTGAGAGAATTTCTGCAACAATTGTATTAAGCACGGTATTGGCATCGGATATTGAGGATGAAGAACCTAACATCCTGAATTCAAATTTATTGCCGGTAAATGCAAATGGGGAGGTTCTGTTTCTGTCCGTACTGTCTTTCGGGAAATGAGGAAGTACGCTTACACCAATTTCCATTTGCCGTTTTTCCTGTTGATTATAGTCCGTATCATTTTCAATGGATTCCAAAATGGCAGTCAGTTCATCCCCTAAGAACATAGATACAATAGCCGGTGGAGCTTCATTTGCGCCAAGTCTGTGGTCGTTTCCTGCATTTGCAACCGAAATGCGGAGTAAATCCTGATATTCGTCTACGGCCTTGATTACTGCCGATAAGAATAACAAGAATTGTGCATTTTCAAATGGTGTTTCACCTGGTTCCAGCAAATTGATTCCTGTATCCGTTGAAATAGACCAGTTATTATGTTTACCACTGCCGTTAACTCCTGCAAAAGGCTTTTCATGCAAAATGCATACCAGATTATGCTTGCTTGCAATGGTTTTCATAAGCTCCATGGTTAATTGGTTGTGATCTGCTGCTATATTGGTAGTTGAAAATATGGGAGCCAGCTCATGCTGTGCCGGTGCAACCTCGTTGTGCTTGGTCTTTGCATAAACGCCGAGCTTCCAAAGTTCTTCTTCAAGCTCTTTCATAAAAGCAGATACTCTTGGCTTAATGGAACCAAAGTAATGGTCTTCAAGCTCTTGACCTTTTGGAGGCTTTGCCCCAAATAACGTTCTGCCGCAGTATACCAGGTCCGGACGTTTCTCGTAAAGCTGCTTATCGATCAAGAAATATTCCTGTTCTGGTCCTACGGTCGTTATTACTCTTTTTGCATCAGTATTCCCAAAGAGCTTCAAAATACGCATGGCTTGTTTGCTGATTGCTTCCATGGAACGAAGAAGAGGTGTTTTCTTATCAAGAGCTTCTCCACTGTACGAACAGAAGGCCGTTGGTATACAGAGGGTACCATCTTTTATAAACGCGTAGGAGGTAGGATCCCAGGCCGTATAGCCTCTGGCTTCAAAGGTTGATCGGATTCCACCGCTTGGAAAGCTTGAAGCATCAGGCTCGCCACGAACCAGTTCTTTACCGGAGAACTCCATAATAACGTTACCATTTTCCGTAGGTGAAATGAAGCTGTCATGCTTTTCGGCTGTTACGCCGGTCATTGGTTGGAACCAGTGTGTAAAATGAGTGGCTCCTTTTTCAATTGCCCATTCTTTCATTGCATTTGCCACAGCATTAGCAACATCAAGGTCCAGATGTTTATGCTCTGCAATCGTTCTTTTTAATGATTTGTAAATATCCTTTGGAAGTCTTTGCCTCATGACTTGATCATTAAAAACCATACTTCCAAATAATTCAGGGATATTTTTCATTGTAAACCCTCCTTATATCCTTATTAATTTTGTTAAAAATATTTTGTCTTTGTGTATGGTTAACAACAGAAATTTGAGTAAACCATTTTTAATAAAAGAAAAGCGCCGTAGGTTTAAACCTACAGCGCCTTTGCTGATTTCTGAATTTAGTATAGCACTAAAATTTTAATTTGTAAATACCTTTTTTAAAAATTTTTGAAATTTTTCTTTTTAAAAATTTCAAAAATGGCGCAAAATATTTAAAAATCAAGGAATTAAAGCGATAAAATGCAAGACGGCATCTAAACATATTTCATGACATTAAAGGTTGGGTTTGATATTTTTTAATGGAATCAGAACAATGACGGCTATAATAATTCCGCCTGCAAATTGCAGTAGACTATAAGGAATGCTTGATAAGGGGGCAATAAAATTTCCTACCATAATAACTTCGGCAAAATAATAGCCTATAATCATCCAGATTCCGCTGATAATTATACCGGTAAGACTTCTTGCATTTACATAATTAATATTTTGGCTTTCTTTGTTTGATTTATTTGCAAACAGTCCGGCTATCATTCCCATGAGGCTTTTGATTATTAATGTAGGCAAGGCCCATGGAACATAACCTTTTACTAAATCTGCAAGTGCGGAACCAAGCCCACCTGCAACAGCACCGTATTTCCAGCCCAACATAATGGAAGCCACATATATCATGCTGTCTCCGATATGGATATAGCCTCCGGTTGTACCCGGAACAGGAATGCTGGGTATAATACCGGTTGCAATAAAAACTAATGCAATCATTAATCCGGCATAGGTGATTTTTTTGATATTTTTGGTTTTCACTGCAACACCCCCCGTTTTGGATAACAATAAAATAGTTAAACAATTGGCTAATATGATGTAATATATTTTGTAGGGACGGACGACTCTGTCCGCCCGAAAATTTTATAAATACATTATAGTATTTCATAATTGCTTGAGGTAATCGGAACCTGAAGATTCTGAAGGATTTTTTCGATCAGCACTCCCTCTCTTGGCGGAGCCTGATAGCCGAATGTAGTGCGTATAGCCATGGATACGAATTGCACGGCTCGTTCAATGGCAATAGGGAGACTGTCTCCCTGCAATATGCAGCCGGTTAAAACACTGGTAAAAATATCGCCGGTTCCGGGATAATTGGTTGGGATAAAATCACATGCTACCTTCCAGAAACGATTAAGGCGTGCATCATAGGCAGCAACGGATGTTTGATTTTTATTATCACTGTCAGGTACACTTGTTATGATAACGGTTTTAGGACCTTTGGCGGAGAGTTTCAAAAGCCAATCCTTTATTTCCGATCTGTCAATTCTTTCAGGGCAAGGCTTATCCAGTAAAAATGCTGCTTCGGTAATGTTGGGTGTAATTACATCGGCAAGGCGGATAAGCTCTTTCATTCTTTCTACAATTTCTTCTCCGAAAATATCGTAAATTTCTCCGTCATCTCCAAATACAGGGTCAACTACTATAATTTGACCTTCACTGCGAAAGTCGCTTATAAAATCGGAAACGATGGATATCTGAGCTTCAGAGCCTAAAAAACCGCTGTATATGCAGTCAAATTTCAGGCCAAGGGTTTTCCAATGCTCGATGATATTTTTCATATGAGCGGTCATATCAACAAATTCATATCCTTCAAATCCCCCTGTTTGCGTTGAAAGAACGGCAGTCGGCAGCGGGCATACCTGCATGCCCATTACAGATAAGATTGGTATTGCTGCGGTCAGCGAGCAGCGCCCTATTCCTGACAGGTCATGTACGGCTGCTATTCTGGGTATTATATTTTTCATAAAGTCGTCTCCTCATAATAGATCTTTCTGTAAATTTTATAGGATAATGGTGCAGTGGTCAAGATAATTATTTACAAAAAATTGCTTCCTTTTATATAATATATTTATTAAAATTATTCTATCGGTAATATGTGAATCATTAAAAAAGTTGGCGGATGGATTGACTATGAAATGTTAAATTGAAAAAGTTGCAAATTTCAATTAATTCTATGGAATTTTAGGTTAAAATATTTAATTTAATGCAAGAAAATCAAAAAAATATTTCAAAATTATTGACAAAGTTTATACAATCACATATAATAATGATACAAACAGTGAACAAAGGCGTTCACCAGATAACGAAGAGCTCTTTTTACGAGCGGATTGTTGTTATTTTTCGTTACCTGGTGAACGCCTTTTTGTCTATATATGCTAACAGGGGGTAATTAAAATGCTTAAAGAGGGTCAAATACGAATTCCGTCAGGGTGTGCAATATCAGGAATATTTTCAAAGTCTGGAAAAAGAATTACAGGTGACACAATTATAAAATCAATTTCTGCTATGCACGACAGGTCTAATGGTTTGGGTGGCGGATTTGCAGCCTATGGAATTTATCCTGAATATAAAGATTATTATGCTTTTCATATATTTTATGAGAATACTGCCTCAAAAAAAGAATGTGAGGATTTTCTTGAACGCCATTTTGATATCATCAATCTTTCCAAAATCCCCACAAGAAAAACCCGCAATATAACCGATGAACCGTTAATATGGAGATATTTTGTAACTCCTCTGCCGACCAAGTTGAATGAAAGTCAGTTGGATGAAAAGGAATTTGTGGCAAGAAGCGTTATTAAAGTGAATACAAAAATCCAGGGAGCTTATATATTTTCGAGCGGTAAGAACATGGGAACATTTAAAGCAGTAGGCTTTCCTGAGGATGTGGGGGAGTTTTATATGCTTTCCGAATATGCCGGTTATGCATGGACAGCCCACGGAAGATATCCCACAAACACACCGGGCTGGTGGGGCGGAGCACATCCTTTTTCAATGCTTGATTACTCCGTAGTACACAATGGGGAAATATCTTCATACGATGCCAACAGAAGAGCTATTGAAATGTACGGGTATAAGTGTACATTATTAACGGATACGGAAGTAATTACTTATATTATTGATTATCTAAACCGCAGAATAGGACTGAATTTTAAGGAGATTGCAGAAATAGTGGCTGCACCGTTTTGGCAGACAATAGAAAGAATGCCAAAAGAGCAAAAAGAAAAATTTACTTATCTGAGAAATGCTTTTTCATCTTATTTGATTACAGGACCTTTTTCCATATTGGTAGGTTTTGAGGGCGGAATGATGGCGCTGAATGACAGGTTGAAGCTTCGCTCAATGGTAGTAGGTGAAAAAGATGATATGGTCTATATAGCAAGTGAAGAATGTGCCATGCGTATCGTAGAACCAAATTTAGACAAGGTATGGGCACCGCAAGGTGGAGAACCGGTAATCGTTACATTGAATGGAGGGGTGGAGCAATGCCGATAGATTTTTTATATCCGGATTATGAAGTCGTGAGAGACTATAATAAATGTATTAATTGCAGAGTATGTGAAAGACAATGTGCAAATGAAGTACATTCTTATGATGAAGAAAAGAATATGATGCTCAGTGATGATGCAAAATGTGTGAATTGTCATCGATGCGTATCCCTTTGTCCTACAAGTGCGCTTAAAATCGTAAAAACCAACCATACTTTTAAAGAAAATGCCAACTGGACCGAATCTGCTATTAAAGAAATATATCGACAGGCAGACAGCGGAGGCGTATTATTGTCAAGCATGGGGAATCCTAATAATTATCCTATTTATTTCGATAAAATTCTTCTGAATGCTTCACAGGTTACGAATCCTTCTATTGATCCGCTTCGTGAGCCTATGGAAACCAAGGTGTTTTTAGGAAGCAAGCCCAATAAAATAGAACGTGATGAAAACGGCAATCTTATCAACAACCTGCCGCCTAAGCTTGAACTGCCTATGCCTGTTATGTTTTCCGCCATGAGCTATGGCTCCATTAGTTACAATGCTCATGAGAGTCTGGCGAGAGCGGCTAAGGAGCTTGGTATTTTGTATAATACAGGCGAAGGCGGTTTGCATAAGGACTTTTATAAATATGGAAGCAATACCATTGTTCAGGTAGCGTCAGGCAGGTTTGGCGTATATAAAGATTACCTTGAAGCGGGAGCGGCTATTGAAATCAAAATGGGTCAGGGCGCAAAGCCGGGAATCGGAGGGCACTTGCCCGGAACAAAGATTGTGGGTGATATTTCAAGGACCAGAATGATTCCGGAAGGTTCGGATGCCATCTCGCCGGCCCCGCACCATGATATTTATTCCATTGAAGATTTAAGACAGCTGATTTATTCCTTAAAGACAGCTACAAATTATAAGAAGCCTGTAATTGTAAAAATTGCAGCCGTACACAATGTAGCAGCTATTGCCAGCGGTATTGCAAGAAGCGGGGCAGATATTATTGCTATTGACGGCTTCAGGGGAGGTACCGGTGCGGCTCCTACAAGGATAAGGGACAATGTGGGAATACCTATAGAGCTTGCTCTTGCGAGTGTTGACCAAAGGCTTCGTGATGAAGGTATCCGTGATAATGTATCAATCGTTGTAGGCGGCAGCATAAGAAGCAGCAGTGATATTGTCAAAGCTATTGCATTGGGGGCAGATTGCGTTTATGTTGCAACAGCAGCATTGCTGGCTTTGGGCTGCCATCTTTGCAGAAGCTGTCATACGGGCAAATGCAATTGGGGTATTGCAACGCAGGTACCGGAGCTTGTGAAACGTCTTAATCCTGATATCGGTTATAAAAGGCTTGTAAATATGGTTACTGCCTGGAACCATGAAATAAAAGAAATTATGGGCGGTATGGGTATCAACTCCATAGAAAGTCTGAAAGGCAACAGACTGATGCTCCGGGGAGTAGGACTCAATGAAAAAGAGCTTGAAATCTTGGGAATTAAGCATGCAGGCGAGTGAAGGGAGTAATTGCGATCATGAAACGGGTATATGTGAATGAAAAATGGTGTCTTGGCTGTCATCTTTGTGAATACTATTGTGCTTTTGCAAATTCCAATGAAAAAAGTATGGTGAAAGCATTAAAAGATGTAGTAATTAATCCTCGTATTCGGGTTGAAGAATATAATGGTATAAGCTTTGCCGTGTCCTGTAGACATTGTGATGAGCCTTTGTGTGTAAAAGGGTGCATAACAGGCGCGCTTACCGTAAAAGAAGGTGTTATATCTGTTGACCAGAACAAGTGTGTAGGATGTTATACCTGTATATTATGCTGTCCATATGGAGCTGTCAGTCCTAAAGAAGAAGGGGTTATACAGAAGTGCGAATTGTGTATCAATAATTCTCATGGGACCCCTTTGTGTGTAAAGGGCTGTCCGAACAATGCAATTGTATTTGAAGAGAGGTGAGCATAATGAAATATGTCATAATCGGAAATTCAGCAGCGGCTGTTGGTGCTGTTGAAGGAATCAGACAAGTAGATCCGGAAGGAGAAATAACAGTAATCAGTAAGGAAAAATACCATACTTATTCCAGACCTCTTATATCCTATCTGTTATACGGTAAAACCGATGAACAGAGGATGAAATACCGCAGTGATGATTTTTATGAAAAAATGAAGTGTACAACTATTTTTGGAAAGACTGCTGTAAAAATTAATGAATCATCCCATGAAGTTTTATTGGAAGACAATACGGTTGTAAGTTATGACAGGCTTCTTGTGGCAACCGGTTCAAGTCCCTTTGTTCCGCCTATGGAAGGATTAGAAAATGTAGAAAAAAAATTTACCTTTATGTCTTTGGACGATGCAAAAAAATTGGAATCGGAGCTAACGCCGGATGCGAAGGTTTTAATTATCGGTGCAGGATTAATCGGATTAAAATGTGCCGAGGGTATTTCAAAAAAGGTGGGCAGCATCACCGTAGTCGATCTTGCCGATAAAATCCTTTCCAGTATCCTTGACAAAGAGGGGGCGGAAATCGTTCAGTCCCATCTGGAAAAACATAATATTAAATTTATCTTAAATACAAGTGTAGCAAGGTTTTCCGGAAATACTGCCGTATTATCAAACGGCATGCAGGTTGATTTTGATATAGTGGTTCTCGCTGTAGGTGTACATCCTAATGTTAGTCTGGTAAAGGAAGTAAATGGAGAGGTACGGCGCGGTATTGTAGTGAACGAACGAATGGAAACATCCATACCGGATGTATATGCGGCAGGGGATTGTACCGAATCTTTTGACATTACAAACGGTCAGAATCGTGTACTTGCGCTATTGCCCAATGCGTATATGCAAGGAGAATGTGCCGGTATTAATATGGCAGGCGGACAAAAAGAATATGGCAAAGCCATTCCGATGAATGCCATAGGATTTTTCGGACTTCATATTATAACCGCAGGGAGTTATCGTGGTGAAGTTTATGAAGAAAACGGTGAAACTTATAAAAAGCTGTTTATCGAGGATGGTTTGCTAAAAGGATATATTCTGATCGGTAATGTACAAAAGGCGGGAATTTATACAAGCTTAATCAGGGAACAAACATCGTTGAAAGATATAGATTTTGAATTGATTTGCAGGAAACCAAGTTTAATGGCTTTTTCAAGAGCAGAAAGGCTAAGAAAGCTGGGAGGGATACAAAGTGAATATTAATGCTGAAAAATTACATTTTCAGGAGCTTAACCAACAAATAAGGGAGGCCTCCGACTCTACCGTTGTTATAGATAACTGTATTGGCCAGAGATATATTGCCAGTGGCCTTGGCGGAAAAGAAATTATTATTAACGGTACTCCCGGGAATGCTCTTGGGGCATATCTTGACGGATGTACCATAAGAATTAACGGAAATGCACAGGATGCAACCGGTGATACCATGAATGACGGTACGATCTATATTCATGGCAGCAGCGGTGATGCTTGTGGATATGCAATGCGTGGAGGAAAAATTTTTATACGGGATAATGCCGGATACCGTGCAGGCATTCATATGAAACAATATAAGGATAAAAAGCCCGTGCTTGTTATTGGAGGAAATGCAGGAAGCTTTTTGGGTGAATATCTTGCAGGAGGTATAATAATTGTTTTAGGATTAAATAATGATGGTATATCTTGTGTAGGTAACTTCTGCGGAACCGGAATGCATGGCGGTAAGATTTTTTTAAGATGTCACAAGCCGCCTGAAGATTTGCCTAAGCAGGTTATTGTAAGAGAAGCTTCAGAAAGTGATTTGGAAGAGATTGCTCCTTATATTCAAGAATTTTGTGGCGAATATGGGAAAAAATATGATATTATTATAAATAGTAAGTTTTATTGCTTGATACCGAATACAAAAAACCCGTACAAACAGTTGTATACTTATAATTAAGGGAGGTATATGACGTGACATATACAATGAAAGAGGTTTTGCAATTTGTGAAGGAAAATGATGTTAAGTTTATCAGGCTTGCGTTTTGTGATATTTTAGGTATGCAAAAAAATATTTCTATCATGCCTGATGAGCTTGACAGGGCATTTGAAGCCGGTATATCCTTTGATGCTTCGGCTATTTCAGGCTTTATGAACGTTGAAAAATCGGATTTATTCTTATTTCCGGACCCTTCCACCTTAAACATACTGCCGTGGAGGCCGCAGCAGGGACGTGTGGTAAGATTTTTCTGTGATATAAAGCGACCGGACGGAAGAGATTTCGAGGGAAATACAAGAAACATACTAAAGCAAGCCATACAACGGGCTGAAAGTATGGGATATGTATGCAAGATAGGTTCTGAATGTGAATTCTATCTTTTTGAAACAGATGAGAAAGGCAATCCTACGGATATTCCATATGATAACGGTGGATATTTGGATATAGCACCGCTGGATAAATGTGAGAATGTTCGAAGAGAAATTTGCTTAACCCTCGAACAAATGGGCATAAAACCGGAAAGTTCCCACCATGAGCAGGGTCCCGGGCAGAATGAGATTGATTTCAGATACAGCGATGCTTTGACGGCAGCAGATAATTTTATTACTTTCAAGTCGGTTGTTAAGGCCATTGCATCCATCAACGGATTGTTTGCATCCTTTATGCCCAAGCCTATAGCAGATAAAAGCGGAAACGGACTTCATATAAACTTGTCTCTTTCAAAAAACGGTTTTAACATTTTCAACAAAGACAATAATGGCTGTTCATCCGATGCAAACAGCTTTATTGCAGGAGTATTGGATAAAATACTGGATATAACCGCTTTTGCAAATCCTCTTACAAATTCATATGCCCGTTTTGGCAGCTTCGAGGCTCCCAAATATGTATCCTGGTCTCACCAGAACCGCTCACAGCTTGTCCGTATCCCGGCAGCAAGAGGCGAATATGCAAGAATGGAGCTGCGTTCGCCGGATCCCGCGTGCAATCCGTATTTGACCTTTGCTCTTATTATACATGCGGGTCTGGATGGAATAGAAAGGAAGCTGAGCTTACCGGATCCAATTGATTTTAACTTGTATGAAGCCGATAGCCTCATGCTTGAAAATATTAAGGCTCTGCCCGAAAATCTTAAGCAGGCTTTGGATATTACATTAAACAGTGATTTTATAAAAAGTGTTTTAAATGAGGAAATATTAAAAAAATATGCGGAAATTAAGCTGACAGAATGGGATAAATATTCTCGAGGCAATAATAAGGAAGATGTTGACAAACAGATGTATTTCAGAATAATTTAGCATAATAATCGGTTGTGAGGGCGGTGATGGTTTGAATAGTGTACTCATTGTATCAGGTTCAGAAAAATCGGCTGCAGCTCTTGAGGAGCTGTTGAATCATGAATCAAGTAAAGAAATAATCATCGCTAAAAATGGAAATGAAGCAAGGCGTATTTTGATTGAAAGAAATTTTGACTTGTGTATTATTAATACACCACTGACGGATGAATTCGGCACGGAATTTGCGTTGAATGTGGCAGCAGGCAGGACACCTCTGCAGGTTTTGATGATTGTAAAAAGTGAATTGGCCGATGAGGTTTCTGCAAAGGTGGAGGACTATGGTGTATTTGTCATTTCAAAACCTATAAACCGCCAGATTTTCTGGAGTGCATTAAAGCTTATAAAAGCTTCCTACAACAGAATGCTGGGGCTTCAGAATCAAAACGAGCTTCTGCAAAAAAAGATTGAAGATATACGATATGTGGATCGTGCCAAGTGTGTATTGATTGAGTATTTAAAAATGACAGAAGCGGAAGCCCACAGATTTATAGAAAAGCAGGCAATGGACATGCGCATTACCAAAAGAGAAGTAGCAGCGTCTATTTTAAAAAGATACGAAAGCTAAAAATTATTATGGATATAATAATAAAAAAATACGTAATCGGCGATGACAGGAAGAGTAGTTTAAGATTTACGTCACAGAGAGATAGCGATAGGTGAGAGGCTATTACAATGAATCTTAAATGAAGAACATCCTTGAGCTTTTGACCGAAATTGCGAAGGCAAGAGTAGACTCAAACGCAGTCCGGGCGTTAAAGCGGAAACCCATGATGGTGTTTTGAGTGAGCTGCCATATGCAGCTAATTAGGGTGGTACCGCGGAGAACATAACTCTTTCGTCCCTTTGGGATGAAGGAGTTTTTTTGTAGGCAATTTGTTATGTTGAATGATAGATTATAAATAGGGAGGAATTGTTATGTTGAGAGAAAACAAATACCGTTCACATACTTGCGGAGGAATCAGAGAAGCGGATATAGGGAAAAAGGTCAGTGTATCCGGTTGGTTTGAAAACGTAAGAGATCACGGCGGAGTAAAATTTATTGACTTGAGGGACTATTACGGAGTCGTACAGGTGGTTGTTTATGACGAATCCATGCTTGAAGATTTGACCAGGGAAAGCACCGTTAACGTTAAGGGAACCGTTGTAAAAAGGGCGGAGGATACCATCAATAATAAAATAGAAACAGGAACGGTTGAAATCGTCGCAGAGTCCTTAACCGTGTTAGGTAAAGCACGAAATGCGCTACCCTTTGAGATTGCACACTCGAAAGAAACGAAGGAGGAACTGCGTCTTAAATACAGGTTTCTGGATTTAAGAAACAGAGAGGTTAAAAATAATATTATTCTGCGTTCTCAGGTTATTTCTTTCCTGAGAAGAAAGATGGAGGAACTGGGATTTATCGAAATACAAACCCCCATATTAACTTCATCCTCACCGGAAGGAGCAAGGGATTATATTATTCCCAGCAGAAAGCATAAAGGAAAGTTTTATGCACTGCCCCAGGCACCGCAGATTTTTAAACAGCTTTTAATGGTTTCGGGTTTTGACAGATATTTTCAGATTGCGCCCTGCTTCAGAGATGAGGATGCCAGAGCGGACCGTTCGCCGGGAGAATTCTATCAGCTGGATTTTGAGATGGCATTTGCAGAACAGGAGGATGTGCTGTCTGTTGCAGAAGAGGTTCTGTATGCAACATTTAAAAGGTTTTCCAATAAGGAAGTTACAAAGCCTCCTTTTGCAAGGATTCCATACAAGGAGGCAATGCTTAAATACGGCACAGACAAGCCGGATTTAAGAAATCCTCTTGAAATCATTGACATTAGTGATTTATTCCGGGAAACCGATTTTGCACCCTTCAGAAAGAAAGTGGTAAGGGCAATTCATGTAGCAAATTGTGCAGCACAGCCCAGAAGCTTTTTTGAAGGCATGCTGAACTTTGCATTATCCATCGGAATGAAGGGTCTGGGCTATATAAAGGTTGATGACCAGATGAATTTCCAGGGCCCCATTGACAAGTATTTGTCCGAAGACAATAAGAAGCAGATTATAGAAAGGGCAGGATTAAAGTCGGATTCGGTTTTGTTCTTTATTGCCGATGATGAGGAGCATGCTCCCAAGATGGCCGGTCAGATAAGAACGGAACTGGCAAAAAGATTGAATTTGATTGATGAAAACAGGTTTGAAATGTGTTTTATCGTTGATTTTCCTATGTATGAGATTGATGAAGAGACTGGAAATGTAGCTTTTACGCACAACCCGTTTTCCATGCCTCAGGGAGGGTTGGATGCACTGCTGAATAAGGACCCTCTTGACATCATTGCTTACCAATATGATATAGTGTGTAATGGAATAGAGCTTTCCTCCGGTGCGGTTAGAAACCATGATATTGATATCATGGTTAAGGCATTTGAAATAGCAGGTTATACCGAAGAGGACCTGCAGAGGAAATTTTCCGCTCTCTACAATGCATTTAAATACGGTGCGCCGCCTCATGCAGGAATGGCGCCGGGTATTGACCGAATGATCATGCTTCTGACAGGGGAGGAAAATATAAGAGAGGTTATTGCATTTCCAATGAACAATAATGCGCAAGACCTGCTTACCGGTGCGCCTTGTGAAGTAACTGAACAGCAGTTGAGAGAGGTACACATAAAAATCAGATAGGAGATGGTTGTATGGTAACGCGTGATGATGTTTTGAAAATAGCAAAGCTTGCCAAATTGTCTGTTGAAGATGAAGAGATAGACGCACTTACCAAGGATATGATTGAGATTATTGAATTTGCCAATGCCATTAATAATGCCGTGGAAGATGCGGAATTAGAGGATTTTGACGATATTAACAGTGTGGTCAATGCTTTTCATGAAGATGAGGTTGTGGAATCCTTTGACAGGGAGTTGATATTAAAGAACAGAGACGGCGGAGAAGATGGATACTTCCTTGTGAAGAACCGATTGACAAGATAGGAGGCATTGTGCATGAGCAGGATTAAATACTTGAATCATTTGTTGGCAACCAAACAGATTTCTTGTGTGGAGCTGACTGAAAAATACCTGAAAGAAATTGAAAAGGAAAATAAAACACTAAATGCATATGTTAAGGTTACTGATGAAGCAGCATTGGATACGGCGAAAAAAGTGGATGAAAAAATTTCTAAAGGAGAGCCATTAATGCCGTTGGAAGGCATACCCATGACGTTGAAGGACAATATTTCAACTAAGGACATAGAAACAACCTGCTGTTCTAAAATATTAGAGGGATATGTTCCGATTTATGACGCAACCGTTTGGGAAATATTAAAAAGTCAGAATGCCGTTTTACTTGGAAAGACCAATATGGATGAATTTGCAATGGGTTCATCCTGTGAAACGTCCTATTTTGGGGGAGCCTTAAATCCCCATGATACGTCACATGTTGCAGGAGGAAGCTCCGGTGGGGTTGCTTCGGCGGTAGGAGGAAATATTGCAGTTTATGGTTTGGGTTCTGATACGGGAGGTTCCATCAGACAGCCGGCAAGCTTTTGCGGTCTGGTAGGATTAAAGCCCACCTATGGAGCAGTGTCAAGATATGGGTTGATTGCATATGCTTCAAGCTTTGACCAAATCGGTCCTATAGCTTCCAGTGTTGAGGATGCGGCGATTGTCTATGACGCCATATCGTTATATGATGAAAAAGATGCTACTTCCTGCGGCAGCAGGTATAAAGCATACGATGTTTTGGCAAACAGCATTAAAGGTATGAAAATTGGTATTGTCAAAGAATATTTTGAGGGCATAAGGGATGATATAAAAGCTTCAATCGAAGAAGCGGCAAAGGTATATGAAGAATTGGGCGCAGAGATGGTCTATTTTAATATTCCTGAACTGAAGTATGCCCTTCCTGTTTATTATATTCTTGCATGCGCCGAAGCTTCATCAAACCTTGGAAGATATGACGGCATTCGTTACGGATACAGGACATCGAATTACAGGGATATCAATGATATGATATGCAAAACCAGAAGCGAGGGTTTTGGCAGGGAAGTTAAAAGGAGAATAATGCTTGGTACGTATGTTTTAAGTGCAGGCTATTATGATGCTTATTATAAAAAGGCTCAAAAGCTGAGAGGTGCTATTTTAAAAGCCTTTAAGAATGCTTTCCGGAAATGTGATGTAATTCTTGCCCCCACCGTTCCGACTACTGCATTTGAGCTGAACTTTACTGCCAAGGATCCTGTAGAAACCTATTTAACCGATATTTGCACCGTTCCTGTGAATATTGCCGGTCTCCCGGCCGTTTCAATACCTTGCGGCTTTGACAGTGAAGGCTTGCCTATAGGTATGCAGCTTATCGGGGACAGCTTCAGAGAGGATAAAATTCTGAATGCGGCATATCAATATGAGCAGTGTACTGCCGACAGGATTTACAAAAAATTAGAAATAGGGGTGAGACTATGAGCTGGGAATTGGTTACCGGATTTGAAACTCATATTGAGCTTTCAACCAAAACAAAAATATTTTGCAATTGCGCCACAGAATTCGGAGGAGAGCCTAACACCCACTGCTGTCCCGTATGTATAGGCTTGCCCGGTGCCTTGCCCAAGTTAAACAAAAATGTAGTAATTTATGCAATTAAGGCCGGTTTGGCTACAAACTGCAAAATAAGAAATATTTCCAAAATGGACCGTAAAAATTATGTATATCCCGACCTGCCTAAGGCATATCAGATATCACAGTATGATAAACCCCTTTGTGAAGATGGATATATTACTTTATCATCAGGAAAGAAAATCCATATTGCGCGTATCCATATTGAAGAGGATGCAGGGAAGCTGGTTCATCAGCGAGGCAATACTTATATTGACTATAACAGGGGTGGCGTACCTCTTATAGAAATTGTATCTCAGCCGGATATCCGAAGCATAGAGGAAGCAGTGGAATATATTGAAAAGCTGAGGCTGATTATGAAGTATATAGGGGTTTCGGATGTAAAGATGCAAGAGGGTTCTTTACGATGTGATGTAAATATTTCGGTCCGGAGAAAGGGCGAGGAGAAATTCGGAACCCGTACGGAAATTAAAAATATGAACTCCATTAGTTTTATAGCAAAGGCAATGGAATATGAATTCAACAGGCAGGTAGAAATTCTTGAAAGCGGTGGTACGATAGAGCAGGAAACAAGAAGATACAACAGTGATTTAAACATCACCGAAAGCATGAGAGGAAAAGAAGATGCGGATGATTACCGGTATTTCAGAGAGCCGGATTTGGTTACTATTTCTATTACCAATGAGGAAATAGAGAATATCAGAAAGGAATTGCCGGAGCTGCCTCATGAAAAGATTAGGAAATTTATCGAAGAATATGGTTTGCCTCAGGCGGATGCCGAATTGTTGGTGAAGTACAAAAAAATATCTGAATATTTTGAAGAAGCTTGTAAGGATACCAGGAGCTATAAAACAACGGCAAACTTCATCTTGGGTCAGATATTCAGACGTTTGCCTACGGATGCGGAAAAGGAAGAAGCCAATATCCCTGTTCCTCCCCAGTATTTGAGTGAGCTTGTAGCATTGACGGAAGCGAAAAAAATAACTTCAAATATGGCAAGAAATACGCTTGAAAAGATGCTCGATACAGGCAAGCCTGTAGGTGAGTTGCTGTCCGAAAAGGATTTGGAAGGCATCGATGAAGGTACATTAAGAAGAATTTGTGAGAAAGCGGTAGAAATGAATGAAGCAGCGGTTAATGACTACCTGAACGGCAAGAAAAAAGCCTTCGGAGCCATCATAGGATACGTCATGAGGGAAACAAAGGGAAAGGCAGATGCCGTACTTGCAGAAAAGATTTTGCAGGAATTAATAAGCACGAAATAAGAATAATAATAAACCAGTATCTATTGTTTTGTATTATTACATTTAAGGTAGGGGTGGACGACCCTGTCCACCCTCAACATAGCAAGTATTGCTAATTTAAGTTGACAGCATTATTTATGGCGGTTTACAAAAATAACAAATACATAATTGGATGGATTGAGCTTTAAACGTCTCGTTTAAAAACATTAAGACTTACATATTCATGTAATTTAAAATATTTATTAAATTTAAGTGTTGTTTTATGGTACCAGAATATATTATAATAATAGAGAATCACAATATATGATAAATGCTTTGAATGGGAAGAGTAGTTTATGCACGCTTCCAGAGAGAGACTGTCATCGGGTGGGAGCAGTCTTAAGAATGTGCATGAATCGAAGTGCGCCCGGGAGCAGAAAGGGGGAAGGCCAGTATCCCTTTTCGGCAGGCACCGTTATAAGCCGTAAGAGATGAAGCAAAGCTTCAAATCAGAGTGGAACCGCGTGTTGACGATACTCGCCTCTGTACATGTTTTTGTACAGAGGCGATTTAATTTATACAGTAAAGGGTGAAGTTGATAATGTTTAAAACAATCAGAGAGGATATTCGGGCAATTATGGAAAGGGATCCTGCAGCCAGGAGTGTATGGGAAGTCTTATTTCTATATCCGGGACTGCATGCGGTAATTTGCCATCGGATTGCTCATTGGTTTTATAAACACAGGCTTTTCTTTATTGCCAGATTCATTTCCCAGGTTAGCAGATTTTTTACCGGAATAGAAATTCATCCTGGTGCAAAAATAGGAAAAGGATTGTTTATTGACCATGGAATGGGGGTAGTTATAGGAGAAACAACCGAAATTGGAGACAACTGCACAATCTATCAGGGTGCAACGTTGGGAGGAACAGGAAAAGATAAAGGAAAACGGCATCCTACCATCGGCAATAATGTACTGATTTCAGCCGGAGCAAAGGTGTTGGGACCTTTTAAGGTGGGAGACAATTCAAAAATCGGCGCCAATGCGGTTGTGTTAAGTGAGGTTCCGCCAAACAGCACTTGTGTAGGTGTTCCGGGCAGAGTTGTGGTAAAGGATAACAAGAGAGTCGCTTCAGCCAGTAGCGTAATCGATATGGATCAAATTCATTTGCCCGACCCGGTATCCATGGAAATGTGCAAGCTGTTGGCCAGAATAGAACAATTGCAGAAGGCACTGCGTGAATGTCAGGCCCAAAACAAAGATAAAAACGACTGATGAATATAAAAGACAAGAGAGAGGTGTGGAATAATGAAACTATATAATACACTGACGAGACAAAAAGAAGAATTTAAGCCAATTGTTCCTAATGAAGTAAGCATGTATTCCTGTGGACCTACGGTTTATAATTATTTTCATATAGGAAATGCGCGGCCTTTTATTATATTTGACACGTTACGCAGATATTTTGAGTATAAGGGATATAAGGTTAAGTTCATTCAGAATTTTACAGACATTGATGACAAAATGATTAAAAGGGCCAATGAAGAGGGGATAACCGTCAAGGAATTGGCGGATCGATTTATAGCAGAATATTTCAAGGATGCAAAAGGATTGGGAATTAAAGAAGCTACGGTGCATCCAAAGGCAACCGAGAACATTGATGCAATCATTGAGCTTATTAAGAAACTTGAAGAAAAGGGCTTTGCTTACAATGTAGACGGTGATGTGTATTTTAGCACAAAGAAGTTTAAAGAATACGGAAAGCTTTCACATCAGCCTCTCGAGGACCTGGAAGCAGGAGCAAGGATAGACGTTAATGAGCAAAAGCAGGATCCAATGGATTTTGCTTTATGGAAAAAGCAAAAACCCGGTGAACCTGCCTGGGAAAGTCCATGGGGTTTGGGAAGACCTGGCTGGCATATAGAGTGCTCTGCCATGGCGAATAAATATCTTGGACCGACAATTGACATTCACAGCGGTGGTCAGGACTTGATATTTCCACATCATGAGAATGAAATTGCTCAAAGTGAAGCTGCCAATGAAAAGCCCTTTGCAAATTATTGGCTGCATAATGGGTATATTAATGTAAATAATCAGAAGATGTCCAAATCCTTAAATAACTTTTTTACGGTTAGAGATGTAGCAAAGGAATTTGATTATGAAGTAATTCGGTTCTTTATGCTGTCGGCGCATTACAGGAATCCGATTAATTTCAGCAAGGATCTGATGGAACAGGCAAAAAGCGGATTGGAGAGGTTATATACATGTCTGGATAACCTTCATTTCCTGAAGAAAAACGCACAGGACAGGGCTATGAACGAATCGGAAATCGAACTGTCCAATAAATTGAATCAGTATAAGCAAAATTATATTGCTGCCATGGATGATGATTTAAATACGGCGGATGCAATTGCAGCATTATTTGAAATGGTTAGGGAAATCAATGCCAATATAACGTCCGTCAGCAATTCTTCTGTTGTTATTATAGAGTTTGCGGAAAATCTTTTGAAGGAGCTGGGAGATGTTCTTGGAATTCTTCAAAAGACGAAAAATGATTCACTGGATGCGGATATCGAAGAGCTTATTGAAAAAAGACAGCAGGCCCGTAAAGAAAAGAACTGGGCGCTGGCAGACCAGATACGCGATCAGCTTAAAGACATAGGTATAATCCTTGAAGACACACCCCAAAGGGTAAAGTGGAGAAGGATGTAAGCACATTCATACACCATCGTCAGAGATATGGCATAAGCTATAATAGATAAAATATGACGGGGTGTATTGAAAGTGATAATGTATGAAGGTTATCCTTATTACTGGCCGGTTAACCGATACTTTAATTATTTCCCTCCGGCAGGTTCTGTTGAAGCCATTGCATATATAAGGGGAGGACCTCTGGCACCGGAGATTACAGGAACGGTTATATTTGAAAATGTTCCGGGTGGTACCAGAGTCAGAGCGGACATCAGAGGGCTTCCGGCATATAAGCCTGCACAGGGCACCAGCCCGCCCGTAGGTCCTCATGGCTTTCATATTCATCAGTTTGGGAGCTGCGAAATAGGAGATCCTGAAAATCCTTTTCAGGCAGCAGGAAATCACTGGAATCCGGATAATCAACCTCACGGAAATCATGCAGGGGATTTTCCGGTACTATTCTCCAATAACGGAAGGGCGGAGATGAGTTTTTTTACAAACAGATTTAAGCCAAAGGATGTAATTGGGAAAACCGTTATCATCCACCAAAGCCCTGACGATTATCGTACCCAGCCGGCAGGAGATGCAGGCAAACGCCTTGCATGCGGTGTCATAATGAGAGTATAAGATATCATGGAGTCAAGAGCTTAGTTCTTGGCTCTTTTTTTAACGAATCTGTATTCTTCGTGTACAGACTTAATGTTTTGTCAAATATTCATTTAACCTGTATTAACTCAACTTCATACCATAATAGCGATTTATGGATCGGTATCTTATGTTGCCAACAATGCAGCAATAGTTTTTGTAAATATCGGTGTATATTGGTAGAGGCGGACAACCCTGACCGCCCGCAATCCTATGAATATATAAAATATTCGAAAGAAATAATAGCTATATATTTTTTTAATCATGACTATAGTCACATTAATAAAATAAAATATGCCGTATAATAAAAGCAAATGAGAGGAGGTTTTATCAATGAAAATCACAAAGAATATGACAATAGGGGAAGTAATCAAGGAATATCCTGCAACAATGAGGGTTCTGATGAGCTTCGGAATGGGATGTTTTGGTTGCCCTTCAGCACAAGCCGAAACATTAGAAGAAGCAGCTATGGTTCACGGTCTTGACATAGAGCAATTAATGACTGCATTAAACGAAGCTCTACAGTAATAGTACAGGAGGAGTGGCAATGAGTTTGTTTTTAGGGCCGATTCATTATTGGCTGTATAATAAAATTCAGTGGTTTGAAGGAATAGAAAAGGATATATACAATTGGGCAAAGAATCAAAATCTTCCTGTTGAAGAAATGAAAGAGCGGATATATGCTGATTTTGGTGAACTTACAGGAAATAAGCCCTTAGAGGAGGTCATTGATACTTCAAATATTCACGGTTGGCTTCAAAGCAAAATACGAAGTGCTGAACTAAGGCAGGCAGCATTGGTTACAGGAATACTTCAGAAGGATATATCCTATAAAGAAAATCTCGCTGAGATTTTCAGAAAACAGGGTGAAGAAGCAGCCAGAAACTATGACAAAGAAGTATTTACACCCGAAGAAGCTTATCATGCAATGAATGATTTTATACTTGAAGGAATGCCTTGTGACAGGGTGAATCAGGTTGTAAGTATTGATGAAAATGAATTTATATGGGAAACTACTGTATGTCTGCACAGAAAGTATTGGGAAGAAGTGCAGGGAGATGTTCGGAATTTCTATGATTTACGCGAAAACTGGATGAAGTCCTTTGTAAAGATACTGAATCCATTACTCAAATATGAAAAACTTTCCGATAGGATGCACAGAATAGTGAAGGCGGCATAAAAAGGAGGAATATCATTATGGACAGTATAGCCTTAATGGTAGAGGAACATAAAAATGTGAAAAGAATGTTGGCTGTGATACGAAAATATTGCAACAAGATACTTAAGGGTGAACCGGTAAGATATGAAGATTTTTACGATATCATTGACTTCGTAAGGAGCTATACCGACCGGCATCACCATGGGAAAGAGGAGTCCATGCTTTTCAACAGAATGATGGAGGAAATGGGTTCAGCAGCGGAAAAGCTCATTCGATACGGTATGAATGTGGAGCATGATTTCGGCAGGTTATATATGCAGGATCTGGAGCAGGCTGTAGACCGTTTCATGGTCGGAGATGAAGAAGCAAAGCTTGATATTATAGCGAATGCTGTTTCATATACAAACCTGTTATACAGACATATTGAAAAGGAAGATAACGTTGTTTACAAATTTGCTCAAAGAGGTCTTTCGAAAGAGACGTTGAAGGAGCTGGATGAGCAATGTGAAAAATATGAGCTCGAGCAGAGAAAACAAGGCATACAAGCAAAATATCTTAAACTTCTTGAGAAATTGGAGGCAAAAATTTAATTTTTGCTTCCTTTTCTGTTTATATAATAATATTTATTTGGTATAATACTTTAATTGGTAGTTTCTTTTTTTTTAAATATAACGGGCTGAAAAGAGGAAATGTATGTTTGATGAATTTATTCAAAAAGAGATAGAGGATTTAAAGAAGGAGAGCAAAGGTATCAATCCTTCCCAGTATTCGCCGCTTGTTCTTGCGTATGTAGGTGATGCTGTTTATGAGCTGTATATTCGTTCTTATCTCATTCGAAAAGGCAATATCCCTGTAAATAAACTTCACAAACAGGCAACCTTATATGTTAAGGCAAGGGCGCAAAGTGATATTATTCATAGAATAGAGCAAAATCTTACACAGGAAGAGTTTGCAGTCTATAAAAGGGGAAGAAATGCCAAATCGGCTACAGTGCCTAAGAATGCTGATGTAAATGATTATAGGCATGCAACAGGATTTGAGACACTGATAGGATATCTTTATTTGTCCGGTAATATTGAACGGCTGAAAAAATTACTGGATCAGGCAGTGGGAGAGGGTTAATATTAATGGTTTTAGCAAAAGTAGGACATAATAAACTAAGATTCTGATTTAATCAATTGGAGAAGTAGTTATGTCTGAAATAAATTTTAAAAAAATATTTGGTGATTGGAAAAGTTATGTTATAATAGTTATTGGCTCGGTTATCACAGCCGTAGCCTTAAATATGTTTTTGGTACCGAATAAGATTGCTGCGGGCGGCGTAAGTGGGATAGCCACAGTTTTGTATTATCAGTTCCGACTCCCGGTAGGGGTCACAATGATGGTGATTAATATTCCGCTTTTTATTGCCGGTATCAGATATATTGGAGGAGCATTCGGTGTTAAAACGTTTTTTAGTACCTTAATATTATCTGTTGTTATTGATTTAACAACCTTCCTTCCCGTCATTACCCGGGACCCCATGCTTGCTTCCATTTATGGAGGTGCGTTATCGGGTATAGGCCTTGGAATGGTGTTTAGATCCGGAGCTACTACAGGAGGTACGGACCTTGCAGCAAGAATTGTACATAAATTTGTTCCGTTTTTTACTATCGGCCAAATATTGCTGGCAATTGATTTTTTAGTAATTGCTTATGCAGGAATTGTATTCAGGAATTTTGAGCTGTCACTGTTTTCAATTGCTTCATTGTATGTTAGCTCAAGGATAATCGATGCGATTCTTGAAGGGGTTGATTTTGCAAAGTCAGTTTTCATCATTTCCAGCCGTTCCAATGAGATTGCAGAGAGGATTATGAAGGATTTGGACCGCGGCGTTACGGGTTTAAAGGGCATAGGCATGTATTCAAAGTACGACAGAACCGTACTTATGTGTGTTTTAAGACGCAGTGAAATACAAGCACTGAAATCCATTGTTCAGAAAATTGACAAGAATGCGTTTATTATCCTTACCGATGCGAGGGAAGTATTGGGAGAGGGTTTTAAAACATATGATTAATCATTAAATTATATGAAAGGAGTTGGATTTATGGATAAGAAAAAGATGAAACAGTTATCCATAACTGCTACAAAAATCAGAAAGCACGCCATTGAAGCAGTATATTGTGCCGGCTCAGGTCATCCTGGTGGTTCATTATCCATTGCAGATGTAATGTCAGTATTATACTTCGATGTAATGAATATTGATGTAAAGAACCCTAAATGGGAGGATAGAGATAGATTCGTGATGTCAAAAGGACACTGTACTCCTGCCCTGTACGGCACCCTGGCTGAAAGAGGATTTTTCCCTGTAGAAGAGCTTAAAAAGTTTCGACAGGCAGACAGCTATCTGCAGGGTCATCCGGATATGAAGACGGTTCCAGGTGTTGATATGACAACAGGTTCTTTAGGACAGGGAATATGTGCTGCAAATGGCATGGCACTGGCAGCGAAGTTGGATAACAAGAGCTATAGAGTATATGCTATCATGGGAGACGGTGAGCTTCAGGAAGGACAGGTTTGGGAAGCAGCTATGTTTGCGGCTCACTATAAGCTGGATAATTTGACTGCTTTTGTTGATTTTAACGGATTACAAATTGACGGTGATATTACAAAGGTTATGTCACCTTTGCCTATTGATGAGAAATTTAAAGCTTTTGGCTGGAATGTCATTGTTATCGATGCACATGATTATAATCAGATTGAAGATGCCATTAACCAGGCAAAGAATACAAAAGGAAAGCCTACTGTTATTATCCTGAAGAGTATAAAAGGTAAAGGAGTATCTTTCATGGAAAATCAGGCAAGTTGGCATGGAAGTGCACCCAACAAGGAACAATACGAGCAGGCAATGAAAGAATTGGATGCACAGCTCGCTCAATTGGAGGTGGAATAAATGGCGGAAAAAATAGCTACCAGAGAAGCATATGGAAATGCACTGGCTGAATTCGGTGAAAAGTATGATATCATAGTATTGGATGCGGACTTATCCAAATCCACAAAAACAGATACCTTTAAAAAGAAATTTCCTGAAAGATTTATTAATATGGGAATTGCGGAAGCAAATATGATGTCAACTGCCGCAGGATTGGCTACATGCGGCAAGATAGTATTTGCCAGCTCATTTGCAATGTTTGCCGCAGGAAGAGCATTTGAGCAGATTAGAAACTCCATAGGCTATCCGAACTTAAATGTAAAAATAGGAGCTACTCACGCAGGTATTTCGGTAGGGGAAGACGGTGCTACACACCAGTGCCTTGAAGATATCGGTATTATGAGAACCATTCCTAATATGGTTATTATTAATCCTGCTGATGCAGTTGAATCAAGAGCTGCAGTGGAAGCTGCAATTAAGCATAACGGTCCCGTATATTTGAGATTCGGAAGACTTGCCGTACCTGTATTATATGATCAGGCTGAATATAAATTTGAGCTTGGTAAGGGAATCATGCTGGAGGATGGTACGGATGTAACCATTATTGCAACAGGATTAATGGTTCCTGAAGCCCTGGAAGCGAAAAAGATTCTTGCTCAGGATGGTATTAATGCAAGAGTGGTTAATATACATACCATTAAACCTATTGATGAAGAAATTATAATAAAGGCTGCAAAAGAAACCGGTGCCATTGTTACTGCAGAAGAGCATAATATATATGGCGGCCTGGGCAGTGCTGTTGCAGAGGTTTTGGTTGAAAATTCACCGGTACCTATGAAAAGAGTAGGAGTAGAAGACAAGTTCGGTAAATCCGGTAAGCCAAAGGTTGTACTTGAGGAATATGGTCTGACAGCAAACAATATTGCTGCAAAAGCAAGAGAAGTTATAAAAATGAAGTAATACAAAATAAAAGGGTTATCGCAAAGAAAAGTGGTTGGCGATAGCCCTTTTTCTGTGTGGTGTTTTTCATTTATTTTTTTAAATGATTGAATGCTTCTTTCAGCAGCTGAGCTCTTTGGGCGGACTTTTCCGCCTCGTACTGTTTTAGTGCCTCTTCTGCTGCTGTTGTAGGCAAATTATTTCTTTTTAGTTCCGCCTTCATATTTGCAATAATGGCATTGAATTTTTCGTCACATTGTGCTTCGATAGTCTTTCCTTTGCTCATATATTGTTTGGCAAGTTGAAGGGCCGCCGAGCTTTTATTTTTTTCCGGAAGATTTTTATACTCGTTTGCAGCCTGAACGGCCAGTGCTTTAATTTGTCCCAGACTTTCATTTTTAAGGGCTATCGATTGGGCTCTGTATTTTTCAATAATTTGTTTTTCAATGGATTCGCTTTGACCGGGAGATTCCTTATTGCTTTCGACCGGATTCTGTTCCGGAGTTTGCTCCGGCTGCTGTTCAGTCTCATTGCTTGATTCTTCAGGAATATCGGTTACAACAGGTTCATCGGTGAAAATACTATTATGGTCTTCCATAATTATTTCCTCAGATATAGGCTCATCGAAAATGAAAATTTTTCCTATTTCGTACATCATGACTAAGTCGTCCCAGAAAAAGTATGTAGCAGTACCTATTATTATAACTAAAGATAATAAAATAATATGTTTCTTTTTCATACTGACCTCCTATATGTTGTTGTATGAATATTATATCATAATGCGAACCATTAATATATTAAATTTTAATTAAATAATATGCTTAGAGTATAATTTTTATTGGCAAAAATAAAGGAAGAAGCAAATTGCCTCTTCCCATCATACAAATCAAACTGTAAAATGTAATTGACGAGAAAACATAGACAGGAGTGATTTGTATGATAA
>Ga0134101_1000463_pt1 | contig 46184 bp, 34 predicted proteins | sample 12_3_2metaG_FD_94446 | JGI IMG/M metagenome (GOLD analysis project Ga0134101, IMG submission 94446) | Switchgrass degrading microbial communities from high solid loading bioreactors in New Hampshire, USA - 12_48_3.3_201_A2 metaG | ecosystem: Engineered > Bioreactor > Semi-continuous > Anaerobic...
GGGATATTATACCCTTTTGTGAATAACTTTCATAAAAATTTATCCTCGGAAATGAACTGTCGTAATAATTCCATGGGTAAATCTATGATTTTTTACCCTCATGAATAATTCAGGTTAAATTATACCTTTATTGATCACTTTAAATATTGATAATATACATATATTATGGTATAAATAGAACATACGTTTGCCTTTTGGCATTAAAGATGTGTTGAAAAATACCGAAAATATACCGAAGGGAACTGGAATAGGTATGAAAAAGAAGAAGGATATAACCATGCGTGAAGCAATCGGAAACAATGTATATGCCATGAAGCTTGCCTTTTCAATCAGCAAGGAAAGGGTATTCCATTCGTTATTTTCAAGGTTTATCGGCTATTTTGAATGGGTGTTCTTCAGTGCATTCTTCATGCGCTATATAGTGGATGCTCTGGACAAGGGGAAGGAGCCTATAACAATATTTATATTTATACTGGTATGCGGCACAGGCTTTATGTTTACCAGTCTGTATTCAAATTATGTGGAGAATGTTACATATCCGCTGACAAAAATAAAGCTGTATTACGGGATCTATCGCAGGCTTTATGCCAAGGCCAGGAATGTTGAGCTGCGTTGTTATGAGGATCCGGATTTCTATAACCGTTATACCATGGCTATAAATGCCGCCGGTGATAATGTGGCAAATGTTGTTGACTATTTCTGGGGAATAGTGATAGGCTTTATTGCTACAGTCAGTGTATTTTACACCATGTACGATATTGATCCCTATGCTCTTCTGTTTGTAATATCTCCGATTATCGGAAACTTTATTTTTGGAAATTACATGAATAAATTTGAGTTCAAAAGGTATCAGGAAGGTGTTCCAAATGACAAGGTTATGAATTATGTAAACCGCGTCATGTACCTTCCGGATTATGCCAAGGAAATCCGCCTTTCAAAGATTTTTAATCTTCTTAGACGCCAGTATGACAGGGCAACTGAAAATAATGTAAAAATAGCCCATAAATTTGCCTTCAGGGTGGCCTTTATGAACTTCTGGCGGATTACCTTTACCTTTACTGTCATTTTTGAGGGTGTCCTGCTTTATGCCATATACCGTACCCTGGTATCAAAAACCATGTCCCTTGCCGAGCTGACGGTTTTGTCCAGTGTCATGGTTTCGGCCACCTGGATTTTAATAGGCTTGTTTGATGATATCATGGCCAGTATCAGAAGCGGCATGTTTGTAAAAAACCTGAGGGATTTCTGCGAGTATGAGGAAAAAATAGCCGAGGACCAGGACGGCATCATGCCTTCTGATACAATCGAAAGTATAGAATTTGACCATGTTTCCTTTTCATATAAGGACGAGTGCACTATCAAGGATTTGTCCTTCAAGATTCACGGGAATGAGATAGTAGCCTTTGTAGGTCACAACGGTGCAGGAAAAACCACCATCATTAAGCTCCTGTTTCGTCTGTACGATCCCACAGAGGGTGTTATCAGGCTCAACGGCATCGATATAAGGGAGTATAATCTGAGGGCCTACCGCAATCTATTTGCAGCTGCCTTCCAGGATTTTAAGATATTCGGCATGACTGTAAAGGACAATATCCTTATGGGCAGGCATTATGAAAATGAGGATGAGCTAGTAATGCAGGCTCTTAAGAAGGCCGGGCTTTATGAAAAAATAATGAGCCTGCCTGATGGCATTAACACCATGATGACCAAGGAATTTGATGAAAAGGGTGCGGTGTTCTCCGGTGGCGAAGGCCAGAAGCTTATTGTTGCAAGAGCCTTTGCCAAGCCGTCGCCCATCAAGGTGTTTGACGAACCCTCCAGCGCTCTTGATCCTATAGCGGAATATGAGATGTATAACAGCATTATGAAGGACGGGCAGAACCGTACCATGATATTTATATCCCACAGGCTTTCATCTGTTAAGAATGCGGACAGGGTGTTCATGCTGGAAAACGGCAGGATTATCGAGGAAGGAAGCCACAAAGAGCTGATGAAGCTGGATGGCAGCTATGCGGCCATGTATAAGAAGCAGGCAATGAATTACCTCGCAGTGGACAATGTAGAGGGGGTGGAGCTGTGAGAAGCAATAAGGACAATTTAAGCACGAAGCAGAGCTTCAAACAGGTCTGGAGCAACAACTGGTTTTTGCTGAAGATGTGTTTTTCAGCATCACCCATATTTATTATAACAGTAATACTTGACCAGATACGAAACCAGGTATCCATATTCTTTGAGCATACCCTCGGCATAGGCTATGTATTGGAAGCAGCGGAATTCGGCTACCCCTTCCACAGGGTGGCAGCAGTTATACTGATACTTGCCGCCTGCATCACCCTGGGTATGGTGTTTACAGTGCTGGCCGGCAATTATTGGGCTGCCAAGGGCTTGCCCAAGGTGCGCCGCAAGGTGAAAATGGCCCTGTATGAAAAGGCCAGGGAGATGGATCTGGAGCGTTATGACAATCCTGATTATTACAATGAGCTGGTGCTGGTTATAAAAGAGGCCGACAGGCAGATTGACCGCCTGATTGCTTTCCTGCAGAATACGGCAGCAGGAATATCGGTGTTTATAACCTCAATTCTGTTTTTTGCATACAAGGATTCGTCCTCTGTGATTTTTGCTACAGCATCCTATGTGCTGACCTTCATCTTTAACCAGATGTATGTCAAGCTGTCCTATAAGGCAAATATGGAGCGTGTTCCCTTTGAACGCAAGTGGGAATATGTCAATAGGGTGTTCTATTTAAGCGATTATGCCAAGGAGCTCAGGCTTAATCCGGGAGCTTCAGATATTTTGTATGAGGATTTTACAAAGGCTAAAGATGATGTCTACAGGATTGAGAAAAAATATGCCAGGAAAAGATTTTTCCTTGGTTTTATGCGCCGATTTGTTACCAATGATTTTTTCAGCTATGTACTTTATATAGTTTATCTTGTATATAAGGCAGCAGTATTGAGAACTATGTCCTACAGCAGCGTAGCAATACTATACAATTCCTTCGGCAGGCTGAAAAGAGGTATGGGCATCTTTACGGATATATATCCCTATGCATGCGAAACCAGCCTCTATGTGCAAAAAATCCGTAATTTCCTGGACAGCAGACCTAAGCTCACCAGCAACAGGGAGCTGCCGGTACCGAAGCAGAGCAAGGCGATTGAGCTTAAGAATGTTTCTTTTGCATACCGGCCAGGTGATGCCAATGTTATTAACGATGTATCACTGTCAATAGTGCCGGGTGAAAAGATAGCTCTGGTAGGATATAATGGTGCAGGCAAGACCACCCTGATAAAGCTGATAATGAGGCTTTATGATCCGACGGCCGGAGCAATATATGCCGATGGTGAGGATATCCGCGATTACAAGGTCTGGGATTACAGAAACAGCATAGGTACAGTATTCCAGGACTTTATGATTTTTGCCGCTACGGTTAAGGAAAATGTAATCCAGGATCTGCCGGAAAATGCTGATACCCAAAGGGTGGAGTGGGCTCTCAGGCACAGCGGTTTTGCAGACAGACTGGCAACACTTGAGCATGGGCTTGATACCGAGCTGACCAGTGAATTTGCCCAGGACGGTGTTAACCTGTCCGGTGGTGAAAGCCAGAAGCTGGCCATCAGCCGAGTCTTTTACAAGGATGCCGGCCTTATAATACTGGATGAGCCATCCAGCGCCCTTGACCCTATCGCCGAATACCAGCTGAACCACTCCATGCTGAAGGCGGCAGAAAACAAGACGGTTATATTCATATCCCACAGACTGTCCACCACCCGCCTGGCTGACAAGATTTACATGCTTGAGAATGGCCGTATCGTAGAGCAGGGAACCCATGATGAGCTCCTGGCACATAACGGCAAATATGCCGCCATGTGGCGGGCTCAGGCCGGACAGTATATAGCGGTGGATTAGCTCCAAGCCGAGCAATAAAAAGCTAACTATACTACAATATACCCTGAGTACATAGCTCAGGGTATTTTTATAAAAAGCTCAAGGTATTTTTAATAAAAATCTAATGCAGAGCAATAACAGCATATGGTAATATAAAAATAAATTGGGATATATAGATTATATGAATCTAATAAGCAGCATGTCCTACATGCAGGAACGGAGGTATAGAATGTGGTGGCTTAAGAGACTGTTATGCATTCTGCTACCAATCATGGCAACATTTATTGCTTCAGATAAAGTATTTGCCAAGGATGAGCTATATGTTACCGACTGGGTGGTTGAAGCGGAGATCCTCGAGAATGGAGATCTGAAGATAACTGAGGATATCAGCTATGAGTTCAACGATAAATTCAGTGGTGTATATCGCGACCTTTATCTTAATAAAACCTCAGGTATAACTGATATTAGCGTACAGGAGATAAAGGGAGACAGACATGAGGAGTATGCAAGAGCAAATAAAGCAAAAAATGGCGACTCAGGCGTATATACCATCAAGGAATCAAAGAAAAAAATACAGGTTAAAATATATTCGCCTTCCGATAATGACATAAAAACCTTCAGATATAGCTATACAGTCAAAAATGTTGTTGTGAGGTATAATGATACAGCCGAGCTTTATTATAAATTTGTAGGTAAGGATAACGAAACCGCCGCAGGCAAGCTGCTGATAAATATATATCTACCGAAAGGCGGCTCATACGACAAGGTAAAGCTATATGCCCATGGTCCCTCAAACGGATGGATTAGCAAAATTGATAACAGGCATTATCAGCTAATCGTTGAGGGTCTACCGGAAAGAACCTATGTTGAAGGAAGGGTTCTGTTCCCGACAGAGTTGGTTAGCCTTTCGGAAAATATAAAGCAAGAGGATAGATATGAATCAATTATTGCCGAAGAGAGAGCTATTCTAATAAAGCAGATAAAGTATGCGGAAAGAAAGGATGCTTTCTATAAAAGATATATAATTATTAATTTCTTTGCATTTATCATAGCTGTATTAATTATTGCGTATGCACTGATTAAATGCAAAAGAAGTCCCGGTAAAAATCCTGATGGGGCAGTTATTGATTTGGAGCAGGAATGTAGCCCCGCAATGGCATCCCTGATTACCCATAACTTTGGCGGCATAAATGTTGTATTTGCTTCTATTCTGGACCTGTTCAGAAAAGGTTATATAAGTTTGGACAAGGAGCAGGATGAGCTTAGTGTATATGATAATAAAGCCTTCATTATAAAGAAACAGAAGGAAGCCGACAGCCAGCTGCTAGGGCATGAAAAATATCTGATGGAATGGCTTTTCTTCCGGATAGGCTCCGGAAAAGAGGTAAGTACCAGGGATATTGAAGGCTACGGAGACAAGAATAAACAGAAATTATTACAGGAATATAGTGACTGGAGAAAAAGTGTTAAGGCTGATGCCGAAAAAATGGGCTATTATGACAAAAGCAAGGGCGGACTGGGAGCTTTTTTGATCGCTGTATCTATAGTGGTATTAATAATTGGTTTTCTGACTGCCTCCAGCGGCATTCCAGCTGCAATATTATCCATAATAATGGGATTTGTACTGCTTATTTATGGCTGTACGCTATTTTCCCGTTTATCCGATTATGGCTACGATATATATAGAAAATTGATAAATCTGAAAAACTATGTAAAACTTCATTCCGACTTTTCAGATACGGATAAGAACGTTCCGGACATATCATTGATATATGCGCTGGCTCTTAATACCCTGGCGATAAAACCGAAGATATATAGTGCTGATGAAAGCTTTTACATGAAAAACTGGTTATTCTGGTATTTTTTCTTTGCATCTGATGAAAACAATTCCTTGAGAAAGAGTATGGATGCATCCTTTGCCCCTCTTGCATATACGGCAGATGGTACAGGATTTACAGACGGAGGTGGCGCCGGTGCCGGAGGTGGAGGAACAGGCGGATTCTAGCGGTGGAGGAACAGGATTTTAATTGATATAATGCGACATAAGTAGACACAATTTTACAATTACTGAGTATAATGACAATGACAAAACTTTTAATTGAGGAGTTGTTATTATGCTCAGTAATCATAAAAACTATATATCGATAGCAAATATCAAAACCGATAGCAATACAGCTGTAGATCCGTCAAATCCCGAGACCATACCTAAGTTTGTGGATGAGCTGCCGATTCCATATGTAGCCCGACCCAGCAGGCAGTATGGCTATTATAATGAAAATGAGCAGTTTTATCAGATAACTATGCTGGAGACCAGGCATAAATTCCATAAGTTCTTCCCTCCGACAAAGGTCTGGGGCTACAACGGCACTTATCCGGGACCAACAATAGAGGCTATGAAGGATACAACAGTAAAGGTTAAATGGGTTAATGAGCTGCCGACCAAGCATTTTCTCCCTGTCGATTACACACTTCATGGTACGGCAGACACCCCTGAGGTACGTACGGTTGTCCATCTGCATGGCGCAAATGTAGACTGGAACAGTGACGGGCATCCGGAAGCCTGGTATAGCAGGGATAATAAATTCGTCGGACCCAAATACACAAGGGATGTATATGAATATACAAATCATCAGGCCGGTGCTACCCTCTGGTATCATGATCATGCCATCGGAATAACCAGGCTGAATGTATATGCAGGACTGGCCGGCTTTTATATAATAAGGGATTCCCTTGAAAAGAGGCTTAAGCTGCCGGAGGGTCCTTATGATATACCTATTATGATACAGGATAAGCAATTTAACCCGGATGGCTCGCTTTTCTATCCTGACAATACCAACCCACCTGTTGACAACCCGCAGCCTTCAGTCCCAAATATATTCTTTGGAAACACCATAGTTGTCAACGGCAAGCTTTGGCCATTCCTTGAGGTTGAACCCCGCAAGTACAGGTTCAGGATACTGAATGGCTCAAATGCACGCCCCTATATATTAAGATTAAGCAATGGCGGAGTATTCCATCAGATTGGCACGGATTTGGGCCTGCTGCATCATCCTGTGGAGCTTAATTCATTTATCCTTCAGCCAGCTGAAAGAATTGACCTGATTATCGATTTCTCCAAATATAAGGGCGAGGAAATCTTACTGATGAATGATGCTCAGATTATTCCGTCTCCAGGAATGGATACGGTAATGAAATTCATAGTAAAGAAGGAGCTGTCATGTCCTGATTTCAGTCAGATTCCCGGTGAGCTGTCGCCCTTCCATACAATTGATCCGAAGCTGGCGGTTAAGGAGCGTACCCTGCATCTGGATGAGGTAACAGATCATTACGGCAGGCAGATGCATTTGCTCAATTACCTGATGTGGGATGCACCTGCTACTGAAAAGCCAAAGCTGGATACGATAGAGATATGGCATTTGGTTAATCATTTTGGTTTTGCTCATCCGATACACCTTCATCTGCTGCATTTTGAAATATTGGGACGTAAGGAATTTAGCTCTTCCGATTTTGACAAAAATGGCAATTATATTTATAAGCCAAACAGTTTAACACCACCTTTGCCCTTTGAAAGAGGACCGAAGGATGTTGTAAGGGCTGAACCCGGTCAGGTCACCAGTATTGTGATGCATTTTAAGGAGCATGCAGGAAATTATGTATGGCACTGCCACATACTTGAGCATGAGGATCATGATATGATGAGGCCTATGGTAGTGGAAGCCAATTAAACCAGGGTTAAGCTAAAAAATATAGTTATAGCCTGATATAATTCTGCTCCATACAGACATCTGTATAAAAGCTTGTATGGAGCTATATTTTTACTGAATACTAATCTGAGTTTCTTAAAATTAACCTTCAGAATAAATAATCAAAATATTTTGCAACCGGAATGATATAATGGTAAAATTGTATTTGGATGGCAATATTAAAAAGCAAAAAATGCTTTTCACTGTGGTATAATTGAGAAGCAAGTTAAAGTTTTTGTACATGCTTGCTTAGCAATTATATATAACTAAGGACATTATAAAAGGAGGAAATTAATTATGAATTTGAAGGGTACTAAGACAGAGAAGAACTTGCTTGAGGCTTTGGCTGGTGAATCAATAGCAAGAAACAAGTATACATATTTTGCTTCTGTTGCTAAAAAGGAAGGCTATGAGCAAATCGCGGCAATATTTGAGCAGACAGCCAACAACGAAAAAGAGCATGCTAAGCTGTGGTTTAAGGCTCTTGGGGAGCTTGGCGATACCGCAAGCAACCTGCTTCATGCAGCCGAGGGTGAGAATTATGAGTGGACCGACATGTATGAGCGCTTTGCCAAGGATGCAGAGGAAGAGGGCTTTAAGGAGCTTGCAGCTAAGTTCAGGATGGTGGCTAAGATAGAGAAGGCTCATGAGGAAAGATATCGCGCCTTGCTTAATAACGTTGAAATGAAGGCTGTATTTGAAAAGTCTGAAATGACCATGTGGGAATGCCGTAACTGCGGCCACCTGGTAATGGGCAAGAAGGCACCTGAGGTATGCCCTGTATGTGCTCATCCGCAGAGCTTCTTTGAGGTAAGGAAAGAGAACTACTAATAATCAAACATAAGCAAATATGAAGATTTATACTGCTTGCCATAACCATAGTCTTAATTAGCTATGGTTATGGCATTCTAATCAGGAGGTATTCATTTATGGGGAAAATTGAAAATCAGGGGGCAACATGCCATCCTTTATTTTTTGATCCTTTGAATATGAAGATTAGTGTTTCTATTGATGAGGAAGGCAAACGAAAAATGTCTTATGTCAGTGATCGTGTTGGGGTAACTGTTTATGATAATGGTGAGGTTGAATTCTGCTATTATGCGCCCGGAGCAAAAAGTGTCCAGGTGGCCGGTATAAGTGGAAGCATGAGCAGAGACAGGATAGAGCTGGAGGATGAGGGAAACGGCTTCTTCTCAAAAAGAGTCGCTGCCGGTACAATTGCTCCCGGCTTTCATTATCACAACTGGTATGTAGATGGCAATCCGGTGCGTAATCCACGTGCCCAGTTTACATATGGCTGCTTTGAGCCCTTCAACTTCTTTGAAATACCCGAAGGGGATGATGATTTTTATCTGCTTAAGGATGTTCCCCATGGCGAGATAAGGCAGGAGCTTTATACATCAAGTGTAAATGGACATCTGAAGGCCTGTTATGTATATACTCCGCCTGGATATAACAGGGAGACGGATAAAAGCTATCCGGTTCTGTATATACAGCATGGAGTCGGAGAGAATGAGATAGGCTGGCTCTGGAGCGGAAAGCTTAACTTCATACTGGATAATCTGCTGGCAGAGGGGAAATGCCGTAAAATGATAGTGGTTATGTGCAGTGGCTATGCCTTTAAGCCAGGTGAGGATCCGGTATTTTATCCCGGGGATTTTGATGCGGAGCTGATTAGGGACTGTATTCCATTCATAGAAAGCAGATACAGGGTAAAGCCCGGTAAGGAGAACAGAGCTATGGCAGGCCTGTCACTGGGGTCTGCACAGGCAACTCTGACAGTTTCAAAGCACAGGGATATGTTTTCATCCCTGGGAGTATTCTCAGGTGCTGCGGTAAGAGAAATGGAAAAAATCCTTTTAGACGATGATGAGCCCCTGAAGCTGGTATTTTTGTCAGGAGGCAATGGCGAGGGCAGGCTTGTGCAGCTGCAGGAGGAATATAAGGAGAAGTTCATGGCAAAGGGCATGAACTGTATTGTAAAGGGTTATCCCGGCTTCCATGAGTGGCATGTATGGCGCAAGGCCTTCTGCGATTATGCCAGGAATTTATTCACATGGGTGAATGACAAAGATGACGCATCAGAAGCTGTTACAGGCAAGAAGCCATATACACAACATAATATATCGGAGGAGCAGCTTATAAAGCAGACCGGCGAGATGCAGCCCTTATTCTTCGATCCGGTATATAAAAATGTCATCTTTGCAACGGATGAGGAGGGGAGACCTGCTGGCCGCTATAAGGATATGAAGCCCGGTGTTGTTATAAAGGGTCAGGGTGTGGTTGAGATCAATTTCCTGGCGCCTAATGCAGAATGCGTTGAGGTTAAGCTGCTGGGAGAAGAAAAGGTGGCGCTGCAAAAAGCAGTCGGTGCTGACGGTGAGGAGGGATATTGGACCTGCATCCTTGAAAACGTAAGACCCGGCTTCCATTATCATGAATACTATTTGAACGGTATTGAGGTTATCAATCCCTGGGCGCCTTTATGCTATGGCTGTTTCAAGCCTATCAACTTCTTTGAAATGCCGGAGCCTGATTTTGATCTCCATCAGCTAAAGAATGTTCCCCATGGAAGCATCAGGATGAATTATTACAAATCCTCACAGACCGGCAGGGTGAAGCTGTGCTATGTCTATACTCCACCCGGCTATGATGCGAATCCTGACAAGAGCTATCCGGTATTGTATCTGCAGCATGGCGGTGGAGAAAATGAAACCGCCTGGGTATGGCAGGGCAAGATTGGCAATATCTTGGATAATCTGATTGCCGAGAAAAAATGCGAGGAGATGCTGGTGGTTATGAACACCGGCTACAGCTTCCGGGCGGACGGCAGCAGCCATCCACTGCTGGGCTCGGTAACGGAAGAGATAGCAGAAGACTGCATACCCTTCATCGACAGCCATTACCGTACTAAAAAGGACAGAATTTACAGAGCCATGGCCGGCACATCCATGGGAGGAATGCAGACGCAAAGAACAGTCCTTGCTTATCCGAAGCTTTTTGCATGGGCAGGCATCTTGAGCGGCGGCCTTACTGTTAAGGGGCCTGATGCAGATTACAGTGATATATTGCTTAACAAGGAAAAATTCGACGAAAGCTTCCGTATGCTTTTTGTAGCCTGCGGCAAACAGGACAGCTTCATTTATAAATCTACAATGGAGAGCATTGAGGAGTTGGCCAAGCATGGCATAACACCTGAAATGTATTTTACGGACGGTTATCATGACTGGACCTTCTGGAGGCACAGTATTGTTGAGTTCATAAAAAAGCTGTTCAAATAAAAAAGCCTATGCAAGTATATTGTGCAGGTGTATTGTGCGAGTACATTGTGCAGCTGTATTTTTGGTACAGATATTAAGTCAATCAATTATAGGCTGAGCCTTGTTTCCCCTGATGGAGACAAGGTTTTTGCTTGAAAACTGCTTCATTTTAGTATATATTAAAATTAACTATAACAAATTAACAAATATGGAGGATATGCACATGAGTCTTGATGTGAAAAATGCCATAATAAATGGAAAAACATATCTTGGCATCGAACTGGGTTCGACAAGAATTAAGTCTGTATTAATCGGCGAGGATAACGCTCCCATAGCTTCGGGAAGCCATGACTGGGAGAACAGCTATGTAAACAACATATGGACATACAGCATAGATGATATATGGAATGGTGTTCAGGACAGCTACAGAAAAATGGCTGAGGATGTTAAGCAAAAATACGGCGTAACCCTTCAGACCATAGGAGCAATAGGCTTTAGCGCAATGATGCATGGATATATGGTATTTGATAAGGACGGCAAGCTTTTGGTACCTTTCAGAACATGGCGCAATAATATTACAGAGCAGGCCTCCACGGCCCTGACGGAGCTCTTTAATTATCCTATACCGCAAAGATGGAGCATAGCCCATCTGTATCAGGCAATTCTCAATAATGAGGAGCATATTTCGCATATCAGCTTTATGACTACATTGGCAGGCTATGTTCACTGGATGCTGACAGGAAAGAAGGTTCTTGGTGTGGGAGAGGCATCCGGTGTATTCCCGATAGATCTGGAGACCGGCGATTACAACAAGAGAATGATTCAGCAGTTTAACGATTTAATCAGCTCTAAAAATCTTCCATGGAAGCTGGATGACATTCTTCCGGGTGTTCTTATGGCCGGAGAAAATGCCGGTGTATTGACCGAGGAAGGGGCAAAGCTTTTGGATGTCAGCGGGCAGCTTAAGGCCGGTATACCTCTTTGCCCTCCTGAGGGAGATGCCGGAACCGGCATGGTTGCAACCAACAGTGTTGCGGTACGCACAGGAAATGTATCTGCCGGTACAAGCGTATTTGCCATGATAGTGCTGGAGAAGGAGCTGTCAAAGGTTTATCCTGAAATAGACCTGGTAACAACGCCTACAGGCAAACTGGTTGCAATGGCACATTCCAATAACTGTACATCAAATCTTGACTCATGGGTAGCATTGTTCAGAGAAGCCTTGCAGGCATTCGGCTTTGATGTACCTAAGCCGAAGGTATATGACACCCTGTATGAGCTTGCCCTGCAGGGAGATCCTGATTGCGGAGGCCTTTTGGCATATGGATATTTGTCCGGCGAGCATATTACACATTTTGAAGAGGGACGTCCCTTGTTTGTACGTTCATCGGACAGCAAATTCAACCTTGCCAACTTTATGCGGGTTAATCTCTTTACCTGCCTTGGTGCCCTTAAGACCGGACTGGATATCCTGCTTAAGAATGAAGGGGTTAAGCTGGATGTAATGCTGGGTCATGGCGGTTACTTCAAAACCAAGGTAGTTGGTCAGAAGATCATGGCAGCAGCAATTAATGCACCTGTTACAGTTATGGAAACCGCAGGAGAAGGCGGCGCATGGGGAATGGCCCTGCTGGCTTCATATATGATAAACAAGGGAGAGAATGAGACCCTTGAAGACTTCCTGAATAACAAGGTGTTTAAAAACATGACTGGAACAACACTCGAACCCGATCAAAAGGATGTAGAGGGCTTTAATGAATTCATGAAGCGTTATACTAAGGGCCTGCCTATTGAAAGAGCGGCTGTTGATTACTTAAGGTAAAAGGCTGAAATTAGCATTTATATCGGCATAGTTAGGTATGTATTTACCGGCTATGCCGATTTTTCATTCTTTGTGGCGGAATTTGAACTTCTGCGTTGCAAAGGATGGAGCATCATGGGAGATGCTCAGCAACGGAGCCTTCTATTACCAAGATGATGACGGCAGCTTTTTAGGTGAAAATAAGGACTTGTATGATGAGGTGTTACAGCGGAATAGGGAGGATCTGAGTAAGCCTTAAGATTAGGCAAAATGTCAGATAAACAGTCCTGTCGTTTGATTAAATAAAAAGTAATTTTTGTCCCGTGATGTTTTTCAGTCTGTTATGGAATGTATGGATATCCCCTGAAATATATTTAAATAAAAAAGGCCTGTTTTCGGGACACGGCAATCTTTCCTGCAGGCCTGAATATATGAGAGGGATGAGTATCCGTGAGGCTTGAATTTTTCAAAAATGAAAAAGGAAAAGTGTTTCTGTATTTTTTTATGTTTGCAATGCTTTACTTTTTGGGGGCTTTGGCTGCTCTGATTGTTAATGCCCGCAGGAATGAAAGGATAAAGCAGACAAGTGCCGACAACTGGGGACTGGGTTTTACACAGGAGGGTCAGCCGCCTACAGGTACCGCCACGGCTGATGAGCTTAAGAAGTATGATGCCTATTATATTGGTGATACCAACAGGAAGGTAATATATCTGACCTTTGATGCCGGATATGAGAACGGCCATACCGCAAAAATACTTGATGCATTAAAGAAGCATGATGTAAAGGCGACTTTTTTCCTGGTAGGCAATTATATTAAAAGCTGTCCTGAAATGGTAAACAGGATGCTGGAGGAGGGGCATACGGTAGCCAATCATACATATTCCCATCCCGACATGTCGGCAATATCTTCTAATGAGGAATTTCTTAAAGAATTAACAAGGCTGGAAGAGGCATTCAAGGAGGCAACAGGTAAGGAGATGGCCAAATTCTACCGGCCTCCACAGGGGAAATTCAGCAGGAAAAATCTGCAGATGGCAAAGGATCTGGGCTATAAGACCTTCTTCTGGAGTCTGGCCTATGTTGACTGGTATAATGACAGGCAGCCTACTAAGGAGGAGGCATTTAAAAAGCTTTTGGGCAGGATACATCCAGGTGCTATTGTATTGCTTCATTCTACCTCCAAAACAAATGCAGATATAATGGATGAGCTTATAAGCAGATGGAAGGAGATGGGATACAGCTTCTCAAGTCTTGAGGAGCTGGTCGGAGAGTAACAGGAGCCATAAATATAAAATAAAGCAGCCGTAATGGTAGCTTACCATTACAGCTGCATTTTATTATTTATCAATCGACGGAGTCGATTGGTAGGCTGGAGATGCTATTTTTTTTTGAGTATATCTGTGATAGGAACATTCCAGTCGGTATTGAATGGAGCGGGTGATTTCTCCTCCTTAGGGCAAGGCTTCGGACCAGGCATATAAACCTGTTGCTTCTGTAATAGCTTGATGCAGATGTAGATAACAGATTTATCGGTGAATTCCTGGAATTCCTCTTCATTTGGCAAGCCGTCGATCGGAGCGCCATAGCCGTTTATGTCGGCATCAAAGATAGCAGTCCATTCAAGCTCGCAATATACAGGCTCGTTGAATATCTCGATGTTGGATCTGTCAGCTTCTCTTATGTTTTTACCCATTCTCTTCAGGTCGAAGTAGCGTGCAACCATAGGAGGAGTATTAGGTAATACTACAGGAAGATTGCCATGGAAGTCAACCTTTGCATATACCTTAAACGGAACATGTACGGTTGTGTCCTTGATTACGCCGGAGATAACTCCGTGCTTCGAGGAGCACTTTTTGGCGGCATATTCAATATTTTTTCTGATGTAGCCTTCGATAAATACCTTATCTGTCGGAGGAATATACCTGCACTGGGTCAGGAATACCTGTTTTTCGATTCTCTTAATCTCGTATGCAGGCTCATTTAATCTGATTTTGGATTCAGAGTCAATCTGAACTACAAATTCAGAAAGAACCTTCGGTATCTTAAAGTCTCCTCCATACCAGGGATAATACTCAGCTGCCGGGAGAGTATCAGCGCTGATCACGCTTGCCTTGCAGTCATTCTTGCAGTCTGAACTTACATAAGCGTGGGATTCAACAACCTTTGCATCATATTTCGAATATTCCATATATCTGCTCCTTTCTGATATTATAGGATATTTTTGTCATATCCTACTGCTATAATATTCGAAATATGGCAAAAATGTGCATAATATAATGAAAAATATTTTTTTATGTCGAAAGGAGACTCAGACTGAAAAACTAAATATATCCTCAATCAATTTATGATAAATATTATCCACCTTGGAAAAGTCCATTGCAGATATATAGTATTTCTCCAGCTTGTCGTGAAGGTCCTTGGCCTGAGCTACATGATTAGCAGCCAAATCTATCAGTTCCCTGGCCAGCGAGGATTGCTTGTTCATGCTGTCAAGCTCATAGCTTTTTACAGGCTTCATCAGCTCCTGCGCCTGTATTCTGAATTTGCCGGCCGTACTGTGATAGGAATTGGAGGTGCTTATTCCCAGGCCTATGGAGGGGAAGAGAATATGGTCAATCTTATCCGGCACATTTATTGAGCAATAGCAGCTGATAAAGGCTAAATTTCTTTTGGTGGCATAATCTCGGATTTCAGACAGCACCGCAGCTGAGACGGCACCCCATTCGTCCTCAATTATATATACATCCTGACAAAGGCTGGAAATAGTTTTATCAAAAAACAAAAGCCTGCCCACAGTAACAGCGCTCAGCAAGCGGTGGCTTTCATCTCCGGAGGCCGCTTCGTCAAGCTTTTTTATCAGGCTGCTGACAAAAGAGCTTATTTTATTGCGGTCCAGATATTTTTCGGCTATTAATCTGTTATGCTCAAGCAGGGCGGCAGCCGATTTGATGCAGGCTGTAGCCATCCTGTGGCATCCTGATATATCACGGCTCAATTCAATGATTTTTTGCTTGTTTTCTTCAATGGCAGAATTGCTCCAGGCATCCGCCATGTTAATTATTATATCATAGGCTCCGGGGTAATCAGGGTCCAGTATATGAGGTGCTGTTCCGTCAACGATAACTATCTGCCCGTCATGGTCATATATGGCATCTAATGAATCCGGATCACTTGCGCAGGGCATAAATTCCACATAATGTCCATTTTCCATAAGAGTTTTTGCTATCCGCCTCATGAGAGTACTCTTGCCGCTTCCGGGGCCTCCTTTTAATATATAAAAGCGGCGGCCGGTTTCCGGCTTCTTTAATTTGTCAAACAAGGGTATAAAGCCTCGCTTTGTATTGCTTCCAAGAAAAAACTTAACATCTATTGAACTCATAAACTGTACAGCTCCTTATTTTTTGCTTCTTAATCATAGTATGTGCATATGAAAGCAATATGATCATATAATATTGCAATTTTTTGCTTTTATTTGTATAATTTTTTTTGTCTAATTTTTTTTGTTGTGGTTTTGAATGATATCTATTTATGAGACAAGATTAAAATAGAATTAAATGCTACCCAAAGATATTGAATATTTCAGCGCATATGCTAAACTATTAACTATAGGGAATTAGTACTATATAATTGCCTGACAGGCACTTTGTCTGTAATGTAGCTTTACCATTTAGCGGTGTGTTTGCTAATTTTGCAGTATTTTACATGAATACTAACGAAATGAGGTACTGAACTTGAGACTGTACGGCAAATATTTTAATAAATATAAAATACCATTTATTACAGCGATTTTATGTGTGGCTCTGGAGTCGGTATGTGATTTACTAGGCCCCACCCTCATGTCCAATATAATTAATACCGGCATTGCCCAGGGCTCAATGTCCAACGTCCTGTATTGGGGCGCACGGATGCTGCTGGTTACGGCAATCGGAGCCTGCTTTGCTGTTATACGCAATAACCTGGCCAGTACCGTTTCTCAGCGGATGGGAGCCGATTTGCGATATGATTTGTTCAGGAAGATTATGTATTTTTCAGAAGAAAGCGCCGACAGGATAGAAAGCGGTTCTCTTATAACCCGTATGACAAATGATACTGCACAGATTACCCAATTTGTAAACGGCATCATGCGTATTTTTATAAAGGCGCCCATCCTTTGCGTGGGTGGTATTGTACTGGCAAGTATTTTAAATCTGAAGCTGAGCATCATAATCTATGCGATAGTGGCTGTTATTGCGGTTCTCATTATCATCAGCATGAAGCTAAGCTATCCACGCTTTAGCCAGCTTCAGAAGGCCATGGACAGGGTGAACTCCACCGTCCAGGAATACCTGATCGGTGTCCGTCTGGTTAAGGCCTTTGGTACATATGACATTGAAACGGAAAAATTTAATGATGCAAACAGTAACCTGATGAAAAAGGGGATATCCTCCCAGATGATTATAACATTGATATCTCCGTTAATGACCTTAACCATCGGGTTGGGTACAGTAATAGTTATTTATGTGGGAAGCAGAATGTTTGAGCTTAATCAGGCTAATCCCGGTGATATATCCGCCTTTACCATTTATATGTCACAGATTCTGATATCTCTTATAATGATAACAAACATCTTCAATACCTTTGTAAGAACCAAGGCCTCCACGGCGAGAATCAGGGAAATATTTGAATGTGAAGGGGACTTTACGAACCAGGGTGAGCATAGGGAGCTTAACGGTGATATTGTATTTGAAAATGTAAGCTTTGCATATCCAAACGGCAGCGGCGAGCCGGCTATAAAGGGACTTTCCTTTGAGGTAAATAGCGGGGAAAATCTGGCTATCATCGGGCCTACCGGAAGCGGAAAATCCACGATAGCCTGGCTGCTGATGCGTTTTTATGATATAAACAGCGGCAAAATATTAATAGGAGGACATGATATCAGAGAGCTGTCGGTGGAGGATGTTAGGAAAAATGTTGCTATAGTTCCTCAAAAGCCTATGCTGTTTTCAGGAACTGTTGCCGATAATATACGTTGGGGAGACAGCCAGGCCGATGAAGAAGCCCTGCGTAATGCTGCAGCCATGGCACAGGCCGGCTTTATTGAACAGATGGAGAATGGCTTTGACAGCATGCTGGGCAGTGCCGGAGTCAATGTGTCAGGTGGCCAGAAGCAACGTATTTCAATTGCAAGAGGCATACTAAAGAATGCCCCCATTCTGATACTGGACGATGCCACCAGCGCCCTTGATGCTGTCACAGAGGCCAAGGTTCGTGATAATCTGAGATCGGGACTCAGTAACCGGACTGTTATAACCATTACCCAACGTTGCGGTACCGCAATGGCAGCGGACAAGATATTGGTAATGGACAATGGAGAAAGGGTCGGTTTCGGTAGCCATGAGGAATTGATGGCTAATTGTGAGGTGTACAAAGACATTTATAAAACGCAAATTGAGAGCAGTAAGGAGATATAAGCATGGCAGATGAGTACAGAAGGCAGGAAGTAAGGATGCCGGCCATGGGGATGCGTCCCGGAGCTGGAGGAGGACCCCATAACCGCTTTGCACCTTCGGCAAAACCTAAAAATGCCAAAGGTACCTTATTCAGAATTATTAAGATATATCTGAGATGGGCTAAAACGATATTTATGGCCATGATGCTGACAGGCCTGTCATCATTTATATCCGTATGGATACCGTATTATGTGGGAAAAAGCTTTAATACCTTTGATATGAACAGAAGAAGTGTAGATACGGATGCTCTTGTCGGGATCCTGATGATTGTTCTTGCATTTTATGTATGCAACTGGCTTATTTCTTTTATTAATGGTGTTATAATGCTTAAGGTATCGCAAAAGCTGGTATATGTGCTTCGTATGGACTTTTTTGCCAAAATGCAGAAGCTCCCGCTTGAGTTTTATGATACCCGTTCACATGGCGATACTATGAGCAGAATTACAAATGATGTTGATAATATCAGTTCAACGATAGCCCAGACAACCACCCAGCTGCTTTCAAGTATTATCACTCTAATCGGGTCATTGTCTGTAATGATATCCTTAAATATACCGCTGACCTTTGCGGTACTGCTGTGCGTACCTTTGATTGGACTTCTGACAAAGGCGATTGCATCAAGAAGCCGTATGTATTTCAAGGCACAGTCAAAAAGCCTGGGGCAGCTTAACGGATTAATTGAAGAGAATATACTTGGGCTTAAGATGGTGAAGGCCTTTGGCAAGCAGGAGGATATCCTTAAGGAATTTGAGAAAATAAACGGCATACTGTGCGAACACAGTACAAAGGCCCAGATTTGGTCAGGCTATATGATGCCTCTTATGAATGTCATCAACAATCTTGTTTTTGCTGTGGTGGCCATCATCGGGGGTGTGATGAGTGTACGCTACGGGGTGGCTGTCGGAATCGTTGTCAGTTTCCTCAGCTATTCCAAGCAGTTTGCTATGCCTCTCAATTCTATAGCCGGTATGTTCAATACCATCCAATCGGCGCTTGCGGGGGCTGAAAGAGTATTTGAGATACTTGATTACAGGGAGGAGCCTGCTGACGAACCGGATGCTGTGGATATGACCGAACCCAAAGGCAAGGTTATATTTGATGATGTCTGCTTTTCATATAACAAGAGCAAGCCTGTCCTGCAAAATATAAGCTTCAGCGTCAAGGCCGGAGAGGTAGTTGCTCTGGTAGGAGAAACAGGTGCCGGAAAAACCACAATAGTAAATCTGATTACCCGCTTTTACGATACCGACAGCGGTGTTATCTATATAGATGATACTCCCATCACGTCAATTAAGCGTAACAGCCTGAGAAAATGCTTTTCTGTGGTACTGCAGGATACCTGCCTTTTTACCGGTACTATAATGGATAATATCCGGTATTCGCAAAAGGATGCGACGGACGAGGAGGTTATAAGGGCTGCCAAGATTGCCCGGGCGCATGATTTTATAAGCAGACTTCCAAAGGGATATTATACTATGGTTTCAGGCTCCACCGATAATCTGAGTCAGGGTCAGAGACAGCTGATAGCAATCGCCAGGGCGGTATTGTGTGACAGTCCGATTCTTATTCTTGACGAGGCTACCAGCAGTGTTGATACCAAAACGGAGAAGGAAATACAGAGGGCCTTGCTGAGTCTTATGAAAAACCGCACCAGCTTCCTGATTGCCCATCGCTTGTCCACCATCAGAGATGCTGATCATATCATGGTTATCGGTGACGGACGAATTATGGAAAACGGAAATCATGAAAGCTTAATGGAACAAAAGGGTATCTATTATAATATGGTTATGAGCCAGATGGGTAACTTGCCGGCTTGACAGAAACATGATGGTTCATAAGGTTAATTTAACTATATGAAGGAGAGCCATTTTATGAATACGGAGCAATTTGAAAAATATCAGCTGTTCACCGAAAATACTATAAACAAGCTATCCCAGCGGGTGACGGAGCTGGAAAAGAAGCTGGACATGTTCTCCAACCTGCTGGATATAAGCAAATATATCAATAAGTATATAAAGGATCCAAACCTGTTTCCGATAATAAACGATATGCTTATTGGAGTTTTTGGCGCTAAGCAGTCCAATATATACATCAAAATTAAGGATGGAACCTTTGAGGCTGCAGCTCCGAATGATTCCATGGAGTTTATCGAGGCAGGAATAAGCCTGATTATGCAGCATAATGAAAAAGAATTTATTTTAAATTCAGATACTCCTATATTTGCAGAGGGCAATAAGGAAAATCAGCCTGGAAGCAGGATCCATTCATGCCTTGGTGTTCCTGTGGAAGTGGAAAACAGAATGATTGGCTTCATTGTGATTCTTCATAATGAAAAGAATTATTTCACCAAGGAGCATGCGGTGTTTTTAACCTTAATCGGCAATCATATAGGTATAGCAATTGAGAATAATTTCCTGTACAAGCAGATAATAGAAAATTCCAATCGGGATGGCCTGACAGGTATATTTAACAAGCGTTATTTCTTTGATTGCTTATATCATATGAGCAATATAATGGAACAGAATTATTCCATAGTTATTCTTGATTTGGACGGCTTTAAGAGGATCAACGACGAGTATGGCCATCCCTTCGGAGATTTGGTGCTGGTTACGGTTGCAGGTATTATTAAAGGAATGATGAGGACAAGTGATATTGTAGCCAGATATGGCGGAGATGAAATTATTATATTTCTTAATAACTTTACTGATCGTGAAAAGCTCAGTAAAAGGGTGTATGACATGAAGGAGCAGATAGCAGGTACCCTTATTACAGATGGAGACAAGTCATTGCATATTACCGCAAGCTTTGGAGTTTTTATAAAGGATAATGAAAAAATGACACTGGATGAATGCATCAAAAAAGCAGATGAAAATCTGTATATCAGTAAGAAAAGCGGCAAGAACAGGGTGACAATAAGCCGGAGTTGATGGAGGACTAATGTTCGGATATATAGTAATTAACAAGCCCGAATTAAAGATGAAGGATTTTTATAAATACAGGGCGTATTACTGTGGATTATGCAGAATGCTAAAAGCTCGTTACGGAATCTCTGCCCAGTTTACCCTGTCCTATGATATGACATTTCTAATAATATTGCTTACATCCCTTTACGAATCTGAATCAAAGCATGAAAGGAAAAGATGTATCGTACATCCGCTAAAAAAACATGACTTTCTTCAAAATGAAATAACAGCCTATGCAGCCGATATGAGCATTGTCCTGTCATATCACCATCTGCTGGATAACTGGAGAGATGAAAAAAGCCTGTCTGGCCTTGCAGGAGCTAAGGCTCTGAAAAGAGCCTGCAGAAAAATCGAGAAGAAATATCCCCGGCAATGCAAAGAGATTAAAGAAAATCTAAGGCTTCTTGAGGAATGTGAAAAAAATAATAACAATGATATTGACACAGCGGCTCGCTTTTTTGGGCAGCTGATGGGTGGGCTGTTTGTTTACCGTGAGGATGTCTGGAGCGAAAGCTTAAGAAGGCTGGGCTTTTATCTTGGCAAGTTTATCTATATAATGGATGCATATGATGATATAGAAAAGGATATAAAAAAGGGGAATTACAATCCGCTGAAGAAATATTATAAAAGCAGCAGATTTACTCAGGATACGGAAAGAATGCTGACCATGATGATGGCGGAATGCAGCAGGGAGTTCGAAAAGCTTCCCTGTTTGGTTGATATAGATATACTAAGGAATATTTTATATGAAGGGGTTTGGACCAGATTTGAAAAATTACGCAACAGCCGCATAAATGGTGAGAAAAGCAAAGAAATAAGTCTTCATGGCTAATACAGCTAAGCAAAGACTAAGGACATGCAAGATAAGATATAATTGAAATGGAAGGATAAGACCTATGATGAAAGATCCATATAAGGTGCTGGGAGTATCACCCAATGCATCTAATGATGAGATAAAAAAAGCATACAGGGAACTAAGCCGAAAATACCATCCTGATTCGTATGTAGATAATCCCCTGGCAGGGCTGGCAGAGGAGAAGTTCAAGGAGATTCAGGAGGCCTATGAGCAGATAATGAGAGAAAGGGAGTCGGGTTCAAGCTCCTATAATTATAGCTATGGCTGGTCAAATACAAGTACCGAACAGTCACAGGAGCTAACGGCTGTTCATAATTATCTGGCGGCAGGCCGTTATTATGAAGCGCTGAATGCCCTAAATGCCATTAATATAAATGAACGTACTGCAAGATGGTATTATTACAGTGCCATAGCCAATGCCGGCCTGGGAAACAATATAGTGGCTACTGAGCATGCAGCCCAGGCGGTAAATATGGATCCCTACAATGCAGAATATCAAAATTTGCTGAATCAACTGGAATGGCAGAGCAGACGTTATCAGGAAAGAAGATATGGCGGTACGGGATATGACGGAAGATATGGCAGAAATAATTCAAGCTGTGGTACCGGAAATCTCTGCTGTGACATACTTTGTGCAGATGCTATTTGTGAATGCATGGGAGGGGATTTGTGTTCATGCATTTAAGCTCTAAAAGGCTGGCTTTTTTAGGATTATTGCTGGCAGTTGATATTTTGATGATAATACTCAGCGGAATACTTGAGTTTAATACCCTCTTTTTACTGGCAGCAGCTTCATTTTGTGTTGGAATAGCGATAAGGGAATGCAGGCTCCGGCTGGGGTTAGGCTTTTTTATAGCAAGCCTGCTGCTGGGAGTTATTCTGGCGCCTAACAAGCTGTATTGCATTACATATGCAGCCATGGGAATATATATCGTTATAACAGAGTATGCTTATGACAAGCTTGCATATGTAAAAGGGATGAACAGCAGAATTACCTTACTTTGGATTATAAAGTATCTGACCTTTAATGTTATGTATATACCAATCCTTTTTCTTAGCCCGAAGCTGATTTATGATGGACAGCTGAGCCCGATCTTATATCTGGTCTTAATAATTGCGGGCCAGGTTGTCTTATATATTTATGACTGGGCATATATATACTTCCAGGGCTCCATCTGGGGAAGGGTTAGGAAGAAATTAAAACTGTAAAAGCCCATCAGGTGTGCTATAAAGAAATAGAAAAGCAATCCGAATTATTAAAAAGGATAAACTTTTTTATTGCACAGCTGTATGGGCTTATTCTATAACGACTTTGTTTTACTTACATGGAAAGCTATTATACAGGGTGGAAAACATGGTAGCATGGCTTTGCTCATCTACCATAATCATAAAAAAGGTGTCTCTGATTACCTGATCCATTGTAGACAGTTGTATATCCCGATATAACTCCACAGCCTTCAGCTCTTCAATCAGGGCTTTAAGCAGTCCGTCCCGGTAGCAGGGGTAGCAGGGGGCTTCAGCGCAGTATTTTGGCTCGCAGTCAGTATAGTAAGTGTAAAGCTTGCAAAGTATTTGAAGGTGGCGTAGCTCATCCTCATAGGCAGCCTGTATGAATTCACAATGAAGCTTGTTGGGTGCATCCTTCAGCAGGCGACGGTAGAATTCAGCTGCTTTGGCTTCCTCCTCTACAGCCTTCTTTATAAGACAGAGGATCTGATTAAAGGATTTGGGCCCCTTAAGGGGCAGGCTGGGTATCTGAACATTGTTGCAGAATTTATTCTCAAAGCAGAATGAAAATTTATCAGGTTCCTGATATTTAAACATAAGAGGCCTCCCTTCAGCCACATTTTGATAAGAGAATTTACAAGGACATATTATTATAATTTTTCTGGAGGATTATCATTTGGCATTAACAAGCAGAATTAATGATAGTTAATTAAAATGCTCGAACACATGAAATCTTGAACTTTTACAATATAATATGTAGATTGCTGTATATTAGTTCGGGATTTATATGAGAATTGTAGAAATATAGAAAGGAATAATAAAGTTTATAATGAAAAATGCGATTTTTTACCTTTCAATTTTTGTCTTAATGGCTGTTTGCTATATTATAGGTAATATAAGCGGGGCTGTAATTTTATCAGTAAAAATTAAGAAAGAGGATATTAGATTGCTCGGAAGCAGAAATCCGGGAACTACAAATATGACCCGTGTTTTCGGACTAAAGCTTGGGATTTTAACTTTCTTTATAGATTCAGCTAAAGGATTTATATGCGCCTTTATTGGTCAGTATATCTTATCTAATGTACTCAATTATAGCTATGAAAACAGTATATTTGTTGCGTATTTAGCCGGACTGTGCGTGATATTAGGTCATAATTATCCGATTGTATATAAGTTTAGAGGAGGTAAAGGTTTCGCAACCACTATTGGTGTTCTAATTGCTTTGCAACCTATACCGACTGTCGTTTTTGGGCTGGCCGGAATACTGTTATTATTAATAGTTGAACGTATGTCAGTTTTTGCTTTAGTGTTCTTTTTGGTTGAGGCAATATATCATCAAATATCATTTGGAAATTATAATCCACCTATATCACTTATAGCCTGGAGCTATTTTATTTTGGGCGTAATAGCGCATCTGCCGAACATAAAAAGGTTAGTGCAGAAGAGTGAAGAGCCCTTGTCTTTTATACGGGATTTAAAAAGAAAAATAAAGAACTCTCTGCTGAATACAGAAAAGTAAATTAAATGCTCTGAAAATCAAACAGGATGCCTGTATGGCCGGAAAGCTGGCTGCAGGCATCCTGTTTTCTATATGCGTAGTAATAGTATTTCCCTTATATGATATTATTCGTCTACAGAGGTAGAATATATTTGCAAGCATGCACAATAGGCCTCTGCTTTATGGGGCAGCTTTATTGCTTGCTGCTTATAGCTAGAGCTATTTTGACGGTTTTATTATTGTCTGACCACCCATATATGGCTGAAGGGCTTTCGGGATATTTACGCTTCCGTCGGCATTCAGGTTGTTTTCAAGGAAGGCAATAAGCATACGGGGTGGTGCCACAACAGTATTGTTTAAGGTATGGGCGAAGTATTTGCCGTTCTCGCCTATCACTCTGATCTTTAAGCGGCGGGCCTGTGCATCGCCTAAGTTGGAGCAGCTCCCAACCTCAAAATACTTTTTCTGTCTCGGTGACCAGGCCTCAACGTCCACTGATTTAACCTTAAGGTCTGCCAGATCTCCTGAGCAGCATTCAATAGTCCTTACTGGAATATCAAGGCTGCGGAAGAGCTCAACAGTATACTGCCAGAGCTTGTCAAACCAGCTCATGCTGTCCTCAGGCTTGCATACAACTATCATTTCCTGCTTTTCAAACTGATGGATGCGGTATACACCTCTTTCCTCAATGCCATGGGCACCCTTTTCCTTCCTGAAGCAAGGTGAGTAGCTTGTTAAGGTCTGAGGCAACTTCTCCTCAGGTATAATTGTGTCTATGAATTTGCCAATCATGGAATGCTCACTGGTTCCGATAAGGAATAAGTCCTCACCCTCAATCTTGTACATCATAGCTTCCATTTCAGCAAAGCTCATAACACCTGTTACAACCTCGCTGCGGATCATAAAGGGCGGTATGCAATAGGTAAAGCCCTTGTCAATCATGAAATCCCTTGCATAGGAGATTACTGCGGAATGCAGTCTTGCAACATCGCCCATCAGATAATAAAAGCCGTTGCCTGCAACCTTTCTTGCGCTCTCCAGGTCAATACCGTTAAGTCTTTCCATAATTTCTGTATGATAAGGAATTTCAAAGTCAGGTACCTTTGGCTCGCCAAATCTTTGCAGCTCCACGTTTTCACTGTCATCCTTGCCGATAGGAACACTGGGATCAATGATATTGGGTATAACCATCATAATATTTTTGATTTTTTCCTGAAGCTCGGTCTCCATAGCCTCCAGCTCCGACAGACGCTCGGAATCGGCAGTAACCTTCTTTTTTAATTCCTCGGCTTCGGCCCTTTTTCCCTGTGCCATCAGGCCGCCTATTTCCTTGGAAATTTTATTGCGCTCAAAGCGCAGATTGTCTGCCTCCTGCTTAACACTTCTGCTTTGGGCATCAAGAGCTATAACCTCATCCACCAAAGGCAGCTTATGATCCTGAAATTTATTGCGGATGTTTTGCTTTACAATCTCGGGATTTTCTCTTACAAATTTGATATCCAGCATAGTATTCCTCCTTTTGATTCTTATTTTGGTTTTGGCAGCTTATAAATTTAACGCTTAATCCGGAATTTTCCATACTATTTATTATTTTTTCATAGAAATTCCTGTAAATAAAAAACCTTCCATCCCAGATAATTGGGACGGAAGGACTCCGCGTTGCCACCCAAATTGCCGGATATTAGATATCCGACCACTCGAACGTACGATAAAGGGTACGAACCTTCGATTCATCACCGACAGCTCCGAAAGTGGAAGGATTCATCCTTTCACCGGTTTGCACCAAACACCGGCTCTCTGCAGAAAGTCACGAATCGTAGCTTTCATCATAGCTGTGAATTGATATTACATTATGTAATATTATAGTATTAAATATAACGGTTTGCAAGTGCTTTTATTATATTTTGAAGCAGTCAATCCGGTTAGCGATTGACTGCTATGGCAATTCTATCCCGTTCGGATTCGGCTAATTCTATTATAATTAAAGCTTCAGAAATTTTTTAATTTTTCTTATTAATAAAACAAGTAAAATAACCAGCAATAGCAAAACAACAGTAACAGCAATGATTATAACACTCATTTTGGGATATGGAAAGAGCTTGCCAAAGATAAAAGTAGTATTAATTAATATGTATATTTTATTGCTTATCATTAAAATTATTAGGAGCATCAAAACAAGTATTAAAAGTATTGTTACTATCTTCATTAATTTAGGCAAAAAGCGCATTTCATCAACTCCTTTAGTAAAGTATAAAGAGAAACAGGAACAAATATTCCAGGCAGAAGAATTAATATGCCCGGCAAAAGAATAAAAAGTATCAGACAAAAAAATAGCTGTATAAGATTAGGATTAATTTGCTTGATAGAGGATTGCCTGAGTGCTAGAATATGGTTGAAGCTAATACTATAATATGGAACGGGGTATGGGTAAATGGGAAATTTTTTCAGGGATAAAATTAAGGCTTTAGTATTTTTGCTTTTAGCTATTGTTCTGATATTGCAGCCGTCAGGCTTTCATAACAGCAGAGCGCAGGCACAGGGGAAGGCAGTGACCATACTGTTTACCAGTGATATGCATGATAATTTCCTTCCCTTCAAAAGTGTAACTGACGGAAAAATAACAAGCCTTGGAGGCTATGCCAGACTGATGACAGCCATAGAGCAGCAAAGACAGCTGGACCCGGAAGCTGTTCTTGTGGATGGCGGTGATTATTCGATGGGAACACCCTTTCAGACTATATTTGCCAGCAAATCGCCACAGCTGCGTATAATGGGCAGTATGGGTTATGATGCCACAACCTTTGGCAATCATGAATATGATTACAGGCCTGAGGGACTGGCAAAAAGTCTGGAAAGCGCTATTGCCAGCGGTGAGCCGCTTCCTGCCATAGTGCAGGCTAATGTGACATTTCCTGCAGACAAGGATGGGAAGATGTCTGATGATCTTGCCAGACTTAAAAACGCCATGGAGGAATACAAGGTCCGGGATTATATTGTTATCGAAAGAAATGGAGTAAGAATTGGTATATTTGGTATAATGGGTAAGGAATCGGCATCGATGGCTCCGATGTCGGGAGTTGTATTTACCGACCCCGTTGAAAGTGCAAAAAAGGTGGTAAAGGCTCTTAAGGAGCAGGAACAGGTAGATTTAATTGTTTGCCTGTCCCATTCCGGTACAAGTATAAAAAAGGATAAATCGGAGGATGTTATATTAGCAAAGTCGGTACCTGATATTGATGTCATTATCAGCGGCCATTCTCATACAAGGCTTGAGGAGCCGATAATTGTTGGAAATACGGTAATTGGTTCCCCAGAGGATTACGGCAGGTATCTTGGTGTTATAAAGCTTGTACAGTCGGAAGCAGGAAGCTGGGAGCTGGAGAAATATCAGCTAGTACTGATTGATGAAGGCCTAAAGGAGGATGAAGGCCTGGCCAGGAGGATAGAAGAATTTAAGGCTATGGTACAGGAGGAGTATTTTGAACTGTATGGTCTTGAATATGACGAGGTCATAGCCTATTCACCCTTCCAGTTTCAGACACCTGATGAAATCAGCAGAGTCCATGCAGATTCTACTATAGGTAATCTTATAGGGGATGCTTACATTTATGCGGTAAAAAAAGCAGAGGGAGCAAACTATGAGCCGGTCGCTGCTGCTGTTGTTCCCACAGGAACTGTCAGAAGCACTATTTATAATGGTCCTGTTACCGTTGCGGACGCATTCTGTATAAGCTCGCTGGGAGTAGGAGCTGACGGTATTCCCGGCTATCCGCTAATAAGTGTATACCTGACCGGAAAAGAGCTGAAAACCTTGTGTGAGGTGGACGCATCCATTGCTCCTATCATGAGTACAGCTCAGCTGTATCCGGCAGGCCTAAGCTACAGCTTTAACCCCAACCGCCTGATATTCAACAAGGTGACTGATGTAGCCCTGATGGATGCTGATGGAATAAAAACAGAGATAGATGACAAAAAGCTGTACAGAGTAATAGCCGGTCTTTATTCAGCCCAGATGCTGTCAGTGGTGGGTGAAAAGTCCTTCGGCCTTATGTCCCTGGTTCCAAAGAACAAGGACGGAGAGCCTATAACGGATTTTGAAGAGCATATCATTTATCAGAATATAGATGGAAAGCAGCAGGAGGTAAAGGAATGGTACGCCATTGTTGAGTACCTTAAATCCTTTGACCAGGTGGAGGGTGTTTCTCAGATACCTGATTATTACAGCCAGACGCATGGCAGAAAGATTGTTGATGACAATAAAAATATCATAAACCTTGTTAAAAGTCCCAATGCGATCTCCCTGACAGTTTATATAGCAGTTCCTCTGCTGGCTGCTTTGATAATATTCCTGCTGGTCAAGCTTGTTAAACTCATAAGAAGAAGGATAAGACGACAGGGTTAAATTCTGTAATTTATATTTATACTAATATACTTAATTTACTTAGGAGAAGCATCGTGGGAAGGGACAGGTTTTTCTTTATTGCTGCCATGCTGATCTTCGGCAGCATAGGCTTGTTTGTCAAAAGCATATATTTACCCTCTGGTCAGATAGCGTTTGCAAGAGGAGCTATCGGCTGCTGCTTTCTGATGGCGGCCGGCCTTTTTAGCGGGAATAAGCCGTCCTGGAAGGCTATCCGGCAAAATCTTATAGCTCTTGTTCTGTCAGGAGCAGCAATCGGATTTAACTGGATACTGCTATTTCAGGCATATCGCTATACATCTATTGCCAATGCCACCTTAAGCTATTACTTTGCCCCTGTCTTTGTGATATTTTTGTCGCCTTTTCTGCTGAGGGAAAGGCTTTCCATAGTTAAGTCGGCATGTGTTGTTGCCGCTGTTGCAGGTTTGTTTATGATCATAGGATATGGTGCCGAGGCAGGAAAAAATCATATAGTCGGAATTGTATACGGGCTTATGGCAGCTGTTTTGTATTCTGCTGTAGTAATTATAAATAAATTTATAAAAAGCCTGGGGGGTATGGAAACAACTATTATTCAGCTGGCTATTGCAACGGTCGTTCTTTTTCCTTATATAATGGCCAGCGAAAAAATACAGATTTTTGGTCTGGATATCAGGTCAAGCCTGCTATTACTGGCTGTAGGTATCATTCATACAGGGCTTGCCTATCTGCTGTATTTCACGGCTCTTAAGCAGCTTGACGGCCAGACAATAGCCGTACTTAGCTATATCGATCCTATATCGGCAGTTATATTTGCCAGCATCATATTTGCAGAGCCAATGAGCCCCTGGCAGATACTTGGAGCGGCTTTGGTGCTTGGCGCCGGTATTGTAAGCGAGCTGTGTGGAAACAGGCAGAGGAAGAAGAAGTACAATAAATAAGGTATAAAAACAGTGCGCCCATCGGGCGCACTTTATAACTATAATACAGTTTCTTCTGAATATGCCTTGGTATGAAATCCTTCAGTTGCCTTTTTGTCTATAATGCGTTGTCAAGACATAGTCAAAGCTTTAGTCTGTTTCCCTATATTTTCTGTTGCTTCAGATAGCGGGCCAGCCTCTTTTCAAAATCATCCACGGATATGTTAAGGCTTGCAAATACCTCAGGCTCAACCCTGATCCTGTCTGATGCGGAGAGGGCCCTCCAGGCATAAGCCTGGGCGATATTGACCGCCGATACCAGCTCATTATGAACAATATTATTGTCTGTGGGCCTGTGGTGATAAAGGGTCGCTTCATATATTGAAAATGGCAGATCCCAGATATCTATAAAATGAGCGCCCACCATCTGATGGCTATGCTGATAATCCTCATGGTCCAGCTGGATAAGCTTTTCGATAGATGCGTCGGCTCCAAAGCCGCTGCTTTGCTTTTTGCGGAGGCTGTTAAGCTGAATTAGTAAACCGATGTTATGCATCAGGCCGGCAAACATACTTGCCTCAGGTGGTTGCTTGTGCAAAAAGGCCTCGTATATGAACAAAAAGATTCGGCTTGTCAGATAAGAATGCGTTTGCAGCGTATCAAATGCACCACCGTCCGCTTTATCGGATTTGAGGCTGCTCTTTAAGCTTGCCCAGTAAATAAAGCTTTTGAGATTGGGCAGGCCGATATACTGGGCTGCCTGTCTTATAGAATTGGGCATAACACCATAAATGGCCGTTTGTGATACTTCCAGCAGACAAGAGGAGATATCAGGATCTGACTCAATTAGATTTATTACCTCATTCAGGTCTTCTTCGTTGAGCCTGGCTATAATTTCGTTGCAATTGCCCGGTGAATCATATATTTGGTCAAGATCATCTATAATATCAATCAAATCTTTCGAATTCATCTGGTCTTCATTCTCAAACAGCTTTTTTACATTCATCAAAAAATCATTATTATTCCAGGGCTTGAATATATACAGCTTTGCCAGATTATGAAGAAGGGCACGATACATGGGCTTTTCCTCTGTGTAGCCGCTAAGGAGTATGCGTATGATCTTAGGGTATTTTTCCTTGACAATATTCAGAAGCCTGTAACCGTCAACGAGGGGCATACGCATATCGCTGATAATCATATCAATACCTTCGGATTCGATAATGCTTAAAGCATCGTTGCTGTTTTGTGCAGTGTATATTCTGTAATCGGTATCCATAAACATTCGGGTCAGAGATTTCAGAATTTGGATTTCATCATCCACGATTAGTATTTTTTTCATATCTTTTACCGCCCTTTCTATGTATCTTTCTTTATGCCTGTTGATGCCTGAATTATACTGCCGGCAGGATTAATATAAATGAAGCTCCCTTTCCGGGTGTGCTTTCAGCAGTAATTTTACCACCATGCTTATTGACAATAATGTCATAAGCGATACTTAGACCAAGGCCGGTACCCTGACCCACTTCCTTGGTAGTAAAAAATGGCTCAAATATCTTTGTTAGGTTTTCCTCCGGTATACCCGGACCATCGTCAGCTATTTCAATTCTTATATTATTCCCTTCCTGTAGGGCTTTAATCGTTATTTTACCCAGGGAGATCCGGTTCTGGCTCTTAATAGCCTGAGCTGCATTGACAATCAGATTTATAAAAACCTGGCTCAGCTGGTTCCTGTTGCAATATATGATGATATCCTTGGGAAGCACAAGAGCTATTTTTGCTACATATTTTACCTCGTTGTTGGTGATTAATATTGCCTGGTGCAGCAGCTCCTGAAGGCTGTGGTAGCCTTTTTCATCCCCCTTGTCGCTTCTGGCATAGATGCGCAGGGAATTTACTATATCACTTATCCTTTCCAGACCACCCTTTGTCTCGGTAAAGATATCATTTACATCCTCCAGTATGAAATCCAGATTCAAGCTGTTGAATTTCTGATTTAATTCAATGACAGATTCCTCAGAAGGGGCCAAATTGCCGGAGAGCAGCTTTTCCTTATAAAGGGCCAAAAACTCGCTTATTTTAGAAAAATGCTTCTGCAATACCTCAAAATTGCTGCTGATATAACCCATTGGATTGTTGATTTCGTGGGCAACTCCCGCCGCAAGCTGCCCGATGGCGGCCATTTTCTCAGATTGCACCAGATTGAACTTTGCTTCACTTAGCTGGGCATTAATCTCCTTTAATTCCTCGTTCTGCCTTTTGGTGACCTCCAGCAGGGCCTTCAGGTTATTTAAGCTTTTTTTGGCTTCTATAGCTACCTTTAGCCTTGCATGAAGCTCCACCGTATTGATGGGCTTATTGATATAGTCGAAGGCTCCATGCTCGAAGCATTCCTTGTAGGTATCCATGTCATCGATAGTGTTGAAGATAATGATAGGGATATCGTCATACTTTTTATTTGAGCGCAGGAGCTTAAGCAAATCAAGGCCTGTAAGCGCAGGCATCACCAGATCCGTAATAAGTATGTCGATATCGTACTCATCCAGAATTGCCGTAACCTGTCTGGGATCATCACATAGAAGAATTTGGGATATTTCAGGCATATCCTCGAGATTTCTCTTTGCCAGAGATAAATTGAAGTGACTGTCATCCACCACAAGTATATTCATCCTGAACCTCCATACGCATAATTAGCCTTCCAAAGCCGACTGCGCAGTAAGCTAATCCTGTTCAGCAGACATTGACGGCTAAAGGAGCTGCTTTTTCATATATTCCTATAGCCTAAACCTTCTCCGAAGATAGCGATAAAATATATAGCTTATGACTATACAATTATTGACTAAAAAGAGCTTTTGTATAGAGCATATTCTGCGTTTGGGTTAAATGATAAAAAAATGCATCAATTTGTCAATGATATAGTTTTTGCTTATACAATTATAACATTCGATTGAAATTATTTCAACCTGAATGTAAAATATAGCCAGGGCAGGCCTGCTGCAAGGCTTCTTCCGAGCTTTTGACTTTAGCTATTAGTTACAAAAAATATTTTCAATATTTTAAATTATGGTATAATATGACTAAAGGAATACTCGGGGGTAAGAGCATGCTTAAGGTGTTTTTGGTTGAGGATGAGGTTGTTGTCAGGGAAGGTATTAAAAATTCAATAGACTGGGAAAAGAACGGCTTATTTTTTTGCGGGGAGGCTTCCGACGGTGAGCTTGCCTATCCGATGATTGTCAAGGAAAAGCCCGATATTGTCATCACCGATATAAGAATGCCTTTCATGGACGGACTGGAGCTGGCAAGGCTTGTTAAAAAGGATATGCCCTGGGTAAAAATTATTATTCTGAGCGGATATGGCGAATTTGAATATGCCAAGGAAGCAATTGATATCGGAATTACCCAGTACCTTCTTAAGCCAATCAGCAAGCAGGAGCTGACCAAATGCCTGATAACAATCCGTGACAGGATAATAGCCGAGCAGAACGAGCATGCCGCCTTCGAGAAGTATAAGGCTGTTTTAAAGGAATATTATGCTGAGGATAAAAGGCGCCTCTTTTATGATATGGTCGGAGGTCAGTGCTCCCTTGAGGATATAATGGAGAGGGGCAAAAGGCTGAATCTTGATTTGCAGGCCGGAGCATATAACATAATTCTATATATAATAAGGGATATAAATCAGATGCAGGATGACAGCAAAGCAGCCGGACTGGCAAAGGAACTGGAGGAATTGCTGGAGAAGCATGTTAATGCGGTTATTTTTGATTGCCTCCTGGAGGGCAATGCCCTGCTTCTTAAAGGTGAAGATATCGGGGAGGTTAGCAGGCTTCAGGAGGAGATAATAGTACAGATGAAGCAGGTATTATCAGGACATAAGGATATATTCTATTTTGGAGGTATTGGAAAGCCGGTTGAAGATATATCCGGGCTGGCTGTTTCCTTTCAGGAGGCCAGCAGGGTATTTGCCTACAGATATATTCTTGATGAAAGCCGGATATTAGACTACAGGGATATAGCCCAGGCAGGGCAGCTGCAGGATGATGGAATGGATTTGGATAATATCCTGCATTTGAACAAAAAGAAGGCTGAGGAATTTTTAAGAAGCGGCAGCAAAAAGGATATTCATTATTTTGTAGAGGAGTATTTAAAATGCATAAGTAACGACAGCCGCAGCTCCCTGTTGTTCAGGCAATACATAATTGTGGATATGTACTATATAGCGGTAGCATTTGCCCAGGAGATGGGCTTTGGCAGGGAGAATATAGCCGAGCCCTTTAATGATAAGCTGAGGCTGAATATGCTGTCTTCCTTTGAACAGATTCGGCAATATATTGAGGAAATATTTGGTCATGTTATCGATTTAAGGGATAATATTTCCTCCAGCAAATTCAATGATATTATAAACAGGGCCAAGACTTATATTAATGATAATTATACCAATGACAAGCTTTCGCTGAATCAGGTGGCAAGCCATGTATATTTATGTCCTACCTATTTCAGCGCCATTTTCAGTCAAAAAACAGGACAAACCTTTATTCAGTATCTGACAGATCTGCGTATGAGCAAGGCAAAGGAGCTGCTAAAATGCACCGATATGAAAACCGCGGAAATCGCTTATGCAGTAGGCTATAAGGATCCGCATTATTTTTCTTATCTTTTTAAGAAAACCCAGAACTGCACACCGAAGCAATACAGGCTTGGATAAGGCGGCGGCAGAGTGAGAGGTGAGGCCAATGAGCTTTAAATTCACAAATTCGATAAAGAATAAGTTTAATAATATGAGTCTTACTGTAAAGATAAGATTGTATTTTGCATTTATTCTTTTTATATTTTGCTGCGCCTTTATCGTAATTTTTATCAAGCAGTTTCAATATAACAAGGAGTTTAACCAGATTATCAAAAATGCTACGGCGGCCAGCAGCTTCAGTATCGATTTTAAAAAGGACATAGATTATAAGATGAACCAAATCATTTTTAATGAAATGCCCTTTGACGATGTTTATAAGGAAATTGATGAGGCCGATGCCATTGCAGAGGAGCTGATAATAACAGCCAGATCAAAGGAATGTAAGGACAGGGCGCTGGCCATACAGAAATATCTTAAAAATCTGAGAACGCATGTCCATAATGTTGAAGAGAACATTGCCTCCAACGGTTTGTATGATGACAGGATTAAGATACTTGAAACCAAGATATATATCATAACCTCATTAATTCATAATACAATCATGGAATATACATACTATATCACCATTGAGCTTGAGAATTTCAGAAACGGCATGCATTCCAACATGGTTACCTCATTTGAGATTATTACCGTGATAGTTGCTGCGATTGCGGCAGGGGCCCTGTTTATATCCCTGATTATATCGGAAAGTATAACAAAGCCCATAAAGCAGCTGGGCATGATAACCCACCAGGTGGCAAAGGGGGACCTCAGTGTCAGATCGGATATAAAGAACGGGGCAGAGGTAAAGGTCTTAAGCGATTCCCTGAATATTATGATAGAGAAGCTCAGCAACCTGATTGAAACCGTTAAAAACGAGCAGATCAGCCTTCGGGAGGCTGAATTCAAGCTGCTTCAGGAGCAAATAAATCCGCATTTTTTATATAATACCCTTGATACAATTATCTGGCTTTCCGAAGCCAACAAATCGCATGCGGTTATTGACATGGTGACATCACTTTCCTCATATTTTAGGGCATCACTCAGCAAGGGCAAGAGCGTAGTAACATTAAATGATGAAGTCCTGCATGTATCCAGCTATCTTTCGATACAAAAGCTTCGTTACGGTGATATACTTGAATATGAGATAGATATACCAGACAGCCTGGGAAAGTGCTCTATACCAAAGATAACTCTCCAGCCTCTGGTGGAGAATGCATTATATCATGGAATAAAGAATAAAAGAGGCAAAGGACGTATTCAAATCAGTGGTAAAATGCAGGATGAGCTGCTGGTTCTGACGGTGGAGGATGACGGAATGGGTATGAAGCCTGAGAGGCTGCAGGAGGTTATGGAAGGGATTAGCGGTAATGATGAAAGCAATAAGAATTTTTTCGGCCTATATAACGTAAATAAAAGAATCCAGCTTTATTATGGAACTCAGTTTGGCATCAGTCTGGAAAGCGCTTATGGTGAAGGAACAAGGGCGACTGTTTGTATCCCGTTTTCAACTGAGCAGGAGCTGCCGGATGCTAATATCGGCGGGGAACGTGTATTGCTGCGGAATGGAGGTTGTTTTTGATGAAAATAGTCAAAAGGCTGCTGACCTTATCAATAATTGCAGCCATGCTGATTTCCTGTATGGCCTGCAAGAAAAAAACACAGGAAAGCTACAGCTATGAGAAGGACCTGATCGTAGTGGGGTATGTACAGGTTGGTGCGGAATCAGATTGGCGCAGGGCCAATACACTTTCCTTTGAAAATACCTTTACCGAGGAGAACGGCTATAAGCTTCTGCTGGCTGACGGGCAGCAGAAGACTGAAAACCAGATAGAGGCAATACGCTATTTTATCCAGCAGGATGTTGACTACATAGTACTGGCTCCAAATGTCGAGACAGGCTGGGAGGGGATTCTGATGGAGACTAAGGAAGCAGGCATTCCAGTAATCCTGACCGACAGGCAAATTAAGGTGTCGGATGATAGCCTGTACGTTTGTTGGGTAGGCGGCAATTTTGAAAAGGAGGGTAAGGATGCCGGCAAATGGCTGGCGGACTATCTGGAAAAACAGGGCAGAGCGGATGAAATCATCAATATTGTTACCCTTCAGGGTACTATCGGCTCCTCTCCCCAGGTGGGACGCACCAGGGGCTTCGCGGCTGTAATGGCGGAGCATCCCAACTGGAGGATGCTGGACATGCAAAGCGGAGAATTCACCCAGTCCAAGGGCCAGGAGGTTATGGAGGGCTTTCTGAGGCGCTTTGATAATATTGATGTAGTAATAGCCGAAAATGACAACATGGCTTTCGGGGCTATTGATGCCATTAAGGCGGCCGGACTTGATCCCGGGGATGATATAATTATTGTATCATTTGATGCAGTAAGGGCTGCATTTGAAGCAATGATAGCCGGGGACTTGAATGTTTCGGTAGAGTGCAATCCCCTGCACGGACCGAGAGTTGCCGAAATAATTCAAAGGCTTGAAAGAGGCGAAGAGGTTGATAAGATTCAGTATGTGGATGAAGGGATTTTCCCGGCGGAAACAGCCGCAGAATTAATTGGTACACGCCCGTACTAGGAATTATATATAAATTTAAGTCAGTACAAGGACAAGCAAGACCTGTTTTGCAGGACTGTATTGCAGGCGACCTGTACTGATTTTTTTGTCCGTTTTGTGATGCTTTGTTCTTTTCAATGAGAGGGATTGCCTGCATTTATTTTAGACTTAGTAAATAAGCTTTAGAGAACCATAGGGTTGTTGTTTATCTCATATATTGTGGCGTATATTCATTGGCTTGCATAGAATAAGAGAGTTTTGCAATTTTCAACAAAAATATAATTATGGAATGTGAAGGGACTACATGCTATAATTGGGACATGAAGGAGGGTTATGTATGGAGCGGATAAAGAAAATGAAGGCCTGTTACATAGTATGTTATATACTAATTCTGAGTCTTGCCATGCTGCTGGTATTGCCATCACATGCAACAGGTGAAGTCACTCCCATAACCGAGTTGAAGAATAAACTGGAGAATATTTCGGAAGAGGAAAAGAAGGTTCTGTCCGAGCTGTTTAGCCTGGAGCAGGAAATAGCCAGCCTGAAGGCTGATGAGCTTAAGCTTTCAGAAGAGATAAAACAGCTGCAGAATTCCATAAGGCAGCTGGAAAGCTCCATAGAGGAAAAGCAAACAGAGTATGATAATCGATGCGATATACTCAGACAGGTTCTGGTAAGCCATCAGCGCAGGGGGCCGGCCTCCTACCTGGAGATACTCCTTCAGGCTCGTGATCTGTCAAGCTTCATCAAGAGCCTAAATATTATAAAGGATATATCCCATAATACAAATGAACTGCTAAATGAGCTTAAGCAAAAGCAAGGAGAGCTTAAGGAGCAAAAAGCCTCTCTGGAGCAGGAGAATGCCCTGCTTGTGAAAAAGCGGGATGAGCTGGAGTTGGATATAGCAAACAGGATGCAGCTGCAGGAGCAAAAGGAGGAATATCTGGCAAAGCTTAAGCAGGAAGGAACATATTTTGAGGAGCAGCTGCAGCTGGTTACTGCCATGTGGGAGAGATGTACAAAGCTGCTGCCTGAGCTTAGCAGGGAGATAACCGATATTATCGGCGGAGGATATGTCGGGCTTGAGGATCTTAATGTCAGCTTTGGCTTTTTTAAAATTTCTGGTTATATCGAGGAGGATACCTTTAACAATGTTTTGTCAGAGCATGGCTCGCTTGCCAAGGCAATATTCCGCTTTGAGGATGACAAAGTACTTATAGAGGTCCCGGAGGAGAGACTACTGCTGATTGGTAATTTTGAAATCACCGGTGAAAGCGAGGTCAGCTTTATGGCGGAGGAAGGCTACTTCTATGATCTGCCACTGGAAAAAAGCTCGATTGACGAAATCTTTGGCAACGGTACCCTGACAATTGACTTTAATAAAATAGCGGATGATGTTATTACAATTAACTTCAGGATAACAGAGGTTGGCAGTCAGGAGGGAAGTCTGTATTTCACAATTACTCCGCAGTTTTAATTACCAAATGGCAGACTAATCAGAAGCCTGAAATCCGGCTGACTAAATCTGATATGGCTGACCGGACAAAAATCTGGAAGCAATACTTGATAATAACCGGAGCAATGAGATAAGACCAGGTCTTTGTAAAGCCAATGCGCAGAGAATTTGGACAGCAGAGGCAGTGATACAGATTAAGTATCAATTAAAGGAGCAATAGTATATGGATAAGAGTATAATCAAGGCCAGTGATCTTTCTTTGGTTTACAAGGATGGAACAAAAGCAGTGAATAAATTAAATATTGAAATTAATCCTGGCGATCTTGTATATATAACAGGCCCCAGCGGTTCAGGAAAGACCAGCTTTCTTAAGCTGCTTATGGGAATTGAATTCCCCACAGGCGGAAGCCTTAATGTGCTGGGGGTGGATATAAAAAAGGGCCGGCAGGGCAGGATTCAGAAAATGCGCAGGCAAATTGGTCCTATATTTCAGGAATTTAAGCTAATTGAGGGTAGAACAGCACTGGAGAATGTATGCATGGGCATGCGATTTTTTGGAATAAGGCCCTCGAAGATAAAGAAACAGGCTATGGAGGCACTTATCAGGGTCGGTCTGGAAAGCAAGATACATACCAAGGTGGAAAATCTGTCCTGGGGGCAGGCCCAAAGGGTGGCAATTGCCCGTGCCGTGGTTAGAAAGCCGAAGCTGTTGCTGGCTGATGAGCCCACCGGAAATCTGGATCACGAAAATGCCGTAAGCATGCTGCAGCTTCTTGGTTCATTCTGTGACAGCAATACGGCTGTTGTTATAACAACCCATGCGACGCATCTGATAGAAAATCAGAAAAATGCAATATATGTACATGTGGACAAGGGTGAATTCAGCATAAAGACAGGAAAAGCAGGAATAGCGGCAATATCATAAGCCTGCTGTGATTATGCCCGGTATCATTATATGGCACAGGTATGCTAAAGGAGGTTGCATTTAATGAAAAGCCTTTTCTATAATATGGGCTATTTTATTCGGGAGCTCTTTAAGACAATAAGGCTTTCAGCTTTGTCCAATTTCTTTTCCTTTATAGGCACATCACTGATCCTGCTTTTATTCGGCCTTATTTTAATAAGCTGGTGGATTGGCGATAATCTGGTTTCCTCCCTGAAGGATGAGGCGCAAATAAGTGCTTATTTCTCACCTGGAATGGAGCAGGAGCAGATGCATAAGCTGGTGGATGAAATAGCGTCAATGGACGGGGTGACAACAGCCAGATACATAGATACTGAAATGGCCTATGAGGAAAACAAGAGGCTTTTGGGGGATGAGGCCGATATACTGGAGCTCTTCGATGACAATCCCTTTGAAAGCTATATAGATATTCGCATTAATCTGGACGACATGGATTCTGTTATAAGCAGGGTGACAAGCCTGCAGGGAATAGACTATGTAAGGGATAACAGGGATGTGCTGGCTCAGCTTAAGAGTCTGGTAAATGCCATAAAGCTGATTGGGTCTGTGGTGGCCCTTGCTGTTGGAATTACTACGATTATAATCATATCACATATGATCAGGCAGGGAATATATAACAACAGGGAGCAGATAAACACCCTGTGGCTGCTGGGGGCGCCTTCCTGGTTTATTGGTTTTCCCTTTGTTCTGGCAGGAATTTTGCTGACTCTTTTAGGTGGATTTGCTGCGGTCGGGCTGATAGTACTTATGCTGGAGAAAGGCTATGCGCAGCTTAGCGGCTATCTGATGTTTTTGCCGTTTCCTTCTGTCAGTGAGCTTAAGCAGAATATAAGCTATATTATAATAGTAATCAGTGCAGGACTTGGCTTGTTCGGAAGTCTGTTTGGACTGTCTTCGATAAAGAAGGATTAGAGCGAAAAAAAGACTTAGACTAACGGCTATATTGCCTGAATAGTTGGAGGATAGTATGATTTTAACAAGGAAGAACATAAAGAACGGGGACGAGCTTTCGATACTTGGATTTGGCTGTATGAGATTTCCCACCACAAAGGGCGGAAGCATCGATGAGAAAAGGTCAATTGCCCTGATGCGGGACGCTGTGGATAAGGGGATTAATTATTTTGATACTGCCTATTTTTATAATAACGGGCGCAGTGAATCCCTGTTGGGTGAGGCCCTGCAGGGTGGCTATCGCCGTAAGGTAAAGATTGCTACAAAGCTGCCACCATTTATGGTTGGCAATCTGGATGCTGCCAAAAAGATATTCAAAACACAGTTATCCAAGCTGCAGACGGACTATATAGACTATTATCTTCTGCATATGTTGTCGGACAAAGCCGGCTTTGACAGGATGGAAAGGATAGGCGTTATAAAGTGGATGGAGGAGCTGAAAAGGAATGGAGTAATAAATAATATAGGCTTTTCCTTCCATGGCAGCAGGGCTGACTTTGAGGAGCTGATAAAGGCTTATCCCTGGGATTTTTGCCAAATCCAGTACAATTATCTGGATGAAAACAAGCAGGCCACAAAGTTAGGGCTACAGCTGGCCCATAGCCTTGGTATACCGGTTATAGTAATGGAGCCCCTGCGGGGAGGAAAGCTGGTAAACAATCTGCCGGCTGAGGTTATAAAGGAGTTTAAGTCATATGCTCCCGACAGAAGCCCTGCAGAATGGGGGCTCAGATGGATCTGGAACCATCCGGAGGTAACTGTGATACTGTCCGGTATGAGCGATGAGGAGCAGCTGGCTGAAAATGTAAGGATAGCCCAGGATGCCCATGCCGGTTCATTAACTTATAAGGAGCTTGAAATATTTGAGCGGGTCAAGGCTATATTACAGGAGAAAACCAAGGTGCCTTGTACAGGCTGCGCTTATTGTATGCCCTGTCCGGCAGGAGTTGATATACCCGGCTGCTTTGCCGCCTATAACGACAAGTATTTGTTGGCTGATAAGCGCTACCGTTTTAAATATCTCCAGACTCTTGGAGTTATGTCAAAGCGGCCTGCCTTTGCCTCCCAGTGCATTGAATGCGGCAAATGTGAACAGCATTGCCCCCAGAATATTCAGATTCGCCAGGAGCTGAAAAGGGTTAAGAAGGAGTTTGAGCCGGCAGGCTTTAAGCTGGTGGTATCGCTGGCAAGGAAATTTATGAGGGTGAAATAGATCTTGCTCGGTTTATGATTTTAATCTATTGCTTACGCAGAAATTCTAAGAGATTAAAACTATGAACTTTTAAGAGATTGGTACTATAAAAAGATTTCTAATTGATGCATTTTTTGATACTCTCCTTCCAATAATAGAATTAGCTGGTCTAATTTGAGGAAAATCAGGCGGGGCAATTCTATAAGAGTTGATGGAAGGAGGGTATAAGTATTTAGAAAAGAATGCAGCTTGTAAGAACTAAAATATTTGAATACGGCGATGAGGAAATGAACTATCTAAAGAGTGTTGACAGGCTTCTGGGAGAGGTAATCGAGCGTATAGGCAAAATAGAGCGTGTTATTATACCCGACCTTTTTCCGGCACTGGTATATGCAATAATCGGGCAGCAGATATCGCTTAAGGCAGCCCGTACTATCTGGGGCAGAATGATGGAAAGGTTCGGTAACATAACACCGGAGAGGGTGACAGAGCTGTCAATTGAGGATATACAGCAATGCGGCATGCAGACCACCAAGGCAAAATATATAAAAGGTATAGCTGATAAGGTAGCTAGTGGAGAGCTGGACCTTGAGCAGCTGCGCTCCCTGCCTGATAAGGAAGTGATAAAAAGGCTGTCCTCCTTAAACGGAATAGGGGTATGGACGGCGGAAATGCTGCTGCTGAACTGTCTTGAGCGCAAAAACATCATAAGCTATGGAGATATTGCCATTAGGCGGGGGATAATGAAGCTATACGGCCTGAACGAACTGACCAGGGAGCAGTTTGTGGTGTATAAAAACAGATACTCCCCTTACGCTTCGGTAGCGTCGTTGTATCTGTGGAAGGTATCATTCTGTGGAAGGTATCATATGAATAGGGTTACTAGAGCTATAAATGCTGTAAGGGATGAGGAAAGGTTCCGGATTCGGTAAAATTACCGACTCTGGAACCTTTTTATTAATGTCCCCCGAAGGGGTGCAAAGCTGAGTTTCCTTGGTCATTAGAACAAATTAAGGAAGGAATATTATCGTCCCCGAAGGGTGAAAGCTGTGACGCGAGATGTAACTCTGGTCTGTCGATACCGAGTGCTGTACCTCCAACTACCGTCCCCCGTAGGGGCGCGAGATGTAACAAATTAATCAAGGAGGGTTTTATGTTAAGTCATTTGCTACCGTCCCCCGTAGGGGCGCGAGATGTAACTAGAAGATGCCCAAAATGACTTATGGCAAATTTATCTACCGTCCCCCGTAGGGGCGCGAGATGTAACCAAATAAAATTACGGCATCTGATACTGGGTATGGCTACCGTCCCCCGTAGGGGCGCGAGATGTAACTGTAATTCTTTCTTATCATTCTTAAATGATGATACTACCGTCCCCCGTAGGGGCGCGAGATGTAACAGGCTTATGAGTACGACAAAAGCTTTATTGAGCACTACCGTCCCCCGTAGGGGCGCGAGATGTAACGTCACAAAGATAAAACATGCTATAGATTTGATATGCTACCGTCCCCCGTAGGGGCGCGAGATGTAACTATCGGCATCGAATACGAGGACGAAACCCTGCCCTACCGTCCCCCGTAGGGGCGCGAGATGTAACCTCAAATATGGTTAGATGATGCTTTATCAGTGGTTCTACCGTCCCCCGTAGGGGCGCGAGATGTAACATATCTAATGTAGCTATTATGATAGCAAGCAATACACTACCGTCCCCCGTAGGGGCGCGAGATGTAACACATAACAGAATTATATATACAAGATTTGATAAAACTACCGTCCCCCGTAGGGGCGCGAGATGTAACTATAGAGCGGGGAGGTGAGCTGATGGGCACATGGACTACCGTCCCCCGTAGGGGCGCGAGATGTAACGCGCGGTCTTGGCTCAACGGAGTGATTGATGCCGACTACCGTCCCCCGTAGGGGCGCGAGATGTAACATGATGATTGGCTCAAAGAGCATCCGATAGTTTATGCTACCGTCCCCCGTAGGGGCGCGAGATGTAACTGCTATAGTCTGAAAGACCGTAAAATCAAGGCTTTGCAGTTCCAAAAGTGCGAATCCCTATTAGTATAATGATTCGTTGGGCCTAAAAACACATTAAAAGTCCATAAAAGCTAGTATTTATCGTTGGTGCGAATCTCCCAGGGTTTTTATGTTTGCTTCACATTCGCACCAATGTTAAGGAAATGAATATTTGACATATTTCTTTGTGGATATTATACAAAAACAACCTGCTATATGTAAAGAATGATTTTATAAGCAGAAGAAAAGAAGCAATGATAACTTGTAAGCTAAATGACAGTTTATAAAATTTCAAGAATACAGGTACAAATTATTGTGAAATTGAAATGATATAAAAGACTTAAAATAGTTTTTCTATAATCAGTAAACGGCTGGTTTAGCTTGGAGTCATATTTATTTCAGTGAACGCTGTCAACCCCAATGTGTTCAGAAAGCCAGTGCGTCCCGTAATTAGATTTACTTCAGGGAAAATTATGGTATAATAAAAATAAATTGATATATACAGATATATACAATATCAAAGAAAGGGTTAATTAATATGGCAAGAGTACTGATTTCCGCAATAGGGACAGGTCAGAGAGGCAGGGAATATAAAAAAGCAATTTACAAATTTTCAAATTCTTCAAAAGAATATGAAACGTCATTTGTTGCATCGGCATTATGTGATTATCTGCAAGTGGACAAGCTTTATTTGGTAGGAACAGCAAAATCGATGTGGGAAGAAGTTTACAATTATTTTGCTATAGAAGCGCAACAGACGCCGGATTATGAATATTGGCAGGAATTAGCTGAAAAAGCTGAATCTTTTGATGTAAGCAATTATAAATCGGGAATTAGGGAAGAGGATTTAGAAAAACTTAATAAAACAATTGACAATTATTTAAAAAATAAGAAAGCTGAATCTATAAATGAGTTTTCATCAGGTGGTTCCCATTGTTTTATAATCAATTATGGTTTAAATGAATTTGAACTTTGGAACAACTTTGGTATTTTTATGCGAATTGGTGAAAAATTACATGAAGACGATGAAGTATATCTTGACATAACGCATGCTTTCAGGTCAATTTCATTATTTAATTACATAACCTTGGACTTAATTGGAATCTTAAAATTCAAAAAGTCATTTAAGCTGGCAGGCTTATATTATGGTATGTTGGATGCCAGCAGGGAGTTGGGATATGCTCCGGTAGTAGATCTCAGTCCATATTATAATTTGACATTATGGGCAAGAGGTGCATATAATTTTATTAATTTTGGAGATGGCTATATATTATCAGAATTGTTTCAAGAGCCTCAATTATCAGAGTATGTTAGGAACATATCTGAGATAGTCAATATTAATTATATTGCTGATTTTAAGAGTAATATAGATTCTCTTAATAAGTATCTGAGTAAAGATCAAGATTTTGATCCAGTTGTAAAATATATGTTTCCTTATTTATTAGAATTTACTGAACGATTTAAGGGAATTAACTCTGCCGGAAAACTTCAGTTGGCTTTAGCTGAATGGTATTTTGATAATAAACGCTACGCCCAGGGATATATATGTCTGGTTGAATCAATAATTACAAGGTTCCTCGAAATTTATCGCAAAAAAGACAGTTCGATATCGTGGATAGTAGAAAATAGGGAAAAAATAAAGCAGCTGATAAAACAGTATCTCTCCGAGGACAAAAAATATAGTTATATATCTGATGACTACACCAATATAAATAAGATTCGCGTTAATGTTGCCCACGCCGGTTATATAAGCAAAAATGATTTTAATGAGGATATTAAAAAAGCAAATCATTATCTTAATAATGTAAAAAAATATATTTTTGACGACAAACTATTAGCAGAGATAATTCAAAAATATCCATTTGAAATGTTAAAGGGAAAATAATATTAGTGTAAATTGAGCGGATGGATAATGTTTTACATAAATAACAGATTAATGATTTTTTGGAGGTTTACCATTTAAATGACATATAAGCCGCATTAGTACTATATTTTGCCTCTATAAATAATAATAAAATTATTATTGATTAATGGAAAATGAAAAAGAGGTAAAGAGGTTCCGGATTCGGTAAAAATCACCGATGAGGAACCTTTTATGCTTGTCCCTGTAGGAATGCAAATCTATAAAAGACGGTATATATCGCTGGTGCAAATCTCCCAGGGCTTTTATGTTTGCTTCGCATTCATATCAATGTAAGGAAGGTAATATTTTGACATATTTTGTTATTACCGCTTTTCTTTGTCCAAAATCAACCGATATCTTTTGTCCACAGATTACCGGAATTGCTGCCGGCTGAGAGCTTTTGTTGTTCTCAGCCGGCATTCTTTTTTCTTACATCCA
>Ga0134101_1000466_pt1 | contig 46025 bp, 44 predicted proteins | sample 12_3_2metaG_FD_94446 | JGI IMG/M metagenome (GOLD analysis project Ga0134101, IMG submission 94446) | Switchgrass degrading microbial communities from high solid loading bioreactors in New Hampshire, USA - 12_48_3.3_201_A2 metaG | ecosystem: Engineered > Bioreactor > Semi-continuous > Anaerobic...
ACGAAAGCTAAGCCCTCTAACGCCGATGATACTGCCTGGGCGACTGGGTGGGAAAGTAGGAAGCTGCCGGGAGAAAAGCGAGAGTTTATCTCTCGCTTTTTTTGTTGGTAGACAAAGAGATATCAGTAACAGAACTACTTTAATAATTTCTTCTTAGCCTGCAAATTAATTTGCAGGATTGTATAAAAGCTTTCGCTACAAGGCTGTTTCTCTCCATTGTCACTCGGTAAGAGATGAGTTATACTATAGTATCCCGCAAAACTGGTTAAAATATTAAAACTTTTAAAAAGTAAGTTACACCGGAAGTCAAAAACTCAAGGTTGTTACGCTGGGGTGTTTTTTCCCAGCGCACTGGTGGATGTTTTCCACCAGTGGTATTTGTTTGCTTTTTAATTTTTTCGTTCTTTCTTTATTCTTTGGGGGTTATAAGGGGGTAAACCCTCTTATTGTTCCATCTATTGTGCTTTTATCTTACGTCGTAGACAGTGAGGGATACTATAACTTATCCAGTAGTCTTTTGTTTTTATTTTTTGTTTCTTTGTTCTTTGTTTTTTGGGGGATTATAAAGGGGTGCTCCCTCTGAGGAAGGTTTTTTCTTCCTCAGTTGTTCTTGTTTGTTAGGTTTTATGTCTTTTGGGGGATTATAAAGGGGCGCTCCCTCTGAGGAAGGTTTTTTCTTCCTCAGTTGTTTTTTCTGTTTTTTATGTTTTTATCTTTTTGGGGGTTATGAGGGGGCGTGCCCCCTCATAGTCATTGTAATGGATTTTGCGGTTAACTATAAAAATGAGAAGCTCTGTTAAATCGAAGAGATTATAGTAATTAAATGATACCTATAGAGGAGGTGGTAATACAGGTTGATTTTGGTAGCTGTGGGTATCTTTTTAGATGCAGGTGATTATAAGTAGTTACTAATTAAAAATTATTAATGGGAGGTGTTTTTAATTGAAAAAAGCATATTTATTGGTATGTGTTATTGTATTAATTCTCGCTTGTGGTGCTGTTGCTGGTGCCGTCACTTTGGATTTTCTTGAGGTGCTTACCAGCCCAGAAAGGACCGAGCTTTTAAAAGGAATGATTGCTGAATTTGAAGCTGCTAATCCGGATATCAAAATTAATTTAATTTCTCCTCCATACGAACAAGCTGACCAAAAACTGACCTTAATGCTTAGTGCAAATCAAAAGCTTGATATTATTGAAGTGAGAGATTATACGATTAAACAATTTGTCAATAATGGGAAATTGCTCGATCTTACAAATTATTGGAATAATTGGGATGGAGTTGACACTCTAAGTGGAATAGCTTTAAGTGCTGCGAAATTCGTAGATGATACCCCATACATATTACCCTTAGGCATTTTTATAAAGGCGCTTTTTATGAGAGATGATGTTTTGGCTAATTATGGTGTCAATTATGCACCAAAAACTGTTTCTGAACTAGTGGAAATCTGTAGACAAATTACAGATCCTCAAAAGAATCAATATGGTTTTGCTTTTAGAGGTAAATCTGCAGAGATTAAATTTTCAGATTATGTTGCATCAAGTTTTGTAGAAGCAATTAAAGACAGCGAATATATTTATTCTGAAGAGAAAACCTTTTTTACCGATCCAGAGTATAAATTGGGAATGAAGGTATATATAGATTTATTTAAGAAAGGTTCGCCAAAAGATAGTATTAACTGGGGCTATAATGAACAGATAAATGGTTTTGTATCAGGAGTTACTCCTTTTTTACTTCAGGATCCAGATGCCATTCCGTTTATTAATCAAATGTTAGGTGAGGATAAGTATAGCGTGGTTCCGGCACCAGTTGGACCTTTTGGGTTTACTGTTCTTGATTATGGTTTTAATGGTTTGGGCATTCCGAGTTATTCTGAATACAAAGAAGAAGCATGGAAGTTTATAAGCTGGATGTGCTCTCCTGAGAAAAATGGCTATTTCAATGAACATTATGGGACCTTACCGGTTCACACTATTACGTTTGAGGAAAATGAGCATTTCCGTGGACCACATTATCAGGCATTTAACTATGAAATGGCTAATCCTGATAAGTATCTTTTTAAGCTTTATCCCCTGGATTCGGAAAAATGGCCGGGCTGGATGCAGATTCATGAAGCAGATATGCAAGGGTTATTGCTGGGAAATAGAGATTTAGATGAAGTATTAACAAAGTGGGATAAATACTGGACAGAATAATAAATATAGCTCTAATTTTAGGGGTGTGTTTCTAAAACACACCCCTAAAATTATGCATTTATAATTGCCCTAAAATTATGCATTTATAATTGAGGTGATGGAATGCAAAGGGAAAACGGAAAGTATTTGTACTTAATTCCTGCACTTGTTTTTTTAGGTATATTTACATATTTCCCAATAGTAAGAGGCACAATCTTTGCTTTTCAAGATTATAAACTTTATAACATGTCGAATATACGTTTTAATGGGCTGGAAAACTTTAAAGCTATTTTTACTGACCCTAATTTTAGCTTCGTACAAATTATATTTAATACCGCTATTTGGATTTTTGTTTCATTGTTTTTTCAATTTATGCTTGGTTTTGTACTGGCACTGTTGATGTGGAAACCATTTAAAGGAAGAGGGATTTATTCTGGTTTGGTTTTTTATCCTTGGGCTCTTTCTGGTTTTGCAATAGGATTGATCTGGGCTTGGATGTTTAATGGACAATTTGGTTTAATCAATGATGTTTTATTGAAATTACACTTAATTGAAAGTAATATAGGTTTTTTATCTGATCCCAAATTTGCAATGATATCAGTTATTATTATAAATGTATGGTATGGTATTCCCTTTTTTGCCATTATGATTCTTGCAGCATTACAGTCGGTACCAAAAGAATTGATGGATGCAGCAGAAATAGATGGTGCTAGTCCGTGGAAAAGATTATTCAGTATAATAATCCCTTATATACAACCAACCATTGTTAGCACTACTTTATTGAGAGTAATGTGGATTATGAATTTTCCCGAAATAATATATGCCACCACAGGTGGAGGTCCAAGTAATGCCACTAATATTTTATCAACGCAAATGATAAATAAGATACTTAAATTTTATGATTATGGGCAAGGATCTGCTTTGGGAGTCATTATAATGGTTATTTTATTTACTTATGCAATTTTTTATTTAAGGTTAACCTCTCAAGGAGAGGAGAATTTCGGGTGAAGAAAATTATTTTTAAAGTATTAAAAGTGGTTTTATTGGCATTATTTTTAATAGCAGCGATTGTTCCTCTTTATTGGGTTATTGTTACTTCATTAAAGGGAAATAAAGAAATTTATTCTTATCCGATAAAATATTTTCCAGAAAGTCCCACTTTAGAAAACTATGTGTATCTATTTGAAGTCAGTAATTTTGGTGTATATTTCAGGAACAGCGCTTTGGTGGCGTTGGTAGGTTCTATGGGTGCGTTATTAATATCAACATTTAGTGGCTATGCAATTTCTCGTCTTCGTAAAAAAAGAACCAAGCTGCTGTTAATTTTAGCAATGTATTTTACCCAAATGATACCTACATATATGGTTATGGTGCCATTGTTTACGATGTTTGCTAGTATTGGTAAGACAGATAATCTTTTGTCTTTATCTTTAGTATATATTAATATGATGATTGCATTTTCTACCATTATGGGGAAAAGCTTCTTTGATAGGATACCCGTTGCTTTGGAAGAAGCAGCTATGATTGATGGCTGTACCCCGGTACAGGTAATTTCTAAAGTGATTATCCCTCTGGCTTTGCCGGGCATATCAGCAATTTTTAGTTTTTCCTTTATTAATATCTGGAATGAACTTTTTCTGGCGGTAATGCTCTTAAGTTCTGAAAGCAAAATGACTATTCCTGTAGCGCTAAATTCTTTTATTTCTAAAGCTGGGATTAGCTGGGGGGTATTAAGTGCAGGCATTGTGGTGGCTTTATTGCCTACAATAATTGTTTTTGCTTTTGCTCAGAGATATATCATTATGGGTTTAACGGAAGGAGCGGTAAAGGAATAAGCTTTTAATTTGTTTAAGAGAGTGTAAACAATACCCAAATACCATAGAACAAGAGGCGACACAATAGTATGGAAACCAAGAATTACAAAGTAACAGAAATATTACATCATTTAGGAGAAGAAGATTTACCTTTTGGAGCAGTAAATCCTCCCATCTTTCAAACTTCTATTTTTTCCTTTAAAACTTTTGCTGATTTTAAAAAGGCTATGCAAGATGAGACAAGTCATTATATTTACAGTAGAGGAAACAATCCTACTGTTAACTTAGTAGAAGAAAAGATAGCTGAGTTAGAACATGGAGAAAAAGCCAAGTTAGTTAGCTCAGGAGTAGCAGCTATTGCCGGAAGCATGATGGCTTTTTTAGAGTCTGGAGACCATGTTATCTCGGTTAGAGATGTATACAGCTGGACTAAAACTCTACTGGATAGATATCTTAAGAGGTTCAATGTTACTCATACCTACGTAGAAGGAACAGATCCTGAAGAAATAGAAAGAAATATCAATGAGAACACCAAAATCATCTATTTAGAGAGTCCTACTACTTTTTCTTTTAAAATCCAGGACCTTAAGCGTATAGCTGAGATAGCAAAAAAGCATGGAATTAAGACAATTATAGATAATAGCTGGGCTACTCCTATATTTCAAAATCCTCTTGACTATGGAATAGACTTAGTTGTTCATTCTGTTTCTAAATATTTAGGAGGACACAGTGATGTAGTAGCCGGAGTTATTGTAGGGAGTAAAGAAGATATCCTTCATATCTTCACTACTGAGTTTCAAAATATTGGTACAGTTCCCGACCCTTTTATGGCCTGGTTAGTTTTAAGGGGTTTGAGAACCCTTCATATTAGAATGCCCATTCACTATGAAAACACCCTTAAAGTTATAGATTTTCTGAAAAATGAAGAGAAGATTACCGAAATCAATTACCCCTTCTTTGAAAGAAATCCTCAATATGAGTTAGCAAAAAAAGAAATGCGAGGTGGTTCAGGGCTATTTTCTTTTAAAATAAAGACTACCTCCGAAGATGACATAGCTAAATTTACTGATAGTTTAAAGTTCTTTAAATTAGCAGTGAGCTGGGGTGGTTATGAAAGCCTTGTAATGCCCAGTGCAGTATCTCGCTCTAGTAGTGATGATAAAGATAAGTTATCACTGGTGAGAGTTCATATTGGGTTGGAAGAGCCTGACCTATTGATTGATGACTTAAAGGAAGCACTATTGCAGATTAGTTAGGAATAAATTGTGACATTGTGTTTTGAGTATAAGCGAACACGTTTTATTCTTTCTTATCTCTTTTGCCTTTATAGTTTAAGTCGCAGGTTGTCCGCTCTTTATGATAATGAGAGGGAAAATACCGCAAGATATAGCAATTACAATAGGTTTGGTAAGTATTGTAATATTAAAATTTTTTTGACTTTCTTTGACTAAACTCTTGACAAATTGACTTTCTCTGATTATAATAAGAGGCGAAAAATAAAAGAAGGGAGGGAAAGAGAATGGCGAGAAGATTACTTCCAGCTCGTAGAGAAGAAAGAAGAGTAAGTCCAGCGAGACGATTATGGGATTTGTTCGATTTGCGGACTGATTTGGACGAGATTTTTGATGAGTTAATGGAGTCTCCTTTATTCACGGCACCTAGTGTGGTTGCTGGTTTTCCTCCAGTAGATATAGCAGAAACTGAAAATGAAGTAGTAGCTAAGGTAGAAATTCCAGGAGTAGATCCTAAGGACTTAGAAGTAAATGTTACCGAGGATACCTTGACCATCAAAGGTGAAGTGAAGGATGAATGGGAAGAAAAAGACGTAGGTTATTATGCTCGAGAACGCTATTATGGAACTTTTGAACGGGTTTTACCTTTACCTGCTAAGGTGAAACAAGACGCGGTAAAAGCTCAATACAAAGATGGTATTTTGAATATTACTCTTCCCAAGGTAGAACCTAGCAAACCTAAAGCGAAAAAGGTAGAAATAGAAGTCAATAAATAAAAAAGCCCGGAGTTTGCTCCGGGCTTTTTTATTTATAATGTCTTTTCTCTTGGGGATAGTTCATAGCTATGTCGCTTCCCCTTAGCTTTTTTTCTTTTATTTTTTCGTTTTTTGTCTACGCCGTAAGCTGTCTTTACTCTTCCGCCGCAGGCTGTTCTTCTGTGGGCTGTTCCGGGCTATTTTCTTGCCAGGTTTTTGGTCTTTCTTCCAAACTCATTCCTAAAGAAGTAAAAAAAGTAGCTTGAGCTACTCGATAGTCAAATACTGCCTGGAGATAAGCGGTATCAGCTTCGTAAGTATTATTTTGTTCATCTAAAAGGTCTACAGTGGTTATCAATCCAGCGTCAAATTGAGCCTGGGCGATACGCAGCTTTTCCTGAGCAATTTTAGAACTTTGAGCTTGTAAGGGAACCAATTCTTCAGCATCTTTTAGAGTAGAGTAGTTTTTACGCACTTCTAGAATTATTGAACTTTGGGTATTTTCTAAGTTTATTTGTGCTTGGGCAAGTTGCACTTCTGATTTTTGAAGGGTAAGAGGTGGAGTATAGGGATTACTATTTACTTCTACTTCTTTTTCTTTTAAAGTGACATTGTCTCGGGCTTGTTCTATTTCTAAACGATGAGCAAGAGCATACTCTAAGCTTTCTTCTAGGTTTACTTCTAAAGGTTGGAAATTCAGTTTGTCGGAAAGCTGGTAATTTTTATTTTCTCGATTTCCTATTAGTTGGTTGAATTGAAACTGAGCTAAACTAAGAGCTCTTTGTGAGTTTTGGATTTCATTTTTAGCCCGGTTTAATTCTAACTCAGTTGATAGCAAATCAATTTCTGCTACCATTCCCAGAGAATATTTGGTGCGGATATTTTGATATTGGTTTTCTGCACTTTTTAAATTATTTTGGGCTAATTCTAAGCTTTGCTCAGCTTTTAAAACATTGTAATATCCCTCTTCTACAGAAAGAGCGTGTTGAGTCAAAGTCATTTCGTAGTTTCTCTGCGCCAATTTCCAGGTGTTTTGGAGAGATAACTCCTGGATAACCGAAGGAGAAAGGAGTAGTGTGGCTTTGCCTTCTTGGAAAGTAACTTGTGCTTCTTCTAGGTTCTTTTTGGCTAACTGGGCTTCGTTACTATTTTCTAATGCTAATTTTACGGCATCCTGCAGAGAAAGAGTAACATTTTCTTGCGCTTCTCCTCTTGTAACCAATAAGAAACCTATTAAACAGATTACCAGTGCTAAACTATAAATCTTTCCTTTTGTTTTCAAATTCTCACCCCCTAAATGATATGATTAAACCCATTTTTTAAGATAAAAAAGAGGGAATTACTATCTGGTTTTCCTCTACCTGTATTGGTTCTTCCAAAGTTTGTAAAAGGTTTACAATGGCTTGCCACAGAGTGTTTTCTGCTTTTTGGTAGTTAATTTCTGCTTGCTGGTATTGTAGCTCACTCTGCAGAAGTTCCCGGTCGGTTATGAATCCCAGCTGTAGTTGTTGCTCCATAATAGTATAAGTATCCTGGGCACTTTGTTGGATAAGAGAAGTGAGGTCTCGATTGCTTTGAGCTTGAAGGAGTTGATTTACAGCTGTTTCTACCTTCAAACTGAGGGTTTGAGGAAGCATCTCCATTTCTCTTTCTATCTGACTGATTTCTATATCTGCTGCTTTCAGCTGATTGCTGGTAACTTTTCCATCCCATATTTTCCAGCTCACTTCAAGACCTACTCCCCAACTTTCGGGAGAAGAGAAATAGCTACTGTTACTCAGGTATGAGGAGCTTCCTCCTTGAATCTGATAAGAGAGAATTCCTTCCCGGTCAAGAGCCAACTGAGTTTGGAAATCTTCTCCTTGATATTCTCCTACTAAAGCTATTTGAGGTTGAGTGGTTTTTTGGGTTTCTTCTTTTTCTATTTCTTTCTTCTCTTTCTCTAATTGAAGAGTTTCTTTGTCTGAACTTCTTTCTTGTAGTAAAAGCGAGAGGGAAGAGTAGTCTAACTTCGAGAGAGTAGAAGGAGCAGAAAGAGGAGTTAACAAGAGTAGACTATCCAGGGGGACACCCATAAGGTGATTTAAGTTTTCTCGAGCTAATTTAAGTTCTCGCTCCTTTTCTTGCAGCAGCGATTTTGCGTTTTCCAGATTTTCCTGAGCTTTTAATAAGTCAACAGAAGAAGCATTGCCTTCTTCCCATTTTCTTTTTTGGTCTTCTAAGAGAGTCTGATACAATTCTACAGTTTTTTGGGCTACACTATAATCTTTTTCCCCGTTTAGAATGTCTAAATAATAACTAATGGCTTGAGCTTTGACCTCTTCTTCCTTTAGAAAAAGCTGGCTTTCAGCTTCCTGTAAGAGAATCTGAGTGGTTTTTTCGGTGGGAGACTCATCAAAGAGATAGATAGCATCTTCTATGGTTACTCCAAAGGAAAGTTCATTTGTATCTTCACTGTTTATTATAGGCCAGTTACCTGATAAGGTGACCTCCGGGGATAAGTTCTGAGAAGCAGAGGATGATAAATTCAACTTGGCAGTTTCTACTGCATCTTTAGCCTTTAATATCTCTGGAGAGTTAGCCAAAACCTTTTCTATCACAGAAGAAAGGTTTATGGTTTCTGCTTCGGTAGCTTGGGCTATTCCCCCGGCAGGGTAACTTAAGAGTAGAAAGAGAATTGCCAAACTTATTGCCCTGGGAAAGAAATTTTTAGGTTTTTTCATAGTTCTATCAGCTCCCCTTTTATGGTAAATCATTCGTAACGAAGGGCGGTAATGGGGTCTAATTGGCTTGCCCGACGGGCGGGGTAAATTCCAAAGAATAGACCTACTCCCACTGAAATAGAAAAAGCGATAATTATTGCCTCTACGGATATGATAGAGGGATAAGAAGAAAACTTGGAAATTACTTCTGAAATTAAGATTCCCAAAATTATTCCTATTATTCCTCCTAAGGCACTCAAAAGAGAAGACTCAATTACAAATTGGGCTAAGATATCAAAGGGCCGAGCTCCTATAGCTTTTCGCAATCCAATCTCTCGAGTACGCTCCGTAACTGATACCAGCATAATGTTCATAATACCGATACCTCCCACCAGAAGCGAAATCCCGGTGATGGCGGTTAAAAATAGAGTCATAGTTCCAGTAACCTGGTTTATGGTGTCTAAAATATCTTGTTGGTTGATAATAGAGAATTTTTCCGGGTCTTTAAGTCGATTGGTAAAAAAAGTTTCCAAAAATTCAGCTACAAAATCTAAGTCTTCTTCTGTTTCTGTTTGGACGGTTATACTCTGCACGTATTCACTACCGGTTAACCTTTTTTGCATGGTGGTTATGGGAATGAATACTTGTTCTCCTAAGTCTTGAAAACCACTACTTTTTTCTTCCATTATCCCGACCACTGTAGCTGTCATTCTTCCCACCCGGATTGTCTTTCCTAAAGCTTCCTCAGGAGAAGCAAAAAGGTCTTGAGCTACTGTTTTTCCTAATACCACTACTCTTTCCGCATTGTCTAATTCTTTTTGATCAAAAAAACGTCCTATATCTACATTAAAATTTCGGACTTCAGGATATTGGGGAGTAGTGCCTACTACTCTGGTACTGATACTTTCTCTGCCATAAGTTACGGTAAAAGCCGTAGTGTTTTCCGCTATTATATTTTTGATTCCGGGGAGGTTAAAATCCCGTAGCTGCAAGTAATACTCCCATTTAAGTATATTGCTTCCTCCTCGAGAAAATACTGGCATGCCAGGTACCCCCCGGCTTCTCCCGGGAATAACAGTAACTTGGTTAGAACCTAAGCTTCCAATCTGGCCTACTATTTCTTCGGTTGTCCCTTCTCCTAAACTGGTCATAGCTACTACAGCAGCTACCCCGATAATAATCCCTAACATGGTGAGAAAGGAGCGAAGTTTATTGGATAAGATACTGGCAATAGCACTGTGTAAAGTTTCAGACAGGTTCAACTATTTCTTCCTCCTCTGTTAATTCTTTTAGAACAGCTAAAGCTTCCAGAGGTTGTTCTACAGTTTCGTTATCCACTAATTGTCCATCTCTGAAGTGGAGAATTCGGCGAGCATGAGAGGCGATATCCCGCTCATGAGTGACTAAAATTATAGTTTTCCCTTCTCGATTTAGTTCTTGGAGAATATGCATTATTTCTTCACTCGAGTGAGTATCCAGATTTCCGGTGGGCTCATCAGCAAGGATGATGGAAGGATTATTAACTAAAGCCCGAGCGATAGCTACTCGTTGTTGTTGGCCTCCAGAGAGTTGATTGGGATAGTGATGAATTCGCTCTCCCAGCCCTACTGCTTCCAAAGATTTAATAGCTTTTTCTCTTCTTTGTTGGGGAGAGGCTCCCGCATAAATTAAAGGAAGTTCCACATTTTGTAAAGCAGTTAACCGAGGAAGAAGATTAAAACTTTGAAAAATGAAACCTATTTTTTTATTTCGGACCTGAGCTAACTGATTTTCATTGAGCTGTGATACTTCTTCTCCATCAAGGAAATAACGGCCCCGGGTAGGACGGTCTAAACATCCTAAAATATTCATCAGAGTAGATTTTCCTGAACCAGAAGGCCCCATAATGGCGACAAATTCTCCTTCTTCTATCTCAAAAGACACTCCCCGGAGAGCTTCTACTTGCACTTCTCCTAATTGATAAATTTTCCACAGATCTTCTACTTTAATTACTGGCTGATTCATTATTTTCACCTCTAATTTTACCTTCCTCCCGGCATACCCATAGGAGGACCAAAATTAGGTTGAGAAGAAGTGGAAGAAAGAGAGAGAAATACTTCTTCGTTCTCTTCTAACCCTTCTTCAATTTCTACCTGGGTATCATTTCTTAATCCCACTTTTACTTCTTTTTGGATAGGTTGGCCACTGGAGTCCTTAACTAAAACCCAGGCTTTTTCTCCTTTTTCTTCTAAGGCTTCAATAGGGAGGATAATAGCATTGTCCTTACTTTTAATGATAATTTCCGCTTCTGCCGTCATCCCCGAAAGGAGCATGCTATCGGGGTTGGGTAGCTCTATGGTGGTTTCAAAAACTACCACATTATCTACTATTTCTCCTTCTGGAGCAATGGTGGTTACTTCCCCATCAAATTGCTGACTGGGGAAGGCATCAAGAGTAACTATAGCTTTTTGCCCTTTTTCTACTTCTGGAACATCAATCTCATTTATCAATATTTTTACTTTCATAGTAGAGAGGTCTCCTATGGCGACTACTCTCTGTTCAGATAAAATCGTATCTCCTTCTTCAGGATCCACTACAAGAAGAGTGCCATCTATAGGAGATTTGAAAGTGCATTTTGCTAAATCATTTTCAATAGATTCTATGTCAGCTTCTATCTGTTCGATTTGAGATTGTAACTTTTCTATATCTTCTGGATCGGCTCCGTCTTTAACATCTTCGAACTGAGCTTGAGCAGAAAGATAAAGAGCTTCTTTTAAAATTACATCATCTTTGCTTTGATCTAAAGTTTCTTGAGAGATACCGCCACTTTTAAATAACTCCTGATTTTTCGCCAGGGTTGTTTGGGCTGTCTGATAAGCGATTTGAGCTTCTTTTAGTTGAGCTTCGGCTTGTCTTAGTTCTACTTCGGTAGGCTGGGCTAAAAGTTTATTGAGGTCGGCTTGAGCGCTTCTTAGCTGTGCTTGTGCTTTTCGCAGAGAGATTTCCAGTTTGCTGGTATCTAATTGAACTAAAGGCTGGTCTTTTTGGACCTTTTCTCCTGCCTGGGCAAAAATTTCTACTACTTCTCCACTTACATCTGCCTTTAGTTCAATTCGGTTTTGAGGTTCAAGAGTTCCCAGCTCCGATACGGTTTGCTGGATGGTGCCTCTGGTTGCTTTAACGGTAGGCATACTGACTGTACTTGTAGCTTGCTCTGAGGAGGAGGAACGAGGGAAAAAGAAAAAAATAGCTAAAATTCCTCCTACCACTAAAACAAGGGGAAGAATTACTTTGGTAGACTTTTTCACTTATCTTTACTCCTTTTTTAAATTATCTCATTATTATAACTTGACAGTCAAGAAATCAATGTTACTAAACCACCAATGTCTAAATACTGGATTTTATTTGGTTAGTTCCTTTTTCTGGAAATATTGTAAAAGGGTTTTGAGGCTTTTCAGTGAGCAATTTGTGACTAATTTATGAAATGTGAATTCCTAATAAAAAAAGGGTGTTGGGCAACACTTTCTTTATAGTTACGTCTCATAATTGATGGGTTCGTCTATTACTTCCTATAGTAACCTTGGGAACTTTACCCTCATCCTAGAAGGGCGAGGGTAAATAGGTAATGGTGACACGAAGGGAATTTAACTTGCACTCCGGAAGGGTGGTGAAGAAGGTGATAGAGGCATCACTTTTTTCCCCTATTGCCAGTAAAGGTTGAGAGGGTATAATAGATTCAGAATAAAAACCAAGGAGATGGGCATGGAAAATAGAATTGATTTTTCAGTGGTCATTCCTGTTTATAATGAGGAGGAGGTTCTTCCCGAGACTTATAAAAGGGTAAAGCAAGTGATGGATTCTACTCAGGGTAGCTATGAACTCATTTTTGTTAATGATGGAAGCCGGGATAGGAGTCGGCAGATTTTGGAAGACCTTGCTAAAGGAGATAAAGTAGTCAAGGTTATCAATTTTTCCCGTAACTTTGGCCATCAAATAGCTATTACTGCAGGAGTAGATTATGCGCAAGGGCAAGCAGTAGTGGTAATTGATGCTGATTTACAAGATCCACCTGAAGTTATTTTAACTATGATAGAAAAGTGGAAAAAGGGGTATGAGGTAGTTTATGGAAAGAGAATAAAAAGAGAAGGGGAAAGTTTTTTTAAGAAATTTACTGCTTCTTTCTTTTATCGCCTCTTAAAGAAAGCTACTTCTGTGGATATACCTGTGGATACCGGTGATTTCCGCTTAATGGATAAGAAAGTGGTTGACGTGTTGAAGCTTCTCCGGGAAAAAAATCGATTTGTGAGGGGGCTGGTAAGCTGGGTGGGCTTCCGTCAAACCAGTGTAGAATACGTCAGAGAAAAAAGATGGGCGGGGGAAAGTAAATATCCTCTGCGGAAAATGCTTAAACTAGCCTGGGATGGGATTGCTTCTTTTTCTGACAAGCCCCTTAAAATAGCCACTTATGTAGGTATTCCTCTTTCTCTTTTTAGCTTGGTGCTTTTTTTGGTAGTTCTTTTCCAATATTTTTGGGGCAAAAGCACTTTTTATTCTTCCTCCTTAATAGGCGTTTTGAATCTTTTAGTTAGTGGAATTATTCTTCTCGCCTTAGGAATTATAGGAGAATATATAGGTAGAATTTATGAAGAGGTTAAAGGACGTCCTCTTTACATTGTAGAAAGCACAATAGGCTTTGAAAAAGAGGGAGAAAAGGATGGTGATTAGTTCTGGGAAAGGTTTATGGCAGTTTATTAAATTTAATTTAGTAGGGATAATGAATACTGCTGTAGATTTTGGGGTTTTTATGATTCTCAACCATTACTTGGGGTTGATTTATACTGCGTCACAGGTTATTTCTTATTCCTGCGGAATGGTCAATAGCTACTTCTTTAATAAGTTTTGGACTTTTCAGAAAAGAGAAGAGTTTACGGCTATGGAAGTGGTCAAATTTATTTTGGTTAATTTATCCTCATTAGGTGTTTCTCTTTTGGTACTTTATGTTTTACAAAGTAAATGGGGCTGGAAAGTTTTACCCAGTAAGGTTTTGGCTACTGGTTTCTCGGTGGGAGTTAATTTTCTGGGTAATAAGTTTTGGGTTTTTGCCACTGTTATCTAAGCTTTTCTAATTCTTCAGGAGAAAGCTCTAAGATATGAGCAGCTTTTTCTATGTCTCCGCCAGTGTATTCTAAAACTTCTTCCACATAGTCTTTTTCTAGCTCTTTTAGGCTCTTCCAACGGTGTTCTTTAGGAGCTTCAAAAATGTGTAAGTCCTCCACCCCGATAATTTCATCCTCAGTTAAAATAATAGCCCGTTCTATAACGTTATCTAACTCCCGGATATTTCCTGGCCAGTTATACTTTTTGAGAAGTCGCATAGCTTGGGAAGATACCCCCTTGATTTTCTTATGTAGTTTCCGAGCGTGTTTTTCTATTAAGAAATCACAAAGAAGGGGAAGGTCTTCTTTTCGCTCTCTTAGAGGAGGAAGATCAATAGGCACTACATTCAAGCGATAATAAAGGTCTTCGCGGAACTTTCCTTCTCGTACTTCTTTTCTTAAATCTCGATTAGTAGCGGCTATGATACGCACATCCACCTGGATTACGTCGGTTCCTCCCACCCGCTCAAAGTTTCTCTCCTGTAACACCCGGAGAATTTTTACCTGCATTGCTGGACTCATTTCTCCGATTTCATCTAGGAAAACTGTTCCTTCATCAGCCAATTCAAATTTGCCTAATTTCCTAGTCTGTGCTCCGGTAAAAGCTCCTTTTTCGTGGCCGAACAGCTCACTTTCTAAAAGAGTTTCGGTGATAGCTCCGCAGTTTACCACTACAAAAGGCTTACTTCGTCTATTGCTTTGGTGATGAATAGAGCGGGCTAAAAGTTCCTTTCCTGTTCCACTTTCTCCATATATTAGGACAGTGGCATCAGTTTTTGCTACCAACGAGGCTACTCGCATTACTTCTTTCATTCGAGGAGACTGACCCACTACTCCTTCAAAGTAAAATTTATCCCGCATTTCTTCTAGAAGATATTGATTCTCTCTTTTTAGTCGTTCTACTTCTAGAGCCCGGGAAATGATATTTAGTAATTCTTCTAATTTAAAGGGCTTAGTAATAAAGTCAAAAGCTCCCATTTTCAAAGTTTCTACAGCGTTATCTACGCTACCATAAGCAGTAATAACTACTACTGGTAGCTCAGGTTCTTCTTTTTTTATCTCTTGTAGGACTTCTATGCCACTCATCCCTGGCATGCGCAAATCTAATAAAATCAGGTCGAGGCTAAGAGAGCGTAGTTTTTCTAGAGCTTCTCGCCCATTTTGGGCTAGCTCTACCAGCATTCCCTCTCCCTCCAAAAACTCTTTTAGCATCTCTCGTAATGATTCTTCGTCGTCGACAACTAAAATCCTAAAAATTGGCAAAGCTTTACCCCCCTTCATAAAGTATTATATTACAATATAGCATTCCACAAAACCTGTTAAACTGCTAAAATTTTAAAAAGCAAATTACATTAAAAGCTAAAAATGAGAAATTGTCATGCACAAGGAATACTATAACTTCCTTAGTTGTTTCTTCAGGTTTTCATTTTTTTCGGGGGTTATAGGGGCTCTGTAGGCTATCTTTTACGACTCTCGCGATGATGAAAAAGAAAGGAGATTCTAAGGAGAATTCTTTCTTTGTCTTTTCTTCCCTCGGTTATTTTTATATTTTTTGATTTTTAGGGGGATTATAAAGGGGAGACCCTTTATACTGAGGAAGACGTTTTTCCTTCCTCAGTAATCTTTGCTTTTTGTTTTAATTTACATTTTTTAAAAAATTAAAGAAGGTAAAGTCTTTATGTTATACTTTAAAATATATTTGGTGAAAGATTCTGATAGCTTAATAAGGGGCCAGTTAGACTCTTAAGAGAGAAAAAATGTTAAGAGGGCATGAAAGCTGTTTTTTTAACTCGAGACTATAAAAGACTTTAAGATTTGCGGAATCTCGTTAATCTCAAAATAAGGAGGTAATCTTTATGGAGGATGTTTCTAAGGATAAAGACCTGAAACGCCAGGTGATAAAATTAAAAGATTTGATAGGTTATGAGCCAGGGTCGGTAGTGAGTAGAACTATTATAGATAAAAAAGTAGGAACGGTCACTCTCTTTGCTTTTGATGAAGGGGAAGGATTGAGTGAACACACTGCTCCTTTTGATGCTTTGGTATTTATTCTAGAGGGAGAAGGAGAGGTTTCTCTCTCGGGAGAATCGTTTTTTTTGGGAGAAGGAGAAATGATTATTATGCCTTCTCGGGAGCCTCACGCTTTGCGAGCCAAAAAGAGAATGAAAATGCTTCTGGTGATGATAAAAGAATAAAAAATATGGGCAATAAGGAGGTAGATGAGTTGAAAATTACTCCTTTAATGAAAGGAGCTATGATTGCTGTTCGAGATTGTATGGGGGTAAACAAAGAAGAAAGAGTAATGGTGATTACTGATACAGATAAAATTGATATTGCTCAAAGTTTTCTTTTTGCTCTCCATGCCTTAGAAGTAGACGCTACTTTATCTATGATGGTTCCCCGTTCTCACCATGCCGAGGAACCACCCTCAGAAATTGGAGTAGCTATGGCATCAGTAGATGTAGCATTTCTGGTTACTAGTGCAAGCCTGAGTCACACCCATGCTCGTATGGAAGCGACAAGAAAAGGTGTGCGTATAGCCAGTATGCCGGGGATTACTGAGGATATGCTTACTGTGGGAGCCATGATTGCCGATTATGAAAAAGTTTCGGAGCTGAGCTGGAAGATAACTCGTCTTTTGGAAGCTACCAACCTCGTGGAGATATATACAGAGAAAGGAACAGATGTGCGCTTAAGTCTGGAAGGTAGAAAACCGGCTATTCCTCCCGATGATGGTCTGTATCGAGAAAGAGGGAGATGGGGTAATTTGCCTGCTGGAGAAGCCTTTGTTGCGCCGGTAGAGGAATCAGTAGAAGGAATAGCAGTAATTGATGGCTCTATGGCACCTCTGGGATTATTGAGTGAGCCAATTAAGCTTACCATTCAAAGAGGAAAAGTAGTAAACATAGAAGGAGGAAGAGAGGCCAAGGAGCTTTCTCAGTTTCTAGAGGAATTATCCGACCCTTGCGCTTACTGGATTGGGGAATTAGGTATTGGCACTAATGAAAAAGCGCGGATTACGGGAAACATTTTGGAAGATGAAAAAGCGCTTCGTACTGTCCACATTGCTTTGGGTATGAACATAGATATGGGCGGTAAAGTAGAATCTAAAACTCATAACGATGGCATAATTTGTAACCCTACAGTAAAGTTTGATGGAAAAGTAGTTATGGATAAAGGGGTTTTTGTCTTTTGATAAAAGGAGTAATATCACAGTTTTAAAGGCAAATTAACTTAAAGTAAACCCTGGGAAGGAATGTGAGAAAAAAGACGCCAGATAATATATGCCTCCTCGTATTTGACTGTCTGTCACGTCTCTTGCGAAGATATTACCAAATACTTTAGATCTAAAAGTAACTAAATTTTCAATCCTTATCTAACTAAATGATTTATTGAGTATAGTTGCAACTGCCGGCATCAGTTCCTTAATTGTTTGTTCCCAGATGAGCATTGGTAAAAATTCCAAGAACTGTAGTATGGTTTGGCTATTTGATGTGCTATTATGCAGGCAGAGAAACTAAAAGAGGGGGTTATTTACATGAAAAGCTTGGAATATTTAAAGGAGATAACCAAGTTTAAACATAGAGGTTCTGCTACCCAAAATGAAAGAGAAGCAGCAGAATTTATTTCCCAAAAACTTGAAGAAATGGGTTACAAAGTGGAAAAACACATTTTTAAAACTACGAGGGACAATCTTTACCTGTTGCCTCTGCGAGTAGGGCTTCTTTTACTTGTGGCTGGCATTTGTTCATTGCTCTATCAGGGTTTTGGGCAGCAAATTGCAGCTTTGCTTCTCAGTATTTTTGCTTTAAGTCTTCTACTTTTAGAGGTGAGCGGAAAACCTGTTGAGACTGGTTTGCTACCCCGGTATCTCTCTCAAAATATTTTTACAAAACTTAACGAAAGTTATGATAAAAAAATAATTATATCAGCTCACTATGATACTCAAAGGGGAAGCATAATGTTTCATCCTCGAATTAGGGATAAGGTTGGTATAATTTACGATATTTCCTATGCTGGATTTGGACTTATTCCGGTCGGGATTTTGCTTAATATTTTTAATTTGAATACTGTAGCTTCTATAATGTTATATATTGCGCTTGTTATTGTCTGTGCAAATGTGGTTTTTATGGCTATATGTGAGATGGCAGGCAGATATACACCGGGGGCAAATGACAATGGCACAGGTGTGGCTCTGGCTATGATGTTAGCGGAGTATTATATGAACAATAAAGATAAATTCTCGGCTGACGTCGATGTAGTATTTCTCTTTACCGGTAGCGAAGAAGCAGGAGAGAGAGGGATGAAAAATTTCATTAGGGAATACCGAAAAAAGCTTTCTGAAAATACTGAATTCATTATTCTTGACAACCTTGGAACGGGAAAAATTACGTATCTTGAGGGAGAAGGAATGATATTTTATAAAAGAGCCGGAAAAATGTTGCTCGATATAGCCGAAGAAATAGCTAATGACTATAATGGAAAAGTTCAGAGAGCGAAAAATTTACTTCTTCCTACAGATGCACTTCCAGTTATGGCTGCTGGATTTGACGCTATAGCGTTTCTGGGAAAAGACGAAAAGGGGAGATTAGGCAACTATCATTGGTATACAGATACAATAGAGAATGTTGATATAGAACTTTTGGCCTGTGAGGAGGAGTTCTTTAAGGAATATTTGATTCAGGTAGCTCAAAGATTAGGCTAACTTGAAAGCTCAGCAGAAATTTGCCATTACTCTTTTTCCAGATTTTTTGGCTTTGGTAGCTATTGGAGTTACTTCTATAAAATTTTATAGAAAAGCTCATGGGGAATGTTCATCTTTATAGTGCAAATGGACTTACTTCTCTGTTTTTCAAGAGAAACTGCAAGGGGAACATGATAAAATAGGTATTGAGTTTTATGTGTCATGGAGAAAGGAGATTTGAGATTAAATTTGGATAAAAAACCTCGAGTTCTAGTGACTCGCCTAATTCCCAAAGAAGGGCTAAGCATCTTGGAAGAGATCTGTCAAGTGAAGGTGAGCGATTATGACGGAGTTCTTCCCCGAGAGATTCTCCTTCGGGAGGTAAAAGGGGTGGATGGTATTCTGTGTTTGCTAACCGATAACATTGACCGCGAAGTTATGGAAGCAGCGGGGCAGAACTTGCGGGTGATTTCTAATTACGCCGTAGGATATGATAACATAGATGTGAAAGAAGCCACTAGAAGGAGAATAATGGTTACTAACACTCCGGGAGTGTTAACTGAGACCACCGCTGACCTTACTTGGGCTCTACTTATGGCTGTAGCTCGTAGAGTGGTGGAAGGGGATAAATTTATTAGAGAGGGGAAATTTAGAGGGTGGGAACCGCTTCTTCTTTTGGGAAATGATGTTTGGGGAGCCACCTTGGGAATTATAGGTCTAGGTCGTATTGGTCAAGCAGTGGCTCAAAGAGCTCGAGGATTCAATATGCGGATAATTTACTTTAACCATCATCGGATGGAAGATAAAGAAAAGGAGCTAGGAGTAACTTATTATCCTTTTCTCGAACTTTTGGCTCAGTCTGATTTTGTTAGTCTTCATATTCCTCTTACTTCTGAAACTTACCACCTTATTGGAGAAGAGGAGCTTAAACTCATGAAAAGAGAGTCTTACCTTATAAATACTTCTCGGGGGCCTGTAATAGATGAAAAAGCTCTAGTCCGGGCTTTAAAGGAGGGATGGATTCGTGGTGCAGCTTTAGATGTTTTTGAGCGAGAGCCGCAAATAGAACCAGAACTTTTGGAATTAGAAAGGGTGGTGTTAACTCCTCATCTTGGTTCAGCTTCTTATGCTACTCGTACCCAAATGGCAATTTTGGCAGCCCGTAGCTTGGTTTTGGCGCTTCAAGGAGAGGTTCCTCCTTATCTTGTAAATCCAGAAGTTATTGAATGATTTTTTCAAAATGAATCAATATTTGGCAAAAAAATTTCTCTGACTTTTTAAGGTGAGGAGTTTGGTAAAAAGTTTTTAACTTATTTTAAAGTGGAAAGGAAAAGAAAAAATGAGCAAGATTTCTCTCCAGGATTTACTAAAAAAGGTTGATGACCTTCCTGCTCTACCTTGGGTGGTAAAGAGAGTTATGGAACTTACCGAAGACCCTGATTCTACTGCTCGAGATATAAATGAAGTAATAAATCAAGATCAGAGTATGACGGCTAAGGTTTTGAGGTTGGCTAATTCGGCTTTTTACGGTTTTCCCCGGCGTATTTCTACGGTCACTGATGCCACTATTATGCTTGGCTTTCAAACCATTCGCTCTATTGTCATAGCTGCTTCGGTGAGTAAGCTCCTCAGTAAGGAAGTGGAAGGATATGCGCTTTTGCCCGGGGAATTGTGGAAACATTCTCAATCAGCGGCTATGGCTGCTCGAATGATCGCTCGGAAAGTAAAGTTTCCTAAAACGGAGGTAGCTTACACTGCAGCACTGCTTCATGACATCGGTAAAGTAGTTCTTAATAGTTATATGCGAGAGACTTATGAGGAAGTGATAGACAAGGTAGAGCAAGAGAAAATTCCTTTCTCTCAGGCAGAAGAAGCAATATTAGGTTTTAATCATGCTCTAGTAGGCTCTAAAGTAGCAGAAAACTGGAATCTTCCTCCGGAGTTGGTAGAAGCTATTGCTTTTCATCACAGTCCAGAACTGGCTAAAACAGATCCCGTACTTACTTCTATAGTTCATGTGGCTGATTTTGTATGTGTGACTATGGGCATCGGTATTGGAGCAGATGGCCTATTATATCCTCTTTCTCCTCAGGCGGTGAACTTGCTGGGTTTGGGAGAACAGGATATATACCAAATAATCTCTCAACTATCTGATCTCTTAGTAGATCAGGATAGTTTTTAGTTCTCATTCATTCCAAAATCCTATTTCTCCTTACTTTGGGGTACGATTTAAGGCAATAGCTGTTTATAGTTATCCTGCAAAATCGGTTATAAAATCCCTCTCTCTAACTTCCCCTTGCGAGGGAGAGGAAATCCTTTTAGGTTATTCGCTAATTCTAATATGAGACCGAAGTGAAAGACAGCTTAAGACCTTCACAGCTTCTTTAGCTCTTCATTAAACTGTTCAGGAGACAGTTTAATTTCACGTAATATCTCTCGAATAAGAGGCCTGGCTAATTTTCTTCCTGGATGATGAGGAATTGTGGTTGTCCGCCCGTCGATATGTCGGTAAAAGACATGGCTTTTTTTTGACGAACCTTTTCAAATCCCAGCTTTAAAAGCAGATTCTCCATCGTTTTGGCATCAACCAGGCGAGTTTACCCACTCACCCACCTCAATCTCCTGTAAGCCCACAAAATGTGGCAAATTCTCCTTCAAATCCGGGTTTTCTTCTAAGCAGAGTTCAAGTACCTCTTTTAAGTTTTTTTGGAGTTCATCCCAGGTCGCCCCTTGAGCATGCACTCCCGGGATACCAGGGATAATCCCAACATACAGCTTTGTTTCAGGATCCCACTCTATATAAGCCATAAGATTTTTCATGCTTCACCTCTTATAGAAATACACCATTCCTGCCTTGGTGAGCCAACGGAATGTAACTTTAGTGGATTAAAAGATTTTTCACGTCTCTGCAGCTTCGCCCTCAGGCTCTTAAAATAGCACTATTGATATTCACCAGCCCAATTCCCACTTTATTTTATTACAATCCATTCAACCATTACATATGTTGTTTTTCTCTGTCATTCCTGAATGTATTTATCGACTATGAGGGGGCTTGCCCCCTCATAACCCCAACTATAAAGGGGAGAACCCCTTTATAATCCCCCAAAAGACTAAAAGACAAAACAAAGAGAGCAAAAATAATACGGAGAAAAAGACCTCCGTATCCATCATTCCTGAATGGTTCTATTAGGAATCCAAACTATTAAGGGGGAGAAAAAGATTCCCCCTTATGACCCCCGAAAAAAACAAGCAGCCTACAGCGTGAGACTAAAACATGAAAGACAAAAAACCAAAGAGTAAAAACCACTGAGGGAAGAAGAATCCTTCAGTGCCTACGGCGTAAGATTAAAAGCAACTTAGATAAGAAAAAATCTTGATAATCACGCTGGGGAAAATTGTCCCAGCGTGCCTACGACGTAAGAGTAAAGACTTAAAAACTAAAAGCAAAAAGAGTAAGCATAAAAAAACTACTGGGAGAGGAAATACATCTCTCCCAGTGCAAGGGGGGAAAGAATTCCCCCTTGCCAACCCCTTTCTTTTGCCAGCGCAATAACCTTTTGTCACCCCTAAATACGTTAATCATCCCCTCAGCCGTCATTCCTGAACAATAAAGGGGCTCTGCCCCCTTATAACCCCCAAAAAGCAAAAAACAGACAGCCTACGGCGCTAAAAACCAAAAAATTAAAGACAGAATACAAAGAAAAGACTACTGAGGAAGTAAAAGCGTCTTCCTCAGTATAGGGGGAAACTGATCTCCTATGACCCCCAAAAAGATTGAAAGACAAAAGATGAAAGATAAAGGCAAAAGGAGAAAAACTAACCGAGGAAGAAAAAACAGACAGCCTACGGCGTAAACAAAAAATAAAAGACAAAAGAAAAAAACACCGAGGGGAAATAATCCCTCGGTATAAGGGAGAAAGAAATCCTGCAGGGACCACATCATATATGAAGGTAACTTATTTTTTATAAATTTTATCTCTTTTCCCCACGCGCACTACCAAAATCGTGACTTCTTTCTTTTCTACGGCATAAACTACCCTGTAATTCCCCATTCTATACCTGTAAAAAGTTTTAAGCTGACCTTTTAGAGGTTTTCCTATCTTGAGAGGATCTTTTGAGAGGTGATTTTCTACTTTTTCCACAATCAGTCGGGCATCTTTTCTGGCAATCGGTAACAAGTCCTCAAGTGCTCTTTTTTCCCAGAGTACTTTCCACCTTTCAGATGTCAAGGTAATGCTTTACCTCATCAGTAGTCAAATATTCTTTGTCTCCGCTCGTATACCTTTCAAAGGCTATTAAATAATCTTCTAACTCTTCCAGATATTTCTCTAAAGCTTTCCTCACCAGATAGCTTTTGGTTCTGTCAGTTTTCTTAGCCAGGTCTTCTAATTTTTTAACTAAATCTTCAGGAACACGGGTAGATAGAATTACTTCATTTCCCATCACTTTTCCTCCTTTCTGGGTGTATGATATTGTATTACAATGTAATTATTTTATCAAGAAGAATCCTCCATATTCCTTCCCTCGCCCTTCTAGGGAGAGAGTTAGGGTGTCTTCTTCTATCATCGCAAGTAGAGAAGGTCTACGGCGCAAAACTAAAGCAAAATAGATGGTAAAGACTAAAACTATAACGCTAGGGAAATACACTGGAACGACGTGGTAGTACCGTTTCCTTAGCGTAAAGAGAGAGACTCTTTAGAATTGATAATGATTGCTGATGACTCTACATTTAACAAAATCGCCCGGATATATTAAATATATTTCACAAAATCGCCCGCTTTTGTTAAATGTATGGTAAAATATCCTCTGGAGGAGATAAGATGAACCTAGAAGAACTCTACACTATGAATCCCTGGTGGTATGATAGGGGCAATATTGAGGAAGATAGAAATCTGAGGCTTTTTTCCACAAAAAAGGTGAAATTTTACCCCTCGTTTCTGAGGGAGCTCGCTGACTTTGAAGCCGGGGTGTATGTGCTAAGAGGCCCTCGACAGGTGGGAAAAACCACCTCTATAAAGCTTCTCATAAAAAATATTCTGGAAAAAGGAGCAAATCCTGAGGATATTTTGTACCTTTCAGCAGAAGCTATAAAAGACAGGTTCGAGCTCCTCGAGACAATTCGGGATTTTGTTCAGATTCGCCAAAGAATTTCTAAAAAAGAGAAATTGTATATCTTCCTAGATGAAGCTACGTTTATAAAAGAGTGGCAACTTACAGTGAAATATCTTGTAGACACCGGCATAATTGACGATAGTTTCGTTATGGTTACAGGCTCTTCGGCTTACGATTTAAAGCTTTCTGCTGAAAAAATGCCCGGTAGGCGCGGAAAAGGAAGAGATCTGGTTTTGCTTCCTGCCACTTTCAGGGACTTTCTGAAAGCCAGATATGACTTCAGCCTTGACTATGACCTTCTCAATTTACTGGAAATGGAGGAGGTTGACCTTAAGAAGATTAACTTCCAGGTGGCAAGGTTCAAAGCAGACCTTAAAATATATATGGAAACCGGTGGCTTTCCAGAGGCTATAAACGACTTTATGGATAATAGATTTATACCTGATGAGACACTGAGAATCTATACCGACCTCATCCTTGGAGATATCGAAAAGTTCTCCAAATCCAGAACCGTCTTAAAAGGTATCCTGAATAAACTGACTGATATAGTTGGTCAGAGAATCAGCTGGAATACCTTCAAGGATTATGTTAGCGAAGTTGAGTCTACCAGAACCCTGGAAAGTTATGTGGAAATTTTAGCCTTTTCATTTATCGTTGGAATTTTATATTTTTACGATTACTCCCGGAGAACTATACGTCCCAAAAAGCAAAAGAAACTTTATCCTTTAGACCCGATATTCCTGAAAATTATCGAGACAATGAGCACCAGGAGTGTCGATGTCGGACATAGAATAGAAACAGTTGTTTTCGAAAATCTGTTGAAGTACAGTTACGACTTTTCCGAGGGCTTAAATTTGACTGCCGGTCCCTACTTCTGGTACTCAGATAGGGGAAATGAAATAGACTTCCTTATAACCCTAAATAACAAGTTAGTACCAATTGAGGTTAAGTATCAAAACAGGATAGCAAAGTCCGATTATTTCTCGCTTCAAAAAGTCTTTGGTAGAGGAGTTCTGGTAACAAAAGATACCATTTTTAGAGATGGAAATGTTATAGGTATACCACTGGAAGTATTTTTATCATGCAGATAAAGGTTAGAGGGGGCGATACCAGTGGGGGAGGCTCTTCTTTCTCCATCGGTCTTTTTAGTTTCTCCAGTCTTTTTCGGGGGTTATGATGGAGCAGATAAGCCTCATGTAGTAGTAGTCAGATCAATCGCTTTGCCGCCCGTTGCTTCTGCTTGAGTTATTGTTTTAATACTTCCTCCTGGACCAACCCCATAGTAAACAGTACTGTTTGCAGTTTCTCCTGGATAAGGGGAGGGGTCGGAGATGAGGAAGGTCTTACCATCCGTAGAAGTATAATGGTAATAACTACCTGCTGGGTTTTTGGGAGCACCGCCGGGAAGGTATGGCTGTAACACCTTGTTTATACTTTTATCACCTGTATCAATATGCTTTGGATATTCGCTCAGGTTATTTTCTGCCATATAGAGCTCCAAAGCCGTAGCTAAATTGCGCAGATTCACTTTACTGGCATTGATAGCTGCAGTTTGCCGGGCAGTCATGTAGTTGGGGATGGCTATAGCCATCAAAAACCCGATGATGGCTATCACGATAACCAGCTCAATTAAAGTGAAGCCTTTCTCTTTTTTGTTTCTTTTTCGCCCTAAGTAACTCATTTTCCTACCTCCTTAGCTAAAATCCCTTTTTTGAAGCTCTAAAATATATAGCATCATTTTTATGGTCTATTCTTAGTGTCATGGTGACTTCCTTTTTAATCTACGGTCAAAGAAGGGAGTCACTACTATTATCCAGGGAACACTTACAGGACCCTCCAGAGCCAACCTTGCCCACATAAGGAAGATACCTCTTTCTTTCTGCATGTTCAGAAAAACCCAAAATCAATCACCGAATTGCTACTTCTGTTTCCATCTTTCTATGCTGTATCTTCTGAAATTATTATACTCTACTAGCGTTCTTTTATCCTTATATCCTTTTTAACATTTATGGTGCACTCAATAAGCTCAGTAGAGCTACATAAATTGTGCGTTTCTTCCTGTGGTAATTCCCCTCACTTCATTTTTTGTCGTTTCCCGAAATTTTTTATTGGGAATATAAAGAACTTTGCTCCTAAATAATTTAGATTCCTGATAGAGGCATTCAGGAATAACGGACTTGAGAAAATTCACCCTAACCCTCTCCGTCAGGGGAGAGGAAGAAATATGTGGGGCTCTCCTGCAAAGGAAGAGGGAAAATAAAAGTTCAGGGGGTGACGCTAAAGAGGGGTGGTATGGGGTTATTTCTACTTTATAGTTTTATTCTATAACGTAGGTTGCTTGTAGCAATTCTGCTTTTTTATGGGTTGAAGAAGCAGTCTGTCCTCTTTCATAGTCAACCCGTGAAATAGATGCTATAGTGTAATTACTTTAGGATAAAGTAGATTTTTATTGGCGAGGGGTTTTAGAATATGTCAGATTTAAAAGAATTAATAGAGCAGTTGCCACCCGACCTCCAAGAGGAGGTAAAAGATTTTGTGGAGTTTTTGCTAGAGAAACGAACGGGGAAAAAGCAGGCGAGACTTCGTCAAGATTGGGTAGGTGCGCTCAAATGCTATCATGATCAATATTATACCTCGCTGGAGCTCCAGAAAAAGGCCTTAGAGTGGCGAGGTGACTGATTTATGTATCTTGTGGATACCAATGTATGGCTTGAGCGATTGCTAGATCAGGAAAAATCTGAAGAAGTTGGTAGCTTTCTCACTTGTATATCTTCAGATGAAAAAATTATTACTGGAAAGTAAAGAACAAACCGACCAAGCTAAGAGTGAGGAGTATCTTAGTCCTTTCTTATTCTTTGACAGAGTATCTGGCAGTGAGAGGCTATTTTGTCCTGCGCTTGCCAGGACAAAATAGCCTGGTAGAAATAAATAATAGAAAAGGAAACCTTTCCTGGAATAACTTTATATATTACTCTTCAAATACCGGCGGACATACCTTGCGAAGCCATTTGAAAAATGGGAAGGAAAAGAGCAAGGGCAAGTAGTAAAACTGCTCCTCCGATTATCACCGTTAAAATAGGCTCAATTATAGTAGAGATACGGTCAACAAATATTTTAATCTCCTTGTCGTAAAGCTCAGTTACTTTACCCATAGTTAGTTCTAAACTTCCAGTTTCTTCTCCTACTGCTACCATCTGGGCTACAAGTGGTGGAAAGAAGGGGTGTTCTGCTATCCCGTGTGACAAATTGCTTCCTCGTCGGATATCTTCGGCTATTTCTCGGATAATATCTCCCAGGTAATAATTGCCCACCGAACTTGCCGTAACTTCTAAAGCTTGCACCATAGGCATTCCACTGCGCAGGAGTCCGGATAATAACCAGCAGAATCGGGAAACTAAAAGTTGATGAAAAAGTTTTCCAAAAAGGGGGAGAAAAGGTTGCTTACGGTCCCACCATTTTTTGCCTTGCTCGGAGTTGATATACAGGAAAAAAGCTAAAACTGCTCCTCCTAATGAGCCATAAACCAATAGCCAGTTCCGGCCCAGAAAGTCCATCACTCCCAGCATAAACTTAGTGAGAGAGGGGAGTTCCATTTGAAAGCCTTCGAACATAAGTATAAACTGGGGAAACACAAAATAAACCATAAACAAAGAAACGGCAATGATAGCTACTATTAAAATTAAAGGATAATAAGTGGCTGATTTAATTTTATCTCGAAGATCTTTTTCCCACTCTAAGTAATCAGCTAACCGTTGTAAGCTCCAATCTAAGTTTCCTCCTCCTTCTCCCGATTGCACCATCCCCACAAATACTCGGTTGAAAACTCGAGGATACTCAGATAGAGCTTGATAAAAAGAGTAACCCCTGGCTACCTTTTGAGCCACTTCTCCAACTACTTGAGATAGGTATTTATTGGTAGATTGGTCGGCCATACTCCGCAGCGCTTGAAGGAGAGGAACTCCCGCTTCCAACATAGTAGAAATTCCCCGGGCAAATACAGCTAAATCTTGAAGCTCTACTTTTCTACTTCCCCCTCCCAGGTGTATTTCTCGCTGAAGACTACTTTTAGCGGCTTTTTCTTCTTCTAAAGAGGTTATAAAAACTCCTCCTCGCCGAAGGGTAGCCACTACTTCTTGTTCACTCTGGGCTTCTATTCTGCCCTCCAATAATTTACCGGATTTATCCCGAGCCCGATATAAGTAAGTAGGCATTTATATCTTACTCCTTGCTTGAGAAAATTCTCGAGGGTCAATAGAGTGAGATTGGGCTTCTTCCCAGCTCACCTGACCACCACGGTAGAGGTCTATCAAGGCTCTATCCATAGTAATCATCCCCTCTGCTAGAGAAGTTTGCATAATATTATAAATCTGGTAACTTTTTCCCTCTCGGATAAGGTTACGAATAGCGTTATTGGCTGTCATAACTTCTATTGCTGGAAGTCTGCCTTTTCCAGTTACCCGGGGCAGGAGTTGCTGACTTATAATTCCCTGGATACATCCGGCTAATTGAATCCGGACTTGAGTTTGTTGATGGGGTGGAAAAACATCCACTATCCGGTCTATACTTTGAGGAGCGTTACCAGTATGGAGAGTGGCAAACACCAGGTGACCGGTTTCTGCTGCTGTTAGGGCCAGAGCAATGGTTTCTAAATTTCTCATCTCTCCTACTAAGATAACATCGGGGTCTTCCCGTAGGGCATGCATTAAAGCGTCCTCAAAAGATAAAGTATCAGAGCCTACTTCTCGCTGGTTTATAATACTTTTTCGGTGGTGATGAAGATACTCAATGGGGTCTTCCATGGTTATAACATGGCAGAAACGGGTATCATTAATATACTCTATCATAGAAGCCAGAGTAGTAGATTTCCCACTCCCGGTAGGTCCGGTGACTAAAATCAATCCCCGGGAAAGGGAAGCTAACTTTCGCAGGGTAGCAGCAGGAAGATGGAGCTCTTCCATAGAAGGAATGTCGTAGCTCAATGCTCGGATGGCTAAACCAACAGAGCCCCTCTGTTGATAAATGTTAATTCGGAATCGGGCAAATTGGGGAATTCCTAAAGAAAAGTCCAGTTCTTTCTTTTCCAGAAAATTAGAAAATCGCTCTTCTCCCGCTAAAGACCGGGCAAAATTTTCGGTATCCTCAGGGTTGAGAACCGGACAGTCTAAGGGGATGAGTTGCCCATCTATTCTCAAAATAGGTGGAACTCCTGCAGTCAGGTGTAAGTCGGATGCTTTCCGTTCCACTGTTTCTTTGAATAAATCTGATATCTCCATATTTATTTTCCCTCCTTAAAAGTTAGCTACTACCCGATACATTTCCTCCAAAGTAGTAGTTCCTTTTAGCACTTTGCGAGTGGCATTCTCTTCCAATGTGGACATCCCTTTTTCTCTAGCTTTTGCAGTAAGCTCTCTTTCTGTGGCATTCTTTAAAATTAAAGACCGGATATCGTCGTCTATCACCAGAACTTCGTTTACTGCTTCTCTACCTCGATATCCAGTTTTATTACACAGATTGCACCCCTGGCCCCGGTACAGAATTAATTTTTCTTCTTTCCCTCCGGTTAACTTAAGAGCGGTTTCTCCCTTTATTTCTAATTCTGTCTGACAATGGGGGCATATTTTCCGCACTAATCGCTGAGCTACCACTCCCAAAAGAGCAGAAGATATAAGGTAGGAAGGCACTCCCATTTCTTGCAGACGGACAATAGCTCCGGTAGCACTGTTGGTATGAAGAGTAGAAAGAACCAGGTGTCCGGTGAGAGCAGCGTGAATGGCAATCTCAGCAGTTTCTCGGTCTCGGATTTCTCCTACCATAATTATATCTGGGTCTTGACGCATTATAGAGCGGAGAGCATTGGCAAAGGTAAAATCAATTTTAGGGTTTATCTGCACCTGATTGATGCCCGGTAGCTGATATTCTACCGGGTCTTCAATAGTTATAATGTTTAACTCCGGCCGATTGATAAAGTTCAAGGCTGAATACAGAGTGGTAGTTTTTCCACTTCCAGTGGGACCAGTGAGGAGAACCATCCCGTAGGGATATTTAATCAGGCGAGTAAATTTTTCTAAGTCATCAGGTTCAAACCCCAGTCTATCCAGATTCAATAACAGAGTAGATTTATCCAGAATTCTGATTACTATTTTCTCTCCAAAAATCGTGGGTAGGGAAGAAACCCGAAAGTCTACGGTCCGGTTATCCAGCTTAATCTGAAATCTACCGTCCTGGGGAAGACGGCGTTCAGCAATGTTCATTCGAGAGAGGATTTTTATCCGGGATACCAGAGCCGGATGGACTCGAGAAGAAGTAGAAGCGATGTCATGCAAAATCCCATCAATTCGGAAACGAACTCGAACTATTTTATCTTGAGGTTCTAAGTGAATATCGCTTGCCCCTGCTCGAATGGCCTGAAGAATGAAAGTATTTACTGCTTGAATTATGGGGGCTTCTTCTCCTAAAGCTTTTAGTTGACCGATTTCTACGTCTTCTGCTTCTCCGGGAATTATTTTTTCTTTTTCCTCTACTCCCCGAAGGATTTCATCTACTGACTCTGTAGCGCCAAAATAGGTATTGATAATCCGTTCAATTTCTTCAGGAGGAGCAATGGCTGGTTTTATTTCTTTGCCAGTCATAAGCCGAGCTCGGTCTATAGTAACCACATCTGCTGGATTAGCCATAACTAAAATCAAAGCCCCATTTTCCTCTCCTATTGGGATTACCTGACGTTCCCGACAAAACTTTTCTGGAAGAAGAGAAACTATCTGAGGGTCAATGAGGTAGTTCTCGAGCTCTATAAACATAGCTCCCAGCTGCTCTGCAAGAGCCTGATAAACTTCTTTGATATTTACCAAACCCATTTTTTCCAAAACTACCCCCAGCCTCTCCCCAGTTTCTTGTCGAAGCCTCAAGGCTTCTTCTAATTGCTGAGGGGTAATATAATTGTGGGAAAGCATTATTTCTCCCAATTTGGGAAAGTTGAAGGTTTTTACCTTCTCATTATCATTTTTGGGCATCATTATCCTCTTTTATCTGGTTTTCTTTTATGAGATAGGCTTTCACCCTGCACAAAGTGCTATTTATGATAATACATCGAGGTTATTCTTTCAATTCAAACGAACTTGATTGTCGTTTAAAGTTTAAAATTTCACCTCTCTAATTTGCCTAGAGAATAGAATATTGCATATTATCCTCTTAGAAATTTACCCCAAAGAGGAGGATAGTATGACTGAACAACTACATAAGAGATTCTCAACTGAAGAGGTAAAAATGCTTCTGCGAGAGTATCTGAAGGATAAGAAGAAGCTTCCTTATCTTTTACAGATTCTGCAGATTAGCAAAAGAAGATTTTTCCAACTGGTGCAAGAATATCGGGAAAACCCGGAGGGATTCTCCATTATACACCACCACTTCAAAATGATCTGCCAGCTCTCTTTGTTCCAAAATCTGGAGCTGTGGTAATTCTAATCCTACTGCAATATAATTATCTTGCACCTGCTTGACCTCCTTCTTTTAGTTTTAGCTAATAATCCTTAGGATACAGAGGTCAGCAGGTGTTTTCAATACCTGGTTTCACACTAAATATTGTAGAACCAATATAAAGAGGTAGTTTTAGCGAGAAATACTTTATGGTAAAATGGTATTCAAATATTTTTGAGGAGATTGTTATGCTGGGCATTGACTTAGGCGCTTATTCGGTGAAATTTTGTCTGACCAGAAAAAAAGGGGAAAGCTTTGAGCTGGCTTTTTTGGGAGAGAAGCTCCTTGCTCCTCAAGCTCTATCAGGAGGGGAAATCAAAGACAAAAGCATTCTATCTGACAATTTACGCCAGTTTTGGCAGAGAAACCACCTTCCTCGAGAGGTGGTGGTGTCTTTTTATCACCCCCGGATGGTAGTTCAGAATATATCTCTTCCAGAGATGCCCGATAATGAATTGGAAAATACTCTACAATGGGAAGTGAGTTCCATTCTAACTGGAGAGAATAATTTTCAAATTGGCTGGCAGACTCTGGACAAAAATGATAGTCAACAGCAAGTTCTTTTTGCTGCTTCTCCTTCTTTGGTAGTAGAAGACTATCTGGATGTTTTTCACCGGGCGCGCCTGAAAGTAGAAGCATTTGAACCTCAAGCGTTGAGCTTGGTGCGAGGATTCTTGAGCCTGTATCCCGAGCTGGTAAGCTCTTCTTTCTCGTTGGTGGATCTGGGTTTTACCAAAGGAGGTATTGTGTACTTTTCTGCCGGGAAACTAGTTTTTTCCCGATATTTTAATTGGGGTTTAAATAAAGTATGGAGTTATTTAGAAGAGAAATTTAAACTTTTACCGACAGATATAGTGGAGCTCTTTGACCGGAGTACTCAAGGAGGAGATATCCCATATCAGATACAGGAAGCAATTTCTGAGACCAGTAGGGATCTGATAACTGAACTCAGGAGGTCTCTTTCCTTTTTGCAAACTGAGTTTGGCTCGGGCTCTGTTAAGAACTTCTTTTTAAGTGGAGGAGGAGCGCGAATTGCTTTTCTCCGACAGATTTTGGTGGAAAATTTACCGGTAAGTATAGAGGAAATATCTCCTCTAATAGTAAGAAAGGAAGAACTTCCGGCTGAAGTTTATCTCAGCGCTCTGGGAGTATCGCTATGGAGTTAAAGTCAATTTATCCAGTTAAAATTAATCTTTTGCCCCGTCGTTATACAATCGAAAGAACTTCCAACTGGATACGGTTATCTTCCGTAGTAGTTCTCCTTTTTCTTTCCTTTCTACTCTTTTCCTTTTATATTAACCTCCACGTTAAAACCTCGTCTTTAGAGAGTGATATAGAAACTTTAAAATTAGAGTTAGCGAATCTGCAAGAAAGAGAAAAAAGGATGGAGGAAGTGCAAGCGGAGATAAATGTAGTAGAAGAAAAAGTTAATACTCTCAAATATTTGATTCAAAATGAACCCGATTGGCTAAAGATTGTATATACCCTGGGAGGGTGTATGCCCCCAGATCTCCACTGGGATAAAGCCAGTTTTAACCCTTTTTCTTTTAACTGCGAGGGGCGGGTTTACAGCATTTTTAGCTTAGCTCAGTTTATCAGTTCCTTAGAACAATATCGAGACCTTTCCCCCCGGGTTGATTTTAACTCTTTAATTCTCGAAGAAGGGGGAGCTTACCGTTTTGAGCTATCGGGAAGGCTTAAAACTCCATGAGTCTGGAAAAAATTGGCCGATTTTTCTCCTAGTCTGGGCTGGAGTGTTGGTAGGCTTTTTTTACCTGATTTTGATTCCCGGGGGAGATAAACTGGAAAGTTTAAGAGAAGAAAAAAGCAACCTGGAAACTCAAGTTCTTACTCTGGAGAGAAAAGTAAGAAATTTAGAAGTGCTGGAAGAAAGACTAACTGAGCTCCGTGCCACTGCTTCACTTCTCGAGGAAAGACTACCAGAGGCAAAAGAGATTTCTAACCTCCTTTTGGTGATTGAAGATTCGGCTCTGCGCTCTGGGGTAGAAGTTCAGTCCTTGCAACCCCAAGCTCCTGAGACTCAAAAAGAAGAAAGTTCTGATAAGCCTCAATCTGATTATCTTGAAGCATCTTTTGAGAGCAAACTTATAAGTGATTATCATGGATTTTTACTTTTTCTCAATTATCTCCGTCAATCTCCTCGCTTGATTCAGGTAAAAGACTTTGACTTAGAAGAGGACGAAAATGGCAATTTGCTGATTACCATGGGGCTTTCTACTTATGTGTTTTCTAAAGGGGAGGCAGAGTGAGAAGTCGAGATTTTTACTGGATGCTGAGTTTGATAGCTAGTTTGGGGTTTCTGACCTTTTTAAGCTTTAATTTCTGGGATACCTTAAATTCTCAGGAAGAAAACAGCCTTCCCGCTTTATCTCCTCTTGCCTCTCCGGTGCTTTCCTCTTCAGGCTTAGATGATATCAAAGAAGAAGAGCTATTTCTTGTGAGTTATCCTGAGGAAAAATTAACTGACTTTCGAGATTTGTTTCATGCAGCAATTCCTGCTGCTCGGGAAATAGAAGAGGAACAGGTAGTAGTTTTTCCTGAAGAATCAAGGGAAGAAATGGTTTTTCTCCCTCTTCCAGAGTATGTCCCACCTCAAGAAGAAACGAAAGAAGAGCCTCTTCCACCATCCATCCATCTGCAAGGGGTGGTAGTTTCTGATTCTCGGCAGGCAGTGATAGTAGAAGTGGGAGGGAAAATTCAGATTCTGACCAATGAAAAGAACTTGTCATCTAATATAAATTTGATTGAAGTAGAAGGTGAAGAAGTGGTATTAAACTATGAGGGGAGAGAAATTATATTAACTTTCGAAGAATAGCCCGAACGGGAATTATGGTCATATTTTTTATTACTTTTTTCTTGGGGGATGTCCTATCTCTGGAACTCCGGGATTTATTCTGGAGAGCGGGTGGAGAGACAATTAAGCTCACTTTTAAATTTAACGAAGGCACAAGCTGGGTAGAATCTTCTCCTGACTCTTACCATATCGTGGTGGATATTGAAGGAGCAACTAATGGTCTCGGTTATAACCAGCGGCCTATGGGGATTGGGCCTCTACGGAATATTATGTTTATAGAAAAAGATGGTGTTTTACGCCTGTGGGTGGAGCTCCGGGAAAAAGTGGAATATGAAATATATGATGAAGCCGGGGGGCATTTAGTGAGTATGATTTTCCACTTGCCTCTGGGAAGAGGAGAAGAGGAGCTTTTTTCTTTTGATTTCCGGGATACGGAAGTGAGAGATGTTCTTCTCGCTTTAGCGAAAGCTGCGGGAGTGAATATGGTGGTGGATGACTCAGTTACCGGGACGGTAAGCGTTTCTTTTGAAAATCTCACTTTTGACCAGGCTCTGGGATACATTATGACTATTATGACTATGAAAGGGTTAGGTCAGATAAAGCTAGGTAATAACATTGTAGTAGCTAATCGTAGTATATTAGAGGAAAATTTTGGACTTCTGGAAACTCGTCGTTTTGAGCTCAAATATATCGACCCAGAAAAAGCTAAAGAAGCTCTAAGCCTCGTTGTGGCAGAAGGAGGCCGAATAGTGACCGATGAATCTTCCCGGGCAATTATAGTAAAAGGAAGGATAGAAGAACTGAATCAAGTAGAAAAAATGCTAAAAGAGATAGACATCCCTCTCGAGGTTAAGACTTTTTACCTCTCTAACAATCTTTATCAGGAAGAGGGAGATCTAGAAAAGATAAAAAATCTTCTTAAAATCGTTATTCCTGAAGAAGAAAGAGTGGGTTTCGATACAGGGCAAAAAGCAATAGTAGTGAGAGGAACTCCGGAGGAGATAGAAGCAGCCTTCCAACTTCTTAAAAATCTGGATCGTAAGCGGCCGCAAATTATGGTAGATGTAAAACTGGTGGAGATTGACCGGGAGAAAGTAAAAGACTTAGGATTTAACTGGGAAGTAGGAGGAGCGGTAGGGGCAATTACTTTCGGAGAGCTATCTTTAGGAGGGGCTATGGAGCGCCAGGATTTAGTAGAGGTAACTCTGAACGCGCTAACTAAGGAGAATAAAGCACATCTCGTGGGCAACCCTCGGATTTTGACCTTGAGCGGAGAAAAAGCCGTTATCAACGTGGGTGACCGGGTTCCTTACCGTAACATCCAGGGAGTGGACGAGGCAGGGAACATAATCCCTGGAGGAGTGGAATTCCTGGATGTGGGAGTAAAACTTGAAGTTACTCCCCTTCTCACTGAAGACCAGATGATACTAGTGGAAGTGAAGCCAGAGGTGAGCTCTTCTTCAGAAAGAGAATATTATCTTGCTGGACAACTTTATACCGATCCTCAGGTCAAAACTCGCTCGGCAGAAACCACTGCCCGACTGAAAAGTGGAGAAACTCTGGTAATCGGGGGGTTAATAAGAAGCGAGGATATTGAAAATATTACTCGTATTCCTATTTTAAGTGAAATTCCTCTCATCGGGGAGTTGTTCATTTTGCGTAATAAAACCCATCGGGAGACGGAACTGGTGATTTTCATCACTCCTCATCTCATTGAATATTAAGGAGGGGATAACTTGAAAAAGAAAAGATTTTTGATAGAAATCATTTTTGTCTTTCTTTTGCTGGTTACTTTTTCAGGATGCCAATGGTTTTCAGATAACCCTATGTTTCCTCAGGCAAAATTTATGGTTACCAGTGAGCCCACTCATTTGACCCCGGGAAGTGAAGATGCCAGAAAAGTTACTGTTAATTTTCAACCTATCAACAAAGTAGGAGCGGTGTTTTCAAAATGTACCATCGTTTACAAAAAACCGGATGGAACTGTTATTCCTTCTCTTACTCGCTCTTCGGTTTTGAACCTCACTGTGTATGACCCCAACTGGACTGCTTCTGGTGCTTTGGTGGCAGATACCGAACCTGCTTCAGTAACGATAGAGGTGCTTGATATGAAAACGGAGGGCTATTTAAAGAGTAATAAAATTCCCCTGGTGATTGCGGAATTAACTTTCTCGGGAGAAGATTTGGCTGGCCATCCTCTGGAGTTGTCTACTGAAGTTTTTGTCCAGCCTTTTGAAGGGCTTATAGAGCAAGAAGATATTACCATTTATATTTATTGTGTACCTCCTGAAAACGAAGAAGAAGATGCTGCTGCGTCCTTAGAAAATGAGAGCACTTGCAATACTTGTGGTGATTCTGCTACCTCTGAAGGAGAAGCTTATATGGTAGTGGATATTAAAGACCCCCAGCTGGTTAGTAAAGTAGAATATTCTATAGACGGAAAGTCGGCTGGGTCTAGCACTATCCCTCCTTTTGTATCTCAGAGAGTTTCGGTAACAAGTTGTGATGGGATTTTGGCTCAAGCAGTAGTTTATGATATTTTTGGTAACTATACAGTAGTGACAGAAAAATATGAAGGAGGAGACAGTGAAGAAGAGAGCAGCCGAGAGTAAGGAAGTTAGGGCAATAAAAGAGGCTCTGGAGATAGAAATTTCTTTATTGTTTATGGATGAAGATACCTGTGTTACAAATTTTATGATAAAGGATGCCCGAAGTGAAGGCTGGTTTCATATCGAATAAAGAATACCCTTAAAGAGAGCTTAATTGTAGGGTACAAAGATAAAATCCAATCAAAGGGTATGAAATACATCAGATTTGGATATGAAACTGGGGATTTATCATTTGTGGAACAGATAGCCTAACTTCATATCAGCTGAACCATCATCAAAGACAATACAAAGAGCCCTGTGATTATGTGAATCACTGGTCCATTGTCTTTAATATACTCTATAAACATCTACCGAGCTGGATGATAGCGCAAAATATATCTCACTACTAACTTTCAGATGAATCTTTTTAAGTTGATTTTACAAAACAATAATCTCGCGACGGTAAGGATTTAACTCCCGGATACCTTTTTCTGTAACCACAATTCCATCTTCATATCGCATGCCTATCTGACCATCGGTGAGCCATATATCAATATTAAATACCATATTCGGTTGGATGATAAAAGGATTGTTTCCTGACAACCAAAGGTCCTCAACTTCTGAAACTCCTGTTCCATGAGCTGGACCGTACAGAGTAAATTTTTCCCAGCCATATTGAGCAAGACGATCATAATATTTTTTAAAAACATCGGTAGAAAGAACACCGGGTTTTATTGTTTCCAATACATCTTCCATTGATTGTAGAGCAACTGACATCATTTTTTTGGCTTTGGGACCAGGATCTCCAATTGAAAAGACTCGGCACATATTACCGCAATATCCTTGGTAGCGAGCTCCGAAGGTGATTTGGACTAGTTCGTTAGCTTGGATAGGTTTATCAGTAGATTTACATAAGCTAAGGGAAGTGTTTTTTCCTGAACAAACCCAAATTGGATAAGAAGTTCCTTCTGCTCTCAGATCGAGCATAACTTTCCGACCTTCATTTTCTAAAAATCTCTCACTCATACCTGTTTGGGCAATTTCTAAAACGTGCTTTACCGATTCTTCAGTGATACGGTAAGCTTCAGCAATAACCTCAATTTCTTCCTCTGATTTAATTTGACGAACACGCAAAAGCATTTCGTCGCCAGACACAATATCTGCATTGGGCACACTTTTTGCCAAATCTTGGAAAATAAGGTATGGAAAAGTGTTCCATTGACTAATAGCGATTTTTTTAGGTTGAACACTTTCCATAATCTGGGGAAGTATGGTAGAAAAATTCAAACTTTCAGTATCCGGAACCCACTCGGGTGCTGAAGTTTCAACAAACAAACTATGTATAAATATTTTCTTAATTCTGGAAAATTCTTTAGCCATCCCAAATGATTCAGGTCCACCGGTAATTAGAGCTGGATCGCCTTCCTTGGGCACAACAACACCAGCAAAATCAAAAAAAGGTTGAAATCCCGCTAAGTACAAAGATATCGAGGCTTCGCTTTCACTAGAATAACCGACCCATAAATCAACATTTTCTTTTTTCATTTCTTCTTGTAAGCGATTCACTCGATATTGAAAATCTAGATCGCTTATTCTAAGATTCACCATAAATAACCTCCTTAGTTTTATACTCAAGAAACGTTGTTAAGGATTCTTTTCAATTATATACCAAATAGTTTTTTTTCTGGCAAAACTTTAATTAATTTCTGATAAGCATTTTGCAGTCTTTAGCACTCATATAGAAATTTTAGATGAATTTTAGATGAAAATAAATTCTTTGTTATAGTTGTTAAGCAGAGGCTCGGGCAATCTCGTAAACTGGGCAGAGTAATAAGGCTAAGTAATCTTTTCTATTAGTGAAAATAGTATAATGTTGTTAGTAAAATGAGGAGGTTTTTTAAAATGACTGACCAAACTGTGGCTTCTCTTTCCACTCAAACAATTCCTCGGGAGAAAATTTACCTTAATCTTGAGGATCGGGAGGTTATTAGATCTCTGGCTAGCCAGGTAAGAGAATTAGCTGATTTGCCTGAGCAGGAAGAAAAGAGAAAACTGTGGTATAAACACAACGCTTTGGAGAAAACCCGACCGGTAATTTTCTGCGATCCAGAGAATGGATGGAATGAAATCATTACTCCCGACGATTTACGGTGTACAGGAGAACTAGCCAGAGAATGGGAGATGAAGCTGCGTAAGGAGATATTCTGGGGGAAAGATATGGGAGATGATAAAGTAATTGATTTCTACTTTAATATCCCTTATGTTTATACTGAAAGTAGTTGGGGTTTACAAGAAAAAATCATAAAAACCGAGGAGAAAGGCTCCTATCGATGGGACCCTCCGCTTAAAGATTTTAAAGATATGGATTTATTACATTTCCCTCAGATTGAAGTTGACTACCAAGCCAGCCAGAATCTATTTGAATTAGCTGAAGAAACCTTTGATCAAATTCTTATTATTCGTCGTCGGACTAGTTGGTGGTGGACATTGGGAATGACCTGGACTTTAGTAAATTTACGAGGTCTGAGCCAGATAATGCTTGATATGTATGATCATCCTCGGGAACTCCACCAGCTTATGGCCTTTTTGCGAGATGGTCATTTGGCCAAGTTAGATTTTTTAGAGCAAAATGGTCTTTTGAGTTTAAACAATGACAATATATACGTAGGTTCAGGCGGATTTGGCTTTACCCATGAGCTTCCTCAAGCCGATTTTGATGAAATTCATGTTCGTACTAAAGATATGTGGGGATTTGCTGAGAGTCAAGAAACAACCTATGTTTCTCCTGAAATGTTCGCAGAATTTATTTTTCCTTACCAATATCCTATTTTAGAGCGCTTTGGCTTAAACTGTTACGGTTGTTGTGAACCTCTACATCTTCGCTGGCAGGTAGTCAAGGAATTTCCTCGACTTAGAAGAATCTCAGTGTCCCCTTGGGCGGATTGGAAAAAAATGGCTGAATATTTAGAGGACAAGTATGTTTACTCTTTAAAACCATCACCTGCTAGTTTAGCTAACCCGGTTATTGATGAAAACTATATTCGTTCAGAGCTCAGGCGAGCAATGGAAATTACTAGAGAGTGCCGAGTGGAAGTTATTATGAAGGATAATCATACTATTGGAGGAAACCCTCAGAATGTTATCCGCTGGTGTCAGATTGCTCGTGAAGAAGCAGATAAAATTAACAAATAACAACTTCTTCTTAAACCTAATCTTATTTTTTAAAAAAGCATTGATTATGATAACTGGAGCAACTACAAAGAAAGGCATTCGTTACAATTAGACCATTAATGTGGTCTAAGGCGATGAACATTGCTAGAATATTAACTACTCGATAAGTGAAAAATTTGCTTTCTGAACTATTTTTCATTTTTCTCCTCTCGATACCGAGAATTAAGTCTTAAGGGAGGGTTATCCCCTCCCTTAAGGTAAAGCTAACTTTAGCGAATATGGAGTGGGGAAAGCTCTTCAATTTGCTGTATTTTTTCAGGACTATCAATCAAAAAACCTCCGGTAAGAACTGTGGGTAAAAGACCATATTTTTTATAGTGAAAGAGAGTTAATACTCCGTGGAAACCAGCTAAATATTGCTGAGAGTCAATAGTGGCAGTAATATACCCTGCTTTAAGTCCACTTATAGTACCGGGGGTAGTATCAAATCCGCCAGCAATTATTTTCCCAGGAGCTATTCCGGCCCCTTTTAGAGAGTCAGATAGTCTATCAGTAGTAATACCCCCTAATCCGATTAAAAAGGTAGTTTCTGGATGAGACATAATGTAAGAGATTTGTCTGCTTTCTACTACGGTCATTTCTAATCCGCCGGCGTCAATAATTTCATATGAAGTGATGCCAAACTCTTTCATAGCTTCCAACACGCCATTAGCTCTAACTGTTCCATACATAGCACCAGGAACTTCTACTGACATAGCTACGTGGGCTTGGGAAAGATCAAACCCCTGTTTCTCACCCTCTTGGAAAAGCCGGACGGCTAAATCATAGCCAGCCTTTTTCTCGTCCTGTCCAATGTAAGTCAAGCGCTTATTGCCACGGGAGCCTTCAGTATCATCATTATCAATCGCTACCACTGGGATGCCAGCTGCCAATGCATCTTCTACTGGTTTATCCCAGGCTATATCATCATTGATTACCAAAGCAATACCATCCGGTTTTAAAGCTACTGCTTCTTGAAATCGTTTTAGTTGGAGTGACATATCTCCTCCACAGAGATCAAAGTCAACCTTACAGCCTAAAAGAGAAGCTGCATCATAAGCTCCTTGTTGCACTACTGCCCAAAAAGGATCATCTCCTCCATGGGTGACAAATCTAAAATACATTCCCTCTCCTGGTTTTTCCTGAGCAAAGGCCATCGTTCCCAGGGTCAAGACTAAAACTGTTATAATAACTCCTATTATCCAGCTTTTTTTCATTTTCAAATCTCCCTTCTTTTGTTTTTTAGAAAAACACAATAAACTAAACAATCTTATTTTTTAGAAGAAATATATCACCTCCCGACCTTAATAATGATATATAACCATCTATAGGCACCATAAAGATTATTTAACGATTACTAATTTTCCTCATAGCTCTCCTCGTCGAGCTTTATAGATAAGTTCTCGATAGTAATTGAAGTTTTCTAGAGTCATCTCTGGCGGAACTCCTCCTGCTCCTGAGAGTATAAATCTTCTACCCCCTCCTATTTTTAATGCTTCTTTAATGTGTTCTGCCAATTGTTCCTTATTCATCTGGCCAATAGTGCAACTTATTCCTCCTTTTAAAGTTACTATATCTCCAAACTCTTTTTTTATAGCTAAAAAGTCCATCCCGTCATATGAATCGAGAGGGTCGATAGAATCAAATCCCACCTCTACTAGGTCTTGAAATAAAGGCATAATGTTACCATGAGAGTGGAAGGTAACTTTTAATCCTGCTTTTTTGAAAGCTTCTACCATTTTTCGGTGGTTATCCTTAAAAATCTGCCGGTATCGTTGAGGGCTGAAATAGGGAGCTTTTTGTGCTCCAAGATCATCAGTTATCCAGATGCCATCCACTTCGCACTCTTCTTTTACCATCAAACCGAGTTTTATGATAGAATTTACCGCCCGTTCGGACATTTCTTTTACTATTTGAGGTTCCAAAGCGACATCCATTAGGGTATTCTCAAAGCCCCGAAAGAGCATCCAGGTGGCTTCAAAAGCTCCCTTACCCTCCATAGTGACAAAATATCCTCGGTCTTTAAGTTTTTTCACCGGCTCTCGGAGAATTTTTATTCTTTTTCTTAATTTCTCCTCATCAGGTTCAAATAATTTTTCCCAATCTTCGAGGCTATTTATCGGGTTATAAATAGCTTTAGCGTGATAAGGTTTTTTATGCCAGTACCAAATTCCTCCATAAAAAGTACGAGCTAAAAGGTGAGTGTCGTCTTCGGAAATTATGTCACAAAATATGCCAGGGCTACCTGGTATATTTAAAGGAGCAGGAATGATTATCCAGTCAGATTGGAAAAGTTCGGCCTCAAGAAGAGCTATTTCTTCCCATTCTGCTTTCATTACCTGAGGACCAAAAAAAGACAGTAGAGCTTCTAAACAGTTAAAACCATCGATGTAGGGAAGAATATCGGTAGGCTTTCCTTCTAAAGCATTTATTATTCTCTCATAAGGAGTCATAAAAAGTTCTCTCTCTATTAATTGTATTTTGGTTTAATCTATAAAAAGTAAATGACCTATTTATCCAAAGTAAGAGTAGGAAAACTTAATAATAATCTCTCTAAGATCGAACAACTGATGTAGTTTACTCCCTTAAATTTATCAATATTAACATTTTTCCTCAACCTCGACTTTGTTTTTGGACAAAAGCATTGGAAAAGACGGAAAAAAGTATAACTAAACCAAAAACAACATAAGTCCAAGAATAGGGGATTCGCATAACCACTAATCCATTTTCGATTATTGAAATAATCAGGGCTCCAGCAAAAATGCCTCCCATACTTCCGATACCACCCAAGAGAGAAGTACCTCCGATTACACTGGCAGCAACTGCCTTAAATTCCCAACCTTCCCCTGCTCGAGAGGTGAAACAAGCAGTTCGAGAAATTTGGGAACAAGCCACAAAGGCACACAAAACTCCTACGATCATAAAGCAGATTATCTTTACTAGGTTGGTATTGATACCCATAGCTCGAGCTGCTTCTTGGTTATCACCAGTAGCATAAATCCAGTTACCAAACCGGTGAAAGTGGAGGATAATTCCCAGAATAATGGCAAAGGCAACAAACCAGATAGTTTGAACTGGAATGTTTCCTATCTTGCCGTTTAACATAGTTAAAAAAGCTGGTGAAATAGAAACATCACAAGGACTTTGTTTACCACCTGAGAGTAAAAGTGTAAAGCCTCTCCAAAACATCATAGTTCCTAAAGTAGTTACAAAGGAAGGAATCTGGCCTTTAACCGTGATTAAGGCGTTGGTAAGACCAAGCAGTGCTCCTACTCCTAAAACTATCAACAAAGACAAAAAAGGGTTAATCCCGGTTTCAAACAGTTTTAGAAAAACATAGGCAGAGAATACCAAAATAGAGCCAACCGAGAGGTCGAATTCTCCGCATATCATAAGCAAACCTACTCCTAAAGCGAGGATACTGAATTCTAAACCTATGGATAAGAGAATCTCTATGTTGTCTGGATCCGAAAACCGGTATTGAGGAGAAAAAACGGAGAAAACCAAAACTAATATCACTAAAACTAAATAAACATTAGTTGAGGGAGTTACTAAAAAATCCCTTAGTTTAACTCGGGTCACACTCATTTAGCTTTCAATCCCCCTTTTTATTATCATTCAACCAGGGCGCTTTTGACTACTAATTCCGATAGCTCATCTAAAGAAATTTCTTCTTTTTTGACGTCAGCCATTTTTTTTCCTCGTGCCATCACTACAAATCTATCGGCCACGTCAAAAACATGATATAAATTATGAGTGATAAAAATAACTGCGATCCTCTCTTTTTGCAGTTTTCTGATAAACTCGAGTACCTCTCTTACTTCTTTTACTGAAAGAGCAACGGTAGGCTCATCCATAATTATCAATTTAGCTTCAAAAAGAAGCGCTCGGGATATAGCTACTCCTTGCCTTTCTCCTCCAGATAAGGTTTTTACTGGTAAGTTGGGAGACTTAAGGTGTAATCCTAACTCTTCCAGAGCTTTCATGCTCTCCTCATCCATTTTTTTTCTATCCAATATTCCTAAATTTTTGACCGGTTCTCTCCCCATAAATATGTTTCGAGCAATAGAGAGATCGCCTGCTAATGCTTGCTCCTGATAAACGGTTTCGATACCTAATCGGCGAGAATCTCGGGGTGAGGTAATGTTAACTTTGTGCTCTTCAAAGTAAATTTCTCCTCGATCAGCTCGATGATAGCCGGAAAGAATTTTAATCAAAGTGGATTTGCCTGCTCCGTTATCTCCTATTAAACCTACTGTTTCTCCTTGTCCTACTTCGAAATCGACCCCTCGCAAAGCATATACTCGACCAAACCATTTGTGAATATTCACCATTCTTACCAAGGGTTGCCTATTTTGATTTTCATTCATAGTTTTCTAGCCTCTTGCCTATTTTATTTTCCTATCTAGATAGGAATTCAAAAGAACAAAGAAAATAGTAGCCAAACCAATAAAAGCGTTGACTCCAAAAACTGGTACTCGCATTAAAACCAAGCCGTTATCTAAAATGTGTAGAGTTAAAATGCCGAGGAAAACCCCCATCATACTTCCTATGCCCCCTCGAAGAGAAGTACCTCCAATTACACATGCAGCCATAGCTCTGAGTTCAGATCCTACTCCTTGAGTAGCGGCGAAAGAACCTAACCTGACTGACTGCATACAGCCGGCAAAGGCACACAAAACTCCTACGATCATAAAGCAGATTATCTTCACTAGGTTGGTGTTGATACCCATAGCTCGAGCTGCTTCTTGGTTATCACCAGTAGCATAAATCCAATTACCAAACCGGTGAAAGTGGAGGATAATTCCCAGAACAATGGCAAAGGCAACAAACCAGATAGTTTGAACTGGAAAAAACGGCCCGATACTACCAGTTAGAACTTTTTGAAAGAGGGAATCGGTAGGAATAAAGGTTCTAATGCTGGTTGGCATCATTCGAGACCAGACATACAATATCCCTTTCCAAAACATCATAGTACCCAGAGTAATGATAAAAGAAGGCATTCGAGTTTTAACTACAATTAGACCATTGATGAAACCCAAAGCCAAACCGGATAACAGAGCTAAAACAAAGCCCCAAACAGGAGATAATCCTCCAAACAAGGCTGAAGCAAATATATAAGAACAAAGGGGAAGGGTAGAACTTATCGATAAGTCAAATTCCCCACAAACCATAAGTATCCCTATTCCCAGGGCAACTACTCCTAAATCTGGCACTAATTTGCCTAGGGAGGCTAAATTACGAACACTTATGAAAATATTACGAGGGGTGAATAGAGAAAAAACAATTACTAAAGCAATGAACATTATCAGAGTGTTAATTACTCGATAAGTGAAAAATTTGCTTTCTGAACTATTTTTCATTTTTTTCCTCTCGATAACCTTGAATTAAGTCTTAAGGGAGGGGATAACCCTCCCTTAAGGTAAAGCAAACTTTAGCGAATATGGAGTGGAGAAAGAGTTTCTATAAGTTCGATTTTTTCTACGCTGTCTACTAGATAACCTCCGGTGTCTATATTGGGGGTAAAACCATATTTAGCATGCAGGAAGAGCACGTAGACTCCGAAGTATCCTTGAAGGTATTGTTGCTGATCTACCGTGGCAGTCACATATCCTTCTCTTATTCCATTTAAGGTTGCTGGAGTAGTATCAAACCCGCCAGCGATGATTTCGCCAGGACCATATCCGGCTGCTTTTAAGGAATCGGTCAATCGGTCGGTAGTAATCCCTCCCAATCCGATCATAAAGGTCGTTTCTGGATGGGCTAAAAGGTAAGAAGTTTCCCGAGATTCTACCGTGGTCATTTCCAGACCTCCACCATCGACTATTTCATAGGAGGTAATTCCAAATTCTTGCATAGCTTCAAGGATTCCTGAGGATCGAATTACTCCATAGTTAGCTCCTGGAACCTCTACGGGCATGGCTACATGAGCTTGAGAAAGATCAATTCCTTTTGACTCTGCTTCCTGGAAGAGCTTTCGGGCTAAAGTGTAAGCAGCTCTTTTTTCGCTCTGGCCGATGTAACATAGGCGGGCATTCCCAGCTGCCCCTTCAGTATCATCATTATTGATTCCAACCACTGGAATACCGGCTGCCAGTGCATCTTCTACTGGTTTATCCCAGGCTACGTCATCGTTGATTACCAAAGCAATACCATCCGGTTTTAAGGCTACTGCTTCTTGAAATCGTTTTAGTTGGAGTGACATATCTCCTCCACAGAGGTCAAAGTCAACCTGACAGCCTAACTCCTTAGCTGCATCATAAGCTCCTTGTTGCACTACTGCCCAAAAAGGATCATCTCCTCCATGGGTGACAAATCTAAAATACATTCCCT
>Ga0134101_1000485_pt1 | contig 45332 bp, 39 predicted proteins | sample 12_3_2metaG_FD_94446 | JGI IMG/M metagenome (GOLD analysis project Ga0134101, IMG submission 94446) | Switchgrass degrading microbial communities from high solid loading bioreactors in New Hampshire, USA - 12_48_3.3_201_A2 metaG | ecosystem: Engineered > Bioreactor > Semi-continuous > Anaerobic...
AAAACCTGAAAAATCTGGCAATAATTCTAGATAGGAAACAAAAATATTAACTATTTTTATAGGCTGAAATTCTTACCGGAGATAGTATATCCGGTTCCCATACACAAAAAACTTTTCAGACCCGGTTTTGCGCTTTCCCCCTTCCCACACCCCACACCCTAAAACCTACCAAAAGAAATATTTTTATCTTTCGGTTGGTTATATCCAAAATTCATACAGAAAGGAGCCTTTTATGAAACAGACAGCACAAAAAAAGCGGAATACTTTCCGCACCCTGATTTGGCTCATCCAAACAGATGCCAAGCAGACCCGCACCTGTAAATGGTATGAAAAATTGAGTGGAACCTTAACTAGATTCCAAAATTCTCTTTTAACCAATCTAAGGCTTCTTCCTTTGTTCGAAAATACTCTGTAACCAGTTTATCAGCATGTGACTTCTGCTGGTGACGCTTTGCCTGAACCTTAATGCTGGCCATACCCCCGTCAATAAATGCAAAGGCGACACATCCTGCATTTTCACAGACCACATGCAAGTTAGCAAAGGCTTGCTGCGTCTCCGGGTCCAGAATCGGGTCCAGCTTGTCGATAATCGGTGCATATGCCCATTTGCCACTAAAGCTCTTTCCCTTGTTCAGCACATAATCTGTCAATTCCTTTACTGCCGCCGGGGTGGCCTTTCCAACTCCTTCGGTAATTACGACCTTCCTTCCGGGAACATCGTAAACATTTAACTTCCAACTCATTGTCAATTACCTCCATGGTTTGTATTTTTCACGAAACCCTTTGATGGGTTTCGTGTCAATTACGACAGTATCATTTTGATTCGTTAACTATCCGTCTTTTAATTCTTTAAGTACATTATCCAATTTGGCAGATATGGCAGTTACATCGCTTTTTATTTTCTTTGACTGGTCCAGGCCGTCTGCCGAGGCCTGTGATATATAATCAATAGATCCAAGCACATTATTGACAGAAGAAAGCAACTCCTCTGAAGTTTTATTGAAGCTGTTCATCAATTCTGTTATATAAAGTGTGTCCTCATTATACTTGGAAGAGATGTCCTGCATAAAGATATAGTCATTATTTACATCCACCGACATAAATTCCAACAGTCTTTTGGAACTTGATGCAAGATTGCTCACTGAATTCTCTACCTGCTTCGTAACATCAAGTATTTTTGAAACGACTGCCTTTGATTGCTCAGCGAGTTTCCTGATTTCGCCGGCGACCACAGCAAAGCCTTTTCCGTTTTCACCCGCTCTTGCGGCCTCTATGCTCGCATTCAAAGAAAGCAGATTAGTTTGTGAAGTAATCGCAATGATAGAATCGGACAGAGAGGAAATCTGTTCGACGTTCTTTGATTCTTCGATGGCCTTTTCCAGTTCATTTTTGGATCTGACGAAAACCTGATTTGCCTTTTCCATTGATTCGGAAAACCGGGCTTTCATTTCCTGCGCGCTTTGACTGATTTCGCTCACGGATGATAAGCCTTTTGAGGCTTTTGAGGCAACCTGCTGGACTGAGCCTGCGATATCAAGAGCTTCGGCGGCAACATTTTCCGATGTTTCAGTTATGTACCTCATTAACTTCTCAAGCTTGCGTGATGCCTCGTTTACGTCCTTTATCCCGGAATCCAGTTCGTTCAAATTATGGATGGCGGTATTCAACCAAGCAGCACTCTCATGTTCCGCCTCGGAGGATTGCCTTTTCAGATATTTTTGAATCCGGTCCGCCGTGTTTGCAAGAACTCCGATTTCATCCTTACTGTTAAGCCATTCCGAAGAAATTTCAGGCAAGAAATCGCCTTCGCAGGCATTTGAAATATATCTGGCGAATGATGTTATCTTTTTCATTTTTTGACTTTCTAATATAAAGAAATAGGTACGCAGTAAAATACCGGCTATTGATGCTGCTAAAGCAATCAGAGCAGGTATGTTCCTGCCTCCTATTATAATTGATAAAAAAATGCAAAAAGAAGCTGTGAGAATTGCTGCAAAATCAATTACGAGAAAAGAAATCCGCCTTTTCGGATTTTTCTCATTCTTCATCCCGTATGCCCCCAAATGAGAATGATTTGCAGGTAGTAAAATCCTTCTTTAGAATAATTTGCTAATATAATTCTACATCATTCGACTTTTATTTGCAAGTTTATTTTTTTACCAACCCATGGCACAGTGATTTTGGAGTATTTGCCTTCTCATAATTTTACAGCCGGCGGAATAAACATAATGGGAGGGGGCGATAGTTATTAAATGGAAATATGCCGATATCATCTCAGGCTTTTTTCAATACGGCTACAAGGTGCTGCCCAAAGTGCGAAGACAAGCGCAGGCTGCTCAGACAATGGAAGAACCTGTTCGGCAATAAATTAATTTGTCGGCTGAAGGATAAGATATAGTGTTTATATAATTCAGGTTTTGTAAAGTGCCACTTATATCCAGGTTCGAACATTAAAATTTTATACTCTGTATTACCAAATAATTCATCACTTTTTGAATAATCAGATTATAAAGAAGTTAAATGCCGATAATCAACCCATTGGAGCAACTTTGAACTGTAAATTCTAGGAGTAGATCCATTCATTTTTTTATTTTCTATTTTTTTCTCAAATCTTTTAATGCTAATACTATTAGCAAAATTCTTTAAATTTTCATATGAACCTACAGTAATAGAATTTACATCTGCTAAAGTCAATAAGTAAACTTCAATAAATAAGTAAGCTTCAATATCAGTATAACCAAGATGTAGGGGGACAGGTACCTTGTCCTATTATATACACAGATATTAAAGATTACATGGTGTTTAAGTCCTGCTAATTTGATATACTCGATATGGGGTGGTAAAAAACGCCAAGAACTACAAGAGACATAAGTGAAAGTGGAATATATCATATAATGCTCCGAAGAATTAACAGGCAGACGATTTTTGAAGATGTCATAGATAGAGAAAGATTTATTGAAACGGTAAAGAGGTATAAGCCGATATGTAAATACGAATTATATGCATACTGCATTATGAGTAATCATGTTCACTTTTTAATAAAGGAGACTGAAGAGCCAATTTCAGTCTCAATTAAGAGAATAAGCAGCAGCTATGTTTTATAGTATAACAAGAAGTATGAGAGATGTGGGCACCTTTTCCAGGAGAGATTTAGAAGTGAAGTAATAGATGATGATGAATATTTCCTGACAGTTCTGAGATATATTCATCAGAATCCAATGAAGGCAGATATTGTAAAAAACCTTTCCGACCAACGGCTAAAGTCGTGGGCTTTCGGCTAGGCTCTTGTAAATACCCCAATGAAAAATTCACTATTATCTCTCACCGGATCAAGTTCGTTTCCCAACTTTTTTGTTTAGAAAATGTAATTCGTGGTCGGTCTATACGGTTTTTTGCTATAAAAATCTATCACTGATCTAATATCAGCGGTTACTCATGGGGTGGTGATACAGATGGCGTGAATGTATTATAGCATGGATCAATGTAATTGCATTTTTTGTAGATTCGTCCCCACTTACGACATCGGCTCAAACAGTTTTTCAAAAAATGCTTAATTTTCTTTTATCTGTCTCTTTTATCTGTCAAACTCTTTTTCGATTACGTAGTGAAGAAAAGCATCAAGCGCCTGAGAAATCCATTTATTACGATGGTAGATCAGCTGCTGCCAAATATCTATATCCATATCAGGTACATTCAAATATATCAGGGAGCCTTCCTCAACCTTACGACGTGTAATGAAATCCGGTAGGAAAGACACAGCATTGCCTCTTTCCAGTAATTTCATGATGATGTCCGTCCGACTGATCTCCAGTACAGGCTGGATGTACAGCGACATCTTGGCCAGTTGCTTATCCAGTACCCCGCGATAACCCATGCCATGCTCAGTAAGTATAAAAGGCTCAGAGACCAATTCACGCATCGGTATCTCATATCTTTTTGCCAGAGGAGAATTCGCCCCCACAACAAAGTGTGTAGAAATGCGCTTCTCTTTAGCAATGATGTAGTCTTTTTTGTAAACATGACAATCCAATGTCAGCATAACGTCTGCTTCATTTCTATCAAGAATTTGGAACATGTTTTCGGTATCTGCGGTGGAAAATTTTAGCCGTATTCCCGGATAGCGCATGTTAAAATCAGCATAGTTCTCAAGCAGCATCGCTTCGCAGAGTGAATCAGGTGTTAGGATATGTACAAAGCCCTCAATTCTTTTGTTTTTGCTCATATTCTGTCGGAACTCTTCAGTCAGCCTGGCCACCTGTTGCGCATACTTCAGCAGTTCACGGCCTTTATCTGTAAGAATGAGCGTATGATTGATACGCTCAAACAGCAGGCACCCCAATTCAGTTTCCAATTGCTTGATTTGATAGGAAACTGTGGACTGAGAGTAATCCAACACCTCGGCAGCCTTCGTAAAACTGTTTAGTTCTGCCACTCGAACAAAAGTCAATAAATTTCTAATTTCCAAGACGGAGCCTCCATCAAATTTATCGATTATGTTTATCTAAAACATTTGCTTTATCGATTGTCGTTTTTAGTATATACTACGTCATAGAAATTTACAATAGTGTTTGGAGGATAAACAAATGCCCGCGATCAAGTTATACAACCGTCCTGCTGTACCGATTGAAATGCACAAGGTCAAGATTGTCCAGAAGCTGAATTTGCTTCCTGCTCACCAGCGTTTGGAAAAAATGTACGAGGCTGGTTTCAATACTTTTTTGCTACATAATGGCGATATCTTCATGGATATGCTTACGGACTCCGGAGTTAACGCCATGTCCGATGAAATGCAAGCTGCTATGCTACGTGCTGACGACGCATATGCCGGAAGCGAAACCTTCTATCGCATGAACGCCAAGCTGACAGAGATTTTTGGCATCAAGCACTTTCTGCCCGTTCATCAGGGGCGCGCCGCAGAGCATATCATCAACCTGCATTTTATCAAGCCCGGCAATTGTGTCATCATGAACTATCACTTTACTACGACGAAGGCACATATCACCCGATTGGGCGGTCGTGTTGAAGAACTGCTATGCGATGAAGGCTTGGTCACAAAGAGCGATCTGCCGTTCAAGGGCAACATCGATCTGAACAAGGTCAAAGCATGTATTGAAAGGGAAGGCGCGGCCAACATTCCTTACATTCGTATGGAGGCCGGAACCAACCTCATCGGCGGTCAGCCTATCTCTTATGAGAACATGAAGGCGGTTACCGATCTTGCCAAGAAGCATGGCATTCCCACTGTGCTGGATGCATCGCTTCTGCAGGACAACCTGTACTTCATCAAGGTTCGCGAAGAAGCCATGAAGGATAAGAGCATCCGTGAGATCACCCGCATGATCGCTGATCTCTTTGATGTCATCTACTTTTCTGGCCGTAAGTTCGGTTTTGGTCGCGGCGGCGGTATCCTTGTGCGCGACGAAGAACTCTTCCACGAAATGGAAGACTATATAACCATGTTCGAAGGTTTCCTTACTTACGGCGGTATGTCCGTAAAGGAAATGGAAGCAATGATCGTAGGCTTTGAGGAGACCATGGATTTGGATATCATCTCTCAGGGTCCTCAGTTCATCGATCACTGCGTACGACAGCTGGACGAGCTGGGTATACCTATGGTTACCCCCGCCGGTGGCCTTGGTGCACACATCAACGCTCGTCAGTTCGTGGATCACATTCCCTCCGAGCAATATCCTGCTGCTTCGCTTGTAGCTGCTCTTTACCTATGTGGCGGCATCCGTGGTATGGAGCGCGGTACACTTTCGGAAGAGCGCAATCCAGATGGAAGCGAACGCATTGCCTCAGTAGAGTTGGTGCGTCTGGCCTTCCCGCGTCGTGTGTTCACCCTTTCTCAGACGGAGTATGTCATCGACCGCGTAAAGTGGCTATATGATCATCGTCATCTGGTGGGCGGTCTGCGATTTGTGCATGAGCCTAAGACTCTGCGCTTCTTCACCGGCAAACTGGAGCCTATAGGAAACTGGCCAGAGAAGCTGATCGAGGCTTATATTGCTGATTTCGGTGAAGATCAGTAATTACAATACATTTTAACAATTAGTTCAAGGAATGTTTATAATGCAAAATTTCCGCCTGTAGGATTCTTCCTACAGGCGGGGTGGTGCTTTGTTTTCCAAGGGTTTATACTCGGTCACAGTTTCAGATGCTTGAATATCAAACAGTTTGGAAACGGGGTATCCGACGGAAACGGGAACAGGGGTATAGACAGAATTTCACTTTATTGTGATAGCTTGGGGTCATATACATTGAACCTCTCCCTCTTATAGAAGAGGGAGATTCGTAAGGAGTTTGGCATTTAAGTCTTCACCTGAACGAGTCAGGCCACCTTTATCCTTAGAGGTATGTCCCATATGCCTTTATCCCTCAGCCTCTGTATGGGCTTTGGGACTACCTTGTCATTCAGATACTTTCTTAGTATGTTGAGAGAACCGTTTATGTCACTGTTTACCAGGTAGCCCTGGCTTGTCCTGAACAAGCCGCGTTTTACCCTGCGGTTTGCATTGTAATGCTGCTTATCAATAGGCTCCAGATCGTAAGCACTCACTCCGGAAGTATAAGTTTCTTTTATGAATTTTACCTCGATACCCACAAGTTCTGCCTTGTACTTGATTTGCTCCGCAAGCCTTTGTATGGGTATTTGAACAAAACCTTTAATGGTGGATTCTTGCTTAATCCCACGGAGATCCCCGATTACTATGGTTCCACACTGATGCTCCAGTGCTCAGTCATTAATTAGATCTCCGTTCCCGTCAATGCCGCTTTCTGGATCTACATCATCAAGTGGAATCTCAAGACATATTGAATTTACAGTATCGACATAAGCATAAATGCACAAATCATCATCCCGTTCATACCCAATCTCTATTTTCTTTATGGTCTTTCCTATAATATTTTTTTATAATACTCGGCCATGGGAATGTAATCCGGATCTAATTCAATACCTCTAGCATCTTCTTTTTCAGATGACCATCTATAGTGGGTTTCCAGTTCAGTTCCGTCATCCAATCTAACATAGCCCTTAATGTGGTAATTAACCTCAGTTCCGAGAAATTCAACTACCTTCCTGCCTATTAAGCTGGAATATTCCTCTTCTCTTTCTTTACCATGTTTTGCAATATATCGGTCTAGTGCCGCACAAAGTGATATGCTTCCCATATAGAACACTCCTTCCTCGTCTTAAAAATTTTATTATTTCAGTTTCAAAGTAGAAAAAAATAGTCAAGATTTTCAAGAAAAAAATAAATACCTGAAACTATGGAAAATGATGTTCTATTTTTAAGGGCGCAGGAAAAATTATTTTTTTAGATGATGTAGTTAGATGAAAACTTTTGTAATTCTCAATGAACAACATCCTCTCTTAGAAGAACAAAAATCTATACTGAACAATTCTTTTGGTGGAGAATGTGAAATAATTAAAGCTCCATCATAAGGATAGAATCTTAAAGAAGTGTATGCAAAGGCTGACGAAATTGCTAAAGCAGCTGTGCCTGGTGGTGTAATAGTCTTTGCATCGCTAATTCCGTTTTTAATAAAGGAACTGGCAATACAATCCGTTAAGGAAAACTTTAATGTGAAAGTTTTCCACAACGACCGTAGAGAAAAAAGGAGCTCCCCAATGGTAAAATCATACAAACTGTAGCCCAAGAAGGCTGGCAGCTTGTATAGCCCAAACCATCCTGCCTCACCAGCGGATGGTTTTTTATGGGTAAGAAAGTAGACTTTGCAAAACTTAAACACGAAATCACTTTATTCCCAAAACTGTTTGATATTATTCCCAAAATGTAATAATATAAGAATAGAGGTGAAGAATATGGGCTATATCAAAGTATCAGAAGCTGCAGAAAAGTGGGGAATATCACCGCGTCGGGTACGTAAGTTATGCGAAGAAAACAGAATAGAGGGAGTAATACGTAAAGGAAAGTTGTATATGATACCAAAAGATGCTTCGAAACCAGCAGATAGACGAATAAGTCGCAGAAATTTTACTGCGGTTTTTGATGATATAGACAGAAAGCTGAAGGAATTATCATCTATGCGGCCATTAACAGAAGGAGAGGTTCAACGCCTTCGTGAGCAGTTTCTCATTGAGTACACATATAATTCGAATGCTATTGAAGGAAATACCTTAACCTTACAGGAAACGGCCATGGTATTACAAGGCATTACAATAGACCAAAAACCATTGAAAGATCACCTTGAAGCAATAGGACATAAAGAAGCTTTTTTATATGTTCTGGACTTAGTACAACAAAAAGTAGAGCTCACTGAAAGCATAATTAAAAATATACACTCTCTTGTCCTGATGGACAAACCAAATGATAGGGGAGTATACCGTAGGATTCCAGTAAAAATTATGGGAGCATATCATGAACCTCCACCACCTTATCTTGTAGAACCAAGTATGCATGAATTAATGCAGAAACATGCTATACGCAAGAAATCAATGCACATACTTGAATGTCTTGCTTTGTTCCATTTAGAGTTTGAAGGGATTCATCCCTTTGTAGATGGAAACGGAAGGACTGGTAGGCTGATTTTAAACCTGGAATTGATGCAAAATGGATATCCGCCAATTAATATTAAGTTCAGAGACAGAAGAAAATACTATAACGCATTTGATACTTATTATCGCGACAGTAATGCCGGCATGATGATTAATCTGATAGCGAAATATGTAAATGAACAATTAGATGAATATTTAAAGATCTTAAAAGCATAAAAGGCCTTCCCTGTTAAAAAGCGTGGTAGAGGAGAGGTTGAGGTAAAAGATGAAACTACCGGATATTCTACAAATATACAATTTTAGAAATAAAAGGTGGATTCGATATTATTAGAGATGGTAGAAAATAAATATGGCAATAATAAAAAGCTGAAAGATTTACTGAAACGTGATTCTATAAGATATAAAAATTTTCAATTCAGTATATTGTATGTTTTACACAAGACAGATAGCCTTTGGATTTTAATAAAGAAGAAAGAGAAGATGCCGAATTGGTTTAAATATTAAATATTCCTTTAGGTTTAAAAAGACGATGTAAAAATTTTTGTGTATGAGAGATAGGAAATACTCTTTTCTGGCAAGAATTGGCAATATAAACCAGAAAGGAGTGTTTTTTATGAGTGTATTACCAAAAGAAGTAGTCCAGGAAGTAATCAAGGGCAATAATTCCAGAATCCAGGTGAAGTTCTGGCTTTTTTGAAAAACGCTTTCAAAGATGTACTTGCAAGGAAATGCTGGAAGCCGAATCAGTATTTCCTTCAGACAGTTCCCCAGAAAAGATGCTGTACTTGGCTTCCATGAATGTTATGAAGAAATGGACACAACGATACAGAAACTGGAATCAGGTTTTAAGCCAATTGATGGTAATGTTCCAAGGAATGTTGGAACAGTGCCTGTGGGATTCACCCCACCGCCCTCAAGGGCTCGTCCTCATTGCCTGACGGGCCAGATCCCACAAAATACAGGGCATAAGGGCATAATCCACCTATTATGTAAAATTATTGCCATATTTATTCAGAGTATAGTATAATCTCTGAAAAACTGGCAATAATTCCTGATAGAACATCATATTAACTCATTGTTTAACAGGCTAAACTTCTTACCGGAAATGTTATGTCCGGTTCTCATACACAGAAATTATTTCAGACCCATTATGGGAGTGATAACATTCCTTTTTTATCGTCACTTTGGATTGAATATATGCCCGCTTTATTAGTTATAATAGACTAGAATAATGCTTATTTTAAATTTATTTAAGAAAGGCAGTGGTGCCCTCATGACAAGTTCAAAAGTACCCAACAGGTTGGTAAACGAGAAATCCCCCTACCTCCTGCAGCATGCTCATAATCCCGTGGAGGAATGGTTCCCCTGGGGTAAAGAAGCATTTGCAAAAGCAAAAGCGGAAGATAAGCCCATCTTTCTTTCCATCGGCTATTCCACCTGCCACTGGTGCCAATCCGATTACTGTAACCATCAGGAATACTTGTTTTGACACACTGTGAGATTTCTAAGTGTTTTTAATTTATAAATTATATGGCTTATGCATAATTATATCACTTTATTTTATATAGCGTACATAATTTGCAACCTGTATAAACCGATAGCACCAGAAGGACATCCTGAGGCTCATTTTCTACATTTCCTTTTCATATTTAATACGGTAGTAAGCTCCATAACCAACAACAAATAGATATGCAAATACCATTAGTAGAATTGCTATTATATCAATCTTCATTAAAGCAAAAGTTAATAATAATGACCCAAATACAAATATCATCATATCATATGCTTTTGCTTTTGCGCGATTACCAATAGCTATGTTTCGCTCATCATTCCTGTCTATTTCCAGCTGTTTTTCTGCACCAGGACTGCTTTTTATTGCTTTATAGCTGATTATACTACCCATGCCATTACCAAAGATTCCGCAACCAATACCTACGCAAACATAAGGCAAGGCTCGCATAATGCCTGTCGGGTCTGTAATCGTCTTGATTAGGAACAAACCTATCCCAAGCAGTAACAACCCCAAAATTGTCAACAAATGTGTCGAAGTATTCTTTTTCACTTTAATTCATCCCCTTCATAGACAAAAATTTCTTCAATACTCATTTTAAAATAGCGGGCAATCTTAAACGCTAAAACAATGGATGGATTATATCGGCCATTTTCAAGAGAACCTATTGTTTGCCTTGAAACTTCCAAAGCTGCTGCAAGTTCTTCCTGCGTTATTCCCCTTTGTTTTCGTATTTCTTCCAATCTGTTTTTCACAAATTTTCACCTCTCGATATGGAAAGTTTACTTTCCATATATATAGTATCAGCATTCACATAAAATGTCAAGCATACTTTCCATTACTAGAAAAAAATAAACAGGTAAACAAACTATCTACGCACAATCTTCCTGATACTATTGTTTGACATTGGGAATAACTATGACTGATAACATGGAAATTAAATTGAGAGGTTATGAAATATGAATGAAAATAAAAAGCTAAATAGGTTGATTAAAGAAAAGTCCCCATATTTACTTCAACACGCTCTCAATCCCGTTAACTGGTATCCGTGGTGCGATGAGGCCTTTGAGAAAGCAAAAATTGAAGATAAGCCGATTTTTCTCTCCATCGGCTATTCCACATGTCACTGGTGCCATGTGATGGAGCGGGAGTGCTTTGAAGATGAAGAGGTAGCCGAGGTGCTTAACCGTTCCTTTGTCTCTGTTAAGGTCGACAGGGAAGAAAGGCCGGATATTGACCATATATATATGACTTTTTGTCAGGCTCTGACGGGGCATGGCGGCTGGCCTCTTACCATCATCATGACACATGACCGGAAACCCTTTTTTGCCGGGACTTATTTTCCCAAACGGGGGCGTATGGGGATGCCGGGGCTGCTGGACATCTTAAACCGTGTGAAAAAGGCATGGGCTGAGAACAAGGAGGCCCTTGTGCATTCGGGAGAACATATCGCTGATAGCATTTCCCGGGACTTTTTTTCGGAAGATGAACATGGGGGAGAAATATCCAAAGATGTGATAGACAGGGCTTTTGTGTGGCTGTCCGACTCTTTTGAGCCCTCCTACGGGGGATTCGGCCGGGCGCCCAAGTTCCCCACAGCTCATAATCTTTTGTTTTTATTGCGCTACTGGAAGATAAGGGGAGAGAGAAAAGCCCTGGATATGGTGGAAAAGACGCTGGACGGCATGTACCGGGGAGGCATTTTTGACCACATCGGCTTTGGGTTCTCCCGTTATTCGACCGACGAAAAATGGCTGGTGCCCCATTTTGAGAAAATGCTCTATGATAATGCCCTGTTGGCTATTGCCTATCTGGAAGCCTATCAGGCTACCCACAAAGAGCTATATGCCCGGGTGGCGCAGAAAATATTCACATACGTTTTAAGGGACATGACATCTCCCGAAGGAGGGTTTTATTCTGCCGAAGATGCGGATGCCGAAGGAGAAGAGGGGAAGTTCTATATCTGGACGCCGGAAGAAATAGCCGAGGTTCTTGGCAAGGAAGAGGGGGCGCTGTTCTGCCGTTACCATGGCATTACCGATAAGGGGAATTTTGAGGGAAGGAGCATCCCTAACCGCATACATGCCGCAGAAGCAGATGAGCAGGAAAGAGTGATCGCACCTTTGAGGCAGAGAGTGTTTGAGCACCGTGAAAAAAGGGTTCATCCTTATAAGGATGATAAAATACTCACCTCCTGGAACGGGCTCATGATCGCAGCTCTGGCCATAGGAGGGCGCGTATTGCAAAATGCCGCATATATTGATGCTGCGGAAAAAGCGGTACAGTTTATTTTAAGCAAGCTGGTGAGAGAAGACGGAAGGCTGCTGGCACGTTACCGGGACGGGGAAGCGGCTTATCCCGGATATGTAGATGACTATGCTTTTCTGGTCTGGGGGCTCATCGAGCTTTATCAAACTACTTACAAGCCGATCTATCTCCTTCAGGGCATCAGGCTGAATAAAGAGATGATAAAATATTTCTGGGATGAAGGGAAGGGAGGCTTGTTCCTCTACGGAGAGGACAGCGAGCAGTTAATCGCGCGGCCCAAGGAAGCTTACGACGGTGCCGTGCCTTCCGGTAATTCGGTGGCGGCGATGAACTTTTTGCGCTTAGCGCGGCTCACAGGTCATCAAGAGCTGGAAGAATTAGCCGACAGGCAGCTTAAAGCCTTTGGAGGCGTTATTAATCAAGTCCCCGGCGGCCACACCCATTTTATGACGGCTGTAATGTTTGCCCTTTATCCCACTCAGGAAATTGTTATTGTCGGAGAAAAGGAAAACAGGGATACCCAGGAAATGATTAAAGTTCTCCAGAGCACATTTTTGCCCCATACTGTCAGCATTCTTCGGTCAAGGGATGAAGAAGGGGATAAGCTGGCAGAGGTGGTCCCCTTTGTGGCAGAATACCGACCGTTGGATAACAAAGCGACTGCCTATGTATGCCAAAACTTTGTTTGCCGGGCGCCTGTAAATGACGCAAAAAAGCTCAAAAGCATCTTGCCGGGTTGATGCTTTTGAGCTGTGTGCCGGTTTGGCCGGCTGAATAAGTTAACGAATAGTGAAGTTTTAGTTGATTCAATGCATATCAATAAAGTTACCCCACCACTATTTTGCCTTCGGGATAGACTACGTCCGGCTTTTGCTTGCTGGCTCTTCTTAGCGTCAGGGCTATTGCAAATGAAAGGGGCCCAACCCTGCCGAGAAACATGGTAACTATCAGCAAAACCTTGCTTACGCTGTGCAAAGACGGTGTGATCCCTGTGGACAGACCCACGGTGCCGAATGCCGACGTAACCTCGTACAGCACGTTGAGAAACGGCTTGTCTTCGATTTCAAGCATTATTGTTGTGACGGTTATTATCCACACGGCGGCTAAACCGATAATTGAGATGGATTTGTTGACTATATAATGTGGGACGCGGCGCTTAAAAATAATTGTATCTCCAGACCCCTTAACCTGGGATATGATTGCTATCAGTATGACGCCGAAAGTGGTGACCTTTATCCCACCAGCTGTTGAACCGGGCGCTGCGCCTATAAACATCAGTATTATGGTCATTACCTTTGATATTTCCCTCATCTGGTCAAGCGGCAGTGTATTGAAGCCCGCCGTCCTGGGAGTAATGGAATGGAACACTGAGGCGTTTATTTTGCTAAGGAGATTCAAATTGCCCATTGTTGCCGGATTGTTATATTCAAAGACAAAAAAGAATATCGTTCCCGACAATACAAGGAGTATAGTTACGGCAAGGACTACCTTGGTGTGGAGCAGCAGGCTTTTGTTGAGCCTGTATTCGTACAGGTCCTTCCATACTATAAAGCCCAATCCTCCTATGACTATAAGGGCCGCTATGGTATACACAACCAAAGGGTCGTTGTTGTATCCGACGAAGCTCATGTACTCGCTGTTACCTGCAATGCTCATAAGGTCGAAGCCTGCGTTGCAAAAGGCGGACACGGCGTGGAACAGCCCAAGGTAGAAGCCTTTAGCCCCAAATGCCGGAACAAACCTTATAGACAGCAGCAGGGCTCCTGTCAATTCGATGGCAAAGGTGATTATAACAACTTTTCTTATCAGCTTCAGAATGCCTTCGAAGCTGAAATGGTTCAGCGATTCCTGCGCAAGCAGCATGCCTTTCAATCCGACCTTCCTTCCCAGCAGAATGGAGAAGAAGGATGCGAGTGTGACCATCCCAAGCCCTCCAATCTGGATAAGAAGCAAGATTACTATTTGTCCGAAGGTCGTCCAGTGCTTGTATGTGTCCACAACAACCAGGCCTGTTACGCATGATGCTGAAGTAGCCGTAAAAAGGGCGCCAAGCAGGCCTACGCTTTTGCCATCCCTTGAGGAAATGGGCAAAAGCAGCATAAGCGTACCCGCAAGTATTAATATCACAAAGCTCAAAACAATAATTTTTGCGGGCGCGAGATTTGAAATTTTGTGGTTCCTGTCGCGAAATTTTACTTCCAGCATGGTCTCCATCCTTTTATATCCGTAGTAATTGCACAAATTTATCAATTATTAAATTATATCACACTTTTTTTATTTTTCTAGATTGTATGTTAAAAACTTTCAATTTGCGCTGTCCGTACTGCTGCAAATATATCCGTATAAGTTTTAAAACATTGCGAAAAATAACATTGTAGAAAGCTTATCCTAAAGGAGGTTAATTTTATGAAAAATAAGAAATGCAAGAATCCTAAATCCAACGTCAATGTAGAGGCAGGCCAGGAGATCGCCCCAAACGTAAAGGGAGCGGATAAATGCAGCAATACCGGTGGCTCATGCAAAATTCCGGACAAAAAGTAGCCGGAATAAAAACGGCGAAATAAAATAAAAATAGCAGGAGGAGAAACTCCTGCTATTTTTATTTTACTGCATAAACAAGAAGTTACTGCCTGCTGTTATTTGTAGCTGTTTCCAGTGTAAGCCTCAAATACCTTCTTAACGATGTTTCCACCGATTTTACCAGCGTCCCTAGCCGCCAAGTCACCATTATAACCTTGCTTGAGGTTAACGCCGACCTGAGAAGCTATTTCGTACTTCAAGTTTTCAAATTGGGTTTTGCTGTTATTGTTTCTTGCCATAATATCACCTCCTCATTAGTTATTGTGTCTAGAAAACCTTTGATTATAAGTAGAAAGATTTGGGGGTAAATTTATTTTTGTTTTTGGCGAGTTTTTGATGGACGAGCTTGAATTTTTATGGTATACTTTTAAAGAAAACTTAATAGGGTTAAAATTTTTGCTTTTAAATTAGTCCCGTGAGGCTAGTAAAGAAAAAGTTGATGCTTTGTTTTTTAATAAAAAATATGGCTTCTTACTGGTCGCGTAGGAAGCTTTTTTAATGCAATAAAATGCCGCGGCGGATGTTTTTCATAAGAAAATGGACATTGGCTTTGGCTTTGAGTGGCTCGCGGGAACTTTAAGCACACAACTATAAATTTTAGTCAAGGGGGAATTTGATTTATGCAGAGAAGAGTCATTCAAGTTGAAGAAAGGGTCCCGCTCCTACAGGGTTTGCCGCTTAGTTTTCAGCATATGTTCGCCATGTTTGGCGCATCGGTCCTTGTTCCGACCTTATTCGGCATAAATCCTGCGGTTGTCCTGTTCATGAACGGCATAGGCACCTTGCTGTTCATACTTCTTACCAAAGGCAGGGCTCCGGCGTTTTTGGGTTCAAGCTTCGCATATATAGGGCCTGCACTCATCATCATCAACAATCCGAACTTGGGATACAGGGCAGCTTTAGGAGGCTTTGCAGTATCAGGGTTGGTTTTTGCCGTTGTTGCACTTCTGATAGGGAAGTTCGGCACAGATTGGATAAAGATTGTGCTGCCGCCGGCGGCGATGGGGCCGGTTGTAGCGCTCATAGGTCTTGAGCTTTCCGGAACGGCGGCCCAGATGGCCGGGTTGATACCCGAAAGCCCGGACAAAGGTCTTAACGCCAGCGTTGTTGCAGTATCTATGATAACCCTGGCGGTGGCCGTATTCGGCTCTATATTGTTCAGAAAGTTTTTCGCCGTCATACCTATTTTGATCGCAATCATAGTAGGGTATATCGTGGCCATACCCTTCGGCCTCGTAGACTTAAAAAATGTGGGGGAGGCATCATTAATCGCCGTACCGAACTTCAGTTTGCCCATATTTGACCTGAACGCAATACTCATAATCCTTCCGGCGACCCTTGTCGTCATTTCGGAGCATATAGGCCATCAGATAGTGACCGGAAACATCGTCGGCAGGGATTTGACAAAAGACCCGGGGCTTCACAGGACAATGCTGGGTGACGGTATTTCGACGATGATTTCAGGCCTGCTGGGTTCAGTTCCTACCACAACCTACGGCGAGAACATCGGTGTAATGGCAATAACAAGGGTCTACAGCGTATGGGTTATCGGAGGGGCGGCAGTGCTGTCCATAATACTCTCATTCATAGGAAAGCTTTCGGCTTTGATAAGCAGCATTCCTACAGCCGTAATGGGAGGAGTTTCAATACTGCTGTTCGGTGTAATAGCTGCTTCGGGCATCAGGATTCTTGTGGAAGAAAATGTGGATTACGGAAAGTCAAAGAACCTTGTGCTGACTGCGGTAATATTCATAATCGGTATCAGCGGAGCTGCCGTCAACATAGGCCAGGTCCAGCTGAAAGGGATGGCTCTGGCGACTGTTGTGGGCATGATCCTAAGCCTTATATTCTATGTGCTCGAAAAGCTGAAATGGACAAATGACAGCGAAGAAGCTTGATAATATAGACGGAATATAGGCGGAAGGAAGGCAGGCAGGAGTCTGGCATGAAGTCCAGGCTCCTTTTATGTGTTTAAAAACATGAGAACAGGTGATGTATGTCACAGAAATCAGATGACGAAAGGCTATATAATATAGCTAACAAACACGAAAATGATATAGGAGGGATTACGCATGGCTGTAAGAAAAATTATCAAAATAGATGAAGAAAAATGCAACGGATGCGGTTTGTGCGTTCCAAATTGCGCCGAAGGAGCAATACAGATAATAGACGGAAAAGCAAGGCTTGTAAAGGATTCATACTGTGACGGTCTCGGAGCATGTCTGGGCCATTGCCCTCAGGGCGCACTGGAGATAGTTGAGAGGGAAGCGGAAGACTTTAATGAGGAAGAAGCTTTGGAATTCGCGAGAAAGATGAAAGAAAAAGCTCAGAAACCCCATAGTTCTGCAGCAGGTCATGGACCGCATCAGCCCATGGGCGGAGGCTGTCCGGGAAGCAGGATGATGGTGCTGAAGGACGAGGGGGCGAGCCAGGCAAAGGCATCCGTCGCCGGCAATGAAGATGTGGAGATAAGGATTAAGCCGCAGCTCAGGCAGTGGCCTGTACAGCTCAAGCTTGTTCCTGTAAATGCGCCTTACTTTGAGGATGCAGACCTCCTTGTGACAGCGGACTGCGTGCCCTTTGCGTATCCAAACTACCACTTGGACCTGCTTAAAGGCAAGGTCGTGGCGGTTGGCTGCCCGAAGCTGGATGATATTGAATATTATGTGGAGAAGCTTACGCAGATAATTAAAAATAACAACATCAGAAGCATAACTGTAGCTTTTATGGAAGTGCCTTGCTGCTCAGGCATAGTCAGGGCGGTTGATATGGCTTTGCAGCGTTCCAGAAAGGAATTGCCGGTCAACAAAGTGAAGATAGGCATCAACGGCAGCAGGATGTAGGCGGGCTATGGGTGACGGCGCATTTGGTTTGCAATGAGCTTAAAGGATGGGCATTGCTGGGGAAAGCAATTATGCCCTCCTGTTTAAGCCGCTGCACATCATGGCCTTTGAGCTCTAAATCTTCTTCAAAACCCCATCCTGTACATAGTAAACTGTTGAAAGGGTTTGGTACTGTATATCTACCCGGTTTTGTTTAATGATGAGGGTGCTGTTGGGATAGATCTTTCTAGAGGCTGATATTTCTCCCTCTCCACGGGCTTTCAAGTAGCTCATGATATTTTTTCTCTCTTCTTCCAGTTTTTTGATATTATCTCTTATTATAGACAGCCTTTCCTGGGCTTCGTTATACCGCCTCCGGTATGAGGGGTCCGACTGACCAGGGCCGTCAAGGTTGAGCAGCAGCTCTTTCAGGCTTTGCTGCTCTTTTTTCAACTCGCTTAAATTGTGTAAAGAGCTGCTGAGTTGCTCCATGAATAACTTCCTGTTAAAGCCTGTGACTTCTATAAGGGTCTTCTTTTCTATTTCACAGCCTATGATGGGGCTTGATACTCTAACCTCTGCCTTGACATGCCCTCCTATTATCTTCCCGCTGGCAGAATCAAGGATCACTTCTTTTGCAGTGATTGTGCTGTTGAGGCAGTAATATCCTATATGTACCGTTCCTCCGCTGATGATGTCGGCATTATCAACAAATTTTGTATAGACATTTTTTGCCGCCCTGATTTGAGCCCTTCCCTTTGAAGCAATGCCTCCTTTTATGTAGATACTTCCGTTGGTGCTTATTATTTCTTTGACGTTTCCAAGCCCAAGTTCGCCGTTTATTTCTATATCCTTTGTGGCTTCTACGGAGAAACCGTCGCAGACGGTGCCCCTGATAGTCAGGTATCCGTCAAATTTTATATTCCCGGTGCTCAGATCTACGTCTCCTTCGATTTGAAGATGGTTTGACACGCTTAATTTTCCGTTGTCATAGTTGACAGCGCCGTTTATCTTGGCGTATAAGGTGGTTTTAGTGCCTTCAAAAACCTCTTCAACAGTGTTCCTGTCATACTCCAGGGGGTATGTCCTGCCGGGTATGGGTTTTATTTGCTCTCCTTTTACAGATATGCCGGGGGTCCCCTCGGTAGCCTCTATCCTTTCGCCGAGCCAGTCACCTGCCTTAACTATGTTTATCAGTTTAAGCTCATAGTAATTGGCTTTTCCGTCTTCACGAATCTCGGGAGAGGACTCTTTAAGTTCATACATTCTTATGACGGAATCTGAGCCGTGAACAGGCGGGACTCCCTCTGCAATCACGTATGGCATGCCGTTTATTATCTCTGAGTCAAAAAGCTCCATCTTTATGCCATATACTACGCCTTTTTCATTAAGAGCGGACAGGGACTCATCAATAAGCCTTGCTCTGTTCTTCATATCCAAATCTTCAGGAGGAAGGTTATATATGATAACAGCGGCAAGGTCGTTATTAATAAGCTCTACGCGCATCCTTTCGTTTGGTTGTAAATCGGTTGAAACGTTTTTAACCATACTTTATACCCCCATATATAATATCGGATTTTTTAAAGCAAGTCTTCATAATGATTTATAATATTTATAATTTTTTACAGTTTTACACAGAGGATACAACATCAAGAATGCAGCTATTAAGCTAGCCTGCGGCGGTTCGCCTTACACGGGAGAGTGCCGATCATTTTCCAACTCGCATAGCACAGAGGATTCTATCTATGCGTTATAAACACTGCCATGCGTTCATATAATTATAAAGCAGGCTTAAAAAGTTTGTTGACAATAGTTGGCGATGTGAGGTTTTGCGGGTGAGGGGTTTGAAGAAGGTTTTAGTACTGTTTGTTTGCTTTTCAATTTTTTTAAGTGCCGTACTTGTCCCTTTTGTGCACGCTGATGAGTTTGAGGAAGATGAACCCTTTGTAGAAGTTATCACAAACGGCGACGACGATGGGCAGAAAATGCCTGCGATTAGTGCGGCCTCTGCAATTGTGATGGATGCCAACAGCGGTAGGGTATTATACGAAAAGAACGCTTATACCAGAAGGCCTATGGCCAGCACTACAAAGATCATGACCGCAATTGTAGCCATCGAGAAGGGAAAGCTGGATGACGTGGTTACGGTGAGCAAAACGGCGGCTTCTGTCGGCGGTTCGACGATACGCCTTAAAGCCGGTGAAAAGCTGACGCTGCTCGAGATGCTATACGGGCTCATGCTCAGATCAGGAAATGATGCTGCTATTGCCATTGCTGAGCACATAGGAGGATCGGTGGATAAATTCCTTGACATGATGAATAAAAAGGCTGAACTTCTTGGGGCTAAGAACACCCAATTCAAGTCACCCCACGGCCTTGATAAAGACGGGCATTATTCTACAGCCTATGACCTGGCACTGATAACCAGGTATGCTTTAAACAACCCTGTATTTTCAAGGATTGTGGGCACCAAAAGCGTCCAGATAACGGCAAGGAGCCTGCACAATACCAACGAGATGCTTAGCCTTTATCCCGGCGCCGACGGGGTTAAGACCGGTTACACCGGCCTTGCGGGAAGGTGCCTCGTCACCTCGGCCACCAGGGCCGGCTGGAGGATAATATCGGTGGTCTTAAACTGTCCGAGCAGGTCCCAAAGAGCTCAAAGCAGCAAAGCTATCCTGGATTACGCCTTCAACAATTATAAACCCTATACCATACTTAAAGCCGAGGAGGAGATAAGGCAGCTTCCGGTTATAAAAGGCACTGCTCCGACAGTCTCGGTAAAATCAGCGGAAGAAATCACGCTGCCTCTGAAAAGGGATGAAGTCGGCGCCATCGAGGCGAGGATAGAACTTCCGGACAGTTTAGAGGCGCCTGTATACGCAGGAGAGGATATAGGCGTCGTAGAATATGCGGTAAAAGGCCGGGTGATAGCCCAGTCCCCGTTGAAGATATGGGAAGATGTGAGGCGGAAGTATGTTATTGATTATCTGATGGATATACTAAGAACATGGAGTAAAATGATGCACGAAGGAATATTCGCAGAGCCTTGATTGCCCGAAAGCATTTTTATATAATATCCCTATGAAAACACTTATAATCGCCTTGAATTCGAAATACATACATTCTTCGCTGGCTCCGTGGTACCTTAAGGCCGGCTGTGGAAGCGAGTGCGGCACCGTAAAGGTCATGGAGTTCACAATAAATGACAGCCCGGATTCGGTGCTGGCGGAGCTGTACCGGGAAAAAGCCGATGTAGCGGCCTTTTCCTGCTATATATGGAATATAGCTTTTGTGCTTGATCTGGTCCGGGAGCTTAAAAAGCTTTCTCCGGGTATAAAAATTGTTCTTGGGGGTCCTGAGGTCTCTTTCGACGCACAAGAGCTTATGCGTGAAAACCCGTCGATAGATTATGTGATCGCCGGAGAGGGTGACATAAGTTTCAGCCTTCTGCTGAAATGCCTTAAAAACGGGGCTCCTTACATGAATCGGGGCGGGCCGGTGTTGGATGAGATAGGCGGTTTATCTTATAGAAAGGGAAATGAGATTGTGTCAAACCTTCCCTGCCATTTTGTCCAGGACCTGGACCTCATCCCCTCGCCGTATACGCCGGACATGCTCTCCAGGCTGGGAGACAAGCTGGTTTATTTTGAAAGCTCGAGAGGCTGTCCTTTTTCATGCTCCTACTGCCTGTCGTCCACCTTTGAGGGCGTGAGGTATTTCTCTCTCGACAGGGTCAAGGGCGACCTTGGCCTTCTTATAGGAGCAGGTGCAAAGCTGGTTAAATTCGTTGACAGGACTTTCAACTGCAACAAATCAAGGGCTAAGGAGATTTTTAAGTTTGTCATAAAGAGCCCGGGAGAAACAAGCTTTCATTTTGAAGCTGCAGCCGACCTCTTCGATGATGAAATGCTGGACATTTTGTCTGAAGCGCCTCCCGGAAAGATACAATTTGAAATAGGCATACAGTCCACAAATCTTAGGACGCTGGAAGCCGTAGACAGAAAAACGAGCTTGGACAAAGCCTTTTACAACGTGAGAAGGATACGGGAGCTGGGGAATATCCATGTGCACCTGGATTTAATAGCGGGCCTGCCTTATGAGGGCTATAATGAGTTTAAGAGGTCTTTCAACCAGGTTTACGGTCTGAAGCCCCACCAGTTCCAGCTGGGCTTTCTTAAAATGCTTAAGGGTTCAAAGATAAGGAGGGAGGCTGAGCTTCACGGCTACATCTTCAGGGAGCGTCCTCCGTATGAGGTGTTGTGCAACAGATATATCACTTTTGATGAAATGCTGGATTTAAAAGGGATAGAGGAACTTGTAGAGAGGTATTACAATTCCGGTAGGTTTGTCCGTTCCCTGAATTTTATAATAGGTGAGTTTTTCAGGGACCCTTTCAGCTTTTACCGGGAGTTCTATTTATATTGTGACATGAAGGGCTATCTCAGCCGGCCTCTGTCCAGCAGGCAACTGTATACGGTGCTTATGGACTTTGTAGAGGGCATGGCGTCGGCGGAGCAGACCGAAATGCTGAATGATGCGCTGAAATTTGACTTTCTTGCTTCCGACAGCTCGGGCAACCTGCCTGAAGGCATAAAAAGGGAGCTGCCTGGGGATTTTAAAGAAAGGTGCTTTGAGTTTTTAAAAAATGAAAACAATGTGGCAACATTTCTGCCAGAGTTCAAAGGCCAGCCTGCCAAGGAAATTTTTAAAAAGGTGCATTTTGAAACTTTTAACTACGACTTTACACAAGTTAAGCCAGATTTTGGTTGCAAAAAGGACAAAACGGTGGTAGTGTTTAATTATAAAGCAAAAAACAGGGTAACAGGGCTGTACAGCTTTATAAAAGTTGGCCTGTAGCTGATTAAGTAGGAGGGTTGAAAGGATGGGAAGCAAGTTTAAAGAAATAAGGCCTGAGGAGATAGGGGATAATACCTTCAAGCTTATTGGAGATGACTGGATGCTTATCACCGCAGGCAATTTAAAAAAGTTCAACACCATGACGGCCAGCTGGGGCGGATTTGGGATACTCTGGCATAAAAAGGTGTGCTTCTGCGTAGTACGGCCTCAGCGGTATACTTATAAATTCATGGAGGAGGCCGACACCTTTACGCTGAGCTTTTTTGATGACAAGTACAGGAACGTACTCCAGTTTTGTGGTTCAAAGTCCGGCAGGGATGTGGACAAGATAGCCGCCACAGGGATAACGCCTGTTGAGGATGCCGAAGGAAAGGTTTATTTCAGTGAAGCAAGGCTGGTAATAGAGTGCAAAAAGATTTACTTTCAGGATTTAAACCCCGAGCACTTCCTTGATCCCGATATACATAAGAATTATCCCGCCAAGGATTATCACCGCATGTATATAGGGGAGATAACCAGGTGCCTGGTAAAGGAATAAACATCGGCGCTTAAAACAGAAATATTTATGAAGGGCGAGGCTTCACGCCGCAAAGCTCTGCTGTTACACGCCCAGTCGCAACAGAGAGCGGCCGGAAAGATTTGGGGGACGTAGCTGCGTAGCAATCTTTTAAAGTACGCATGCATTATTGGTACCACAGCCGGTGCTTTGAAGCCCGCCCGGAACAATCAGCATTTCTCCCTGAAATACAAGTCTTGCTGAGCGTTAAGCTTTAGGAAGATAAAAAGCTGGTGTCACTTTGCGCAATCAAGGGGTAAAGATGCATGTCCTCTTACTTTTTCTTTTCGTACTTGCCTCCAAGTTCCCTGACTACGTTGATGATGGCGTCTACCTGCTCGCTGCTCAGTTCCCTGGCTGTAGCCACGAGGCGCTTCATATCCTCCGGCAGTTGCTCGGGAACTTCGCCTAAAAGCTCGGACACCGTAGTGTCCAATACCTTCGCTATTTTTTGCAGCACTTCAAGGCTTGGAGACCTCCTCCCCCTTTCAATCTGGCTCAGGTAAGGCTGCTTTATCCCCACAAGCTCTGCAAGCTGCGTTGAAGTAAGGTTGTGCAGTTTTCTTATCCTAGCAATGTTTTTACCCAGTTCCATAATATCTCCAATATCGCTGTTAGCTATACTTTATTATATATTTATTTTATGTGATTTCAAGATATTTTGAATAAAATGGAGAAAAGTAAAGGAAATCTTGTAAAAATATAGCAAATAGCTAATAAAAGGAGTTTACAATATAGCTATTTGTTATATAATTATGCTTAAAGGGGGAAATGCAATGGAAAGGCTTAAAGCTCTTCGCTGCGGCAAAAAGCTGACTCAAAAGCAGCTGGCTCAAAAATCGGGGATCTCCCAGGCGTATATAAATGAACTGGAAAACGGAAGGAAGACAAATCCTTCAATAGTTGTGCTGGCCAGGCTTGCCAATGCCCTTGATGTTCCGGTATTCGAGCTTTTAAGAAAGGAAGCCTATCATAACGGAGGCAGGCTGCAGGCCTATTGCGCCGATAAATAGATGTGAGATTGGGGCAGAATTCTAAAAGAAAGGGTGTAAGTTTATTGTGACCGGTACCATCCTTGAGGCAGTTTTAGCTTTTATGTCCTCTTCCGATATAAAGGGTATACGCGACGCGGTGCTTACCGCCGTTCTGATTTCGCTGCCACAGGCCTTTTTTCTCGCAGTGCTTACCGCTATACTGCTGGATAAGGTTGATTTCATGAGGAATATCAGGAATCTGCTGCTGCCGGTCATATCCTACGCCGCACTGCTGAATATTCTTCGCTACTGCGGGATAAATGAGAATGTTGCATTTGCTGTTTCTATTTTTGTGATGTTTCTGCTGATGCTTTTCCTGTATAAAAATGCCAGTTTAAAAGGTGTATTAAGAACCCTGGAATGCGTAATTCTAAGCTTATTCGCATCTTTCCTGCTGGAGCGCTCCTACATGCTGCCATTTTTCTTTCTTTCGCCCGGCGCCTATCATAAGCTGAGAACTTCGGTATTTTTGGAGTTTTTCATCCTCCTGCCCGGCAGGATATTCGAGCTGTCCCTGGTGCATTTCCTGCTTACCCGCGGGTTGCATCTTCCTAAAATTTTTAAATCCGGGAAGCATTCCTGAGGCCTTTATTTTAATCAAAAACTTATTATTGATTATTATTGGGCAATAATAATAAGTAAAGACAAAAACTCAGGAATGGTGATTCGACATAATGAAATTTATTTTTTTAGCTGCTACATACCTGGTTTTAATTGGCCTCATAGTGCTTTTACAGGCACTTTTGGCATTCAGGCGAGAGAAAGAAATGGAAAATGCAGAAGTCGCCGACGCCATTTTAGGACCCGAGGAAGCAGAAAAGCATGCAGTGGAAATCGCAAGATCCCATGTGGTGAAAAAAGACACCCGCTGGTCCAGGCGGCTGGTCCCACGCATGGTTAAGAATTTTAAATTCATTTACGCTGTTTATAAAAATTTAAGCGATGACGTTGAGAAGGCTTTTCCCACATCACCCGCCGCTGAGTGGCTGCTTGATAATTTCTACATTATAGAAGAACAGGTTAATGAAATAAGGAATAACCTGTCCAGGAGGCATTATTCAAGGCTCCCCATTTTAAGAAGCGGGCATCTGAGAGGGTATCCAAGGATATACGCTATTGCTCTTGAACTGGTTGCCCATACCGACGGGAGGATAGATGAGAAAAACATAATCAGCTTCATCAAGGCTTACCAATCCCAGGTTCTCCTTTCCATAGGAGAGCTCTGGTCTATGGCGGTCATGCTCAGGCTGGCGCTGATAGGAAACCTGAGGCATATATGCCAAAGCATGGCTGAAACCCAGCGCCAATGGCACAGGGCCGAAAGGCTGGCGGAACATATCATAGACAACATTGACAAGGGAGAAGAGGAACTTTTAGGGATAGTAAAAGAGCATATAAAGAATTTTGAGAGCATAAATCCTTCATTTCTGGAGCACCTGCTGCAAAAACTTAGAAGGTACGGAAATAAGGCCGTGCCTGTCATAAGATATATCGATGAAAAGCTGGCAGAGCACAATATATCCGCAGAGTCCGTAGCTGCAACAGAACACCAGATTCAGGCGGCAAGGCAGGTTTCGATGGGTAATGCCATAACAAGCCTCAAATTGGTTTCCACGATGGACTGGACGGATATATTTGAATCGTTAAGCCAGGTTGAACGTATTCTCAACGAGGATCCGTCAGGCGTGTACACGGAAATGGATTTTGAATCCCGAGACTATTACAGGAGAGCGATTGAGAAACTGGCACGCAAGTATAACACTTCTGAAACACTTGTCGCGAAAAAAGCTGTGGAATGCGCGTCTGAAAGCATGCATGGCAAAAGTGCGGAGGCAAGGGAAGGCCATGTAGGCTATTATATTATAGGAGATGGAAGACAAAAACTGGAGAGTAAAATAGGGTATAAGCCCACAGGCATCAAAGCTTTTACAAGCGCTGTAAAGAAACATCCCGCCCTGCTCTACCTCGGATCTATAGCCCTGATCACTTTGACGGTGGACGCCTTTTTGATGTATTATGCCTGGAGGCAGAAAGAGGGGGGGTCTGCGGCAGCCATACTGCTGGCGGGCCTAGCTGCGCTTATACCTGCCAGCGATATGGCCGTGGCGCTGGTAAACTTCATAGTTTGCCATTTCAACCGCCCTACGGTTCTGCCAAAGCTCAAGCTAAGCCAAGGGATTCCTGAAGATTCAAGCACGATGGTCATAATTCCCACCCTGCTTCCCAATGAAAAGAGGGTGGAAGAACTGCTGGAACAACTGGAAATACATTACCTCGCAAATAGGGAGGACAACCTGTATTTTGCCCTTGTGGGGGACTTCAGGGATGACGCGTCAAAGGAGCTTCCTGAGGACGAAGGGATAATCAGGAAGGGGCTTGAAGGCGTCAGGAAGCTGAATGAGCGGTATGCCCCCGAAAACAGGGAGCTTTTCTTTTTCTTCCACAGGCACAGGCAGTTAAATGAAGCCCAGGGCAAGTGGATGGGCTGGGAAAGGAAAAGGGGTGCTATAATTGAGTTCAACGACCTTCTGCTCGGGTCCGGGGATACAAGCTATACCGTTATAAGCTGTCATCCGTCCAAACTTCCCCGCATAAAGTACGTCATAACCCTTGATGCCGACACAAGCCTTCCGATAGGAGCGGCAAAAAAACTTGTCGGAACTATTTCCCATCCTCTTAACAGGGCGGTAGTGGATGAAGAAAGAGGTGTCGTGGTTAAAGGATATGGACTCCTTCAGCCAAGAATCATTATAAATATCGTCAGCGCAAACGCCTCCCTGTTTTCGAGGATCTTTGCAGGATATGGCGGTGTAGACCCATATTCCTCGGCTGTTTCGGATGTTTACCAGGACCTGTTCGGAGAAGGCATATTTACGGGCAAAGGCATATACGACCTGGAGGTTTTCCAGAAAGTACTTAAAGACGCCATACCCGAGAACGCGGTTTTGAGCCATGACCTTCTGGAAGGTTCATATATAAGGGCAGGCCTTGTCACCGACGTAGAACTGGCAGACGGCTATCCTGCCAAGTACAGCTCTTTTGCCATGAGGCTTCACCGCTGGGTGAGGGGCGACTGGCAGCTGCTGCCCTGGTTGGCTTCCAGAGTAAGGGACAGGCGCGGGAACTTGCGGAAAAATCCTTTGTCGGCGATATCAAGATGGAAAATCATAGACAATATGAGAAGAAGCCTTCTGGCTCCTTCGCTGTTCATGCTGATTCTGCTGGGATTCTCGCTGTTGCCGGGGAACCCTTTGATATGGCTCGGACTGGCACTGCTTGTGAACGCTTTTCCTGCAGTGATCCATATCTTAAGGGAGGCCCTTTCAGGCGGATATCGTGCTGCCGCGCCCATTAAAAACTTCAGGGTCATATGTGGGTTCAAGGCTTTAATTTACCAGGCGGTGTTGCAGTTTATATTCCTACCTTACCAGGCTTATCTTATGTCGGATGCCATAGCGAGGACAATAGTCAGGGTGCTTGTGACCCGAAGGAATATGCTTGAATGGGTAACGGCAGCTGACATGGAGGCATCGCTTAAAGATGATGTAAAGAGCTTCTGGAGGAGGATGTGGGTATCGCCTTTGTCAGGGGTGGTTCTTCTGATGATCACCCTGCTGCTTGCAGGCGAAGCGTTGGCCGCAGGGATAGCTATTGCGGTTTTATGGGCTGCCGCACCCTCCATAGCCTATGGGATAAGCAGAAAATATACGAGGAAAACAGACAAGCTGTCTGAGCAAGACCTGGCGGAGCTCAGGAGGCTTTCACGCAAAACCTGGAGATATTTTGAGGATATGGTAACGCCCGAGGATAATTACCTTCCGCCCGACAACTACCAGGAAATGCCGCCTAACGGTGTGGCTCACAGGACTTCGCCCACAAATATCGGTTTGTTGCTCGCTTCCATCGTATGTGCAAGGGACCTTGGCTTTATTGGGACTGTCGAGATGGCTGAAAGGCTTGACAATACAATCACAACCATTGAAAAGATGGAAAAGTGGGAAGGGCACCTTTACAACTGGTATGACACCACCAATCTCAACATACTGAGACCTGCATATGTCTCAACGGTTGACAGCGGGAACTATATCGGCTACTTGATGGTTGTGGAACAGGCTCTGGCTTTCTACCTGAAAAAAGCTCCTGTAGACATGAGCATGGCCCGCGGTATAAAGGATACTCTGGCCCTTTTAAATGAAGATATAAGGGATGCGGATATAACAATAGATACTGAACCCATTGACCGGTTTATCGCCGAAGGCAGGATGGATGTAAAAGTATGGAGGGCTTTGCTGGCAAGGCTGGCATCAGCCATAACCGACAGGGAAATTCAGAACACTATAAAAAAACTTCCATGGGGAAAGAAGCTTACAGCGATGATATATTCGTTTAAGGAAGAGCTGTCTCGCATGATACCCCTGGTGGACATTGCCGTCGATGAGGGAAGGCTGCGGGGCTTAAAAGCCGGTGAAGCGATATTGAAAAGCCTGACGGCTCCCTCCCTGGAGGAGCTGCACCGCATATACGGCGACGCCGTGGAACTCATCCGGGAGGATATTGAAGATCCAGGGCAGCATGAAAACCTTCAGCTGCTGAAGTTCCTTGAGCAAAGGATTGAAGATGCCTACGATTATGTCGGCGGAGTTATAGGGCATTGTAAAAGGCTTATTGAAAGGATAGGCAATCTCATAAGCGCCATCAAGTTTGCGCCTTTGTATGACTCCAAAAAGCAGCTTTTTTCAATAGGCTTTAATGTCGAAGAAGGAAAGCTCACAAAGTCCTATTACGACCTTTTCGTATCGGAGGCAAGGCAGACAAGCTACATCGCCATTGCCCGGGGAGAGGTGGACAAAAGGCACTGGTTCAGGCTGAGCCGCAAACTTATAATGGCTGATGAATACAGGGGCCTTGCCTCATGGACGGGCACCATGTTTGAATATCTCATGCCGCTGCTGATCATGCGCAATTATGAGAACACGCTGCTTGACGAGACCTACTCCTTTGCCGTAAAAATCCAGAAGGCATACGGCAAAAAGCGACGGATACCGTGGGGTACTTCCGAGTCGGCCTACTATGCCTTTGACAGGAATCTGAGCTATCAATACAAGGCTTTTGGAGTGCCGGGGCTGGGCTTGAAAAGGGGTCTTGGGAACGATATGGTGGTAGCACCTTATGCAACAGTCCTCGCGCTGCCTATCGACCCGGCCGGAGCGGTAAGCAACATCAGGAGATTGATGGATGAAGGCATGGATGGGGCATACGGCCTTTATGAAGCTATAGACTATACTCCTTCAAGGTTGCGTTCGGGTAAGAAAAGCAATATTGTCAGAAGCTTCATGGCTCATCATCAGGGCATGAGCATGCTGGCTTTAAATAATTATTTAAACAATAACATAATGCAGGAGCGCTTTCATTCAAACCCTGTCATAAAGTCGGCGGAACTGCTGCTGCAGGAGAAAGTTCCGGCAAAGTCCGTAGTCGCAAAAGAACACAGGGAAAGGTATGTTCCTGCCAAAAGGGCGGTCAAGGAAGAGGGAGAGGTCATAAGAAGGTACGGCATACCGGATTCACAGCTGCCCCAGGTCCATATACTCTCAAATGGGAGCTACTCTGTTATGGTGACGAACGGAGGCTCCGGCTACAGCAAAAACAATGGCATGGCTGTCACCAGGTGGGATGGAAACCTCAGAGGCAGCAGCACCGGCATGTTCATATTTATACAGAACATCAATTCAAATACCGACTGGTCCGCCACATTTGAGCCCTATAATGATGTTCCTGAAAGGTACAGGGCGGTTTTTTCACCTGACAAAGCCGAATTTATGAGAAAGGATGGCAACATCGATACTCATACCGAGGTTATAGTGTCCACCGAGGACAATGGGGAAATAAGAAGGGTCTCGTTGACAAATCGCAGCCAGCATGTGAGGATACTGGAGGTGAGCAGCTATTTTGAGCTGGTGCTGGCACCTCCGGAGGCGGATATGGTGCACCCGGCTTTCAGCAATCTTTTTGTCACGACGGAATTTGTTTCGGAACACGACTGCCTCATCGCTTCAAGGAGGCCGAGAAGCCGGAAGCAAAAACCTGTCTGGGCGGTCCACAGCGTAATTGTAGACGGAGAGGTGATAGGGGAAACACAATACGAGACAGACAGGTTCAAGTTTATCGGGCGCAACAGAAGCCTTGCCAGACCCCTGGCAATGGAGGTGGATCAACCCCTTTCAAATACCCAAGGCCCTGTCCTCGACCCTATAATGAGCCTGAGAAAAAGGGTGAGGGTACAGCCCGGCCAGACCGTAAGAGTGTCCTTTCTGCTGGGTGTGGTTGAAAATCGGGCCAAAGCGCTGGAACTTGCCGGGAAATACCGTGAACCGAGAGCGATAGAGCGGGCTTTTGAGCTGGCATGGACCCGGAGCCAGATTGAGTCGAGATATCTTGATTTTAAGGCGAGCGATGTAGAGCTGTATCTGAAAATGGTGCCCTTCATACTGTTCCCTGGGCCTATTCGCACCAAATGGGCAGAGATGATACTGAAAAACAAAAAGTCCCAGCGTGACCTGTGGTCCTTCGGAATTTCAGGAGATATGCCGATAGTGCTGCTGATTTTAAGCAGCAAGGATGAAATAGACATGGTGTACAGGCTCTCTAAAGCCCTTGAGTTCTGGAAGATGAAGGGGCTGAATGTTGACCTGGTGATACTGGTTGAAGAAGAGAAGAGCTATATGCAGCCCCTCCATGATGCGGTAATGGATGCCGTAAACTCAAGCCATGCCACACAGGGGGAAAGAGGCAGGATATTTGTTCTCAGCGCCGGACAGATAAGCCATGAGGATATAGCGCTGCTCCATACAGCTGCGCGCATAGTGCTGAGAGGAAACGGGGGACCGCTGCAGGAACAGCTGCAGATCAAGGAGGAGAGATCCCATGTTCATAAGCTGCCTGCCGCCGAAAAAGCGGAAAAGGCCGGGCGTGAACAGGGAAAAAGCTATTTTTGCCCGGCTTTCGACCCTTCCAGGCTCATGTTTTTCAACGGTACCGGGGGGTTCAGCGAAGACGGCAGGTCCTATGTGATATTGCTGCGTGAAGGCCATCATACCCCTGCGCCTTGGATAAATGTAATATCCAACGGAAATTTTGGCTTCCAGATCTCGGAAGTAGGATCGGGCTATACCTGGTCTGAAAACAGCCGAGAGAACAAGCTTACCCCCTGGTCAAACGATCCGGTGTCCGACCCTGCGGGTGAAGTGATTTATATAAGGGATGAAGACAAAGGCGACTACTGGAGCATAACCCCCATGCCGGTGAGGGAGGAGGCGGACTATGTGGTAACCCATGGGCAGGGCTATTCTGTTTTTGAACATGCAAGCCATGGTATAGAGCAGCGGCTTACGGTGTTTGTGCCCCTTGAAGACCCTGTCAAGGTTTCAATCATCAGCCTGAAAAGTGTTAGGGAGGAGCCTGTAAGGCTCAGAGCGACATATTATATAAGGCCTGTGCTGGGAGTGAGCGACAGGATTAGCTCACAATACATTTCGACCCGTATTGATGATAAAACAGGGGCTGTGATGATAACAAATTCATACAATGCAGATTTCCCCGGAAGGGTTGCCTTCATAGATGTGTCGGAAGATCGGCGTTCCTGCACCGGCGACAGGGCGGAGTTTCTGGGGCTCCACGGAAGCCTTGAACGGCCTGAGGCGATGGAAATGGAGAGCCTTTCAGGAAAGGTAGGGGCAGGGCTTGACCCCTGTGGGGCTGTGCAAGTCAAGTTTGTTTTAAGCCCGGGTGAGACAAAAGAGCTTGTGTTTCTTCTGGGACAGGGAAAAGATGCTGAGGATGCCGGCCGCATAAGCATGAGGTACAGAAACATCGACACGGCGTGGAAAGAGCTTGATAGGGTCAAGAGTTTCTGGGAAGATAAGCTTAAGACTTTGCAGGTTCACACGCCGGATGAAACCATGGATATATTATTGAACGGCTGGCTCATCTACCAGGTCGTATCCTGCCGCTTGTGGGCAAGGTCGTCCTTCTACCAGTCGGGCGGCGCATACGGGTTCAGGGATCAGCTCCAGGATGTCATGGCGCTGGTCTATGGGTGGCCGGAGCTTACAAGAAAACAGATACTGCTCCACTCCGCCCACCAATTTGTAGAAGGGGACGTGCAGCACTGGTGGCACCCGGGGGAGGACAAGGGCATACGCACCAGATACTCTGATGACCTGCTGTGGCTTGCATATGTTACCGCCGATTACATTCAAAATACGGGAGACTGGGAGATACTCGACGAAGTCACCGGCTACCTTGAGGACGAGCCTCTTGGGGAGGATGAAGACGAGAGATACAGCGTTCCGCGCTTATCCGAAGAGAAGTCCACCCTTTATGAGCACTGTATAAGGGCTATTGAAAGGGCGCTTAAAACCGGCGAACACGGCATACCGCTTATGGGCTCCGGCGACTGGAACGACGGCATGAACATGGTGGGCAACAAAGGCAAAGGTGAAAGCATATGGCTTGGTTGGTTTATCTATGCGGTTATCAAGAAATTTATTCCCATATGCAAAGGGCGGGGGGACGATGAAAGAGCCGAGCGCTATGAGGCAGCCGCTGCGGAAATTGCTCGGGCTATAGAGGACAACGGCTGGGATGGAAGCTGGTACCGGAGGGCATACTTTGATGACGGAACACCTCTGGGGTCGGCAAAGAATTCTGAGTGCAGGATTGACGCAATAGCCCAATCATGGTCTGTGATCTCGGGAGCCGCAAAACCCCACCGGTCGGATGAGGCGATGAAGGCTCTGGAGAATCACCTCATTGACAGAGAAGCAGGAATTATCAAGCTTCTCACGCCTCCTTTCAGCAACGGCGACCTTGAACCGGGGTACATTAAAGGATATGTTCCGGGGGTCAGGGAAAACGGAGGCCAGTATACCCATGCGGCTGTATGGGCCGTCCTGGCTTTTGCAGTGATGGGAAAGGGCGATAAAGCCTGGGAGTTGTTTCACATGATAAACCCCATAAACCATTCCAGGACACCGATAGAAAGCGCCAGGTACAAGGTTGAGCCCTATGTCATGGCGGCAGACGTGTATGCGGTGCAGCCCAATGTAGGAAGGGGAGGGTGGACATGGTATACAGGAGCCGCAGGCTGGATGTACAGGGTTGGAATAGAACATATACTCGGCATCAAGAAAAGGGCCGACAGGCTGGTGTTTGACCCCTGTATACCCCGCGGTTGGACTGAATACAGGGTAGAGTACAGGTTTATGGGCACTTTGTACAACATCCGGATATCAAACCCCTACAGAGTAAACAAGGGAGTTAAAAGCGTCACGATGGATGGCAATGGGCAGCCTGGGAACTCCATACTGCTGGTGGATGACGGAGGGAAGCATGAGGTAGAGGTGGTCATGGGGTAAGGCCTATCTTTGGACAGGTCCAGCGGGATGCCATGGCGCCGCGGACCATGTAAAATTTGGTATAAGGCAGCCAGATAAATAATTATGGCATAACTTGTAATAATATAATCAGACGATGTGGCAATTGTTTAATAATCATACTGAAGCTATATTGCCGGGCTTACGACGGGAAGCAGTTTCCGAAAAGTAATTTTCGGCCTCCCGCAAGGGAGTCATTTTAAGGAAGGTGCAGCAGGGCCTGCCTTTGAGCTTCGCCCGCCCTGCGGCTTTCGGATGCCGGCGGAAAAATCACACGGTAAGGCATTGCTTTCCAAAGGGGCATTGTAGCGCTGGTATAAGAGGTAGGTCTCATGGAAAGGAAACGGGCACTTAAGGAGAAGATACGGTCACTGCAGGAAAAAATAAATTCTTTTATTAAGGAGAATGATTTTTCCAGATATAGCGAACTGCTTAGATTAAGCCGTGAGCTGGACGATGCAATAAACGAATTTATGGCTGCCGATGAAGATGATGAGAGGAAGAATAGCGAATAAAATTAACGTAAGGTTAATAAGCGTTTATGCATGATCAAAGCCCGTAAGGCTCATTTTTCGCGGAAGTTTTTAATGCACTGCTCCATTTTCCACACCGGTGTTGCCGGTCAATTGCCAAAAATGGAAAATATCCATTGCCGTTTATCACGGAACCAGCTGACTCACAAGAGTGAGTACCAGCATCGTTATAGGCTGGTGTATTACGTATATCAGCAGCGTCCTCCTGCCTGCCATGCTTATTATATTTTCGCCGGGAGTAAAATTAAACAGGCTTTGCTTGCCGGCATAAAGTATTTTGCCCAAAGCTATGCCGTACAGGAACACCCCGAACCAGGGTATAAGTGGGTAATAGTCCGAAGAAACAAAGGAATTGCTGTGTATGCCGAGAGGGAATAAATAGTCGTAAGAGACTTTTATTTTGGACACGACGCTGCCAAGGGCGATGACAGCGGTACCAAGGCCGAGCAGCAAGTAGCTGTTCAACCTTCGAAAAACCGGATACAGCAGCATGCTTATACCAAAGAAATGAAGTATGCCAAACTTTATGCCATATTCGAGGTTGTACAGATGGGTCACCAAGGTGATTGCCAGCGCAATTCCCAACACCTTCAGCCCCCTTCTGATGTTGCTCCTGCTCAGGGAACAGCTGATTCCTGAGACAAGCATAAAAAGAATGGCAGAAGCTTTGCCTATATAATAATTTATGCCGCTGCTGTAGCTGACCGGGTAATCGAAGAACTCTTTCATATCGAATATTACATGAAAATAGATCATCAGAATCAGCGCTATGCCCCTCAGAAAATCAAGCTCCCAGATGCGACTTTTACTGTGGGTGTGTTCCATAAAAATACCTCACAAAAATTTTGTTAAAAGCAAAATTGCGATTTAAATTTCTTTGCCTCAATCTGCCATTTTCTTTCCGAATCAGGCTGCTGTTTTGGTATATTTATATTTTACGTGATACATGGGACAAAATCAACAGGGGTCCATTTTTTCAAAATCCCGGCATGGACCCTCAGCAGCTTGAATTTGTCAATCCCGGTCCTTCACCATGCTCCTTATATAGTCCTCATCATACCTTTGGAAAGACAAAGAGTTGATAAATGTTTGGTCTTTCAGGCTTTCCGGGCTGATGGCATTCCTTTTTATCAATTCTGAGATATATTTTCTCGTTTCAGGCGAGTATTTGCTTAAATCCATGACAGCTACCTCCGATTAAAAAATTCCTTCCACAGATAATATTTGAATAAGGCCCGGCCAAGTATTCAAACTGTTTTTTTACCTGTGCTATACCTGTGCTATAATATTCTAAAGATATGCCTGCGGAGGCATTTTTTCAAAATATTGGTATGCGCCTCCTGGTGGGAATACAGGAGTTTTTTTTGGAAATATTAACATATTATTAGCAACATCGTTTGTGAGGATGGCTGACTTATGGCGGTATTGGGCATAGAGATTCCGAAAGAAGCAGAATATATAATCAACACCTTGAACAGCAGGGGATTTGAAGCCTTTATAGTGGGAGGCTGTGTGAGGGACTCCATCCTTGGCAAAAAACCGGAGGATTGGGACATAGCCACCAGTGCGAGGCCGGAGGAGACTGAAGCCTTATTTGAGAAGACGGTGAGCACGGGCGCAAGGCACGGGACGGTGTCGGTGATAATAGAGGGCAGGAGCTATGAAGTCACCACGTTCAGGATTGATGGGCGGTACTTGGACAGCCGCCATCCCGACAGGGTGGAATTCACTTCTTCGCTGGTCGGTGACTTGAGCCGTAGGGATTTTACCATGAACGCCGTCGCATACCATCCGGCAAAGGGATTTATTGACCCTTTCGATGGGCTGGGTGATATAAAAAGACGTGTAATCCGCGCTGTAGGCGATGCTGCGGAAAGGTTCAGGGAGGACGCCCTGAGGATGCTGCGGGCTGTGCGCTTTTCAGCCCAGCTTGATTTTTCGATAGAGGAAAAAGCAACTGAGGCCATGAAAAAAAACAGCCGTCTGATACAGAACATCAGCGCCGAGAGGATCAGGGACGAACTTACAAAGACGTTGGTATCCGACCACCCGATGAAATTCATCCTGCTCAGGGATACCCATATTTTGCCCTATGTGCTTCCTGAATTTGAGGTATGCTTCCACACCGTCCAAAACCATCCCTGCCATGTGTACAATGTGGCGATGCATATTTTAAATGCTGTGTCCAATATCGATAATGACAGGATTCTCAGGTGGACCATGCTGCTTCACGATATCGGAAAGCCTCTTGTCAAGATTACCGATGAAAGAAACATTGACCATTTTTACGGCCATTCTGACAAAAGTGTGCAACTGGCGGAAATAATCCTGAAAAGGCTCAGGTTTGACAACAAATCTATAAGCAGAATTCTAAGGCTTATAAAATTTCACGACAGGGATATTGAGCCGAATTTCAAGGCGGTCAGGAAGGCTGTGGCAGCCATAGGCGATGACATTTTCGCTGACCTGTTGAAGGTCAAGGCGGCAGACAAAAAGGCACAAAACCCGAAATTTTTAAAGGAGAGGCTTGACAGGCTGAAAAGGGTGGAGGACATATTCAGGCAGGTGGTAGAAAAAGGTGAATGCGTGAGTTTAAAGGGCCTTGCGGTAAACGGCGACGATCTGATCAGCCTGGGCTTCAGCCAGGGCAAAGAAATCAGGCTGATGCTCGACAGATTGCTTGATACGGTAATTGAAAACCCCGACCTGAACTGCAAGGAAAAACTTCTGGAAATTTCAAAAAAATTCTTATAAATTTTATATCGGCGCGCAAAATAATATTGCAGGGCCACGACTGTCAGGCTAAGCTGGTAAGGGACTTGTCCAGGACTGTGCCTTATCAGTCGGCCGAGGTTGGTAAATGATTTTACAGCCTTTAGCTAAGACCGACGTGGACCCTGCTTCCAATTTATCACCACATTTCATATTTTTTCAAAAAAATTTCCTTAAAAATGGAACTAATCGTTGATTTTTTCGTCTAAATATAATATTAAATATATGAATAAACATAAATATATATATGAATAGGCTGGCTATGCAGGCCGCAGGAAAATAGGAGGGGGATGTTATGCGTAAAAGAAAAATTGTTTTGTTTATCACGGTATTAGCATTAATGTTTTCTATAGTTTTCAGCAGTGCCGCAGCCGCTGCGGTTGAGAAGACAAGCGAAGACAGCGTAAAAATCAAAAAGGATAAGGCCGTGGAAATTGCGAAGACGGTTCTGGATAATCCGGATAGGTATGGGGTAAGCAATATTTTGTTGAATACCGCATGGCCGCCGGGCAGGAACAGTTGGAATATAGATTTCTACGTAAAACAGAATCCGGGAGGCAACGCCAATGTGAGCGTTGATGCAGATACCGGTGAGATATTGGGGTTTAATATTTGGGATTATTATTATGGCCAGCAGAATTTTATCGCTACCATAACCAGGTCTGAGGCTCGTGAAATAGCTGAAGATTTTCTTAAAACTAAGCTCAGGCAGGATATGGATTCCTATGAGCTCCAGGACCAGAGCCCTTATATTTATAGCTACGGGCTGAGTGGAGTAAAGAACGAGATACAGTATAATTTTAATTACGTCAAAAAGCTTAACGGAATTCCCTTTACGAATTACAGCATGTCTATAACTGTAGATGCCACCGATGGGAAAGTGAAAAGCTACCATTATAACCCCGTTGATATAGACCTTTCCAAGCTGCCTTCAACGGACGGAATACTTACAGCCGATGAGGCTATGGAGAAATACAGGGATTCCGTGAGTATGGCCCTTCAGTATGTAAACTTATATGTAGAAAGGTACTATGGACCTGCCAAGGCTAAAACAATGCTTGCATACCTTCCGTCCACGGGCTTTAACATGATGGATACGGTGACAGGGAAAGCGCTGAACTACGACGGCAGCGAACTTGATATAAACGAGGAACAGTATAAGGAGCTGGCGGAAAATCCGGTGCCTCTTAACCCTGATGCAAAGCTGGGGAGCAAGGCTGTTACCGAGAAGGAAGCCGAGACTATAGCCCAAAAATACAAGGTTCTGGCAGAAAAGGCTTTAGGCGTCAAGTTTGACAGAGAGGAACCGGAGCATTACAGCAATCCTTACTACCTTGGCAAAGGTGAGATGTTGTATTTCAGCTGGCATATGTATAAAGATAATGAATCTGCTTATCTCAACATCACGATAAACAGCGAAACCGGCCACGTTATAGATATGAGCATGGGCAGGGACAATTACGGATATGATATGATGCTCAAGGAAGGGAAAAAGGTCCCTGAGGTTAAGGAAAAAATCAGCTGGCAGCAGGGCAAGGAAAAGGCTATTGAATTGATTAAGGATCTTATACCCGAGCAGTACGGGTTTTTTGCCGACCAGAGTATTGAGCCCAAGTATACCGAAGAAGTGTCGAAATACATGAGAGAACATAGCTATAACTTCGGAAGGGTTGTTAATGGCTTAAGGTACAGGGATAATAATATTTCTGTGGATATCGACCGTGAAACAGGGAAATTGGTCAGGTTTTATTTCACCTGGAGCGATACAGATTTCCCTCCGGTTTCAACGGCGGTAAGCAAGGAGGAAGTTGAAAAGAAATATTTCGAAGGAATTGAGCCAAAACTTTCCTACATGTTGCAGAGCACTTTTGACAGCGTCAGCGGGGAGACGAAGTTTGCCGACGCACCGAAGCTCGTCTATTTCTTTAAAAACAAAGGTGATATGATAGATGCAACAACGGGCAAAAGCCTCGACTGGGCCGGGAGAGAGATAAAGACAGAGCAAGAACCCCTGCTTTCGGAACACTGGGCGAAGAGAAGTGTGGAGATGCTGATCGCTCAGGGCATAATAAAGAATCCTTATGTAGACTATGACGCAGAGCTGACAAGGGCTGAGGCTGTGAAGATGCTGTCCCTTGCAAAAGGCATGGGGAACTACGATGTAATCCAGTCTACAGGCCCCTCTTTTAATGATGTGACCGAAGACAGTGAATATTATTACTTTATTGAAAATGCCGTAAAGCAAAAGATTCTTACTAAAGTCGGAGGCAATTTCAACGGTGAAGAGAAGATCACCAAAGGAGAGTTTGTTAAGCTTCTGGCAAATCTTATGGGTTTCTACGAGCTTGCCGGCAAAAATGAAATTTTCAAGTTTGACGGCGGGACAAATATTGCCCCGGATTCTTTAGGAAGCGTAGCCATATGCTATGCGCTGGATGTGCTTCCTGTTAAAGAAGGAGAAATCTTTGACGGCAGCGCAAAAGTAACTTACGCCGAAGCGGCAGTGGCCTTGTACAAGGTGCTGAAATATATAAAGTAAACAGCGTGCTGCAGTTAACTAAAGGCAATGCTGCGAAACAGGCGGAGACGCAGCAGCTTCCGAATGTTGCGGCATTTTGAGCAGGGCCTTTTGACAGGCAGTGTCCGGCACGAACTTTAGACAGGCGGCTTTGAAGTTTTCAAAGCCGCCTTGTAGTTTGCATCGTACACAGGAGAATTATGGCCTGGCAAAGGCCTGGCAATTGAGGATTTTAGTGAATCAATTTGCTCCAAAAGCCACGCATAGAGCTTAAGGGTTTATGGACCGAAGCCTCAGGGCTAAATCAGGCCCGTAAAGCAACAAAACAATAAGGTAACAAGCAATTAAGGGTTGTCAAAATTTTTAACTTTCGTATGGACTTTGGCTACATCACAATTTAAAAGATATATGCTATAATCCAATTGAAATGACAAAAGGAATAGAGGTCTTTGCTGATGGTGGAGAAAATTGGGAAAATGATAAAAGACTTTGTGGACAGCTATCCTGCGGAAAGAAAAATTGGCAGCATATGGAAGGAACCATTGGTAGGATTTGCATCGGCGCAGGATCCAGGTTTTTTGGCCCTCAAAAAAGCGGTAAGCCCTTCCCATGCGCTCCCGCAGGACTTTTTGCAGGGTGCTGAAACAGTCATCGCCTATTTCCTGCCCTTTGCTGAAAGGATAGCAGAAAGCAACATTGATGGGGCTTCAGCGTCGAAAGAGTGGGCAGAGGCCTATATAGAAACGAATAAGATGATTTTCGATCTGAACTCATACCTGAAAGCTCAATTTGCCCAATTGGGATATGCATCGGTGATCATTCCCGCAACCCATAATTTTGATGAGAAAAGGCTGATGAGCGACTGGTCACACAGGCATGTTGCCGCTATTGCCGGCCTGGGGACCTTTGGGCTGAACAATATGCTTATAACGGATAAAGGCTGCTGCGGCAGGATTGGAAGCCTGATAACGGATATTCCGTTGACACTGCCGAAAATTGATGCTGAGGAAAGGTGCCTGTATAAATATAATTCTTCATGCGGAAAGTGCGTGGAAAGGTGCGAGAATAATGCCCTGACTTTGGCATCTTTTGACAGGCACAAGTGCTATGAGGCTTGCCTCCACAACAGCAAGGTCCACGAAGCCCTGGGGTTTGCAGATGTGTGCGGAAAGTGCCTGGTGAATTTGCCCTGCTCATTTACAAACCCTGTCAAAAAGTTAAAAAAATTTTAAATAGAAAGTCAATTGTGCGAAAGCTCAAAAATTGGTTTTAGCACACCCTTGCGAAGACCTTAAGCGGCATATGGATAAATGTTTGTCTAACAAACCACCGGGGACCTTATGCAGTGGGTATTTGGAAAGGGTCCAGGGCTTTGAAAGGTCTCTTTTTTGTGCTTTTGAAAATTTGAGAATTCCAAGGCGGTGCACCTACGCAGGGTTTATATGAACCACTACATCGCCGACATCTTTAAGAGCCCTGACTTTATGCCTTATTCGGCCTGCGATGGTATGGCTCTCATTGACGGTCATCTCTCCGTGGACAGATACCTTTACAATGATTATGTATTTCACGCCTATGGGTTTTGCAGTTACGTCATCTACGTGGTCTACACCCTCTACAGATTCAATGGCCTTTATAATGTCGGCTTTCAAAGATTTATCCATATTTGTATCCATAAGGACGGTGTAAGAACTCCTGAAAATCCTTACACCGGTAAATGCTATCCATGCCGAAATCCCTATGCCCACGACGCCGTCAAGCCAGTGTATTCCCAATGTACCCAATATTATTCCGACAAGGGTGGATAAGGTTACGAGCACATCATTCCTGTGGTCTTCGGAATTGGCGATTATGAGAAGGTTGTCTTCGCGGCGGCCTGCGTTGCGGGTATAGAAAAATAAGGCCAGCTTAATAATTATGGTTGAAAGGGCTACGATCACCAGCCACCATGAGAAGAGGAAGACCTCTCTATGAATGATGGAGTCGAGAGAGCTTCTGAAAATTTTATATGCCACAAGAAGCAGAGAGAAACTGATTATCATCGAATAAATGTATTCAGCTTTGCCGTGGCCGTAAGGGTGGGACTGGTCTTCCGGCTTGCTGGCGGCTTTGTTGCCCACTAGGGTCATTACGGATGCAAATACGTCTCCGGCGCTGTTAAAGCCGTCGGCTATCATAGCCTGGCTCCTGCTGGCAAAACCGGCGATCAGTTTGAAAACCAACAACACTACGTTTGCTGAAATCCCCAAAACCGCGACCTGCTTTGTTAACTGAAACCTGTTCATTCCTGTCTCCTTAGCGAGATGTGATTATTTTATCTTATTATATATATGCCCCAAGGTAAATGCAATATAGATGGAGCAATATATTTTATTGAAAAGTTCCGGCTATTATGCTATATTTGATGCAAACTGTTTGGAAGGGGCTGTTTTTATGGATTTGATGACGCTCCGCAAGGCTCTCGAGTCGGAAAATTACATTTTTGACGAAGATTTTCTTGTCACGGTGTTTATTGCTGTTAAGCTCGGTAAGCCTTTGTTGATTGAAGGTGCCGCCGGAGTGGGAAAAACCGAGGTGGCAAAGGTCTTGGCTTCGGCATTTGGAGCAGAGCTTATAAGGCTGCAGTGCTATCAAGGGCTTGATGAGTCCAAGGCTTTGTATGAATGGAACTATCAGAAACAGCTGCTAAGCATTCAAATGGGCAAAGAGGGCTGTGATGATAAAGAAGGCCGCCGGGAACTGGAAAGCCTCTTTTCCCGGGAATATATTCTCGAAAGGCCTCTTCTTAAGGCGATAAACAGTGAACAGAAGACGGTGCTTCTTATAGATGAGGTAGACAAAGCCGATGAGGAGTTTGAAGCCTTTTTGCTGGAACTGCTCTCAGACTTCCAGGTATCGGTGCCTGAACTGGGCACAGTCAGAGCAAAAAACAGGCCAGTGGTAATTCTTACCAGCAACAACACCAGGCAGTTGTCAGACGCTTTAAAAAGAAGGTGTGCATACCTGTTCATAGATTACCCCTCTATAGAAAAGGAGACAATGATAATAAATGCAAAACTGCCGGGAGTGAGCAGGAGGCTTGCCCAGGATGTGGCGGCCGCAGTGGCTTATCTGAGAAAAAATGACAGGATATTTAAAAAGCCATCCATTGCCGAGACCCTGGACTGGGCATCTGCACTCATGGCGCTGGATAAGTCGAGGCTGGATGAGGATGGCGTCAATAAGACTCTTGGCTTTATATTAAAGAACAGGGACGACATGATTGAGTTTCAGAAGGGCGGGGGCTTTAGTGGATTCTTTGACGGAAAACATAGTTAAGTTTGTTGACGTTTTAAGGTTGGCAGGCGTCAGGGTGAGCATATCCGAGTCCATTGACGCTGTTGAAGCCTTAAAGCATGTGGATATCCTGAACAAAAATGAAGTGAAGGCAGCAATGTCGGCATGCCTGGCAAAAAGCGAAGAGGAAAGGAAAATCTTCTCCCTGGCCTTCGATAAGTACTTTGTGCCCTATGACCTGCGAATTGACAATATAAGCAGAAAGGCCGAGGAAGCCGAGCTTAGGAAGCAGGAAATCATTAAGGAAGCCTCCAGTCTGAGGTTTCAGGATGAGCAAATTGAGTTGCCGGATGACCTTATGGAGGTATATGCGGACCTTTCGGCGGCTGAGAAAGCCGGCATCCGGCAGTTTTTGCAGAGGACGTCAACAGGCAAGAACGTGAGGCACGATATGCTTAAGGACGCCGTAGCGGAGATGATCAAGGGAAGGCTGAGAAATGCAAGGCTTAAAATCGGCGGGTCGGCTTATCCCTCGCAAGGCATCCTCCGGCATTTGACCTCCGAGGCAGGAATAATCGCGGGAGAAGTGGAGGCTGCCTTAAAGGCTGAAAACAGCCTCATGTATAAGAATATCGGGGAGATCAGCGATGAGGATGTGCCCGGGGTCATAAGGCTTATAAAACTCATGGTGGCCAAAATAAACAGGAATATGGTGAGGAGCTATAAGAATTCTGCGGCAAAAGCGAGGCTTGATTTGAAGAACACCATCAGGAACAACTTGAATACAGGGGGAGTGCTCTTCAGGCTTAAGTATAAAAGGCCCCGTGAAAGGAAGAGCAGGCTGCTTGTCATGTGTGACGTATCTGCATCCATGTATAGGTTTTCAGGCTTTGTACTTCAGCTCATAATGGGCATAAATTCAAGCTTTTCATCCACCGACAGCTATATTTTTTCCGAAGACATCGAGCACATCAATATTTGCGGATTCTGGGATGCGGCGGATATCGAAGGGAAGATCAAGGCAAGCCCGGTGTGGAGGCGGGGCACTGATATAGGCAAGGCTTTGTCATCGCTGTTAAATGAAAGGCGTGGGGCTGTAAACTCTTCAACAATAGTGCTGCTGGTCAGCGACGCCAAGACTCTTAACGTGGATAAGACAGTCAATGGCCTAAAGCTCCTGAAGTCCAAAGTAAAGCGGATTTTTTGGCTGAATCCGGTGCCGGAAAAGGAATGGGAAAGGATAAAAGGCGTCCCGGAGTTCAGGGAGTACTGTGCAATGCTGGACTGCAGCACACTGGAAAAGCTCGCCAGGGCTTGCGGAAGCTTATGAGCTTGTTGAAGGGTTTGTCTGAACATTTGTGCCGCCTTTGGCATGGAAACGGCGCTTGTGAAGACGGTTTTAGAGCCCGATTGCGAAATGATTTAAGCTGTTGTGGCGGTTTGACAGGCGGGAAAAATGGGAAATAAACTATTCCGACGCTGAGTGTAAAGCTCGTTAACCACAATAAACATTCTTCGCCTCGCCGGCAGGGCAAGTTAATTTTAAAGCTGGCCATCCATTATTAGCAGTTTATAGAATATTTTGATTAGTTTTACATATTTATCATTGACAGATAAAAAATAAATGGTAGAATTTATAGAAAAATAAAATGATAGAATTTATATCGAAAATATGGAAAGGGAAGGTATATAGATGGGATCCTTATTGCTGAACAAAAACGTGCTTATCATGGGACTTAGGAACAAATGGAGCATCGCATGGGGAATAGCAAAGCAGGCAAGAATGGATGGAGCAAACCTCATACTTACGTACCAGGGCGACAGGGAGAAGCAAGGGGCGGAAGAGCTTGCTGCGTCTCTCGGCAATGCATCAATATACCAGTGCGATGTCTCATCGGATGAGGAGATAGACAGGCTTTTTTCCGATATCAAAGACAGGTATGGAGTACTTCATGGTGTAGTCCATGCTATTGCCCATGCAAAGAAGGAAGACATTACAAATGACTTTGTAAACACATCCAGGGATGGTTTTATCCACGCATTGAATATAAGCGCCTATTCCCTCGTGGCAGTGAGCCGCAAGGCAAAGGAACTTATGACGGAGGGCGGGAGCATAATCACCTTGACCTATATGGGTTCCGAGAAGGTGTTTCCCGGCTATAACGTAATGGGCGTAGCAAAAGCCGCTCTCGAGGCGAGTGTGAGGTATTTGGCTCATGATCTCGGACCTTTGGGTATAAGGGTGAACGCCATTTCAGCGGGACCTATAAAGACGATATCCTCCAAGGCCATCAAGGATTTTGGCAGCATACTGGATGTGTTTGAGCAGAAGGCGCCGTTGAAGAGAGGGCTTAGCCAGGATGAGCTTGGAAATACGGCGCTGTTTCTCCTGAGCGACCTGTCCGGCGCCATAACCGGCGAAGTCCTGCATGTGGATTGTGGTTATAATATTATGGGAATTTAGGTGTTCAGGGACTTTATAGGCTGTAATTGAAGTTTGCTTAGAGGGACGGTTGTCAACCGTCCTTTTTAATTTATAGGCTTTAGCCTGTTGAGCATGAAGCGAGTTTCTCTACAGAGAAATGAGCCATGCGAAACAATAAACCACCCGCTATGCGGGTGCGGAAACGATTGTTATACAAAAAATCACC
>Ga0134101_1000505_pt1 | contig 44076 bp, 47 predicted proteins | sample 12_3_2metaG_FD_94446 | JGI IMG/M metagenome (GOLD analysis project Ga0134101, IMG submission 94446) | Switchgrass degrading microbial communities from high solid loading bioreactors in New Hampshire, USA - 12_48_3.3_201_A2 metaG | ecosystem: Engineered > Bioreactor > Semi-continuous > Anaerobic...
AAGGGAGGCTTCCTTCTCCGTCGGTGTATCCTCCCCGATGGCGCGGGCGAGGTCGATCATGGCCGCCGTGAGCCGGTCCTGCTCGAGGGCGGTGTGGTCGGCCTTGCCGCACACGCCGGCGCGGCCGGTGCAGCCGGTGCCTCTTGCTGTCTGCTCGCACTGGAAACAGAACATGTTTGTGGTCATCGCTCTTGTTCCTCCTTACTCAAGATGTTTGTCTTTTTTCCGCAGATTTATGCTACGGCTAATCCTCGAGGATCTCGCCGTTTGTGCCGATGACGACGATGCGCCACGGAATCATCTTGCCGCTCTCCTGAAGGGCCTTCTGGGCCGCGTAGACGAGGCCGCCGCAGCAGGGCACTTCCATGCGCACAATGGTCACGCTCCTAATGTCGTTTTCCCGCAGGATGGCGGCGAGCTTTTCGCTGTAGTCGCCGGAGTCGAGCTTCGGGCAGCCGATGAGGGTGATTTTGTTCTTCATGAAGTCCTCGTGGAAGCTGGCGCGGGCGTATGCCGTGCAGTCGGCGGCGATGAGCAGATGCGCGCCGTTGAAGTACGGAGCGTTGGGCGGCACGAGCTTAATCTGGACGGGCCACTGGCGCAGCCGGCTGACAGGCGCGGCGGCCGGTGCGGCCGGCGCGGGGGCATTGTTCTCCCGCTCGATGGCCTGCGCCCTCATGCCGGGGCAGCCGGCGGGCTGTTCGTTTCTCTCGATGGCGTGGGCTCTGCTGCCGGGGCAGCCGCCCGCGTGGGCCTCATGCCCGGCTTTGCGCTTTTCCATGTTTGCCTTGACGGCCTCGGCGTCGTACGGGGCGGCCTCCCGCTCGACGAAGCTGATGGCGCCCGTCGGGCACACAGGCAGGCAGTCGCCCAGCCCGTCGCAGTAATCGTCGCGGATGAGGCGGGCCTTGCCGTCTATCATGGCGATGGCGCCTTCGTGGCAGGCGTTCGCGCACAGGCCGCAGCCGTTGCAGAGGTTTTCATCTATCTGAATGATTCTACGTTTCATTGTTCCATCCACCTTTCAAGTATTGGTTTAGGGTTTCGTTTCCCTTGCCTTTCTGGCCTTACGATACTATACTGGGGATGGATTGTATGTTGGAATTCCAACGAAACGAGGGAGATTTATGCGGGAGTTTGAGCACGTGCTGAAAAAATGCGCCCTTTTTGCGGACGTGGAAGAGGAAAACATCGCCTCCATGCTCGACTGCCTGGGCGCGACGGTCGCGCGGTATAAGAAGGACGAGTTTATCCTGCACGCGGGCGACAAGCCGGCGTGGATCGGCGTCGTCCTCGACGGGGCTGTCCACATCGTGCGGGAGGACTTCTGGGGAAACAGGACGATTCTCACGGCGGTCGCGCCCGGCGACCTGTTCGCCGAGGCATTTACCTGCGCGGGGACGGAGGCGCTGCCCATCTCCGCGGTGGCGCAGGCCGACACGGCGGTTTTGCTCGTCGACTACGGGCGGGTGATCGTCACATGCCCCGTAGCGTGCCCGTTCCACCAGCAGCTTATCAAGAATATGGTGCGCATCCTCGCGTCCAAAAATATCATGCTCATGCAGAAAATCGAGCACATCACGCGGAAAACGACGCGGGACAAGGTGATGTCCTACCTCTCCGAGCAGGCGGTGCTCGCCGGGCGGGACCGCTTCGACATCCCCTTCAACCGGCAGGAGCTGGCCGACTACCTCTCCGTCGAGCGCAGCGCCCTGTCGGCCACCTTAAGCGAAATGAAGCGGGACGGGCTGATTGACTACCACAAAAACAGCTTCCGCATCCTGAAAGGGTTTGCCGACAAGAGTAGATAGAAAAAGGCCGCACTGCGGGTGCGGCGGCTTGCGAAATAAGCGTTACAGCTTTTGGGATAGCGTAATGAAAAGGCCGCACCGCGGGCGGGTGAGGCGAAGGCTTTTTAAATATAACAGCTTTTTGGGAGAAAGGCCGTACTGTACACGGGGGCGGCGGCTGCTTGTGAGATAAGCATTACAAGGGGGAGCGTAAGAAAAAGGCCGTACCGAAAACGGGCGCGGCCTTTGTTATTTTTGTTTGAATAGCCGTTCAAACTCCGGCGGGACGGGGGAATTGAGCGCCATGGCGCGCTGCGTGAAGGGGTTTTTGAGCTCGAGCGCGGAGGCGTGGAGCGCGAGGCGGCCGATGGGGTTTGTCCGGGCGCCGTATTTCTTGTCCCCCGCGACGGGGCAGCCGAGTTCCGCAAGGTGCGCGCGGATCTGGTTTTTACGCCCCGTCTCAATATTCACGCGCAAAAGGCTGTACCCGCCGCTTGTGCGCTCGACGGCGTAGCGCGTGACGGCGAGCTTTCCCGTCTCGGCGCGGCCGGAGTAGACGCGGTGGGTTTTGGACTCGTTTAAGTAGGAGCGGATGACGCCGCTTTTTTCCCGGGGGCAGCCTTCGACGACGGCGATATACTCCCTTTTGAGCACGAGGCGGTCCCAGCCGTCCTGCAGGGCGCGCTTCATATCCTCCGTTTTGGCAAAGAGGAGAACGCCCGACGTGTCCCTGTCCAGCCGGTGCACGACGAACAGGCGGGCGGCGGGGTCAAAGCGGCGGACGTAGTCCGTCATGATGCGGTAGGCGGTATTGTACCGCTCCTCGTCCGTCGCGACGGAAAGCAGCCCAGCCGGTTTGGAGACGGCAAGGAGCACGTCGTCCTCGTACAGGATGCGGATTTTCTTCAGCTCCGGCGGCTCCTGCGTGCCGACGCGGATAACGTCCCCGGGCTTTACGGGGTGGTCGTGCTTTGTTACGGTTTTGCCGCCCACGGCGACGCAGCCGGCCGTGAGCAGATTTTTCACCGTGTTGCGGGATTTGTCGGGAATGTGTTTGAGGAGAAACGGGAGGAGCGCGTCCGGCTCGGTCGCCGTAAACTCCCGCGGGGGCGGCGGGCGGTAGCCCTTTTCGCCGCGGGGGAGGAATTTTCCGTGTTTTTTCATAGCATTTTCCTATCTTTTCAGCAGGGTGCGGCGCGCTTTGTAGTCCGGCATGTAGCGCTCGATGAGGCCGTAAAACGCGCGGCTGTGGTTTTTGTGGCGGATGTGGGCCAGTTCATGGACGATGACGTAGTCGATCGCTTCGGGCGGATACTGCATGAGCCGCCACGAAAAGCACAGGCGGTTTTTCCCGCTGCAGCTGCCAAAGCGCGTGCGGGCGCCTGTGATGGTCACGCGCTCGGGCTTAAGCCCCATGAGGGCGCTAAAGTGCGCCACGCGGGGCGGGATATACGCTTTCGCGGCGGCAATGAGGGCCTTTTGCTCTTCGGCAGTGGGCTCGGGGTGCGCCATGAGGTATTCGAGCCGGCGGGCGCGGTGTTTTTCGATCCACTTTGCGTTTTTCCGGACCGTCTCCTCGATGACGGCGCGCGGCGTGCCCACCGGGGCGCGCACGAGGACTTTCGCTTCCCGCGTGATTTCGACGGCGATGGTCCTGCGCCTTGAGTACCGGACGGTGTAATCTTCCGTCATGGCTGCCTCTCGCCGACGTACTCAAAGCGCGGGACGGTTTTTCCCTCCACCGTGACGGTCTCCGCCCACATCGAATAGGGGCGCACCCAGACGCCGCCGTCCCCGTAGAGGGCGCGGTAGACGACCATGAGCTCCTCCGTCTCGGAGTGGCGGGCGAGCATGAGCGCCTCGTAGAGATTTCCTTTATAGTGTCTGTAAATCCCGGGTTTCCATTCCGCCATAATCCGGCTCCTTTTGCCGCAAGAGTTCCTTTAGAGCTTATCATACCGCGTAAAGGGAGTAAAGGATTGTTTTGATTGCGCGGCGGCGGCGCGGTATAATAGCACTGAGTTTGCGGAGGTTAAATTATGGTCAAGACGAACGCGATGCGCATTTTGGAGCGCGAGAAGGTCAGTTACACGCCGCATACCTACGACGACACGGTTCTGGACGGGCAGGAGGTGGCGCGCCTTGTCAGTCAGCCGTTTGAACGCGTGTTCAAAACGCTTGTGACGACGGCGGGCGAGGGGAAGTACGCCGTTTTCGTCCTGTCCGTGGGGCGGGAGCTTGATTTGAAGAAGGCGGCGCGGGCGGTGGGCGTAAAGGCCCTGTCCATGCTGCCGCAAAAAATGCTCCAGAGCGTGACGGGGTATGTGCGCGGCGGGTGCTCGCCCGTGGGGATGAAAAAGAAGTTCCCGACGGTCATCGACGAGGAGGCGCTCGCGCAGGAGACGATTTTTGTCAGCGCCGGGCGGTGCGGCGTGCAGATCGAGGTCGCGCCGCGCGATCTGGCCCGGTGCACGGGCGCCGTGTTTGCCGACGTGAAGGCGGAGGGGTAAGATGACGGACGAGGAGCTGCTCAAAAAGCGGCTGGCGGAGCTGGCCTCCCGCGCCGCCGGGCAGGGGCGGTACACGTTTTCGGAGTTTTTGACGCCGGCGGAGCAGTCGGCGCTGCTCGGCATGGGGCTTAAATCGAACGCGCCGTTTCGCCTTGAGGGCGGCTACCCGGACGCGGAGCGGCGCGTGGCTGTGTTCGGGAGCGAGGAGCTCTGCGGGTACGAGGCGCAGCCGCCCATCGCGTGCGTGCATATAAGGCCGCGTGGGGCGAAGTTTGACAAGCCCGTCGGGCACCGCGACGTGCTGGGGGCGCTCATGGGGCTTGGGATCCGCCGCGGCGTGCTGGGGGATATTGTGCTGCGCGACGGCGGGGCGTATGTGTTTTGCCTCGAGGCCATCGCGCTGTTTCTCGCCGAGACGCTCGCCGAAGTCGGGCGCGTGCCCGTCGCGGCGGAGGTTTTGGAGGCGCTGCCGGAGCTGGAGGCGGCCGAGCCGGAGGAAATATGCGTCAACGTGGCGTCCGAGCGGCTCGACGCGCTCGTGGCGGCCGTGTGGCGCCTCAGCCGCGCGGAAAGCCAGGAGCTGTTTTACCGGCAGAAGGTGTTTGTCAACGGGCGCGCGGCGGAAAACCCCAGCGCCGCGCCGCAGGTTGGGGACATCGTCTCCGTGCGCGGGTTCGGGCGGTTTTTGTACCGCGGCGTGAGCGGCCTCAGCCGCAAGGGGCGGCTTTTCGTCACCGTCGGTGTGTATGGGAAGAAGTGACGCGCGACGGCGCGGGAGAAAGAGGCTTTTCCAGGGCTTTTATAGTTGAATGCGGATTCAAACCGCCGTACCCTTTGGGCGCGGCGGTTTTTGTTTTGTGAAGCGCCGGGATGAGAACGTATTGGTTATACAGAAACGCTGAGAGCGCCGCGCGTTTTGGGACGGGATTATCGCGCCTTTGAGGTAGGAGCGATGAAAAAAGGGATGACGCATCTGAGCCTTTTGTGGTGGGAGTACAGAATAAGAAAAATGACGCCGCCGCGCGTATGGTGCGGCAGCGAAAAAAGATGACGCCGCCGAGCATATTAGGCGGAGCACTAAAAAAAGACAATGCCGCCGCGCCTTTGGTGCGGCGGTTTTTGTATGTGTGCGGGGCAGGGAAATAGTACAAAAATGGATTAATAAGCGGGAGGGAAGAGACGGGGATACGCGATAAAATGAGCAAGTGTGTGAGGGAAATGAGCGATGAGGTACAAATTTGTACTACAAAATTGTACCTTTTTGTTGCCGCGAGATGGGGGCGTCAGTATAATTAGGGGCAGCGAGCTGGAAAGGGGGCGAATGGGTGCCGAGGGAGAAAAGGTCGGCAAAGCAGTTTGAAAAGACGATTGAATCATACTTCAAAACATGCGAGGAGGCGGGCGTTTTCCCGGACGAGGCGGGCCTGATTCTCTTCCTGGGCCTTGAGCGGGAGGAGTACGAGCGGCTGCGGGACGGCAAGCGCGGAAAAGCATACGCCGCCGCCCTGAGCAAGGCGCGGCTGCGGCGCGAGAGCATCATCGTGCGCGAGCTGTACAACACGGAAAAGGCCGCGACGGGCAAAATCTTCGTGGCGCGGCAGCCGGAAAACGGGGGGCTGACCGACAAGCCCAGGGAGGCCCACGCGCCGGTGACGGTGGAGGTGCGTCTTGCCGGAGCCGGCGAAGACCCGTTCGGTTAAAGATGAGCCGGGAGTGACTATGGCGCGGAAAGAGAAGGAAAGCATTGTGCTCGATCTGGGGACGGCAAACCCCAAGCAGGCGCTGTTTTACCGAAGCCGCGCGCTCTACACCGCCTACGGCGGGGCCAAGGGCGGCGGGAAGACGCACGCCGTGCGCGTCAAGGCCGTCGGCGGGGCGCTTCGGTGGCCGGGCATTAGGATTCTCATCGTGCGGCGGACATATCCGGAGCTGCAGCAAAACCACATCGAGCCGGTTCTCAGGCTTGTGCCGCCGGAGGTGGCGTCCTACAACGCGACAAACCGCGTTTTGACGTTTACGAACGGCTCCGTTATCCGGTTCGGGCACTACCCGGCCGGGGCGGGGGAGCGGGAGTACCAGGGGCAGGAGTACGACTGGATTTTCCTCGACGAGGCCACGCAGTTTACCGAGCAGGAGTTTCGCCTTTTGGGCGGGTGCCTGCGGGGCGTAAGCGACATCCCAAAGCGGTTTTACCTCACCTGCAATCCCGGCGGTGTGGGGCACGGCTGGGTCAAGCGATTGTTTATCGACCGCATCTACCGCAGGGGCGCGACGGAGGAGGAGAGCGAAAACCCCGACGATTACGCGTTTATCTTCGCGAGCGTGGAGGACAACCTCCCGCTCCTTCGGGCCTCCCCCGCGTATCTCAAGATGCTCTCGGCGCTGCCGGACAATCTCCGCAGGGCATACCGCTACGGGGACTGGAACGCGCTGTCCGGCGCGTATTTTTCGGAGTTTTCTGAGCGCGTGCACGTCATCGAGCCGTTTGCCATTCCGAAGGGGTGGCGGCGGTACCGCTCGATGGACTACGGGCTTGACATGCTCGCTTGTTTGTGGATTGCGGTGGACGAGGCGGGGCGGTGCTACGTCTACCGCGAGGTGCACAAGGCGGGGCTGATTGTGACGGAGGCGGCGCGGCTGATCCGTGAAAACACGCTGCCGGGTGAGGTCATTGAGACGACGTTCGCGCCGCCGGATATCTGGAGCCGGCAGAAGGACAGCGGCCGCTCGATGGCGGAGCTGTTTCTTCAAAGCGGGGTGCCGGTGATGAGGGCCGACAGCGCGCGGGTGCACGGGCACATCATGATTAAGGAGATGCTCAGGCCCCGGTCAGACGGGCGGCCGGGCCTTCTGATTTTCAACACCTGCCGCACGCTCGCCCGCGACCTGCAATCCATCCAGGCCGACGAGCTCAACCCCAGCGACTGTGCCCGCGAGCCGCACGAGGTGACGCACAGCGTCGACGCGCTGCGGTACTTCTGCGTCTCCCGCACGCTCAAAGGCGAAAGGAGCGCGCCGGATTTAGCGCCCGACGAGGCCGATTACGACATCTTCATGACGGGAGGGGAGGCGACGCGGGATTTTCTCACATACTGACGGAAAATGACTTTTATGAGGAGGGGAGCGGCATAAAGTGGACACGCTTGTTTTGCTGACGGCGCAGGCGCTCGTCGCTTTGCTCACGGCGGCGGCGGGGTGGGCTGTTTTCAGCGCCGCGGCGCTCAGGAAAAGGCTGCTTGATTTTGAGGAGGAGACGAAGCGGGCGCTCGACGCGCTGCGCCGGGAGGCGGACGCGCTGCGCTGCCCCGAGCGGGAGACGGACGAGGAGGCGGAGAAAAAGGCCCGCGCCGAGCGGCTTTTTACGGAGGGGCTCAGCAGCATTTTGGCGTACGATTTATCTCCGAAGGAGAGTAAGCGGGTATGAGAGAACAGGAGAAAGGCCGGGCGCGCGCCGGGGTGATAACGGCCGAGAGCGTCTGGAAGGAGTACGAGAAGGGCCTGGCGTTTAAAGAGCAGATCGGGCTGTTTGAGACGGTGCGCGTCAACGAGAACTTCTTTATCGGCAAGCAGTGGGAAGGCGTGGCCTCCAACGGGCTGCCGACGCCGGTGTTCAACTTCCTCAAGCGCCTCGTGCTGTTTACGGTGTCGAGCATTACGTCAAGCTCCATTAAGCTGCAGGCGTCCCTCATCCGGGAAAAGGGCGCGCCGGAGAAGGTGAAGGCCCTCGTGCGCGCCGTGAACGAGGAGTTTGAGCGGCTCTTTGAGCGTAACGACGTCCTCGCCCTCATCCGGGAGATGATGCGCAACACGGCCGTCGACGGGGACGGGTGCCTGTATACATACTGGGACGCAGAACTTGAGACGGGCGGGCTCGCAAGGGGCGGCATCGTCACCGAAGTGATTGAGAACACGCGCGTGTTCTTCGGGAATGTAAGCGACCGGCGCGTGGAAAAGCAGCCGTACATCATCCTCTCGCGGCGCGAGATGGTCGATGCGCTCCGGGAGCGGGCGCAGCAAAGCGGCTGCGAGGGCTGGGAGGCCATCCGCCCCGACTCGGACGAGAGCGGCTCGGACGCATCGCGCCTTACCGACGACAAGGCGACGGTGCTCATCCGGCTGTGGCGCCATCCCGAGACGAAGACGATCTGGGCCTGCGAGGCGGCAAAGGGGCTGATGCTGCGCGCGCCGTGGGACACGGGCCTGAGGCGCTATCCGCTCACGTGGATTAACTGGGACTATGTGCCCGACTGCTACCACGGGCAGGCGATGATTACGGGGCTGATCCCGAACCAGATTTTCGTCAACAAGCTCTACGCCATGAGCATGATTTCGCTCATGACGACGGCGTACCCGAAAGTGGTGTACGACCGCACGCGCATCGCCAAGTGGGACAACCGCGTCGGCGCGGCGATCCCCGTCGCGGGCGGGGACGTGAGCACCGTGGCGCGGATTATCGACCCGGCGCAGATTTCGCCGCAGATTGCGCAGTTTATCCAGCTGGCCGTGCGGGAGACGCAGTCAAACCTCGGGGCGACGAGCGCGGCCCTCGGCGAGGCGAGGCCCGAGAACACGTCCGCGATTATCGCGCTGCAGAAGGCGTCGGCCGTCCCGAATGAGCTGACACGCCATAACCTCTACCGCTGCATCGAGGACTTGGGGCGCATTTACCTCGACTTTATGAGCGAGTACTACGGCGTGCGCGTTTCCGACGGGGGGACGCTCGACGAGGCGGTGGATTTCTCGGCGCTCAGGCGCGTCGGCTTAACGCTCAGGCTCGACGTCGGGGCGTCGTCCTACTGGTCTGAAATTGCGGCGGTGCAGACGCTCGATAACCTCCTGGCGGCGGGGAAGATCGACATGGTCGACTACCTCGAGCGGCTGCCGGAGGGGTACATCCCCGGCAAGCAGGAGCTTTTGGACAAGCTGCGGGCGCGGCGGGCGGCGGGCGCGGCGGCGCCGGAGCGGCTGTCTCCGCGCGCCGACACGAAGGACGCGCTCATCGCGCTCGGCAGGTTCGCAACGCCATAGAGCGTCAAAACCGCGCCTGCTTAGGCGGGCGCGGCGCCCTGCGGGGAAAGCGGGCGCGCCGGAAGGCGTGAAGGTCAATGTTGAACGGGGATTCAATCACAATTTTTGGGTGCAACGGGGCAAAACCAGCCCCGAGCATAGCCGCCCAACCAGAGGCGAAAGGAGAAAAGCATGGCTGAAATGAGCCAAAACGACGATGTGGTGCGGGCTGAGACGGCGGCCGAGGGGGCCACACCAGCGCCCGGAGAGCCGGACGGCCCGCGCGCGGCGGGCGGCGCAGAGAGCAGCGCCGGAGAGCAGATGTTCACAATCAAGTACATGGGGGAGGAAATAGCCGTCACGCGCGACGAGCTCATCCGCCTCGCGCAAAAGGGACGCGATTACGACCGCATCCGAAGCCGCGCGGAGATGCTCGCGGAAAAGCTGCGCCAGCTTGAGGGCGGCGCGGCTCATAAGGGCGCGGACAGTGCGGAGGCGGCGCTTTCTGAGGAAAAGGAGCGCGCCGGCGGCGCGGCGGCGCGGGAGGACAAACACGGCGGCGCTCAAGGCCTGATGGCGCCTGAAGAGGGAGAGCAGGTGCCTGACGACAAAAAGGCGCGGCCGGATACGGCGGAAAGCGCTTTCGCCGAGAGCGGCCTTCCCGGCGGAGCGGAAGCGGGAGAGCGCGCGGGCGAGCATTTTATGGACGCGCCCGGGGAGAGCAGGCAATCCGCCGACGCGCTGCGGCGGGAGCGGGAGATTGACGAGTTTATGCGCGTGTACGGGCCGGTGGAGCCCGAGGCCATACCGGAGGCGGTGTGGCGCGAGGTCGGCCGCGGCGTTCCCCTCCTTGCGGCGTATCAGGCTTACGAGAACAGGCTGCTCCGGGCGGCCCTGGCCGCCGAGCGCCTTGCGAGGAGCAACGCCTTAAGGTCCGTCGGCTCCGGAGCGACGGCGGGCGGGCTCATCGCGGGGGATTTGATTGTGGAAGACTGGTATAAGCGGGACTGATGAAAAGGAGTGACGCGATTGGCCATTAACCTGACGACAAAGTATTCCGCCCTCATCGACGAGCGCTTCAGCCGGGAGTCGATTACCGACGCGTACGCCGGCAAGAAGTTCGACTTTGACGGGGCGCAGAGCATCAAAATCTACACCGTCGACCGCGTGAAGCTCAACGACTACAGCCGCAACGCCGAAAGCGGGCGCTTCGGCAAAATCAGCGAGCTGGGCGACAGCGTCCAGACGCTGACGATGACGCAGGACAAGTCCTTTACCTTCGCCATCGACCACGGCAACGCGGCCGACCAGCTCAACATCAAGCACTGCAACGAGCAGCTCAAGTCCCACTGGGACGAGGTCTGCACGCCGGCGATTGACATCTACCGCCTGAGCAAGTGGGCAAACGGCGCGGGGCTCGGCGTCCTCGACCCGACGCCGCTCAACAGCGAGACGGTCATGCGCGCGATTCTCATCGCGTCGGCGGCGATGAGCAACCACCTCGTGCCGAAGAAGAACCGCGTGCTGTTCATCTCCGAGTCGCTGTACATCGAGACGAAGATGTCCAAGGAGATTATGGGCGTCGACACGCTGGGCGCCGAGGCCATCAAGAACGGCTGCGTGGGGCGCATCGACGGCATGGACGTCGTGCCCGTCATCGACAGCTACCTGCCGGCGGGCATCAACTTCATGATCAAGTACAAGGACGCGACGGTCGACCCGATGAAGCTCAAGGTGCTGCGCGTGCAGAAAAACCCGCTGGGCTTCGACGCGGATATCGGCGAGTGCCGGTTCTACCACGACAGCTTCGTCCTCGACGCGAAGGTCAACGGCATCTTCGTCCACGCCAGGAGCGGCATGTGCCCCGTCCCGGCGTTTACGGGGACGAGCGAAGTGGCCATCACGTGCGAGGGCGCGGAGGTCATCCGCTACACGACGGACGGCTCAAATCCCAAGACGTCGCCGTCGGCGAAGGTGTACACCGGCCCCGTGGCGCTGGAAATCGGCCAGACGCTGCGCGCTTACGGCGCGAAAGAGGGGTTCGTCAACTCCCCGATCGCCGAGTACACGCGCACGGCGTAACGCAGGGCGCAGACGCGGCGGCAGCCATAAAGCTGCCGCCGCTGACCGAAAGGAGTGAGACTTGTGGCAGCGACGGCGGAGAGAATTTACCGCGCGGCGCTTTTGCTCATGGACGAGCCGGACGCGTACGAGCAGTACAAAAGCCGGGCCATCGCCGTCCTCAACCTGCTGTGCGGGGAGCTGGCACTTCGCTTCGGCCTGGCGGCGGAGGAAGGCAAGCGGCCGGGCGTTCGTGAGATTGCCGAGATGACGGACGAGCTGGAGCTTGACGAGGCGGCCGCGCGGCTGATTTTGCCCTATGGCCTTGCGGCGCACCTGATGAGCGAGATAAGCCCCGCCGCGGCAAATTTCTTCCAGCAGCGGTACGAGGAGCTTGCGTACCGCGCGCAGGACGCTTTCACGCGCCGCTCCGAGCCGATTGAGGACGTCTACGGCGCGGCGGGGGAGGCGGCGCCATGGCGGTAATCCGGGGGGATGCGGGCGAAAAGACGGTGGCGATCCGGCAGTGGCTCGGCGTCAACGAAAGCCCCGACGGCGGCGCGGGGCTCAAGTACGGCGAGGCGGCGAAAATGGTCAACTTCGCCGTCACGCGCGACGGGGCGCTCATCAAGCGCCCTGGGACGAAGACGGTGATGGGGCTGGCCAGCAGCTACGCCGTGTCCGTCTCCGGCGAGGCGGAGACCGTGCGGACGGACCTCAACGCGCCGAGCTGGTCGGTGACGGCGTATCCGGCGGTGACGGTCAACGAGGCGGGCGTGCTGGAACTGCTCGGCGAGCCAGTGACCGTGACGGCGGCGAATCTGCCGTCCTACACGACGCATTACTGCGCGCTGCAGGGAGCGGTGTACCGCCTCGGGCCGATTGAGCTCGAAGAGCCGGCGGAAGGCACGCCGGTGCCGGGCGGGAAGATTAGGCTGGGCGAGAGGACGTCGATCACGATTACGCATCCCGAGTTTTACAATTCCATCCGCGTTGAAAACGGGAAAATCGTCGCGGAAGACAGGGCGGCCTACGCCAGCGGCCAATACGTCCGCTGGTGGGGCGGCAGCGCCGTGTGGCGGTTTGAGTCGATATGGCTTGTCGACACGAACCCGAGTTACGGCGGCATTTATCAGCTCACGGGCCGGCCCGTGAGCGTGGCGGGGGACAACAAGTACCACTGGAGGTTTCACCGCGCCGCCGCCGTGCCCACGTCCGGCGCGACGCCCGTGCAGGGGATATGGAGCGGCCGCGTGGCGGGGCGGGAGTATATCGTGGCCGCGTGCAGCGGGCATTTGTGGTCCCTGACGGAGCAGGACGGCCAGTGGACGAAGACGGACCTCGGCACGATTCCGACGCCGGGGCGCGTGACGATGTTCGGGTACGGCGAGAAGCTCTACATCCTAAACGGCGAGGAGTATTACGTCTGGGACGGCGCCACGGTCGCGGCGGTTTCCGGGTACCGCCCGCTCGTGGCGGTGAGCGTCCCGCCCGCCGGCGGCGGCGAGACGCTCGAGCGCGTCAACCGCCTGACGGGGCAGCGGCGCGTGCGCTTTTCGCCCGACGGGACGGCAAAGACGTTTACCCTGCCGGAAAAAGGGTTTCTCAGCGTCGACTACGCCCGCGTCGTGGGCGGGGAGGAGCTTGCCGTCGCGTCCTACGATGCCGCGGGCGGGACGGTGACGCTCGCGGTGGCGCCCGCGGCGGGGACGAACACGGTGGAAATCGGGTACACGATGCCCAACGCCCTGCGCGCGCAGGTTGTGAAAATGCGCTATGCCGAGACGTTTAGCGGCGCGACGGACAGCCGCGTCTTCCTCTACGGCGACGGCACGAACAAGGCCATCTATTCCGACCTCGACTACGACGGGATGCCGACGGCGGAGTATTTCCCGGACCTCAACGAAGTGGCCGTCGGCGGCGCGAACGAGCCCATCACGGCGATGATCCGCCACCACGACAGGCTCCTCGCGTTCAAGCCCGATTCGGCCTACTCCATCGCCTACGACACGGTCACGCTCCCGGACGGGACAGTGACGGCGGGGTTTTACGTCCGCACCGTCAACCGCGACATCGGTTCGGCCGCGCACGGGCAGGCGTGCCTCGTGGTCAACCACCCGCGCACCCTCGACGCGGGCGGGATTTACGAGTGGGTGGCCGCGTCCGGCTCGGGGAACATCATGATTCTCGACCAGCGCAGCGCCCGGCGCGTCTCCCACAAGGTGGAGCAGACGCTCCGGACGATGGACTTAACTCAGGCGATGACGTTTTACGACAAAATCGAGCACTGCTACTACGTCGTGCAGGGGGGCGTCGCCGTTGTGCAGAACATGGAAAACGGGGCGTGGTATACGTACCGGAACTTTCCCGCGACGTGCATGATCGTCTACCGCGACGAACTGTATATCGGGACGGAGGAGGGGACGATCCGGCACGTCTCCCGCGCGTACACGAGCGACGACGGCGCGCCGATCGCGGCGTACTGGGAGAGCGGCGCGATGGATTTCGGCCTTTCCTCCGGCGGGAAGGTCTCGTCCGACATCTATGTGACGATGAAGCCGGAGCAGGGCGCGCATGTCCTGGTGTCCGTCCGCTCCGATGTGCGCGGGGACTGCGGCGAGGTGCTGCTCGGTCAGGAGCAGGAGACGCCGGAGCAGCCGGTTTCGTCGGGGCTCATGACGTTTAAGGCGATGAGCTTTGCGCACTTTAGCTTCGGGACGAGCCGGCTGCCGCGCATCAGGAGGCTTAAACTGAGGGCGAAGAAGTTTGCGTTTTACCGGCTGATTTTCAGGTCGGAGACGAACTGGTCCACCGCGACGATACTCGGCGCGGACATCAAGGTGCGCTTTACGGGCGCGATTCGTTGAGGAGGTGATGCGGTATCTTTACGCCTTTGCAGGAGGATTTGAACATCATATCAAAGCTCGACGACGAGCCGAACGACCATCAGGGGCTCACGCCCGCCCAGCTCAAGGCGCGCTTTGACATGGCGGGCAACGCGATAAAGGCGTACTTAAACGGCACGCTCCTGCCCGAGATGGAGCGGGCGATCGACCACATCGACACAAGCGGGTTCGTGCCGGCAGAGCGCACGGTCTGCGGGAAGCCGCTTTCCGAAGATATCACGCTCACGGCGCACGACGTGGGCGCGCTGCCGGCGGAGACGCCCATCCCGTCCGCGCTGGCGGATTTGAATGAGGATTCAACGCACCGGACGGTCACGGACGCGGAGAAAGCCGCGTGGAACGCAAAGAGCAATCTCGCGCTCGGCGAGACGTCTACGACGGCGTACCGCGGCGACCGGGGGAAGATTGCCTACGACCACAGCCGGGCGACGGGCAACCCGCACGGGGCGACGCCGGCGGACATCGGCGCGGCGCCTGCGGTGCACACACACGGAAACCTCTCGGTAAACGGCAAAGCCCTGTCCGGCGACGTGACGCTCTCGCCGGCGGACATCGGCGCGGCGAGCGCGGTGCACACGCACGAACAGGCGGACATAAACGGCCTGTCCGCGGCGCTTGCCGGCAAAGCGAGCGCGGCGCACACGCACGCGCAGTCCGACGTGGCCGGGCTCGCCGCGGCGCTTGCGGGGAAGGCGGAGGCGGCGCACACGCATACGGCTTCCGAGGTGGCGGGGCTTGACCAGCTGCTGGCAGGCGCGGTGAAAATCGAGACGGGAACGTACATAGGCACGGGCGCGTACGGAGAAACAAGACCGAACAGCCTGACGTTCAGCTTTGAGCCGAAATTCGTCTTTGTGGGCTGCGCCTTCAAAACGTCGGCTCCATATTTCCCGGCGCGCGTGATCGGCACGTTCATGGTCAGGCCATGCATGGTCTCGTCAAATATCCTCAGCATACAGACGTACAGCATCACGACGGCGACGTACAATTTCGTGACGTGGTCGGGCAACACGGTTTCCTGGCACTGCAGGCCGGACGTGAATCAGCAGATGGCGGCGGGGGTGCAGCTCAACGAGAGCGAGGTCGAGTACCACTACTTCGCCATCGGGTAAGGGTGCGCCCGTGTGGAGGATGCCCATATAAGGAGGCGGACGCGTTGAACGATATCTGGGTGGCGCTCATCGCGCTGTGCGGGACGGTGATCGGCTCGTTTTCGGGGATTGTTGTGTCCAACAAGCTCGTCAACTACAGGCTGGAACAGCTTGAAAAGAAAGTGGAAAAGCACAACAGCGTCCTTGAACGGCTGTTCAAACTTGAGCGGCGGCACGAGGTGCTCGACGAGAAGGTCAGGGCGGCGGTGCAGCGCCTGAGCGAACTGGAGATGTGCGCGCGATGAGGAAGGCGCGGTTTTCAAAGCTCGTGGTGAGCTTCATTATCCTCGCAAACTGCGTGTTTACGGCGGCGGCGCTATTTGTGTTCCTGCGCACCGGCGCGGAACCGACGGCGCTCATCGCCGCGTGGTTTGCATTTACGACGGGGGAGCTTGCGGCGCTGGCGGGGCTGCGCCACAGCGAAAACAAAAGCAGGACGGATAAGGAGGACGGGGCATGAACACTCTCATGCGGAAGCTCTCGTCGCGCAAGCTCTGGGCGGCGGCGGCGGGACTTGTCGCGGGCCTGGCGATGGTGTTCGGGCTGGACGAGGACGTCATCTCGACGGTCTCGGGCGCGGTGGTGACCGTCGCGAGCGTGATGGCGTACATCTTAACGGAAGGGCATATCGACGCTGCGGCCGTGAAAAGCGCTCGGGAGGACGCGCCCAAGTCCTAGGGCGCGCCGCGGCGGATAAGGCGGCTGCGCAGCGCGGCGGCGGATTTGCCACGGGCGAAAAGGCGCGGCGGCGAATACAATGGGGCGGAGAGGTGAAAAGCGATGCTTAGCAGCCGGGATATCAGCCTGCTCAGGCCGGATGTGGCCGAAAACTGCAGAATTCTCATCGCGCTGGCGAAGAAGGCGGGGCGGAGCGTCCTCGTCACGGAGACGGTGCGGGACGACGAGTACCAGGCGTACCTTTACGCGCAGGGCCGCACGCGGCCGGGCAGCATCATCACAAACAGCCCCGTCCCGACGTTTCACAGCGTGAAGGCGGGACTTGCGTTCGACGTGTGCCAGAACGTCAAGGGCCGCGAATACGACGACGAGGGGTTCTGGAAAGTCGTCGGCGCCATTGGAAAGAAAATCGGGTTTACGTGGGGCGGCGACTGGAAGTCCATCGTGGATAAGCCCCACTTCCAGTGGGACGCGGGCGGCAAGTATACAGGCAGCATGATTCTGGCGGGGCAGTACCCGCCGCCGATGCCGCGCTATCAGGAGGATGAGGAGATGACGCAGGAACAATTTGAGGCGTTTTATGAAAAGATAAACCCCTTTATCCGCACCATCGACGATGTGCCGGACTGGATGAAGCCGGAGGTCAGGAAACTGCTCGACGCGGAGATCATCAACGGCGGCACGGTCAAGGCCGCAAACCCCGACGACATCAACATGCGCCTTGAGACGCTCAAGGCCATCGTCGTCGCGGCGCGGATGCGCGGGATATGACGAAAAGGCGCGACAGGGAGCCGGAGGGCGGCGCGTGGAGCCCGTTTAAGTCCCGCGAAGAGGCCGCGATGGCGCTGTACGCGCTGCTTGAGCGGTGCGGCCTTTTGGATATCTTAAAAGACCAGAGCGGCGGCGCGCTGAACATGAGCGCGCCGCCGCCCGGCGGCGGACAAAGACAGGAGTGAGGAGGGAGCTTTTTGGCGGTTAAGACGTATTACTACGACCCATACGGGGAGCTTAAAGTCGGCTACATCATCGACGGGCTGACGTACACCGACGCGGCGGGGCGCACGCGCGTGCCCGTCGGCTCGCGGGTGTTCACGGACGACGGGATGTACGAGCTGACGGAGTACGGCGGCGTGAAAATCAGCGCGGGGCCGGCGACGCTCTCAGGTTCTTCGGCCGGCGACGCCTACATTACCGCTTTGCGCGACGCGAAGCTGCGCTCGGCGCGCGCGAAACTCGACGAGGCGTACCGGCAGAACGTCTCGGCGCTTGAGGAGAAAAGGAGCGGGCTGAAGGAGACGTACGCCGGGCTGAAGGACGCCGCCGCGGCGGCAAGCGAGCGGGAGCGGGCGGCGTTTCACGAATACGCCGCGGCCCGCGGGCTTGGGAGCGGCACGGCCGGGCAGGCGCAGCTTGCGTTCGGGACAAGCCTTTTAAAAAGCCTTGCCGACCTTGACCGCCGGTACATGGCCGACCAGAGCGCAATCGACAGGGAGCTTGCCGGGCTGAAGGCAAGGTACGACAGCGCTCTGGCGCAGGCGGCGGCAAACGCTGACTTAGAGGAGCTCGAGGCGCTGTATAAGGCGTGGCTCGACAGGGCCGAGGCCGCGCGCGAGGAAAAGGAGGCGGCGAAAAAGGCCGACGAGGCGGCCTACCGGCGCGCGCTGGAGGCGGCCGACTACACAGGCGACTACTCGAATCTTGCGCGTTTCGGCTGGACGGCGGAGCAGATCAAAAAGGCCGAGGAGCGCTGGAATAAGAAGTACGGCCTGTAAACGGCGCGGCTCCCGGCGGGAGCAGGAAGCGGCGGATGGCCTGCAAGGCGAGAGGCAGCAATTGAAAAGCAGAGAGGAAACGCGGCCTCAACTTATGCGCGGGAGAGCGCCGCCCGGCGAGGCTTTTAACGGATGCGGCACGGAAGACAGGGCGGGACGGGCCGCCCGCCGGCAACGCCGCGGAGGAAGCGCGGGAAACCACCCCCGGGACGGCTATAGCGGCGGCAAAAACGGCCGGAAGGCAAGGCGCGGGGGCCGCCGCTGCGCCGGAAAAGCCGCGGCAAGCGGCGGGCTTTGGCTCTACGCTCAGGCGGCGGCGGGAGCGGCCAGCATAAAGCGGCTGACTTAAAACGTAAAGCAATCCGGCGGGAGATGCGCCTCCCGCCGGATTTTTTGTCTTCACTTGCCGGGAAAAGGTGGTATGATAGAGAAAGAGTCGGACAAGGCGGAGGGAATAAAGTGAAAATCAAGCTTCATTACAACGCGCCCGTTATCCTCACGTTTGCGCTTTTATCCCTCGGAGCGCTTCTACTCGGGGAGCTGACAAAGGGGCGGAGCACAATCCTGCTCTTTTCCGTCTACCGCGCGCCGCTGTCGGACGTGCTGACATACCCGCGCTTTTTCCTCCACGTCCTGGGGCATGCCGGTTACGACCATTACATCGGCAACATGCTCCTCCTTCTCGTCATCGGGCCGCCGCTGGAGGAGAAGTACGGCAGCCGGAAAATCCTCCTTGCCATGGCGATCACGGCCTTTGTGTGCGGGCTTGTGGAGTTTGTCTTTTTCCCGGGCGAGGGGCTTTTGGGCGCGAGCGGGATTGTCTTTATGCTCATCGTGCTCTCGTCCCTTGCCGGGCAGCGGGGCGACAGCATCCCCATCACGCTGCTCGTCGTCATCGCGCTCTACCTCGGGCGTGAGATCGTCGACGGAATCTTCCGGAAGGACAACATCTCGCAGCTGACCCACATCGTCGGTGGCCTGTGCGGCTTGGTGCTCGGCATGACGCTGCTGAAAAAGCGGCGGTAAAAAAAGTGTGGACTTTAAGTCCACACTTTTTTTATTTGCGCCTTGCGGCGCTATTTGCTCTTGATGAACATCTGCGTCCAGTAATACGTGCCGTTTGCCTTTTTCGCCACGCCGACGCCGATCTGGTCGTAGATGTTGCTGAGGATGTTCGCCTTGTGCCCGGCGGAGTTCATCCAGGCGTTCATGACCTCCTGCGGCGTCCTCTGCCCGTAGGCGATGTTTTCGCCGGCGGCGGTGAAGTAGATTCCGAAGCTCTCAATCATGCGGAAGGGGGAGCCGTACGTCGGCGACGTGTGGCTGAAGTAGTTTTTGTCGATCATGTCCTGCGATTTATAGCGCGCCACGCGGGACAGCTCCCAGTTGTGCTTGAGCGGCGCGAGCCCCGCCCACACGCGCTGCTGGTTGACGAGCTCGACCACCTGCGCCTCGAGCGTCTTGACGTCGTCGATGCTGGGGATGTTGATTTTCTGGCCGACGTAGATGAGCGCCGGGTTTTTAATCTGCGGGTTCGCGGCGATCAGTTCGCTCAGCCCGATTTCATACCGGACGGCGATTTTCCACATCGAGTCGCCCTTCTGGACGGTGTACACGCCGCTGGCGGCGCTGCAGTTGCCCCCAAGTCCGGCAAGGCACAACGCAAGCAGCAGCGAGACAAGCCGGATGACAGTGTGCTTCCTTTTCATTTTTCCTCTCCATACAGTTGCCGGCGGTTGCGGCAAGGTTTCTTTCCGACGATAGTATGCGCGCTTTATACGCGTTATTTGCGCCTAAATTTTGCCAGCCGAGGCCGCCGGCATGCCGAAAAAGGCACAAAAACCCGCCGCACCTTTTGGCGCGGCGGGTTTTTGTAAGCACAGGAGGCTTCTTTATCCAAGCGCTTCAAGCAGCGCGGGGATGACTTTGTACAGGTCGCCCACGATGCCGTAGTCGGCCACTTCGAAAATCGGGGCGTCCTCGTTCTTGTTGATGGCCACGATGATCTTCGACGTCTGCATACCGGCCAGGTGCTGGATGGCGCCGGAGATGCCGCAGGCGATGTAGAGGTCGGGCTTGACCGTCGTGCCCGTCTGGCCGACCTGATGGCTGTGGTCGATCCAGCCGGCGTCGACAGCGGCGCGGGAGGCGCCGACAACGCCGCCGAGGCGGTCAGCCAGCTTCTTGATGAGCTGGAAGCCTTCGGGGCCGCCGAGGCCGGCGCCGCCGGAGACGATGACCTTCGCGTCCGTCAGGGAGACCTTCTCGGTCACGGCCTTGACAACCTCGAGAACCTTCATGCGGATGTCGCCTTCCTTGAAGGAGGCGTCGAGCTTGACAAGCTCGCCCTTGGCGCCGGGGACGCGCTCGGGCTTGCTCATGACGCCCGGGCGGACCGTGGACATCTGCGGGCGGTGGTTCGGGCAGAGAATCGTCGCCATGAGGTTGCCGCCGAATGCCGGACGGGTCTGCATGAGCTTCTTGTCCGTCGGGTCGATGTCCAGCTTCGTGCAGTCGGCGGTCAGGCCGGTGCCGCACTTGACGGCCAGGCACGGGCCGAGGTCGCGGCCGATGTGCGTGGCGCCGAGGAGGACGATCTCGGGCTTGTACTTGATGATGGCTTCGTAGATGACCTTCGTGTACGCGTCGGTGTTGTATGTCTTGAGCTCGGGCGCGCTGGCGTAGTAGACCTTCTCGGCACCGTACTCGTACAGTTCGTCCACAAGGTGGTCGACGTTCTCGCCGCACAGGACGGCGCAGAGCTTGCAGCCGATTTCCTGGGCAAGCCGCTTGCCTTCGCCGAGGAGCTCGATGGAAACGCCCATGAGCTCGCCGTCGCGCTGTTCGGCGAACACCCACACGTCGTGGTACTTCGTGATATCCATGCCCTGCTTGCCGTCATCAACCTGCTCGATGGCGCCGAAGGGGCAAACGTCCAAGCAAGCGCCGCAGTTGGTGCAGGAGGGGCCGATGTCGGCCAGCTTGCCATTCATCGAGATGGCTTCAAAGGGGCAAGCCTTGACGCACTTGGTGCAGCCTTTGCATTTTTCTTCAATAATTCTAACAGCCATTTATGTCACATCCCTTCCAATTACAGCACGTGCTTTTCGGTCAGCTTCGCGATGAGCGCGTTGACCATTTCGTTGACGGTACCGGTGAGCATTTCGCCCTTGCCCTTCGGCGGGGGCGTAAAGCTGCGGAAAACCTGCGTCGGGCTGCCCTTCAGGCCGATCACGTCGGGAGAGACGTTGACATCGTTTTCGTCCCAGATCTTGATTTCCTTCTTGTAGGCCTCTTCAATCTGGAAAATCGTCATGTAGCGGGGCTCGTTGAGCTCCTTGATGGCGGTGAGCAGGCAGGGCCTCTGAACCTCGATGACTTCGTAGCCGTCCTCAAGGGCGCGCTCCACAACGACGGAGTTTTCCTTGATTTCGCGGATCTTCTGGACGTACGTCACGGAAGGGATGCCGAGGCGCTGCGCAAGCTGCGGGCCGACCTGAGCCGTGTCGCCGTCGATGGCCTGGCGGCCGGCGAAGATGATGTCAAAGTCGCCGATCTTGCGGATGCCGGCGGCAAGAGCCGTGGAGGTGGCGCAGGTGTCGGCGCCGCCGAACGCACGGGAGGAGAGAAGGACGGCCTCGTCTGCACCCATGGCCAGGCACTCGCGCAGCATGTAGGAAGCCTGCGGCGGGCCCATGGAGATGACGGTCACCGTGGTGCCGGGGTTGTTGTCCTTAATCTGCAGCGCGGCTTCGAGCGCGTTGGCGTCGTCGGGGTTGAGGATGGACGGCACGCCTTCACGGATGAGGGTGCCTTTTACGGGGTCAATCTTGACCTCGTTCGTATCGGGAACCTGTTTTGCACAGACAATGATTTTCATAGACGACGATACTCCTTTTCCTTACTTCTTCAGCAGCGTGTTGGCGATAACCATCTTCTGCACCTGGCTGGTGCCTTCGAAGATCGTGAAGACGCGGCAGTCGCGGTAGATGCGCTCAACCTTGTACTCCTTGATATAGCCGTAGCCGCCGTGGATCTGAACGGCCTTCGCCGCGATTTCGTTGCACACCTCGGTGGCGTAGTACTTCGCCATGGAAGCGGCCTGGGTGGCATCGGGGCTGTTCATGTCCTTGAGCTGAGCGGCCCTGTAGACGAGCTCCTTGGCCGCCTGCAGCTTCGTGGCCATGTCGGCGATCATGAAGCTGATCTCCTGGAAGTCGGCGATTCTCCGGCCGAACTGCTTTCTCTCCTTGGCGTACCTGATCGTCTCGTCGAGCGCGCCCTGCGCCACGCCGATGGACATGGCGGCAACGCCGATACGGCCGATGTCGAGCGTCTTCATGGCGTTGGTAAAGCCCTTGCCCTCTTCGCCGAGCATATCGCTCTGGTGGACGCGGACGTCCTCAAGGATAATGTCGGAGGTGGGGGCGCCGATCAGGCCCATCTTCTTTTCGGGCTTGCCGAGGGACACGCCGGGGAGCTTCATGTCGACAATGAAAGCCGAGATGCCGCGGGACCCCTTCTGGGTTTTGTCCGTCTTGGCGTAGATGATGCAGTAGTCGGCCACGGGAGCGTGGGTGATGAAGGTCTTGCGGCCGTTGAGAATCCAGTAGTCTCCGTCGCGGACTGCGGTTGTGCTGGTGGCACCGGCGTCAGAACCGGCGTTCGGCTCGGTCAGGCCGAAGGCCATGATCTTCTCTCCCTTGGCCACAGGGACGAGATATTTCTGGAGCTGCTCTTCCGTGCCGGCGAGCAGCAGCGGGCCGCCGCCGAGGGAGTTCGGCGCGGAGACCCAGACCGTCGTCACGGCGCTCACGCGGGCGAGCTCTTCGATGACGAGGACGTAGGACAACATGTCGGAACCCTGGCCGCCGTATTTGACCGGCGTCTTGATGCCGAAGAAGCCGGCTTTGGCCATTTTGTCGAGGAGCTCTTTCGGGTACTCGTTCGTCTCCTCAATGCGGTCAAGAATGTCTTTTGTCAATTCTTTTTCCGCAAAGTCGCGCGCCAGTTTCCGAATAAGCTCATGCTTTTCAGAAAAAATCATTATACTTCCTCCTATGCTTTATTGACAGAGTTTAAGAAACGCTCAACGTGTGTTTTTAGATTTACACAACCGGAGACCGCGATTTGACAGCATGTTGTACATGCTCATTATAAAACTTCTCTAAAAAAGGTGAATTATTTTGTTTCATACTCTTTCTTGAATATGTTCAGGATTTGTGCTAATTTACGGATAGGTTCATACTCAATAATAGGTATGAACGGCGGTGAGAACACCGCAAAATCCGGTAAAAGTTTTAGAGGCGCGCCAAAACGGCCGAAGGGGAAGGTGATACGGGGATGAGTTCAACGCTGTTTGATTATGAGTGGCAGTTTTTGCTCCAGATGGTCACGCGCCTTTACTACTGCGAGACGTATCAGGAGCTGTGCGACACCCTCCTCCAGCAGATCCGGACGCTGATTCCGTATCAAACGGGCATCATCTTCCAAGCCTCGCGCGAAAACGGGCTTGTGAAGCTGTCAAACCCGAAATCGACGGAACCCGTCGACGACAGCAGCGACCACGCGTTTTTCATGGAGGGCGACTACCCCCACTGGAACGAGTTTATCATGTCGCCGTACAGCAGCGTCTTCCGCCAGTCGGACATCATCTCGCCGGCCAAGATGGAAAAGACGCGCGTCTACCGCGAGGTCTGGCAGCCGAAGAACATCTACTGGGGCCTTTTCATCTCGATTGTCCACAAGGACTGCCCGCTCGCCGTCCTCGGCCTGTTCAGGGAGAAAAACGACGAGGATTTTTCCGCGCGGGACATCTACATCCTCAACACGCTCAAAGACCCGCTCGAGCGGAAGTTCTTCAGCATTCTCGAGGGGCGCTCCCGCCGCTCCCGGATGCTCGCCCAGCCCGAGCGCATCGCCAAAAAGGCGGCGCAGTACGGCCTGACGAAGCGGGAGACGGAGATTGTCACCCTCATCTGCGGCAGCAAGAGCAGCGAGGAGATGTGCCAGCAGCTGTACATCACCCATGCGACGCTGTCGAAGCACCTGTCCAACATCTACGCGAAGACGAAGGTGCGCAACAGGACGCAGCTGTTCGGGCTGTTTTGCGACGCATAAATTAAGCGCGCAGCCGCAATCGGAATAAAACGGCCCAACGAAACCGTCAAGCCGATGCGGGTGAAACAGATTGCGCTGTGTCAAAATGCACAATAGCCGCCTCTTAACATTCTACAAGGACAAGACAGTTTTTTCAACCAGCAAATATATGAATATTCGGCTGAATATTCGGCGTAATTACAAGTGATTTTTATGTACTTTGTAACGAATCCGCAGGATTTCGTTTGCCGAAGTGGGACAAGATGTATATAATGGCAATATACACAGTCTCCTCCTGAAGACCGGATGTATATAAACTATCTTTGCAAAGGAGTGTTTAATGATGAGCAAAGAGCTGAAAGGCAGCAAGACGTGGGACAACCTCATGGCGGCTTTCGCCGGGGAAACGCAGGCCAGAACGAAATACACATACTACGCTTCTCAGGCTAAGAAAGACGGATACGAGCAGATTGCCAACATCTTTATGGAGACGGCCGAGAACGAGAAGGAGCACGCCAAGCTGTGGTTTAAGCTGCTGCACGGCGGGGCGGTGCCCGACACGCTCACAAACCTCAAGGACGCCGCCGCCGGCGAAAACTACGAGTGGACGGATATGTACGCTGAGTTTGCCAAGGTGGCGCGCGAAGAGGGCTTTGAGGAGATCGCCAAGCAGTTTGAGGGCGTGGCGAAAATTGAGAAGTTCCACGAGGAGCGCTACAGAAAGCTCATCGCCAACGTGGAAAACGGGAAAGTGTTCAAGAAGGACAACGAGGTCGTCTGGCAGTGCCTCAACTGCGGGCACATCTTCGTGGGCCCCGAAGCGCCGGCGGAGTGCCCCGTCTGCGCCCACCCGCGCGCGTATTTCCAGCTGCTCTCGGAAAACTACTAAGCCGCGCTTTTTCGAAAAGCCAAAAAGCCGCCCGAAAGGGCGGCTTTCGCGCTTTATGGCGGGGCAGCGGCCGTTCCGGCAAGACGGCGCGTGCGGAGAGGAGAAATTGTCTGAGCGGCCTGAAGCCCGCCGTTTAGAAATATATCGGACAGCGGGGCAGGGAAGATGCCCCCATCCGGAGGAAAAGCGCGAAGGGGCTTTCATTTAGCGCACTTAACCGCGGCGCGGTGATGCCTGCGGTATTGTGAACGCAGCCGCGGCGCGGCACGGCCTGCATTATATGAGCGCAGACACGGCGGAAAGCGAAGCGCCGCCCGCAAGGGCGGCGTTTTTTGCGCGGTTTTGGGGAGTCGTTTTGCGCGCCTCGTTCGACGCCGCGCTTTTGCGCGCTGCGCACTTGCCCTTTCGCGCGCGTTTCTTTTGAAATGCCGTTTCCGGGCTTTGGCGGGGAAAGCGCGAGAGAGCGGAACGGGGCGTGAAATGCAGCGGCTTCAATACGGCAGGAGACGAAAAAGCCGCCCGGAAGGGCGGCTTTTGATTTAATTGGAAGTTTTCCCGAGGGACTCGGAGAGGACGAACTGGTCGGACGCGATGAGCTCGGCGCGCAATACTGTCACGACGACGCGCCTGTTTTTCGCCTTGTTTTCGGGCGTGTCGTTCGGGGCGACGGGACGGTATTCCCCGTAGCCGATGGCGGCGCTCTTTTTCGGGTCGATGCCCTTTGCCACAAGGCGGCGCCAGACGTTTGCGGCGCGCTGGGTGCTCAGGTCCATATTGTCGGCGTAGCGGGCTGTTTTGATGGGGTCTGTGTCCGTGTGGCCCTCCACGAGGATAAAGGAGTAGTTGACCTGCGTGAGCAGCTCGCCGATTCTGTCGATAATCTCAAGAGCGGGCTTGTCGAGCTCCGCGTGCCCGCTTCGGAAGAGGGCGTTGTCTTTAAAGGAGATGACGACGCCGCGGTCGTCCAGCTTAATCTCGACGGCGTCGCGGATGCTGCTGGAGGCAAGCAGCTCCTTGAGGAGCCGCACGAATTCCTCGTACTCGTCTACCGTCCAGTACGGCGTGATTTCGCCGAGGGGGACCTCCGAATCGCCTTCAGATTCAATGGGCAGGTAGCTTGCCGTGGGCGACGGCGACGCCGGACCCACAAGCCCCTCCCGGATGGACTGGGAGACGGCGTCAACCTGTTCGGCGTTGAACGTGCTCATGGACAGCAGGATGACAAAGAAGACGAGGAGGAGGCTGATCATATCGGAATAGGAGTACATCCACCGGTTAGGGTCGTCCTTTACTTCATCAACTTGCGGCTTATCCGCCATGCATGTCACCTCCCCGTATGTCAGGCGGGTTTACGCGCTTTTCTGTTCCTTTTCCTTTAAGGGCTTGAGTTTTTCAGGGCCGCCGATTTCGGCGATGAGGTTATCCCGCATGCGGGCCGGGTACTCGCCTTCGAGGATGCTCAAAAGGCCCGTCACGATCAGCTGCATGTAGGACGTCTCCTGCTCAGCGCACAGGCGGATGTGGGACCCCAGCGGCAGGAAGAAGACGTTGGCGAGGAAGACGCCGTAGAAGGTGGTGAGGAACGCCGTGCCGACGCTAATGCCCAGAACGGACATATCGGCGGATAAGTTGAGCAGGATGTTGACCATGCCGATGACCGTTCCGATCAGGCCCATTGCGGGGCAGACGGCGCCGCCGGCGTCGCAGATTTTCGCGGCGGAGGTGATGTCCCGCATCCGGGCGGAGATTTCGTTTTCAAGCACTTCCTTGAGAAACTCCGGTTCCACGCCGTCGGCCACATACAGCAGGCCCTTTTGAATGAACGGGTCCTCTTCCTTTTCGGCCTCGGCTTCCATGGAGAGGATGCCCTCGCGCCGGGCGATGTTGGCGAGGTTGTAGAGCTTTTCGATCAGGCCCGCGTAGTCTTTTTTCTTGCGGAAGAGGATGAATTTGATGGAGCGGGGGAACTGGGCAAGGACGTTGAGCGGGAAGCCCAAAATGATATAGCCGATCGCGCCGCCCAGCACAATAAGCACAGCCGTGGGGCTGTACAGGCTGGCGAAGTTGCCGCCGTCGAAATAAAACCCGAAGATGATGCTGAGCACGGCGACGAGAAATCCGATGATGATGTTGAAGTTCATGTTGCGTCCCACCTAAAAGCGTTTCAAAAGCCCTGAAGGGATGAAGAGACCCCTTCACATTTATGAATATCGGAAGAATTTTTCCCTGCTTTAGGTTTTCCGCCAAGAAAACGGCAATCGCTTCAGATTCTACACCGGCGCGCGCCGGCAAAATGTGAACAAAACTTGAATTTTTTAAACCTTTGTAATTTATTTGTTAAAATTTTGAGACGACTGCTTGTCAAATCTTATGTATACTGTTAAAGCTGGAAAAGGACAGGCGAAACTGGAACTTTTTAGCCAAGCGTTCGTCTAATCGATGAATCGTTATCTTTGGAGGTTTTGTCATGGCTGAGGTAGAACAAACACCAACCGCAACAGCTCTGGCGCAGGAGGCGCCTCCCGCTCCGGCCCCCCTCAGGGAGCCGCCGCAGCGGAAGAAGCTCAGAAGAAAGAAGCGCGTCAGGAGGGTAATCTCCATCATCGTCGTTGTCGCCATCCTGGGCGGCATCGCGTTCGGCCTTTACAAGCTGCTGCGCGATGAAGAGCCGGAAAAGCAGATACTCACCGACTTCGTCATCCGCGGCTCGATTCAGAGCCTCGTCACCGGTACCGGCGTGACGAAGGCGAAGGATTCGGCGTCGATTACCTTGTCCGCCAGCGGCACGGTTCTGGACGTGTACGTCAAAGAGGGCGATTTGGTCATGCCCGGCCAGCCGCTTTACACCATAGACAGCTCCGAAGCGCTCAAGGCCGTCGAGGAGGCGCAGAAAACCGTCAACAACCTGCAAAAGCAGCTCGACGGCATCTACGAGTCCCTTACATATCTCACCGTCCGCGCCGATTATGCCGGCACGCTCCTTGACACGGCGAAAATCTCCGTGGGCGACTTCGTCCCCAAGGGCACGACGCTCGGCAAGCTCGTCGACGACAGCAAGATGAAGCTGGAGCTGTTCTTCAGCTACGCGTACCAGGGCAGCATCTCCGTCGGCCAGAAGGCGACGGTGTCCGTCCCGGCGACGATGAGCCAGCTTGCCGGCACGGTCACGTCGATTGACTATATTAATAAGGTAACGCCCGAGGGCGCCAAGCTCTTCCGCGTCGTCATCACGGTCGACAACCCCGGCGCGCTGACGGCCGGCATGGGCGCCACGGCCATCCTCAGGGATGCCGCGGGCAACGACGTCTACCCCTTCGACGCCGGCGTGCTTGAATTCAACCGCGTGACGGAGATCGTCACGAAAATCGGCGGCGAGGCGCAGACGGTCGGCCTTCTCGATTACAAGCAGGTCGCCGCCGGCGAGACGCTCCTCGTCATGAGCGGGGACGACAGCGAAGAGCAGATTGCCACGCTGGAGACCCAGCTCGCGCAAGCGCAGGAAGCGCTCAGAAAAGCGCAGGAAAACCTCGACAACTTCAACGCCGTCGCGCCGATTGGCGGGACCGTCCTCTTCTGTGCCATTCAGCCGGGCGACGTCGTCCAGTCCGGCATGACGGTCATCTCCATCGCCGACACGACGGTCATGCTCATCGACGCGCAAGTCGACGAGATGAACGTCTCCTACGTCAAGCCCGGCATGTACGTCGACGTCAAGCAGTGGGGGCGCTACGGCGAGGAGTATTTCATGGGCATCGTCGAGTCGGTCAGCCTCGAAGGCAAGTTTGAAGGCGGCGTGTCGTACTTCCCGGCCGTCATCCGCGTCGACAACTACGACGGGCGGCTGCTGTCGGGCATGTACGTTGACTACAGCCTCGTCGCCTCCCAGTCGGACGACACGCTGCTCGTGCCCGTGCAGGCGGTCAAGTACACGGAAGCCGGCCCCGTCCTGTTTGTGAAGACGGAACAGAAGCCGGAGACGGCGCTTGACCCGGAGACGCTCGGCATCAAGGAAGGCGTGCCGGAGGGCTTCTATGTCGTCCCCGTGGAAGTGGGCCTGTCCGACAACTACTACGCCGAAATCCTCTCCGGCGTCGAGGAAGGCATGGAAGTGTTTACGCAGTATATGACGAACCAGGGCAGTTCGGATATGTATTGGTGAGGGGCGCACCGTGAAACTGATTGAACTGATCGACGCGTATAAAATCTACAACGAAGGCTTTGAGAACGAAGTCCGGGCGCTCAATGGCGTCTCCCTCACGATTGAAAAGGGCGAGTTTGTCTCCATCGTGGGCCAGTCCGGCTCCGGCAAGAGCACGCTGATGAACATCCTCGGCTGCCTCGACGTGCCGACGTACGGCGAGTACTTCCTAAACGGGCAGGACGTGTCCGCCATGACGGACGCGGAGCTGTCGAAAATCCGCAGCAGGGACGTCGGGTTTATCTTTCAGGGCTTTAACCTCATCAGCACGCTCACGGCTTACGAGAACGTGGAGCTCGCGCTCATTTACCAGGGGGTGCGTGCCTCGCAGCGGCACGACCGCGTAATGGAGGCGCTCGAGCGCGTGGGGCTGGCCGACCGCGCGAAAAACCGCCCGTCGCAGCTGTCGGGCGGCCAGCAGCAGCGCGTGGCCATCGCCCGGGCGCTGGTGACAAATCCCTCTGTCATCATGGCCGACGAGCCGACGGGCGCCCTCGACTCCAAAACGGGCCAGCAGATTCTCGACCTTCTCAAATCGCTCAACGACGAAGGGGCGACGGTCATCCTCATCACGCACAATATGGACCTCGCCTGTGCGTCGCACCGCATCATCCGCCTTTCAGACGGAAAAATTGTTGAAGACTACCGATTGCGGGGGGTGACGGCGTGAGTTTTACACAAGGATTGAAAATGGCGGGCAAGTCCATCGCCGCCAACAAGGTCCGCTCGTTTCTCACGATGCTCGGCATCATCATCGGCGTGGCGGCCGTGATTATCCTCGTCTCCCTTGTGCAGGGCCAGAACAAGCAGTGGAAGGAATACTACGAGAGCCTGGGCACGAACCGCGTCAACGTCTCGGCCTATATGTGGAACGGCAAGGACATAACGGAAGACCTGTACGAGTACTGCCTGCGCCTTGACGACCTCGTCCTCGGCGTCACGCCCAACGGCTATTATTACGGGAACATCCGGTACCAGTCGAAATCGACCGACGGCAACCGTGAGTACGGCACGCCCAGCATCGCCCTCGGCAGCGACCTCTATTCCGTGTGCAACAACTACGAGCTCGCGATGGGGCGCGACATCAGCTATCTTGACGTGCAAAACTACAACCAGGTCGTCGTGCTCGGCGCGAAGCTGAAGGAATACCTGTTCGACTACAAAAACCCCATCGGGGAGCAGATCTCCATCGGCGGGCACAAATTTACCGTCATCGGCGTGTACGCCGCAAAGGGCGGCACGATCAACCCCTACATCGACTATACGGCCGTCGTGCCGTACACGATGAACAGGCTGCTCAACAAGAACAACACCTTCGGGGATTTTACCATCAAGGCCAAAAGCTCCGAGGCGACGACGGAAGTCATCACCCGCGTCACCGGCTTCCTCACGGGCCTGATTGACCCCAACTACGGCTACTTCTACGTCTACTCCGACAACTCGTGGATGGAGCGGGAGGACGAAGCCAACAGGATGATGAGCCTCGTGCTCGGCGGCATCGCGGGCATCTCGCTGCTCGTCGGCGGCATCGGCATCATGAACATCATGCTCGTGACGGTGCGCGAGCGCACGCGCGAAATCGGCATCCGCAAGGCTATCGGCGGCTCGCGCCGCTCGATCCTCATTCAGTTCCTGATTGAAGCCAGCGTGATCTGCGGGACAGGCGGCATCCTCGGCATCCTATTGGGTGTGCTCGGCACGCTCGTGGCGGGCAAGCTGATCTTCCAGCTTGTGCTGTATCCGGACGTGGCGCTGTCGCTCGGCGCCGTCGCGTTCTCCGTCGTCCTCGGCATCGCGTTCGGCATGTACCCGGCCGTCAAGGCGTCCGCCCTGCAGCCGGTTGAAGCGCTCCGCGCGGAATAGCGTATCAGAGAGGAGATAACACCATGAAAAGAGTTTTCGCAGTGCTCCTGTGCGCGGCCCTGCTCGCGGCGGCCGTTCCCGCCGCGCTGGCGGCGCCTGCCCTGAGCTTTCCCGACATCACGGATACAGAACTTAAGCGCGACGTCGCGGTGCTCACGATGCTCGGCGTCATCGACGGCGACGAAAACGGCCGCTTTAATCCGAATAAGAGCCTCACCCGCGCGCAGTTTTGCAAAATGGCCATCATTCTCCTCGGGCGCGGCGCCGAGGAGCCGATGTACCGCAACCGCACCATCTTCCCCGACGTCACCAGCACGCACTGGGCGCGCGGCTACATCAACATGGCCGTGACGGGCGAGAAGAAGTTCATCATCGGCAATGCCGACCGCACCTTCCGGCCTGACGATGATGTGACGAACGCGCAGGCCGTCACGATGGTCATGCGCATCCTCGGCTACACGGACGCCGACGCCGGCATGCTCTGGCCGGACGGGTACATGTCCCTCGCGCGGGAGAAGGGCCTGCTTGAGGGCCTTGACCTTTCGGATGTGCACGCGCCGATGACGCGCGCGCAGGCGGCGCGGCTGCTTTGCAACATGCTCGCCGCGCAGCAAAAGGGCGGCGGCAGCTTCCTTTCCACCCTCGGCTCCGTGGTCGACGGCGTCGTGGTCATGAACATTACCGGCACCGCGGACGACAGCGTCATCAAGACGTCGGCGGGCGACTTTAAACCGGCCGGCCGCGGCATGAGCCGCGAGATGATCGGCCTGCGCGGCGCGCTGCTGCGCGACTTAAGCGGCCGCGTCCTCACGTTCCTGCCGGACCGCACGGGCCAGGTGACGGCCGTCGCCGCGGAGGCGGACGCGTCGTGGCTTAAGACCGTCGACGGCGCGCGCTACACCATCAGCCCGACGGCTCCCGCGTACACGGCGGATGAAGTGACCGTCTACGGCACGGCGTTCGTGAACATCGCGGCGGGCATGAGCGTGACGCTCTACTTTAGCCGCTCCGGCGCCGTCGAGGCGCTGTACATCAGCACCGGCGCGTCGGACAAAGCCGTTGTGGCGGGGGCGAGCGTGACGGCCTCGTCCCTTCTGGAGCTGACGGGGGGCGTGACGGACTACGCCGTCTATAAAAACGGCGTGAAAATCTCCCTTTCCGACATCGCGCAATACGACGTTCTCACTTACGACGCGGCGGGCAAAGTCCTCCGCGTCACCGATTTTCGGCTCACGGGCGCAATTGAAAGCTGCTGGCCGAACCTCTCAAGCCCGGCCGTCGTGACGGTGCTCGGCAAGGAGTTTCGCGTTCTGCCGTCGGCCATGGGCGCGTTTCGCGATAAGAAAATCGGGCAGATTGTCACGCTCCTGCTCACAAGCGACTTTGCCGTCGCCGGCGTGGTGGCGGGCGGGACGCTGGAGAACACGGCCGTCGGCATTGTGGAGTCGGTTTCGGGAACACATGCCACGGTACGGTTTCTCAACGGACTCGTTCTCTCCGGCGACACAGGAAAAATCACTGATTGGATGATGGGTGAATTCGTCTCCGTCTACTCCTCGGCCGCCGGGCAGATGACGCTCGTGCGCCTTAGCGGCAGTACCGTGGCGGGTACGCTGGATCTTGAAGCGGGCCGCCTCGGCACCGCGCCGCTCAGCCCCGCTGTGCGCGTCTTCGAGCGGGTGGGAAAGGGCGCTGTCGAGCAGATTCGGCTCAGCGACATTGCCATCAATCGCATTCCTTCAAGCCGCATTCTCTTTGCCAACACAGACAGCAAAGGTAATGTGACGATGCTGCTCCTCAACGATGTCACCGGGGACCGTTACACATACGGTATCCTAAAAAGGGAGGACCCTTCTTCCTCTGGTGGGGAAAACACCACCGTCACAGTAACAAACAGCCGCGGCAGCGTGGGCCCGGCCGTTACGGGCGCGTCGTTTGCCACGGGCGACTTCGGCGGCGTGGTGGTACCTGCTGTCCCCAATGAATCCGCCAGGGTGGTAGTTCTGACGAAGCTCGGCACGGTCAGGCGTTCGGACTTCTTTACAAAGGACGGCAAAACGTACGTCACCGTCGGCGGCGAGACGTACCCCGTCTCCGACGCGGTGGAGTGCTACAATAAGGCCGGTAAATCGTGGTTCAAAGCCGAGACAGCCCTAGAGGCTCTGGCCAACGCCCGCTCCTTCTCCGAGACGCTCACCATCTACGCCGACCGCACCGCCGCGGAAGGCGGCAAAATCCGCGTCGTCGTCGCGTAAAGCCGGCGTTTCCATTCCGGGCGCGCTGTGGTATGATAAGAATGATGCAAGACCGGCGATCAGCGCCGGGCGCCCGATGACGGAGGAGGTCTTCTGATGTACTGCCGGAGATGCGGATATTACCTGGACGATTCTACGGCTGTCTGCCCCCGGTGCGGGGAGAGGCGGGAGGATAGGCGGTTTTGCGCCTACTGCGGAAAGCCGCTGCCGGAGGACGCCGCGTTCTGCCCGAAGTGCGGCGCGCAGGTGTCTGACCAGCCGCCGTACGGCGAAGCCCCCGTGTACGGGACGAAGTCGCGCATCGCCGCCGGGCTGTTTGGCATCCTGCTCGGCGCTTTCGGCGCCCACAACTTCTACCTCGGCTATAAGTCGAAAGCCATCGCGCAGCTGCTGATTACCGTGTTGTCCTTCGGGATTCTCTCCTTCGTGTCCGCGATATGGGGGCTGGTGGAGGGCATCATCATCCTCAGCAGCAAGGAGTACTACGACGCGGAGGGCTACCTGCTCCGCGACTAGACGAATAAAAAGCAAACGCCTCCGCTTGTCGCGGAGGCGTTTTTGCTTGGCGGCTCAGGGGGAACAGCGTTTGCTTATTTACTTTCGAAGTATTTACGATATAATGAGCGTTGTGAAATGTATAAAATTGGATACTCAGGATGTGATTTACTGTGCTCACAACCGAAGCGACGCCCGAAATGATCGCGGAGTGGAAGCGGCTCTATGAGGCCCATCACGCCGGTTTGCGCCCCAACCGGAAGACGGGGGCGGAGGTGGACGCATATTTCAGGGAGAAATACCCTCATGAGACTTTTGACAGCGAAGAGTTCCGCAAAGTCGTTGAGGCAAATATTCTGGAAAACGAATGGTTCCGCGGCAAGCTGCCCGAGGGGGCCGTGCCGGATATAAAATGCTACCGCATGGGTGACATTTTAATCGGCATCGACTTGTCCAGCGGGGAATTTCACATTGAAAGCGAAGACATAACTAAAGTGATTCCTGTCTATGACGACTTGTTCGTCTACCGCGGGCTGGACGAGGAGGATCTGAAAAACTTCTTTCTGGTCGCCCAGTACATTCAGCTGTCAAGAAGATAGCCGCCCGATTTGCCGGGAGATGCAGCCCAAACCGGCTACCTGCCGCCACAAAGAGAGGTTCGGAAATCTCACGCTCCGGCGAAAAAATGCCGTGCGCCGAAAAGGCGCACGGCATTTCTATAAGAAAGAATAAGAGGAGAAATGTTAAAAAGCGACGTATTTGGCCTTCGGCGCGCCGCAGACGGGGCATTTGTCCGGCGCTTCGTCGAGCACGGTGTGGCCGCAGACCGGGCAGATATACACCGCCTGGCACTGGATGTCCTTGCCCGCCTTGACGCTGTCGAGCGCCTGCTGGAAGAGCGTTGCGTGGATCTTTTCGGCCTCGAGCGCGAAGTGGAAGCTGCGCTCCGCGCCCTTTTCGCTCTGGAAGCGCGCCGCCTCGAGGTAGACGGGGTACATCTGTTCCACCTCGTGCAGCTCGCCGTTTATGGCGCCGACGAGGTTTTCCGCCGTCTTGCCCACGCCGAAGACGGCGCCGGCCGTGACGGTGGCGTCCGCCGCCGTGTCGCCGCCGAGCTCTCTGAAGTGGTTGCCGGCGTGGACGCGTTCGGCGTACGAGATGGCCTCAAACAGCTTTTTGACGTTCGGGAACCCTTCCTTTTCGGCCATGTCGCCCCAGTACAGGTAGCGCATGTGCGCCATGCTCTCGCCGCCGTAAGCCGAGCGCAGGAAATCGGCGGTCATTGCGTTTTTAACAGCCATGGTGATGACTCCTTTTCTTCCTTTGTATTGCGGGCTTTAAGCCTTTTTCTCTTTGAAGGCCTTGAAAGCCTCCATCGCTTTTGTCTTCATGCTCTTCTGGTAATCGCCGTAGATGAGCGGCTCGCCTTCGCCGAGCCACGCGTCGGTGACGTCGCAGAAGAAGGCGGTGTGTGTGGACAGCTCCTTCGCCTCCGTCACGCGGCAGCGCAAAAACGCCACGGCCTTTTCCAAGACGGGCAGCCCGTCCACGATTTTATGCGGGACGTTGGCCCACTTGTCCGCGTTGCGCCCGGACTGGAAGCCGAAATTGGCGATGACGAAGGGGTCCACGTCCTCCCCGAGGATGGAGACGGTGAATTCCCCGCGTTGGCGGATGGCCTCGTTCGTCTGGTTGGCCTTGATGCTGCAGAGGATGACGGTGGGCGGCGTGCTTGTGGACTGGATGAACGCGTCGACGACGCAGCCGGCGTATTTCCCGTCTATCTCCGTGCCGACGATGTAAAGGCCGTAGGAAATCTTATGAAGCGCTTTCGTTTCCATGCTCTTCTCCCGCTTTGCCTAGCTGCGCCAGTGGCCGTGCAGGTTGCAGTACTCGCGCGCGCAGACGACGTCTTCCTCGAGGAGAAATTCAGCGACGGGCTTTTCGCCGGGTTTGAGGTACTTGCGATAGACTTTGTCGGCCGTGAGGACCTCGATCCACTGGATGTAGTGCTCTTCCGTCATGGGGTGCTCGACGGAGCCGACCGTGACGCGCACGCCGCCGGGGATCTTCTCGACGACGGGGACGTGCTTCTCAACCGCCGCGTCGACGGTGTTCTCCTTCTGGAGCACCATTTCCTTACCGCAGCACACGAGCGTGCCGCCGCCGACGTGGAGCACTTCGACGATGTTTCCGCAAACGCTGCACTTGTAAACGCTGCTTCTCTCAATCATTTTTCAGTACCTCCCATACTGACGCGTTTATTCTACCTGTCTGTCTGAGGATTATTCCGTTACCAATGTAGCATATTTCTGGAAGAAATGGAACTGGCATTTGCACTAAAATAATAATGGATATTATTATTAAATTTATCCATACCGAAAAGAAAGCAAAAAGGCGCCCTGCCTTGTGAGGGCGCCTTGGCGTTATTTCTGGAGGAAGTTCTTGTAGTCTTTAAACAGCGTCTCGGGCGCTTTTTCGATGAGGGTGTCGACGGTCCACGCCTCGCCGGTGGGGTTAAACAGCGCTTTGTCCCGGATGACGTAGGGGTTTTCATAGCGGGCGATGAATGTGCCCATCGTCATGAAGACGGAGCCGGTCACGTGCGCGGCCTCGTCGGTGCACAGGTACGGGATGAAGGCGGCGAAGAGCTCGGGGGGACGGCTGTCATCGTACTTCATAATCGGCTCGCCCGTCTTTGTGGACTTGGCGTCCTCGTCGACGACCTTGTCGAACAGCTCCATGTCGACGGAAGCGCGCGTCTTGGCGCCGGGGCAGAAGGCGTTGACCGTGATGTTGTCGTCGGCCAGCTCTTCGGCGAGCGCCCACGTCAGGCCGACGGTGCCGGCGTTGGCCGTGCAGTACTCGGCCTGGCGGATGCCGCCGCCCATCCACGCCGGGGAGGAGCAGTTGATGATGCGGCCCCACTTCTTTTTGCGCATGTAGGGGACGGCGTGGCGGATGATGTTGAAGTAGCCCTTCGGCTTGACGCCGGTGACCTTGTCCCACAGCGCTTCGTCAATCTTCTCGATGGGGGCGAAGCCAAAGGCGCCGGCGACGTTGACGACGATGTCCACCGAGCCGTAGATTTCCGCGGCGGTGTCGACGATTCTCTTGGCATCGTTGAAGCTGACGATGTCGCCGAAAACGGCCGTGGCCTCGTAGCCCATTTCGCGGATTTTCTGCGCGGTTGTCTCGGCGTCGCCGGTGTATTTTTCGATTTCTTCGTTATACCACTTCAGCTGCTCGGGGGTGAGCTTTTTCAGATGTTCCTCGGTGAGCTGATTGGCGGTGTTCTTCTTGACGGGGCCGCGGTTGTTCGTGACAACCTTGGCGCCCTCCTGCGCCAGCGCGATGGCGATGGCGCGGCCGATGCCCTGACCGGAACCTGTTACAAGCGCGACCTTTCCGCTTAAGCGATTGCCCATTCTGACAATACCTCCATTAACTGCTTTTTATAGCTCTACTATATTCCATTCTCGTCCAACAATCAAGATAAATGTATCTTCCCGCGCCATCTTCCGGAAAATTCGCGCGCCGGGAGAAAACGCGCCGCCGCGGAAACGGTAAGAATTGACAGTGCGCGGCAGCGGACTTACAATAAACGAAGCAAACGGCGTTTCAGCGTGCGGGCAGCCGCCGCGCGGCGCTAAAGTGAGCCGGCAGCCGGGGCGGGCGCCCGATAAAAAAGAAGGGATGGGGAAAAAATGAAAACGGCCGTCATCTACGCGTCGCGCTACGGCTCAACGGAAAAGTACGCCAAGTGGATCGCGGAGGAGCTGGGGGCGGACCTGCTGCCCGCCGGGGATGTCAGCCCGGCCGATCTGGACGGGTACGGCGTTATCGTCTACGGCGGCGGACTCTACGCCGGGCGGGTCAATGGTATCTCCCTGCTGACAAAGAACTTAGGGCGCGTTGGGGACAAGAAGCTGTTCCTGTTTACCGTCGGCCTGTTCGACGTGAGCATTCCAAAGAACGTGGAGACCCTCCAAAGCGGCCTGAAGAAGACGCTGCCGCCCGCCTTGTATGAAAAGCTGCGCCTGTACCATTTCCGTGGCGGGATGTACCTGTCCAAAATGGGCTTTTTCCACCGCCTCGTCATGAAGATCATGACAAACATGCTGCGCAAACAGCCGGAAAGCGCCCTGAGCGAAAGCGACAGGGCGATGCTAAATAGCTTTGGCTTCGGGCAGGACGTCGATTTTACAGACCGCGCGGCCATCGGCCCGCTCGTCGCGGACGTGAAGGCCGCCCAGTCCGCCCTGTAGCGCGGCGGCTGCAGCGCGGCGCGACGTATCTGCAACTGTTGCGGCGCGGCGGTGGCTCGTGGCACCCGCAGCGTACGCGGCGCGGCGGTGGCTCGTGGCACCCGCAGTGTAAGCGGCGCGGCGGGCGCAACGCCGGCCCGCAGGGGCGGGCAGCGTGTTGAACCGTTATTCAAATAAAAAGTCGAAATGTGTAATAAAAAATCGAGGGTTTTGAACTCTTGTTCAAAACCCTCGTCCTCTTATTATTCAAGCACGCCTGGAGGGACTCGAACCCCCGATCTCACGGTTCGTAGCCGTGCACTCTATCCAGCTGAGCTACAGGCGCACATCGCTTATGTATACTAGCACAAGCGCTCCAAAAATGCAAGTACTTTTTCGCTTTTCGTGCTCAATCCACAAACCGGGGCGGTTTGGGCGGCAGTGCGTGGCCAAAACGCCGTGAAACGCGCTTCGGCGCGCGCCCTGCGGGAAAGTGCCTCATTCCGGATGCGGCGCAATGCTTGACCCGGCGGGAGATGGCAAGTATAATAAGAAAACAAATCCGAAAAATGAGAATTTTCGTCAAACGGGCGGTGAAGCGGCATGGAACGGACAGATAAGGAAAACTACTATCTCGACATCGCCGAAACGGTGCTTGAGCGTTCCACCTGCATAAGGCGCAAATACGGCGCGCTGATCGTCGTCAACGACGAAATCATCGCCACCGGCTACAACGGCGCGCCGCGCGGGCGCAAAAACTGCATCGACCTCGACTACTGCACGCGCGAGAAGCTGAAGATTCCGAGCGGGGAGCGGTACGAGCTGTGCCGCAGCGTCCATGCCGAGGCCAACGCGATTATCTCCGCCGCGCGCCGCGACATGGTGGGCGCCACGCTCTATCTCGTCGGCGTGGAGGCGGCGTCCGGCGCGTACATAGAGAACGTCTCGCCGTGCGCCATGTGCCGCCGGCTGATTATCAACGCCGGCATCACGCGCGTCGTCACACGCATCAGCAAAAGGGAGTTCCAGACGACGCACGTGCGCGACTGGATTTACAACGACGACACGCTCGCCGAACGCACCACACCGTTATTCTAACACAATTCGAAGCGAAGGATACTGATATTCCGCCCGCGCGCCGCATAGTGATGAGGAAGAGACGGGCCTGCTATCCTTCGGGCAAAGGTGGGAGACAATGAGCACACGCAAACGCCGTTTTGGGGACCGTTACGACGGCCGCCTCCTTCGCACGGTGGAGCCCTACAGCACGATCGGCTGCTTCATCATGAAGAAAAGCAACGAGGCCAACAACGCCTACATCGACTCCATCGAAATCACCGAGATTGAAAAATACATCCGCCAGAAGCGCGCGGAGGGGATGCCCGGCCTCGGGATGCTGCACATCTTCATCGCCGCGTACGTCCGCCTAGTCAGCCAGATGCCGCACCTCAACCGGTTCGTGGCCGGCCAGCGGCTCTATCACCATTACCACGTCGACGTGACGATGATCGTCAAGCAGGACATGTCCACCTCGGGCGTGGAGTCGTCCATCAAGGTGCGCTTTGAGAAGACGGACACGCTCTACGACGTCTACCGCAAGATCGACGAGGCCGTCAAGGCCGTGAAAGCCCAGAAGGAAGGCAACGCCGACGTGGCGGCGAAAATCCTCTCGAAAGCGCCGCGCCTTGCCGTCGCTTTCGCGATGGGCGCGCTGAAATTCCTCGACTACTTCGGGCTGATGCCGAAAGTACTCATCGACACGAGCATTTTCCACGCGTCGCTCTTCGTGACCGACCTCGGCTCGGTGGGCATAAAGCCCGTGGTGCACCACCTCTACAACTTCGGGCATATCCCGATGTTCCTCTCCTTCGGCATCAAGCGCCGGGCCTACGAGGTGCAGCCCGACGGCAGCGTCGCCGAGCGCAAGTACGTCGACTTCACCGTCACGGTCGACGACCGCATCACCGACGGGTTCTACCTCGCCCAGTGCATCAAGTACCTGCGCAGCTACATGCGTTACCCGCAGCAGCTCGAAAAGCCTCCGGAAACCGTCGTGGAGGATATTGAATAAGGATTCAAAATATATCCGGGCGGCCAGACGGCCGCCCGGAAGTGCTTTTTATGTCAAAAACGCGCCGCCCGGCGCGTTTTTGAGGTGATGCGTATTGTCCGGCGCATTTTGACGCGGTTTAGAAATTGCCTGAGCGGTTATTGAGATGGCGCGCGCCGGCGGCGCGGCGCTGTGCCTGAAGCGCCGGTTTAAGCTTCGCCGCCCGGGCGCGCTATTGAGATTTTCGCATCTTGTTGCTGCATCGCCCGCGCGTGAGGCGGCGCGGACAAAATGCCACCAGGCGCGATTTTGGATTTCGCCGCCCGAGGCGCTTTGTGCAGGCGCGCTTTGAGCTTCGCGCTGCTGTCGCGTTTCTGAATCTTTCGCAAAGTCGGCGCGTTTTGAGGTTTTCGCGTCGTGTTGCTCATCGCACGCGCGTGAGATGGTGCGGACACACCGCCGCCCGGCGCGGTTTTGGATTTCAGCGCGCCGGCGGCGCTTTGCTTTGCCGCCGCATTGAGCCTTCGCGCCGCCTAACGCATCAGGCGCGCCGCTGTAGGGCGGCGCGCCTGAAACTTATGAGATTAATACGCGTCGTAGACTTCGGCGAGCAGGTCTCTCGCGACGTCCTCCGTGACGGGGACGGGGCAGTAGCTTGACAGGTGGTTTGCCACCACGTCCGGCGCGAGAGCAAGGACGTCCTCGCGCTTGCACCCGAGCTGAGACAGCGGCTTGAGGTCGATCTGCCGCATCAGCTCGCGGATTTTATCGGCGACGATTCTGCCCAGCTCCTCGCCCGTCTCCGAGCCGTTGAGCGCCGCGCCCATGGCCTCGGCGATGACGCGCATTTTCTCCGGCACGGCGGGGGCGACGAGGCGCATCGCGGCCGGCAGGGCGATGGCACAGTTGTAGCCGTGCGGGGTGTGGTAGCGGCAGGAGAGGGCGTCGGCGATGGCGTGGCCGACATGGGTGATGGGGTCGTTGAAGGCGAGGCCCGCGAAGGTGGCGGCGAGGGACATCTCCGAGCGCGCTTCGATGTTCGACGGGTCGTTATACGCGGTGACGAGGTTTTTCGCGATCTTGCGGATGGCCGCCTCGCCCACGAGGTCGCTGTGCGGGTTGGGGTTTTTGCCGGTCATGGCCTCCATGGCGTGGGAGAGCGCGTCCATGCCCGTCGTGGCCGTCTGCGAGCGCGGGAGAGTGAGCGTCAGCTCGGGGTCGACGATGGCGCAGGTGGTGTTGACGAACACGCTCCACTTGGCGTTGACGTCCGGGCGCGTGATGACGGCGACCCTCGTCACTTCGCTGCCCGTGCCCGCCGTGGTGGGCACGAGGATGACCGGCGTTTTCGTGTCGATGAAAATCGGGGCGGCGAGGACGTAATCCTTCGCCTGGCCGGGCTTCGTCAGGAGGATGGAGATGGCTTTGGCGGTGTCCATGCTGCTGCCGCCGCCGATGCCGACGATGCAGTCGGCGTTCTCTCTCCGCGCGATGGCGCCGCCTTCGTCGACGACGTCCGTCGTCGGATCCGGGACGACGCCCTTGAACGAGACGACGTCGGCCCCCGCGTCGCGGATGATTTTTATGGCGCGGTCGGCGATGCCGGCCTGCTCCACGCCCGACTCGTATACGCATAAAACCTTTTTGCAGCCGAGCTCGGCGATTTTTTCGCCGAGGGCGGCAATCGCCCCGCGCCCGAAAATGACGGGGCACGGCTGTGAAAACTGGCTGTACATAACAGACCTCCCAGATTCATCCGGTTTGACCGGAAATTCATACAAGCATTATAACGCCATGGGGGGCGCTTTACAATGAAAAATCAGCGCGCATGGGCAAAATAAACATAAATTCGGGTATTAAGACGCGGATAAATGGGAATATTGCACACTTGACATCGCGGCAAAAATACATATAATGGCAATATCATACTCAAAAACCGTTGACTGAGAGCAAGTAGCGTTCATTTGCCCCGTCTCAGAGAGCCGCCGTCTGGTGTGAGTGCGGTACGGGAGATGACGTGAATGGGCTCAGGAGGGCGACCTGAAAGGCTTTGGGCCGAGTAGGGAAGACGGAGAAGGGCGCTCCGTTAACAAATGCCGGCACATGATAGTGTGCGCAGAGTGGGCGTATCGCAAAAAGTACGCCAAGCCGGGTGGTACCGCAGGAGTCTATGCTCTTGTCCCAGCGTTGGGGCAAGAGCTTTTTTTGTTAGCCAAAAGTCCTGACGCGCCCGCACGGGATTCTGCGCGAAAAATAATTTTGAAAGGAGAAACAGCTATGTCGAAGAAAGTCCCCTACAAAATCGTTTTGAGCGAAGAGGATATCCCGCGGGCGTGGTACAATGTCCGGGCTGATATGAAGACGGACCACCGCCCCATCCTCCGCCCCGCGACGCTCAAACCCGTCACGGCGGAAGACCTCGCTCCCGTCTTCTGCGACGAGCTCGTGAGACAGGAGCTCAACGACACAGACCGCTTCATTGAAATTCCGGACGAAGTGCTCAGCTACTACAGGATGTACCGCCCCTCGCCGCTGTTTCGGGCCTACAACCTCGAAAAAGCGCTGGGCACGCCCGCCCGCATCTACTACAAGTACGAGGGCGGAAACACGTCCGGCAGCCACAAGCTCAACTCGGCGCTGGCGCAGGCGTATTACGCGAAGAAGCAGGGCCTCAAGGGCGTCACCACCGAGACGGGCGCCGGCCAGTGGGGCACGGCGCTGTCCATGGCGTGCGCTTACTTTGGCCTTGAGTGCAAGGTCTATATGGTCAAGGTCTCGGCGCAGCAAAAGCCCTACCGCAAGGCCGTGATGGAGACGTACGGGGCGACGATTATCCCCTCCCCGTCCGACACGACGGAAGTCGGCCGCCGGATGCTCGCCGAAAACCCCGACAGCAACGGCAGCCTCGGCACGGCCATTTCCGAAGCCGTCGAAGTCGCCGTCACGACGGACGGGTACCGCTACGTCCTCGGCAGCGTGCTCAATCAGGTGCTTTTGCACCAGTCGGTCATCGGCCTTGAGGCGAAGGCCGCGCTGGAGAAGATTGACGAGTACCCCGACATCGTCCTCGGCTGCGCCGGCGGCGGCTCCAACTTTGGCGGCATCATGTCCGCGTTTATGGCCGACCGCCTTGCCGGAAAGACGGCGCCGTATTTCATCGCCGTCGAGCCCGCCTCCTGCCCGTCCATGACGCGCGGGAAGTTTGCCTACGACTTTTGCGACACGGGCAAGGTCACGCCTCTTGCGAAGATGTACACGCTCGGCTCCGGCTTCATGCCGCCGGCAAACCACGCGGGCGGGCTGCGCTATCACGGCATGAGCCCGATTATCTCCCAGCTGTACCACGACGGGTTTATCGACGAGGCGCGCGCCGTCGAGCAGACGTCGGTGTTCGAGGCGGCGACGTTCTTTGCGAAGGCGGAGGGCATCCTGCCCGCGCCGGAGTCGGCCCACGCCATCCGCGTCGCCATCGACGAGGCGCTGCGCTGCAGGGAGGAGGGGACGGCAAAGACCATCCTCTTCTGCCTGTCCGGAACGGGCTACTTCGATATGTCGGCCTACGCCTCGTATTTGAGCGGCACCATGACGGACACCATCCCCACCGACGAGGAGCTCGAGCGCGGCTTTGCCGGGATTCCCTCCCTGCCGGGCATCCAATAATCGGCGTAGTGTTTTAATGTATAATGCGGGGGCGCTGTAAAGCGCTCCCGCTTTTTTTGGTAAAGGAGGGCGCGTTTTGGCGCGGGGAATGGCGAAAAAGGTCTTGTGCGGCGGGGGAGGGCATGGTAAGATAGAAAGAACGCGAAGGGAGTTGGTGCTGATTGGCATTTCGGCATCTCATCAGCATTGAAGACGTGTCGATGCCCTTGTGGGAGGAGCTTTACGCGCTGTGCGAGGACATCATGGCGCGCCCGAAGGCGTACAGCCTTGCCTGCAGCGGCAAGGTTCTGGCCACGCTGTTTTTTGAGCCGAGCACCCGCACGAATTTCTCCTTTCAGGCGGCGATGATGCGCCTCGGCGGCAGCGTGTTCGGGTTTTCTGAGCCGAGCGCCACGTCCACGGCGAAAGGCGAGACGTTTGCCGACACCGTCCGCATGATGAGCTC